>VFQU01001412.1_pt1 | contig 14335 bp, 9 predicted proteins | sample 3512311 | NCBI WGS metagenome assembly VFQU01 (sample SAMN10412377, study PRJNA504923) | tailings metagenome | isolation source: Relicate 3 Philex TSF3 active mining site | place: Philippines: Tuba, Benguet | collected 2017-08-29
CCGAGTCGGAGGCGAGGTGGAGTCGCAGGATCTGCGCAAGGTCGGCCTGAAGGTTACCCATCCGAGGATGCGAATCCTCGAAATCCTCGAGAAGGCGAGCCCGCGGCACATGAGCGCGGAGGACATCTACCGCCAGCTTCTCGACAGCGAGGACGACATCGGCCTGGCGACGGTCTACCGCGTGCTGACCCAGTTCGAATCCGCCGGGCTGGTGATGAAGCACCACTTCGAGGGCGGCCAGGCGGTGTTCGAGCTCGACCGCGGCCATCACCACGACCACATGGTCGACCTCGACAGCGGCAAGGTCGTCGAGTTCGTCAGCGACGAGATCGAGCGGTTGCAGCACGAGATCGCCGACAAGCACGGTTACGTCATCGAGGACCACAGCCTCGTGCTTTACGTGCGGCCCAAGCGCAGGAAGAGCTGAGGCGCGCGGGACGAGCGATTCGGGCCTTCTTCGACGACCGCCCGGCGGGTCGCGCCTTCCGGCGCTCCTGCGCTCGGAGAATCCGCGGCTCGTACGTTGCGTCGCGCCCATGCGCGGCGTCGTCGTGGGAGCGGCGGCAGCCGCGACCCCGCCTCGCGACACGGCTGCATCGGACCGTCGCGTTCGTCTTCGGCCGCAGCGCGTCACTCCGCCTGCCCGCGCTCGCGCATCTGCCGCGCGTGGGCCCGCGTCGCCTCGGTGATCTCGAGGCCGCCCAGCATCCGCGCCAGCTCCTCGACCCGCTGATCTCCGTCCAGCGCCTCGATGCGGCTGCGCGTGCTGCCGTCCTCGACCGACTTGCTGACCTTGAGGTGCCGGTGGCCGCAGGCCGCGACCTGCGCGTGGTGGGTGACGCACAGCACCTGCCGCGCGCGGCCCAGCTCGCGCAGCGTGCGGCCGACGACCTCGGCGACGCCGCCGCCGATGCCGCTGTCGACCTCGTCGAACACCATGGTCGGCACCGCGTCGACGCCGAGCGCGGCGACCTCGATGGCGAGGCTGATGCGGGAGAGCTCGCCGCCGCTGGCGACCTTGCGCAGCGGGCGCGGCGGCTGGCCGGGATTGGCCGAGACCAGGAACTCCACGCGCTCGCCGCCGAGCGGATCCGGCGCAGCGTCGGCATTGGCCTCGAGCGCCGCGACGAACTGGCCGCCGGCCATTCCGAGTGCGTCCATCAGGCGCGACACGCCCTCGCCGAGGCGCTGCGCGGTCTCGCGGCGGCGCTGTCCCAGCGCTGCGGCGGCCTTGCGCCAGCCGGCGTCGCCGCGCGCCAGTTCGGCCACCAGCCGCTCGCGCAGGCCGTCGGCATCGCGCAGCGATTCGAGCTCGGCGTGCAGCGCGTCGCGGCGCTCGGCTAGCCGTTCGAGCGGCACGCGGTGGCGGCGGCCCAGCTCGTGCAGGCGCGACAGGCGCGCATCGAGCTCGTCCAGTCGCGCCGGGTCGAGATCGAGGTCGTCGCGCACGCGCTCGAGCGCGGACACCGTCTCGGCGAGCTGGATGTCGATCGAGTCGAGCAGCGCCAGCACCTCGGCCAGCCGCGGCTCGTGCGCGGCGATGCGCTGCAGCTCGTGGCGGGCCTGCGCCAGCGCCGTGGCGACCGCCGTGTCGTCGTCGCCGCCGAGCCTGGCGAGACTGGCCTCGCAGCCGGTGAGCAGGGCGGCGACGTTGGCCTGCCGGCGGTGCGCGGCGAGCAGCTGCTCGATGTCGACAGGCGCCAGCGATTCGGCGTCGAGCTGGACCAGCAGGCGCTCCAGCTCGGCCAGCCGCTCGGCCGGATCGCCGCGGTCGTCGAGCGCATCGAGCCGGCGGCGCACGGCAAGCCACTCGGCATGACGCGCCGCAACCTCCGCGCGCAGCGCCGCGTGGCCGCCGAAGCCGTCCAGCAATTCGAGCTGTTCGCCGCGCCGCAGCAGCGCCTGGTGCTCGTGCTGGCCGTGGATCTCGACCAGGTGCCGGCCGAGCTCGGCGAGCTGGGCCAGCGTCGCCGGACGGCCGTTGATCCAGGCCCGTGAGCCGCCGTCGGCGCGGATCACCCGGCGCAGGTTGCATTCGCCCTCGTCGTCGAGCAGCGACTGCGCCTGCAGCCAGTCGCGCCCGGCGGGGGCGTCGGCCAGCGAGAACAGCGCGACCAGCTCGGCGCGTTCGGCGCCGTGGCGGACCACGGTGGCGTCGGCGCGGCTGCCGGTCAGCAGCATCAGCGCGTCGACCAGCAGCGACTTTCCGGCGCCGGTCTCGCCCGAGATCGCCGTGAGGCCGCCGTCGAGCGACAGCTCGACTTCGCTGGCGATGGCGAAATCCTTGACGTAGAGGCTGAGCAGCATCGTTGGATGGGCCGCGACGGGCGCGCGGACGTTAGCACGGTCGCCGCGGCCTGCCCATCGCCGCCGGCTTTGCCGCCGGGACTTGCCAAGCGCCCGCGGAGGGCTTATCTACAGGGCGTGCCGCTGCGATCCGCGCCCCTGCCGCCCGCCCTAGACGCCCGTTCGCGCCGCCTGCTGCGCGCGCTGATCGCGCAGTACATCCGCGACGGCGCGCCGGTGGGCTCGCGCACGCTGGCCAAGCACGCCGGCCTCGACGTCAGCCCCGCCACCATCCGCAATGTGATGGCCGACCTCGAGGAGATCGGCCTGGTCGCCACGCCGCACACGTCGGCCGGCCGCGTGCCGACCGCGCAGGGCTACCGGCTGTTCGTCGACAGCCTGCTGCAGGTGGCCCCGCCCGACCAGGGCGAGGTCGAGCGCCTGCGCAGCCGGCTGCCGGCCGGGCAGGGCACCCAGCAACTGCTGAGCAGCGCCAGCGAGCTGCTGTCGGCGATGACCCACTTCGTCGGCCTGGTCACCGTGCCCGGCCGCGAGCAGTTCGCCTTCCGCCACATCGACTTCGTGCCGCTGGACGCGCGCCGCGTGCTGGTGATCCTGGTGTTCACCGACAACGAGGTGCAGAACCGCATCATCGAGACGGCGCGCCCCTACGAGGCGAGCGAACTGGAGCAGGCGGCGAACTACCTCAACGCCCACTTCGCCGGCCGCCAGCTGCGCGACATCCGCGCCCAGCTGCTGCGCGAGCTGCAGGAAACCCGCAGCGCCATGGAGCGCGCGCTGTCGGTGGCGGTCGAGCTGTCCGAGGGCGCCTTCGGCGAGCCGGCCACCGCGCCGGACAGCGTGCTGGTGGCCGGGCAGACCCGGCTGATGGGCGTGCAGGACCTGTCCGACCTCGAGCGCCTGCGCGAGCTGTTCGAGGCTTTCGCCCGCAAGCGCGAGCTGGTCCAGCTGCTGGAGCGCTGCATCCACGCCAAGGGCGTGCGCCTGTTCATCGGCGAGGAGTCCGGCCTGGCGCCGCTCGACCGCTGCACCGTGGTCACCGCACCCTATACCGCCGGCGGACAGGTGCTCGGCGTGCTGGGCGTGATCGGTCCGACCCGGATGGACTACGACCGCGTCATCCCGATGGTGCAGGCCACCGCGCAGGCGCTGGGCGCGGCGATCAGCCGTGGCTGATCGGCGGCCGGGGTGCGGCGGCCGGACTTGAATTTCCCCGTTTCGCCCCAACCCACGGCGCATCCCGCGGGGGACCGGACGCTGCGCCGGTCGCGGGACTCAACGTCATTCGCCCGGAGCACGCATGCAAGCCAACGACTGGTCGTCCGCCGAGGACGTCGCCCCTGCCACGCCCGCCACCGAAGCCGGTGAAGCCGCCCAGCGCATCGCCGAGCTGGAGGCCGCCCTGCTTGCCGTGCGCGAGGACCAGCTGCGCGAGCGCGCCGAGCTCGACAACCAGCGCAAGCGCCTCGCCCGCGACGTCGAGCAGGCCCGCAAGTTCGCCAACGAGCGCGTGCTGGGCGACCTGCTACCGGTGATCGACAGCCTGCAGGCCGGGCTCGCCGCCGGCGACACCGATGCCCGCAAGCTCCGCGAGGGCCTCGAACTGACCCTGCGCCAGCTGCTCAAGGCGGCCGGCGACCACGGCCTCGAGATCGTCGACCCGCTGGGCCAGCCCTTCGACCCCGAACGCCACCAGGCGATGAGCCTGGTCGACGCCGCCGATGCCGCATCGGGCAGCGTCGTGCAGGTCTACCAGAAGGGCGCGGTCCTGCACGGCCGGCTGATCCGGCCGGCGATGGTGGTGGTGGCGAAGTAGGCTCCTCAGGGCCTAGGGCCTAGGGCTCAGGGCTCAGAAGAGCGGCTTGACGCGAGCAACTGGCCTTGTTGCTCTGCCCTGAGCCCTGAGCCCTGAGCCCTGAGCCCTGAGCCCTGACCGAGCGAAGCGAAGGCGGCCGCGCAGCGGGCGAACCCTGAGCCCTGGTCCCTAGGCCCTTGAATCCCCCCACCCACAGCACCACCTAGCGCCTCAGTGGCGGTCGCCCCGGCCGCGAAGCATTTCTTGGGAGAACATCACATGGGCAAGATCATCGGAATCGACCTGGGCACCACCAACAGCTGCGTGGCGGTGATGGAGGGTGGCTCGGTCAAGGTCATCGAGAACAGCGAGGGCGATCGCACCACGCCGTCGATCGTCGCCTTCACCAAGGACGGCGAGACCCTGGTCGGCGCCTCGGCCAAGCGCCAGGCCGTCACCAATCCGAAGAACACCTTCTACGCGGTGAAGCGCCTGATCGGCCGCAAGTTCACCGACGCCGAGGTGAAGAAGGACCTCGACCTCGTGCCCTACCAGATCATGGCGCACGAGAACGGCGACGCCTGGGTGGCGACGTCCGACGGCAAGCGCATGGCGCCGCCGCAGATCTCCGCCGAGGTGCTCGGCAAGATGAAGAAGACCGCCGAGGCCTACCTCGGCGAGGCCGTGACCGAGGCGGTGATCACCGTGCCGGCCTACTTCAACGACAGCCAGCGCCAGGCGACCAAGGACGCCGGCCGGATCGCCGGCCTCGAGGTCAAGCGCATCATCAACGAGCCGACCGCGGCCGCGCTGGCCTACGGCATGGACAAGAAGGGCGGCGACCGCAAGATCGCCGTCTACGACCTCGGCGGCGGCACCTTCGACGTGTCGATCATCGAGATCGCCGAAGTCGACGGCGAGAAGCAGTTCGAGGTGCTGGCCACCAACGGCGACACCTTCCTCGGCGGCGAGGACTTCGACAAGCGCGTCATCGACTACCTCGTCGACGAGTTCCGGAAGGACCAGGGCATCGACCTGAAGAACGACCCGCTCGCCCTGCAGCGCCTGAAGGACGCCGCCGAACGCGCCAAGATCGAGCTGTCCAGCGCGCAGCAGACCGAGGTCAACCTGCCCTACATCACGGCCGACGCGTCCGGTCCGAAGCACCTCGCGGTCAAGCTGACCCGCGCCAAGCTCGAAGCCCTGGTCGAGGACCTGGTCAAGCGCACGATCGAGCCCTGCCGCATCGCGCTCAACGACGCTGGCCTCAAGGTCTCCGACATCGGCGACGTGATCCTGGTCGGCGGCCAGACCCGCATGCCGCGCGTGCAGCAGGCGGTCGGCGAGTTCTTCGGCAAGGAGCCCAAGAAGGACGTCAACCCGGACGAGGCCGTGGCCGTCGGCGCGGCGATCCAGGGCGGCGTGCTCGGCGGCTCGGTCAAGGACGTGCTGCTGCTCGACGTGACCCCGCTGTCGCTGGGCATCGAGACGCTCGGCGGCGTGATGACCAAGCTGATCGAGAAGAACACCACGATCCCGACCAAGGCCTCGCAGGTGTTCTCGACCGCCGAGGACAACCAGACCGCGGTCACCGTGCACGTGCTGCAGGGCGAACGCGAGCAGGCCCGCTACAACAAGTCGCTGGCCAAGTTCGACCTCGCCGGCATCGACTCGGCGCCGCGCGGCATGCCGCAGATCGAGGTGACCTTCGACATCGACGCCAACGGCATCCTGCACGTCTCGGCCAAGGACAAGAAGACCGGCAAGGAGCAGCGGATCGAGATCAAGGCGGGCTCGGGCCTGTCCGAGGAGGAGATCCGGCGGATGGTCGCCGACGCCGAGGCGCATCGCGAGGAGGACAAGAAGTTCCATGCCCTGGTCGACGCGCGCAACAAGGCCGATGCGCTCATCCACGCCACCCGCAGCGCGATCAAGGACGTGGGCGCCAAGGTGCCCGGCGACCAGATCGGTCGCGTCGAGGGCGCGCTGGCCGAACTGGAAGTCGCCATGAAGGGCGACGACCTCGCTCAGATCGAGGCCAAGACCCGCAACCTCGAGCAGGCCGCGGCCTCGCTGCAGGCCGCCGCCGCGGCCAGCCCCGGCGCCGGTCCGGAGTCCGCCGGCCCGACCGCCGGGCAGGACGACGTGGTCGATGCCGAGTTCACCGAGGTGAAGGACGACAAGAAGTAAGCGGCAAGGCGGTGAGCGGTGAGCGGCGACCTCCGGGGTCGCCGCCCCGTCTCGCCCGCTGACTGCTCACCGCTCACCGCTGACCTCGGACCGCGCATGTCCAAACGCTGCTACTACGAGATCCTCTCCGTCTCCCGCACCGTCAGCGAGGACGAGCTGAAGAAGGCCTATCGCCGGCTGGCGATGAAGCATCATCCGGACCGCAATCCGGGCGACAAGGCCGCGGAGGAGAAGTTCAAGGAGGCCAAGGAGGCCTACGAGGTCCTGTCCGACGCGACCAAGCGGCGGATGTACGACCAGCACGGCCACGCCGCCTTCGAGGGCGGCGGGGCGGGGCGGGGCGGCGGCGGGCCGGGCTTCGCCGACGTCGGCGACATCTTCGGCGACATCTTCGGCGACATCTTCGGCGGCGGCGCCCGGTCGCGCGGGCCGCGCCGCGGTGCCGACCTGCGCTACGTGATCGAGCTCGACCTCGAGGAGGCGGTGTTCGGCGTCGAGCGCGAGATCCGCGTGCCCTCGCTGGTCGCCTGCGAGCCCTGCAAGGGCAGCGGCTCGGAGGACGGCAGCACCCAGACCTGCGCCACCTGTCGCGGCCAGGGACGCGTGCGCATCCAGCAGGGCATCTTCTCGGTGCAGCAGAGCTGCCCGCACTGCGGCGGCAGCGGCAAGACGATCAGCAAACCCTGCAAGACCTGCCGCGGCAACGGCCGCGTCGAGCGCGAGAAGACGCTGTCGGTGAAGATTCCCGGCGGCGTCGACAACGGCGACCGCATCCGCCTGTCCGGCGAGGGCGAGGCCGGTGGCCCGGGCGCGCCGGCCGGCGACCTCTACGTCGAGGTCAGCGTGCGCGAGCACGAGATCTTCCAGCGCGACGGCGACGACCTCTACTGCGAGGTGCCGATCCGCTTCTCCCAGGCTGCACTCGGCGCCGATCTGACCGTGCCCACGCTCGACGGCGAGGCGCTGGTCAAGGTGCCTGCCGAGACCCAGACCGGCAAGCTGTTCCGCCTGCGCGGCAAGGGCGTCAAGTCGGTGCGCAGCAGCGCGCCGGGCGACCTGATGTGCCGCGTCGTGGTCGAGACGCCGGTCAACCTCACCGCCCGCCAGCGCGAACTGCTGGAGGAGTTCGAGGCCACGTTCGAGGGCGAACACGGCGCCCGCCACTCGCCGCGCACCAGCGGCTTCCTCGACGGCGTCAAGGCGTTCTGGGAGCGGATGACGTCCTGAGTGCATTGCGCCGCGCCGCGGGCATCCGCTAGCGTGGCCGCATGGCCAGCATCGACCTCATCATTCACGGCGCCAGCGGGCGCATGGGCCGCGCCTTGCGTGGGCTCATGTGCGAATTCCCCACTCTGCGACCAGTGGCCGCCGTGTCGCGGCTGGGACCGCCGTGGTCGGACGACCTGCCGGGCTCGACGCCCGGCGAGCTGGCGCGATCGCCCAGCGCGCAAGTCGCCATCGACTTCAGCCTGCCGTCGGCCTTCGACGCCATCCTCGCGCTGTGCGTCGAGCGCGGCATGGCGCTGGTCAGCGGCACGACCGGCCTCGACGACGCCCAGCGCGCGGCGCTCGATGCGGCGTCGGCGCGCATCCCGGTGCTGTGGGCGAGCAACTTCAGTCCCGGCGTCGCCGTGCTCGAGCAGCTGGTCGAGCAGGCCGCCGGCCTGCTGCCCGACTGGGATGCCGAGCTGTGCGAGGCGCATCACCGGCACAAGCGCGATGCGCCTTCGGGCACCGCGCTGACCCTGGCCGCGGCGGTCGCGCGGGGCCGGGGCGAGACGCTCAGCTGGACCGCGCACACGCGCGCCGAGGGCCCGCGATCCGAGGGCGGCATCGGCATCGCCTCGCTGCGCGGCGGCGACGTGGTCGGCGACCACCGGCTCAGCCTGTTCGGTGCCGGCGAGCGCCTCGAGCTGGCCCACCAGGCCACCGATCGCAGCGTGTTCGCCCGCGGCGCGCTGCTCGCCGCCAGCCGGATCGCCGGCAGGCCGCCGGGTCGCTACCGTCTGCTGGAGCTGATCCGCGGCTGATCGCGCGCCGCCTTGTGCGGCGCAGCACGTGGACAGGGTCCGGGGTGGGTCCGTATCATTGCGGCTCGCCCGACCCCCTTTTTCTCCCGTGACCTGCGTTCGGCAGGACCGCGGAGAGGCGCGCGAGCGCCTTGCGCAGGGGTCGCCCCTTCTTCCAGGCGAACGAAGTGACCCAACCTGCCCTGCTGGCCCTCGCCGACGGTACCGTCTTCGAGGGCGTTTCGATCGGCGCGCCCGGACTTCGCGCCGGCGAAGTGGTCTTCAACACGGCCATGACCGGCTACCAGGAGATCCTCAGCGATCCCTCCTACGCCCGCCAGCTCGTCGCGCTGACCTATCCGCACATCGGCAACACCGGCTGCACAGACGTCGACGACGAGGCCGGCGCGATCCACGCCGCCGGCCTGATCGTGCGCGAGACGCCGACGCCGCCGAGCAGCTGGCGCAGCGAGGCCGGCCTGCCCGAGTGGCTGGCCGCGCGCGGCGTGGTCGCCATCGCCGAGATCGACACCCGCCGGCTGACGCGCCTGCTGCGCGACCGCGGTGCGCAGGACGGCTGCCTGATGGCCGGCCCCGAGGCCAATGCCGACGCCGCCATCGCCGCCGCCCGCGGCTTCGGGGGCCTGAAGGGCATGGACCTGGCCAAGGTCGTCAGCACCGCCGCGACCTACGAGTGGCGCGAGGGCAGCTACGACCTCGACGCCCGCGCGTTCGTGTCGCCCGCGTCGCGCTTCCACGTCGTCGCCTACGACTTCGGCGTCAAGCGCAACATCCTGCGCATGCTGGTCGATCGCGGCTGCCGGCTCACCGTCGTGCCGGCGCAGACGCCGGCGTCCGAGGTGCTGGCGCTGCGCCCCGACGGCGTGTTCCTGTCCAACGGCCCGGGCGATCCCGAGCCCTGCGACTACGCCATCCAGGCGATCCGCGCGTTCATCGCCGCGCGCATTCCGACCTTCGGCATCTGCCTCGGCCACCAGCTGCTCGGCCTCGCCGCCGGCGCCCGCACGCTGAAGATGAAGTTCGGCCACCACGGCGCCAACCACCCGGTGCAGGACGTCGACTCCGGCCGCGTGATGATCTCCTCGCAGAACCACGGTTTCGCCGTCGACGAAGCCAGCCTGCCGGCCAACGTGCGCGCCACCCACCGCTCGCTGTTCGACGGTTCCCTCCAGGGCATCGCCCTCACGGACGCCCCGGCCTTCAGCTTCCAGGGGCACCCGGAGGCGAGTCCCGGTCCACACGACGTGGCGGGGCTGTTCGACCGCTTCGTGGGGTTGATGGAGCGGGGGGCTGGGGGCTGGGGGCTGGGGACTGGGGCGTGATGATCCGGTCGTACCGCGATCTGGATGTCTGGAAGCTCGCCATGCAGCTGGCGGAAGACGCCTGTCGTCTGATCGATGCCTTGCCGCGGCAGGAAACCTATGGGCTGGGCGCCCAGATCCAGCGTAGCGCTGTGTCGATCGCCTCCAACATCGCCGAAGGGCACGCCCGAAGCTCCGGCCGCGAGTACTCCCGCTTCCCCTCCATCGCCATGGCATCCCTGGCCGAGCTGGAAACACAGCTGTTGCTCGCCACGCGAATCCACGGGCTCGAAGTCGACAGCGCATTGAGCCTGGCGGATCGACTGGGGCGCATGCTGCGAGTCCTGCACCAGTCGATCGATCGCAAGATCGCCGCGCGCGAGTCCTGCGCGCCCCAGCCCCAAGTCCCCAGCCCCTAGTCCCGAACCCGAGCCCCCATCCATGTCGACTCGCCATTTCCTCGCTGCGACGCTCGTCGCCAGCCTCAGCCTCCCTGGCCACGCCGCCGTCCGCGAGATCCCGGTCGAGGACTTCTTCCGCCATGCCCAGTTCGACCAGGTCGAGCTGTCGCCGACGGGCGAGTACCTGGCCATCACCGTGCCCGAGGGCGACCGCACGCTGCTCGCGGTGCTGCGCACCCGCGACAAGGGCATCGTCTCGAAGTGGGATTTCGGTTCCCAGCGCCACGCGGTGACGGTGGATTGGCTGAACGACGAACGCTTCCTGGTGCGCGTGGCCAAGCGCACCGGCAGCCTCGACTTCATGGTCGGCGAGCCCGACCTGTTCGTCAGCAACGCCGACGGCACGCAGCGCAAGGACCTCACCTTCGCCGGCACCTACCAGGTGGTCGACCTGCTGGAGAAGGACCCGAAGCACATCCTGGTCCAGCGCAGCATCGAGCGCAGCAACCTGTTCCGCATGGACGTCTACACGGGGCGGCTGAGCAAGGTCGCGGTCAGCCCGATGGAGTTCGGCCAGTTCGCCGTCGACCACGACGGCAACGTGCGCTACGCGGTCGGCTCGCCGAAGGACGGCAAGACCCTGCAGACGTACCGCTACAACGGCCCGGGCGACTGGACGCTGATCCACGAGGACGACGCGCTCACCGGCGGCATGCGCGTGCCGATCGGCTTCTCGGCCGACAACCAGCGCATCTACATGGCGACCTCGACCGCCACCACGCCGCGCGGCGTGGTCGAGTTCGATCCGGCCAGCGGCAGCGAGCGCGAGCTGTTCCGCCACGAGTTCGTCGACCTCGGCGCGCCGATCTGGAACGCGCAGGGCACCGAACTGCTGGGCGTGAGCTTCATGCCGGACCTGCCGCGCAAGGCGTACTTCGATCCTGATCACGCCGAAACGCGCTGGCTGATGAACCTGGATCGCGCCTTCCCCGACCACGAAGTGCAGATCACCAGCCGCACCCGCGACGGCCGGCTGGCGCTGGCCCGGGTCAGCAGCGACGTCGATCCCGGCCAGGCCTATCTGCTCGACACCGAGACCGGGCAGGCGACCTTCCTGCTGGCCAGCCGCGAGTGGATCAAGCCCGCCGAGATGGCGCCGATGAAGCCGGTCGAGATCACCGCCCGCGACGGCCTCGTCCTGCGCGGCTACCTCACCGTGCCGCGCGACAGCGACGGCAAGGGCCTGCCGCTGGTGCTCAACGTCCACGGCGGCCCGCACGGTCCGCGCGACACCTGGGGCTTCAATCCCGAAGCGCAGTTCCTCGCCAATCGCGGCTACGCCGTGCTGCAGGTCAACTACCGCGGCTCGGGCGGCTACGGCCAGGCCTTCCAGGCGGCCGGCTACCGCAAGTGGGGCACGACCATGCAGGACGACCTCACCGACTCGGTGCAGTGGGCGATCCAGCAGGGCATCACCGCGCCCGGCCGGGTCTGCATCTACGGCGGCTCCTACGGCGGCTACGCGGCGCTGATGAGCATCGTGCGCGAACCCGACCTCTACGCCTGCTCGATCGGCTACGTCGGCGTCTACAGCCTGCCGCTGATGCACAAGGATGGCGACATCCCCGAGCGCGAGTCCGGCCGCAACTACCTCAAGCGCGTGCTGCCCGAGAGCGAGGCGGAGCAGCGTGCGCAGTCGGCGGCCTACAACGTCGATCGGATCAAGACGCCGCTGATGCTGGTGCACGGCGCCAAGGACATGCGCGTGCCGATCTCGCAGTACGAGTTCCTGATGGACCAGCTCGAGGCGGCCGGCAAGGCGCCCGAGGACACCGTGGTGGAGAAGAAGGAGGGCCACGGCTTCTACGACGTCAAGAACCGGGTGAACCTCTACACCCGCATGCAGGCCTTCCTCGACCGCCACATCGGCAAGCGCGCCGCCGGCGCGCCCTGACGAGACCCCCGATGCCCAAGCGCAGCGACATCCAGTGCATCCTCATCATCGGCGCCGGGCCGATCGTCATCGGCCAGGCCTGCGAGTTCGACTACTCCGGCGCGCAGGCCTGCAAGGCGCTGAAGGCGGAAGGCTTCCGGGTCGTGCTGGTGAACTCCAATCCGGCGACGATCATGACCGACCCCGACACGGCGGACGCGGTCTACATCGAGCCGATCAACCGCGCGACGGTCGAGAAGATCATCGCCAAGGAGCGGCCCGATGCGCTGCTGCCCACCATGGGTGGACAGACCGCGCTGAACTGCGCGCTCGACCTCGCCGACGCCGGCGTGCTGGAGAAGTACGGCGTCGAGTTGATCGGCGCCTCGCGCGAGGCGATCCGCATGGCCGAGGACCGCGAGCTGTTCCGCGTCGCCATGGCCGAGATCGGGCTGGAATGCCCGAAGGCGGCGGTGGCGAAGTCGTTCGAGCAGGCGCTCGAGATCCAGGCCGGGGTCGGCTACCCGACGATCATCCGGCCGAGCTTCACGCTGGGCGGCAGCGGCGGCGGCATCGCCTACAACCGCGAGGAGTTCGAGGAGATCGTCAGGCGCGGCCTCGATCTGTCGCCGGTGCACGAGGTGCTGGTCGAGGAGTCGGTGCTGGGCTGGAAGGAGTTCGAGATGGAGGTGGTCCGCGACCGCGCGGACAACTGCATCATCGTCTGCTCGATCGAGAACTTCGACCCCATGGGCGTGCACACCGGCGACTCGATCACCGTCGCCCCGGCGCAGACGCTCACCGACAAGGAATACCAGCGCCTGCGCGACGCCTCGATCGCGGTGCTGCGCAAGATCGGCGTCGACACCGGCGGATCCAACGTGCAGTTCGGCATCAACGCGCAGGACGGTCGCGTGGTGGTGATCGAGATGAACCCGCGCGTGTCGCGCTCCTCGGCGCTGGCCTCGAAGGCGACCGGCTTTCCGATCGCCAAGGTCGCCGCCAAGCTCGCCGTCGGCTACACGCTCGACGAGCTCAGGAACGAGATCACCGGTGGCGCCACGCCGGCCAGCTTCGAGCCGACCATCGACTACGTGGTCACCAAGATCCCGCGCTTCGCCTTCGAGAAGTTCCCCGCCGCCGATCCGCGCCTGACCACCCAGATGAAGTCGGTGGGCGAGGTGATGGCGATGGGACGCTCGTTCTCCGAATCGCTGCAGAAGGCGCTGCGCGGCCTCGAGACCGGCAAGGTCGGGCTCGATCCGACCGGCATCGACCTCGCCGGCGAGGACGGCCTGGCCGAACTGCGCCGGCACCTGCGCGAGGCCGGTCCCGACCGCATCTTCCACGTCGGCGACGCCTTCCGCGCCGGCATGGGCGTCGACGAGGTCCACGCGCTGTCGTGGATCGATCCGTGGTTCCTGCGCCAGATCGCCGGGCTGATCGCGATGGAGCACGAGGTCGCCGCGGGAGGGCTGACGGCGCTCGACGCCGCGCGCCTGCGCCAGCTCAAGCGCAAGGGCTTTTCCGACGCCCGCCTGGCCCAGCTGCTGGGCACCGACGAAGCCGCCGTGCGTGCGCTGCGCCGTGCCTTCGGCGTGCGCCCGGTGTACAAGCGCATCGACTCCTGCGCCGCCGAGTTCGCCACTTCGACCGCCTACATGTACTCGACCTACGAGGACGAGTGCGAGTCGGCGCCGACCGATCGCCGCAAGGTGATGGTGCTGGGCGGCGGGCCCAACCGCATCGGCCAGGGCATCGAGTTCGACTACTGCTGCGTGCACGCCGCGCTGGCGCTGCGCGAGGACGGCTTCGAGACCATCATGGTCAACTGCAATCCGGAGACCGTCTCGACCGACTACGACACCTCCGACCGGCTCTACTTCGAGCCGCTCACGCTCGAGGACGTGCTCGAGGTCGTCGACCTGGAGAAGCCGGTCGGCGTGATCGTCCAGTACGGCGGGCAGACGCCGCTCAAGCTGGCGCGCGCGCTGGAGGAAGCCGGCGTGCCGATCATCGGCACCAGCCCCGATTCGATCGACCTCGCCGAGGACCGCGAGCGCTTCCAGAAGATGATCGACAAGCTCGGCCTGCGCCAGCCGCCCAACCGCACCGCGCGCACGCCCGAGGAGGCGCTGGCCGCGGCCCGCGAGATCGGCTATCCGCTGGTGGTGCGGCCGAGCTACGTGCTCGGCGGCCGCGCCATGGAGGTGGTCTATTCCGACGTCGACCTCAACCGCTACATCCGCGACGCGGTGAAGGTGTCCAACGACTCGCCGGTGCTGCTCGACCGCTTCCTCGATCACGCGGTCGAGGTCGACGTCGACCTGGTCGCCGACGCCGAAGGCAACGTGCTGATCGGCGGCGTCATGGAGCAC
>VFQU01001413.1_pt1 | contig 14331 bp, 13 predicted proteins | sample 3512311 | NCBI WGS metagenome assembly VFQU01 (sample SAMN10412377, study PRJNA504923) | tailings metagenome | isolation source: Relicate 3 Philex TSF3 active mining site | place: Philippines: Tuba, Benguet | collected 2017-08-29
CGCAGCCGTTTGAACGAGCTATTGCGAGAGTTAAAGATTGGGCGAGTGTTGTTAGATACACGTCCAATCTATGAATGCGAAGATGATCCACAGTTAGAAAGCGAACGCAAAAAGCCGAAGGTTCCATTACAGCCGGATGTGACTGCACCGTTTACTTTGATTCGATATATCAGCCATCCAACTTTGAATCAGCAGTATTTGGAAGAATGGGTAAAAATTGTCGATCGCTGGTTACAAGAAGGCACAGAAATTTACTTTTTTGTCCATTGCCCCGTTGAAGAACATTCACCCCAAAACGCCCGCCAATTCCAAAGATTACTAGAGCAGCAAGACGTGAATGTTCCGCCTCTTCCCTGGGATTTGATAGAACAACCGCCTTCACAAATGAGCTTGTTCTAAAAAACGTTATAGAGTTTCAGCGTCAAACGGATTTAACAACTGAAACTGCCCTATCCACTGAAAATCGTTGATATTTCGTGTTACTAGGGTCAAGTTATGAACGAGTGCAGTGCCAGCAATTATGGAATCTCCAAGTTAGATTCTGCGAATCTGGCGGAGTGCAACAGCTTGTTCTAAAACAGGCTGAGTCATCGGCAAAACTTGAGCGACTTGAAAAAACAGTTCCAAGTCGATTCGATCTGCTTCTGTTAAGCGATGATAACCAAGAACCTCGACGTAACTTAACGCAGAGACAGCGGGAGCATGATCAGCGATAAATTGCCGAAGCTGAGCATTTTCAGGTTGAATCGCGTAAATGATAATGTTGCTGTCGAGAAGCATTATTCATCTCGTCCTGGAATAGAGCGAGCCTGACGGACTTCGTGCTGCCAAGCGATCGGATCAATGTCTGAGAAAGCACGACTTGCGGCGAGTTTCTCAAGCACTTCAGCCATTCTTTGCCCACGAGTAGTAGAATCTATGCCCGTTTTTTCCTCTAAGACGGTGATGTGAACTGCGATCGATTGCTCTCCCAATTCGGGGGCTTCATCAAGCCACTCGATCGAGTTTCCCTTTAAAACAGCCCTAAATGTTCGCAGCATACGGGTAGCTAAGTGATGTATTTGTATTATCTCGTTTACTCGATCTAAACCGAAAGTCTCAACAAGAATCCACCGTTCGTCGTGACGATCAAATCCTTTTCAAAAGCGACAATTCCCGATGGAATCTGATATTTCGCTGTTTTTACATCGGCAACAGTCGAAACCTTCCCCGCTTGATCAACCGCAACCACTAACCCTGCATTCGTCGTCGCCACAATTTGATCGCGCCAAATCGCGACATTAAAGGGCAATCCAAATCCAGCCTCTTGCAAATCGACGATCGCTTTCACGTCTCCTTTCTCACTGACTCGCACCAAATGCCCACTCGACTGCGCCACAATCACAGAGTCCCCTTGCACGACTAGCCCAAATGGATTCTTAAACTCAGTCAAATTCGCGATCGTCCGAATTTCCCCTTTTTGGCTCACTCGCACCAACTCACTTGTCGATTCGACCACATCCGTCGAGACTGTGACCCAATACTCATCTCGAAACACCGTCACCCCAAACGGCGCACCATAAGACCCGCTTTGAGGAGACAAATCCGCGATCGTCTCTACTTTGCCATCGGGTTTCACCCGCATTAAATAATGCTGAGGCAGAAAACCTGATACCGTCGCAATCACATCATTGCCTTGCGCGGTCATCCCAAACGGGACACCTAACTCATCTTTCATAAAATTCGCGATCGCCGAACTTGCTCCTTGGGGTGTCACTCTCAACAGTTGCCCATCTAACAACGGCACAATCAAATTCCCTTGCCTCACCGTAATATTCTGAGGGGTATAGATCTTTAGCTTTTGAGAAATCACGGAGAGAGTTGCCATCATCTCAGAAAGTTTAGAAAAGTTGATAAGAATTCAAGCAGCAGGAACTCCGCTCGTTGGCTGAGGTCAAAAAAGCTTGTGATTTCTAAGCGTAGCAATGTTACCCTCTACATGCGGTGCAAACCTCAACTTCTATTTAGAATTTGATTCATTGACCTGACGTAGACATCCTCGGTATTCCTGCGCTTGAATCGCCATATAACTCATGTAAAATAACCAAGTTTCCAAAGTCACTTTACATTGAAGAAAGAAATCGCGCAGATCTAACCCGATGAGGTTTGAGTAATTTGCAATCCGTAGACAACCGTTAAATTTCTAGAAAGCCCGATGAAAGCAACGAATTCACTTCCCACCGCCCCCTTCGTCCTCCGACTCGTCGGCATCATTATGATCGTGTCGTCGATGGTGGACTATATTTCGGTTCTAATTCCGCCGAATTTCTCTGATAAAGCTTGGTTCGCGAACGTTGTCACACAAATCGTCGATCGTGGAATCATTCCACTCGTCGGTTTTGCCTTCCTCTTCGCCGGTGCATTCCTAGAAAGCGGTTCTTTCAATCTTGGAGAGCGCGTTAAACCTGCGATGTCGTTCCGGTTCTGGGCGATGCTGCTGTCTTTGCTCCTCGGGTTGGTGTTCCTCATTGCTTTCCCGCTGCACTTAAACAATACCCGTCAGGTTTCGGATCAGGCGCTAGAGCGCATCGATCGAGAAGCAAAAGACGCAGAAAATCAACTCAATACCCAAGTTCAACAGCGTCAAGATCAGATTACTGCTGCGCTGCGTGACCCGAATCAGAGCAAACAATTGGATGATCAACTCAAACAAATTGATGCAGCGATCGCCAGTGGTCAATTAAAAGGAGATCAACTCACTCAAGCCCAACGAGCGCAGAAAGAACTGCAAGCGCTAAAAGCGAATCCCAATTCGGTTGCCGATCGTGCAAAAGAATTCCGCAACACACAATTGACTTCAATTCGCGAACGGCGCACTCAAGCCGAGAATCAAGCGAGAAACGAATTCTGGAAAACTGGAATTCGAGTCGGGATTAGCAGCTTACTGCTTTCGCTGGCGTACTTCGTGATCGGGTGGTCAGGATTACGCGAGTTGGGTGTGATTGGTGGGAAGCGCAAGCCTGTAATGCGATAAAAATCTGAGGCTGCTTGCAAGATTAAAAAGGCAAATGGGGAGAACTAGAAGGTGATCCCCTTTGCCTTTTTTTACGGTTATGTTTTCTATTTTCATCCTGACGCACAACGAAGAAGTCGAAATCGCTGCATGTATCGAATCAGCGTTGTTGTCAGATGATGTAATCGTTGTCGATTCTTGTAGCGATGATCAAACGATCGCGATCGCAAATTCTTATCCCGTTCGCGTGATTCAACATCCGTTTGAAAGTCACGGCAAACAGCGCACCTGGATGCTGCAATCTGTCCCTGTGAAACACGACTGGGTCTACATCCTCGAAGCCGATGAGCGGATGACGCCAGAACTGTTTCAAGAATGCCTCGACACAATTCAAACAGCCGAGCATATCGGCTATTACGTGGCAGAGCGCGTGATGTTTATGGGCAAATGGATTCGCCGCAGCACGCAATATCCGAGATATCAGTTGAGACTCTTTCAGAAAGAAAAAGTTTGGTTTACCGATTACGGACATACTGAACGCGAAGTCGTAGACGGAACCACTGGATTTCTCAAAGAAACTTATCCGCATTACACCTCTGGTAAAGGCTTCAGCCGATGGATTGATAAACATAATCGCTATTCGACAAATGAAGCGATCGAAACGATCCATCAACTTGAAACCGGAGGTTTAAATTGGAGCGCGCTATTTTTTGGCAAATCTGAAGTCGAACGGCGACGGGCATTAAAGGATCTGTCGCTGCGACTGCCTTTTCGACCGTTGATTCGATTTTTCTATATGTATCTGCTCTTAGGTGGGATGTTTGACGGCTATCCAGGATTTACCTGGTGTATGCTGCAAGCGTTTTACGAATATTTAATTACGCTGAAGGTTTGGGAACTCCAGCATCAGCCTATAGACTCTCCCAAACTCGTCACACCGATCCTAGAAAATGTTAAATAATATACAGATCGTGTTCGGATATGTCGAGCGGGGATCAATGATTAAATAAGAAAGCTTAGAAATTCCTCAAATTCTCAACCTTTCTTTACAATATTAATAAACAGAGTAGATGCTGATTGCAAGATTTTTTGAGGAGCGTTCCTAATTGCGATTCAAGAATCGAAATCTACTTCTAAGGTAACGTCTACACTGAATGGCATAGCTGCCGTTAGATGAAGGAGATATCTGTGATCCATCGTCTTAAGCAAGATCTAAAAAACGACCTGATCGCCGGATTACTGGTTGTAATTCCGTTGGCAACGACGATTTGGCTGACGTATACGATCGCGAATTGGGTGATCAATTTCCTGACGCGCGTTCCGAAACAATTGAATCCTTTTGACGGCTTACATCCGCTCTTAGTGAATCTGCTCAATTTTATCGTAGGGCTAGCGGTTCCTCTGTTCAGTATTCTGTTTATCGGTTTGATGGCACGGAATATTGCGGGGCGTTGGCTCTTGGATGTCGGTGAGCAAGTTTTGCAGGCAATTCCGCTAGCGGGTGCGATTTATAAAACGCTGAAACAATTGCTCGAAACGGTATTACGCGATTCGAGTGGAAAGTTTCGCCGCGTTGTGTTGGTGGAATATCCGCGTGAGGGAGTTTGGTCACTAGGATTTGTCACGGGTGCGATCGGAGCCGAGGTGCAATCGCATTTCAAAACGGATATGCTGAGCGTCTTTATTCCCACGACTCCCAATCCGACCACGGGCTGGTATGCCGTTGTGCCTGAGAATTCGGTGATTAATTTGTCGCTGCCGATCGAAGATGCGTTCAAGGTAATTATCTCAGGTGGGATTGTCAGCCCAGACTCAATGAATGTGATTACGACTTCGACAACTACGAAACCTCCTTTAGTTGAAGCAACGGCGGACGAGTAGTACGCTTGAGGGGAATTTGAGGAGGTTGTATGCCGGGTTCCCCTAGTGTGTTGGCGTTAGATTTTGATGGTGTAATTTGTGATGGTCTGAAAGAATATTTCCAGACCTCTTGGCAGGCTTACGCGCAAATTTGGCAGACGGATACGACGCCGAATGAGCAGATCGCACCTGCTTTTTATCGATTGCGTCCGGTGATTGAGACGGGCTGGGAAATGCCTATTTTGATCCGATCGCTGGTAGTCGGTGTGCAAGAAGAAGAGATTTTGCAGAATTGGCTGACGATCGCGACTCAGACGATTGAGAAAGAGCAGTTAAAACCGTTAGAGATCAGTGCAGCGGTCGATGGAATTCGCGATCGCAAAATTGCAACCGATTTAGACAACTGGCTGGCAGAGCATGAATTTTATCCGGGCGTGATCGATCGACTGAATACAATTTTGAATAGCTCAACTGATTTTTTCATCATCAGTACAAAAGAAGGACGATTTATCAAGCAGCTTCTGAAACAGGAAGGGATTGAGTTAGCAGATTCGCAAGTGTACGGCAAAGAATCGAAGCGACCGAAACCACAGGTTTTGAAAGAACTCCAACAGGTTTATCAGGGTGCGATCTGGTTTGTTGAGGATCGATTGAAAACCTTACAGGCAGTTGAGCAGCAGGAATCGTTGCAAGAGGTCGAATTATTTCTAGCAGATTGGGGATATAACACGCGATCGGAGCGAGAAGAGGCGCAGAATAGCGATCGAGTTCATCTAATTTCTTTGCAACAATTTGGACAAGACTTTCCGAATTGGCTGTGATGCTTATTCAGTTTGAAGCTGTTGTACCTCAGTTTCAGTTAGCCCTGTGATCTGACTGACTTGCTCGATCGACATTCCTGTTTGCAGGAGATTTCGAGCAACTTGCAGTAGTTGAGATTCTGCTTGATTGGCGCGTTGCCGTTCTTGCTCTGCATCAGTCAGTATCCAATTGCCTTGATCGTCGTACCACCGTAACCAAGACCGACAAATTCCCTCAAATTCGCCTTGCCACAAGCCCAGGCCGATTTCCAGTTCTGGAATCCAAATCCGAGAATTTTCAGGATCAAGGGGTTGTGCTTGATATTTTCCACCCACCAGTTTGAAGAAATGCACCTGATCGTCATAGCGACTAAACACAATGTAGTAAGGAACGCGCAAAATCTGCTCGTAAACCTTCCATTTTGGAGGTTTCTCTGACTTTTGACCTTTTGCTGTCGGCGTTTCAGATGCTTCTCTCACAGGTTGAAGGGGTTCTAACTCGATCTCTGGAGTATCAGCATAGGAACCCAAATCTTCTTTTTCTGTCCCAGGCGACAACAGTTCAACGACCACAAAGGGCGCACGTCGTTCTTGCCAGATCACATAGCTATTGCGGAGATCTCGCCCTTGATACAGACGCGGAACTCCGATCGACAAAAACCAATCTGGGCGCTTGTACCATTGCGGATGTGCGCTGTCGTAATACAGGTTTAAATCTGCTCCCGTAAAAAATTGATCAGTTACGGATTGGGTTAGTCGCAAGGTGCGGCTGAGAAGTTGAGGTTGAAGATCGTGAAATTCGTCGGGTAAACCAGGCTCCTCTGGATTCTCGCTGGGCAAATCATACATCGTTGGGAGCGTTTGCCAGGGAGGAAGTGGTGGATCGGGCTGGGGAAATGGTGAAGTCATAATAGATCAGCGATCGATGAGACTCTACTCTCATATTGTGCCGGATTATTGGGGAAGGCACGAACGCGATCGCTCTCGAAAGATAAGTTGTTTTATCAACCTAATTACGAGATGGAATTACGTAAATTACGAATTTGTGTCATATAAAACAGGAATAATCGCTTCTACTCAGTAATATCACTGACATTTCTTTCATCACAATGATACTGTGTGCAATAGTCGATCAATTTCATTGCAAACGTTGCTTGATGTATAAGAGGGACAAAAATGAGGAACATGGGTTCAGTCTTTTTAGCACTTGCCATAGGGACGACATTGACAGTTTCTGAGGGGGCTTCTGCACAATCTACACCACCAGCAGGGCAGCAAATTCAGTACTCTGGTTCTTTTACAAATGCAACTCATAATCTGAGCGGTAAAGTCCTCATTAATCTGAGCTTTGGCTCCGATGATCAGGTCTCCGGCTATATCAACTTTACAAATTATCCTAACGCTCGTGCGCTATGCGGAGCAGGTAAGCTTACTGGGCGCAGACAAGGTAAAACATTGCAGTTTAGATTTGTCTCTGATGATCCAGATCCAGGTTGTGGTTTCGATCGAGGTTGGATATTTACAGGTAGCGCTACGCTTTCAAGCGATCTCACTGCGCTCGAAAATGGAACTTACCAGGTTATCCCTAGAGGGCGACGTGTTGAGAGTACTGGCATCTTTAGAGCCACTGCTCAGAATGTTGATCCGGTTGCGACTCGGATGCGGCAACTATCTTTACGGGAACAAGTTGGCTATCTGACCCAACTTATCAAAACTGGTAGTGAACAAGACCAGGCTAAAGCAAGAGAGATTTTGAAAACAGCACCCCTCGATGCAATTCCCTACTTAATTCCCTATCTGAAAGAGTCATCACCAGAAGTTCGCAAGGTTGTTGTTCTCTCCTTTGTTGGGATGAAAAGGTCAGCAGAACCAGCAATTCCCCACATCATTCCGCTACTAGAGGACTCAGATGAATGGGTGCGGGCTTACTCCGTCATGGTTTTATTGAATATGGGAGAATCATCCAGTCCCTTCATTCCGCAACTGACGCGATCGCTGAAAGATCCATTTGTGACAGTTCGTTATTTATCGGCGCAGGTATTAGGAGAGATAGGAGTCGCCGCTAAGTCTGCAATTCCTCATCTCATTCCGCTGTTGAAAGAGTCCAATGTCTTTCCTCGTTCTGCGGCAGTAAATGCTTTAGGAAAGATGGGAGAGTCTGCACGAGTTGCGATTCCCCAAATCATTCCGTTATTGAAAGATCCAGACCCAAAAGTTGTGGATGCAGCGAGAGCTGCGCTAAGAAACTTGGGGTATCAGGAATAGTCTGAACGAATCGCATGCTGCAACAAGTAGGCAAATAAAACAAGAAGTCCAGCTTTTCAAATCGGCTGGACTTCTGAAAAATTGGGTCGATCGCGCTAAATTTTCGCGCCGCAATTTGGACAGAACTTATTCGTCGGAAGATTTTCAGTGCCACAACTTGCACATTGAACGGTTTCCGCCGCCCGTTCTAGCAATTTCCGCTCAGGGAGTCCGATCATTTGAGCATTGCTCTTACCGGATGGAACCATCGGATAACAGTTCTCATTCTTCTTGACGCGGACATCCATCAGAACGGGGCCTGGATGAGCGATCATTTCAGCGATCGCACTCTTCAACTCTTCGCGCGTTTCGACAATCATGCCTTTAATGCCAAACGCCTCTGCCAATTTGACAAAATCCGGCGTTCCCACTTGCATGTTGGAATTCGAGTAGCGCTCATCGTAGAAAGCTTCTTGCCACTGGCGCACCATGCCTTGCCAACCGTTGTTGACAATCACGGTCTTCACATTGATGCCGTACTGTGCCAGAGTTCCTAATTCTTGAATGTTCATCTGAATACTGGCATCGCCACTGATACAGATCACTTCTTCATCGGGAACTGCCACTTTCGCACCCATTGCCGCAGGCATACCAAAGCCCATCGTGCCAAGCCCTGCACTGGAAATCCAACGACGTGGTCCATTTTTCAAGAACTGTGCTGCCCACATCTGGTGCTGTCCGACATCTGTCGTGTAGAAAGCATGAGGTGCTTGTCGTCCGACTTCTGCAATGACTTCTTGGGGAGAGAGAACACCTGGATATTCGGGAACCACGAGCGGATAATCTTCACGCCAACGATCGATTCTCGCGAGCCATGCTTCTGTCTGATTTGGATTCGCCGGATCATTCTCGTCTGCACTGCGCTCTAACAAGTCGGTTAAAACTTGCTTCACATCGCCCACAATTGGCACATCGGGCAAGCGAACTTTACCGACCTCTGCCGGATCGATATCAATGTGAATGACTTTTGCACGAGATGCAAATTCGTCGAGTTTTCCAGTCACACGATCGTCAAATCTCGCTCCAACTGCAATCAGCAAATCGCATTCCGTGACCGCAAAGTTTGCATAAGCTGTGCCATGCATCCCCAACATGCCGACTGAAAGCGGATGATGCTCATCAAATGCGCCAATGCCCATCAAAGTTGTCGTCACGGGCAGTTTGAAGCGTTCAGCCAGTTCTTTTACTTCTGCATGTGCGCCTGCTGCGATCGCGCCACCACCCACATAGAGCAGAGGTTTCTGAGCCTGACGAATCAATTTCAAAGCTTGTCCAATTTGGCGCGGATTGCCCTTCGTCGTCGGGCGATATCCCGTCAAGCGAACTGATCCTGGATCGATTGGCTCATACTCAAATTGCTCAACGCCGACATCTTTGGGCACGTCGATCAACACAGGACCAGGTCTGCCCGTGCTGGCGATAAAGAAGGCTTCTGCCACAATGCGCGCCATGTCGCGAGGGTCACGCACCACATAGGAATGCTTGACGATCGGTAAAGTAATGCCGTAAATATCTGTTTCCTGGAAAGCATCACTGCCGATCGCAGGTCGAGGCACCTGACCGGTAACGATAACCATCGGAATCGAATCCATGTGAGCCGTAGCGATTCCGGTGACGAGGTTCGTCGCTCCGGGACCTGAGGTTGCGAAACACACACCGACTTGACCCGTAGCACGGGCATAGCCATCTGCGGCATGTGCTGCACCTTGTTCGTGGCGCACAAGAATATGCTGTAGAATTCCGGCTTTTTCGGCACGGTAAAGCTCATCGTAGATCGGGAGAATTGCTCCGCCTGGGTAGCCAAAAATATGTTTAACACCGTGGCGACTGAGACTATCGATTAAAGCAAAAGCACCCGTCACCCGTTGGACTGCCGATCGTTGCTGCAATTGCACTGGGGGAACCTCGTCAAGTATTACGCGATTTGGATAAATTGGAAGAAATTTGTATCGTAGGATGCAAGCAATAAGAATATAGTGTAAAACTGATCCCTATTTGTGTCGAGAGAATTGACTCAAGATATTTTCAAAATGCCCGATGACTGGGGAGTTTGAGCAATCTGAGTGTGAAAAAGCGGTCAGAAAAGCCTGACAATACCGAATTTTTGGTTTGAATCTATTGTCGATCGCGGGCCAATCGGATTCGGCATCGAAATAGACAAAACTTCTAAAACCAACCTTAAGACTGAAACTGAGTGATACCTGCTTTCTCAAGGATAAAGGTTGCAGCCGTCGTGACACGATTTGGGGTTCGATTTGAAAAGTCAACGTAGCCACGAACCAGATGTGGAGAGTGCCACATGGTCAGATGGTCAACGGCTGGATCAGCATAAAAGCTTTCTCCGCCTCCAAGCAGCTTTGAACTCCAATGTGTGAATTGATCGTGGCTCACCCGGTAGATTGGAAAATCTCCAAATAATGGAACTCCCCAGCCATCGATCGCGATCAGTGCAGAAATTGGAATATTGCGATCATACCAAGTTCGAGTGGCAGCGATCGCGCCTACAACTCCTGCACTAAACGCAATCATCACAACGGGGGCTTGCGGTTCAAAGAAGTCAAGTACATGCTGCGGAGAGTAAACGGGCTGATCTGCTGGAAAGATTAAAACTTCCTGTTGCAACAGTCCTAACGCTGTAACAAATTGCGTCGTTAATGTTGGCGAATGTATGCCCGGACAAATAAAAATCTGCATTGCTGAAGTTTCATCACAATCTACCGAGGGATAGCACCATCCCCCAGTAGGGGATGTTAGCCTAATGCCTAAACCTACTCGATACATTCTTTAGGCAAGGAGCTTTAATAGTGGTTGCAACTCCAGACAAGCTCGAACATTCTCATCATCTCGCATCTTCAGGCTCAGAACGAGTTGTGGTTTTATTGATGGGATATGGCGAAGTCGAAAGTTACGAAGATTTTGCAAATTATAATGAACAAGCCTTGAATCTGCTGACTGCTAAATTTGCACCCGTTCCAACTTGGGTCTATCCCCCTTTGGCAAAACTTTTAGCGGTGTTTGACCTGCATGAGTGGGGTCATCAGCATGGCAATTTTATTTCTCCACACAATGCGATTTTTGAGCGGCAACGCGCTGGGGTAGAAGAAATTCTGCAAGAGAAATGGGGCGATCGCATTCAAGTCTTTAAAGCGTTCAACTTCTGTAAGCCTTTTCTTCCAGAGCAAGTGCTTGCCGAAATCAAAGCGCAGGGGTTTTCAAAGATCTTGATTTATCCTTTGCTCGTTGTGGATTCGATTTTCACGAGTGGAATTGCAGTGGAGCAAGTCAATAAGGCTTTGGCGAATTCGGCAGACGAGGGAGAACATTGGCTGAAGGGAACGCGGTATATTCCTTCTTTCTTCGATCGTCCGGAATATCTCAATCTGATGGCGCGGATGGTTGAGAAGCAGATTCAATCAGATTTAGCGGAGCACTATCTCCCGTCTCAAATTGGGATTGTGCTGATGAATCATGGCTGTCCTCATAAAGCGAAAGGCTTTACCTCTGGAATTACCGAGAGTCAGGCGCTTTATGATAAGGTTCGCGATCGCTTAATTGACAAGTATCCTTTGATCTCGGTCGGTTGGTTGAACCATCAAACTCCCTTGATTGAATGGACGCAACCGAATGCGGATTTAGCCGCAAAGAATTTGATCGAATTGGGCGCGAAAGCGATCGTGTTTATGCCGATCGGATTTGCGACTGAGAATCATGAAACGCTGTTAGATGTTGAACACATCATTGAGAAGTTGCATCGCAAATATTCTGATGTGAAATACGTGCGGATGCCTTGTGTGAATGACGACGCAGACTTTTTGAAGATGGTGGCAGATTGGGCGAATCCACAGATTGATTCGCTGTTGACGGAAGAGGCGTTAGCGGTGACTCCAGTCCACGGTGAGGTACATCATCATCACCATCATGGGCACGATCATGACCATGATCACGCGCACGATCACGAGCATGCTCATCACCATTAATCGCAGTTTTGCTTTGTTTGAATAGATGAAATCCCGCTCAATCTCCCCAAATTTGGAGGATTGAGCGGGATTTCTGAATTAGAACCAGAGCGATTTATTGATCCTTGCGTTTCCAACCGGGTTTAACGACTTGGCGGGCACGCGCGATCGCTAAACAATCATTCGGCAAATCTTCGGTGATCGTCGAACCTGCTGCGGTTGTGACATCTTCCCCGATCGTAATTGGCGCGACCAAACAATTATTTGAGCCGATTTTGGTACGATCGCCGATCGTGGTCGGATATTTCTTCACGCCGTCATAATTGACGGTAATCGTGCCGGCTCCAATATTGACGCGATTGCCGATCGTCGCATTTCCTAAATACGACAAATGCGCCGCATTCGTTTTCTCACCTAGTTTCGTATTTTTCAATTCCACAAAATTCCCGACTCGGCAACCCTGCCCGATCTCAACGGGTGCTCTTAGATGTGAATAAGGCCCAATCTGGGAATTGGAATGAATCACACTGCCTGCCACGACTGAAAACAGAACCGTTACGTTCTCTCCAATTTGGCTGTCTTCAATTAAGCTCCCAGGTCCGATGCGGCTTCCAGTCTTGATGGTTGTCTTGCCGCGTAAATGGGTTTGTGGCTCGATTGTCACATTGGCTTCGAGTTCGACCGTATCGTCGATCGTGACGCTATTGGGGTCAATGATGGTCACGCCTTCTCGCATCCAGCGATCGCGAATTCGTTTCTGCAAAATCGCATAAGCATCAGCCAGTTGAGCGCGATCGTTAATTCCCAAAACCTCTTGATAATCCGGGACATCAACCACAGTCACTGCATCAAAGAAGTTAATCGCATCTGTGATGTAATACTCTTTCTGCTCATTATTAGAGTTCAGCTTGGGCAAAACCTGAACCAGATCTTTCCAGCGAAAACAATATGCGCCTGCATTCATGCGATCGTTTAATCGCTGCTCGGGGGTACAGTCTCGATCCTCGACAATTTCGGTCAAAATCTGATTCTCGTCACAGAAGACTCGTCCATATCCAGTCGGATCAGGAACATGGGCTGCAAGTAAGGTTGCTGGATTACCTTTTGCGCGATGGGTTTCAAGAAGCAGAGAAAGCGTTTCGGGGCGTAAAAGTGGGAGATCGCCATTTAAAACGATGAGATCATCGTCAAAGTTTTCTAGAGATGGAATCAATTGTTGAATTGCGTGACCTGTTCCTAACTGTTCGGTTTGGTCAACAAACTCGATCTCGTCTGGATAATCTGCTAATGCTTCTCGAACTGAATCTGCCTGATAGCCAACAATCACTAATCGACGAGAAGGCGCGATCGCAGTTGTGCTGCCCAAAACTCGTTCAACGAGCGATCGACTTCCCAACTGATGCAACACCTTGGGTAAATCCGATTTCATCCGTGTTCCGCGACCTGCTGCCAGAATTGCCACCGCTACCATACGTTTTCTACTTGCTCAATACGAGAGGGAGTATACCGTGAGTCGGTTATTCCTTCATCTTCTAATGAATCTTCACCGGGAAGTTTTAATTTTTAATCGGACATAATAGTACAATTGCTTCAGTTCTCCCTCGTCTTCTATGCGTCGTGATTCGATCTTTTATGCGCTGTTTCGGCAATCTCCCTCGCTTCTGTTCGAGCTTCTAGACTCCCCACCCCTGAATGCAGAAGCTTATCGATTCGACTCGGTTGCAGTCAAAGAGCCAAAATTTGAGATCGATGGCGTATTTCTGCCGCCTGATTCTGAGGCTGCTGGAATTGTCTATTTCTGCGAAGTGCAATTTCAAAAAGATGAACTGCTGTATGAAAGGTTATTTAGTGAGTCGTCTTTTTACTTCTACCGAAATCGGACGAAGTTCTCAGATTGGCGAGGAGTCGTAATTTATCCTTCACGCAGCACTGAGCAATCAGATACTCTTCCGTTTGGGGATCTATTAGGAGGGCATCGGATTTGTCGAATTTACTTGAGTGAATTAGGCGAGATAGAACAGTTGCCGTTGGGAATTGCACTGATGGTGCTCACGACGATCGCTGAAAATCGTGCCTTTGAATCTGCTCGTGGGTTGCTCGATCGAGTGCAGCAGTCCGAATTTTCAACACAAAAAAGACGTGACATCATAGAGATGGTCACTACAATTCTCGTTTACAAATTCACAGACCTAGGTCGGCAGGAGATTGAACAGATGCTAGGAACTTCACTTCAACAGACACGGGTTTATCAAGAAGCAAAAGAAGAAGGTAGAGAAGAAGGCAGAGAAGAAGGTAGAGAGTATGAGTGTCGATCGCTTGTCTTACTTCAACTGAATCAGAAACTTGGGTCGCTTTCAGAAGAAACGATCGCTCAAATTTCCACCTTGACTCTTGACCAATTGGAATCCTTGGCGATCGC
>VFQU01001415.1_pt1 | contig 14314 bp, 9 predicted proteins | sample 3512311 | NCBI WGS metagenome assembly VFQU01 (sample SAMN10412377, study PRJNA504923) | tailings metagenome | isolation source: Relicate 3 Philex TSF3 active mining site | place: Philippines: Tuba, Benguet | collected 2017-08-29
TCCGCCGCTCTTGGTCGACACGTTGATCTGCGTCGCGCCGCGGCCGAACTCCGCCGGATACACACCCGTTTGCACCTTGAATTCCTGCAGCGCTTCAGCCGACGGGAAGATCACATAGGTGTTGAAGTTCGGGTCGGTGTTTTCCACACCGTCCAGCGTGAAGCGGTTGAAGTTGTTACGCATACCCGCCACTGAGATGTTCTGGTTGGCGCGATCACCACCCTGCCGGCCGTCTGCCTGGCCCGCCGAGGGGAAGCCGAAACTCACGTTCGGCGACAGCGCGGTCAACTGCAGATAGTTGCGGCCATTCAGCGGCAACTCTACAATTCGCTTCTGTTCCACCACGGTACCGACCGTTGCGTTTTCGGTGTTCAGCGATACAGCGCTCGCTGAGACTTCAACCGTTTCACTCACTTGGCCAAGTTGCATGGCGATGTCCACGCGGACTTGCGCCTGCACTTGCACTTCAATGTTGGTTTGCGTAAAGGTCTTGAAGCCCGCCTTGTCCACTTTCACCGAATACTGGCCGGGAACAAGGGCAGGAAAGGCGTAAAGACCGGAATCATTCGAGGTGGCAGAACGCGTTGCGTTCGTACCGAGGTTGGTTAGAGTTACGTTAGCTCCGGCAACTGGGGCGCCTTGCGGGTCACTCACGACACCGACAATATCGCCCAGCGTTTGGCCAAATACAGGAAGGCCCGCCAGAAGCAACAGGGACAGTGCAGAAAACAGCTTAGTTTTCATACTTTGTCTTTCTTCCCCAAAGCGATGGGGATTACGAGATTTGTCATCAAACTATCACAAAAACTTCTGAGAGATGATGAAGAGACCCTCATGAACCGCGACCGCAAATTTCCGCTCCGTAGCCTCAACTGGTTCAACAACCCGGACAACCTCGGCATGACCGCTGTCTACCTCGAACGCTACGCCAACTATGGCCTGACACGCGAGGAATTGCAGGCCGGAAAGCCCATCATCGGCATCGCCCAAACCGGCTCTGATCTCTCCCCCTGCAACCGCATCCACCTCGATTTGGTGGACCGTCTGCGCGACGGTATCCGCGACAGCGGCGGCGTACCCTTCGTCTTCCCTGTCCACCCCATTTTCGAGAATTGCCGCCGCCCCACCGCCGCGCTCGACCGTAACCTTGCCTACCTCGGCCTCGTGGAAATCCTGCATGGCTACTTCTTCGACGGCGTCGTTTTGATGACCGGCTGCGACAAGACAACTCCCGCCTGCCTCATGGCCGCCGCCACCGTCAACATCCCCGCCATCGTCTTGAGCGGCGGCCCCATGTTGAACAGCTATTACGAGGGCAAACTCGCCGGCAGTGGCATGAGCGTCTGGGAAGCCCGCCGCCTGCACGCTGCTGGTGAAATTGACTACGACGAGTTCATGAATCGAGTCATGGCCTCGGCGCCCAGCCCCGGCCACTGCAACACCATGGGCACCGCCTCCTCTATGAACTCACTGGCCGAAGCCCTCGGCATGAGCCTCCCTGGCTGCGCCGTCATTCCGGCCCCTTACCGGGAACGAACCCAAATGGCCTTCCGCACCGGCAAGCGCATCGTCGACATGGTGAAGGAAGACCTCAAGCCCTCCCGCATCATGACCCGCGCGGCTTTCGAGAACGCCATCGTTGTCTGCAGCGCTATTGGCGGCTCCACCAATTGTCCGCCCCACCTCGTTGCCATCGCCCGGCACATGGGCGTGGAATTGAAGACCAAAGACTGGGAAACGGTCGGTCACGAAATCCCTCTGCTCGCCAACGTTCAGCCCGCCGGTGAATACCTCACCGAGAGCTTCCACCTCGCCGGCGGCATCCCTGCCATCATTGGCGAACTCATCGGCGCGGGCAAGATCCACGAGTCCGCCCTCAACGTGTCCGGCCAAACCATTGGCGAATGCTACCGCGGTCTCGGCACCAAAGACCCGCAAGTCATCCGTCCCTACTCCCAGCCGCTCAAGGAAAATGCTGGCTTCCTTGTTCTCGAAGGCAACCTCTTCACCAGCGGTCTGGTCAAGACCTCGGTCATCGGCGAAGACTTCCGCCAGCGCTTCCTCAAGGACGGCAGTTTCACCGCGCGCGCCATCGTCTTCGATGGCCCCGAGGACTACCACGAGCGCATCAACGACCCCGCCCTTTCCATCGACGATCAGTGCATCCTCGTGATTCGCGGTTGCGGCCCGGTGGGCTACCCCGGCGCGGCTGAAGTCGTGAACATGCTGCCGCCCGACCGCCTCGTGCAGGTGGGCGTCAATCAGTTGCCCACCATGGGCGACGGCCGCCAGAGCGGCACCAGCGCCAGCCCCTCCATCCTCAACATTTCTCCCGAAGCCGCCATTGGCGGCAACCTCGCTATTCTCCAAACCGGTGACCGCATCCAGGTAGACCTCAACGCCCGCCGTGCCGACGTCCTCTTAAGCGACGAAGAAATCGCGGCTCGGCGGGCCAACCTCAAGTTGCCGATTGCCGAAACCCAAACCCCCTGGCAGGAGATCTACCGTGCTCACGTCGGCCAGTTGGAATTCGGCGGCGTACTCGAATTCGCCGTGCCTTATCGCGACCTCGGCGAGAAGATTCCGCGTCACAATCATTGATCGATGCCACACGCCTACAGCCTGGACGCCTTGCGCCTGGCCGCCAGCCTGGCTTTGCTGTTAGGCCACCTCACCACCGAGCGCACCCTGCCCGCACCCTGGGGCATGCTTTTCCTCGGTGGGCTGAGTTCCGCCTTCTTCTTCCTGCTGGCCGGCTATCTCGGCGCGGCGACGCCCGGACTCTTTGAGCGTCCTTATGGGCAAACAGCCCGCCGCCGCGCCCTGCGATTGCTGCCCCCACACTGGATTGGCTTCGTTCTGTTGCTGCCCTTCGCCCTCGTTGGTTCGAGCCGCCTGCCACTGGCCGAAGTCATCCAAACCTGCGCCTGGTGGCTTTCCGGCTTGCACAATCTCGCCCCCGAGGGCACCTTCTCCCGCCGTTGGAACTACCCCGCCTGGGCCATCACGCCGCTGCTGCTCGGGGGGCTGAGCCTCTATTGGGTTCGTTTCGTTCGCCTGCGCGAGTGGACCGCCCAGGGCCTCATTCCCCTACTGGTCCTTCTGCTGGGCGTCCGCATGGGGCTGGATCTGTTCCCCGCCCCGCCCACCGAGGTGGAAGAGTCCATTCGCCGCCACACCCTGACCTTCCCTCGCCTGCTGGAAGTCTGGGCCGGAGCCGTCGCCGCCATTCTGCTCAGGACCCCTCCGCCCTGGCTGGGCAAAGATCTCACCCTGGCTGGGCTCTTGGCCGCCAGCCTTGCCTTGCTGGCGGGCGGGTATCTGATGGACGGCCGCGAAGGAGTCTATCTGGCTACCCATGGCCTCTTCGCCCCGCTGGGAATCCTGCTCGTCGCCAGCGCCTTTCATAACCGGGGCCGCATTTACCGGCTTTGCCAGCACCCGGTGATCGTCTTCGGCGGCCAAGTCTCCATCCTGTTGTGGATGCTGCATATTCCCGTCGACACCATCGCCAAACACCTTGCCATTCGCATTGGTTTTCGTGTGGACGATCTCTACGGCTGGCCTTTCGTAGTCGCCAGCAGTTTGGCCACCCTCATTACGGCCTCACTGGCCAACACTATTCCATGGCCAGGGAAAGCTGCAATGGCGAAGCCGGAAAGCCAGGCTCGGGCAGCAGGCTGAAGTCCTTCCGGATGTGCAGGACATGCGGAAAACTCAGGTCCTCCATGAGCGCGCGCGTGATCAGAAAGCGCCGGTGGCAGTCAAAGGGATCTTCCTCGGCGCACATGATGGCGGTGGGCTGTTTCTGGGACTGACGCTGCAAGTCCCGCAATGCCTGGCGAAAGGCTGCCGTGTTGCGCAACTCCGCGTAGGACAGCCGGTTGCGCCCACCCAGTTCCTTCCCGGCCCAATGATAGCTGATGCCCGCCTGGACTAGCGCCGCCTGCAAGGCAGGCTGGTTGAACTGCGGTGAATAGCGCGATGATGGGAATGAACGCACGTCCACCAGGTGGGCAACGTTATGGGCCAGCAACAGGCTGACGAAAACCTCCGGGGGATGGTTGGAATGGCCAATCGTGAATAACGGTTGCGGGTCCAAATAGAAAGAGTAGCGAATGAAGCGACTGAATTTCCTGTTGGGGTGCGCGGCGCCGCTGGCGGCTCAACTTCTCCCGCCCATTACTCCCGACGACAAAGAGAAGCCCAAGCGGCTGCCTGATGGCACTCTCCAGAGCGAGGCCATCCTCAAGGAAGAGCAGAAGCGGCAGTTGACCGACGCCAAGAAACTGGTGGAGTTGAGCGAAGATGTAGCCCAGGAACTCGAGAAGAACACGCACAACGTGCTCAGTCTGGGAATGGTGAAGAAGCTCGAGGAAATTGAGAAGCTGGCGCGGCGCATGCGCACGCGCCACACCCGCTAAAGCGGCAGCCCCAAAAAGTCGCGCGCATTGGCAAAGCAGATGCGGCGCACCATGTTCCCGATCAGTTCGCGGTCATCCGGCAATAGACCATCGGCCATGTCCTTGCCCACCAGGTTGCACAGCGTGCGGCGGAAGTATTCGTGGCGCGGAAAGCTCATGAAGGAACGCGAGTCCGTCAACATGCCGATGAAGCGCGGCAGCAGCCCGCAGTTGGATAGCGCATTCATCTGCCACTCCATGGCTTCCTTTTGATCAAGAAACCACCAGCCGGAACCGAACTGGATCTTGCCCGGAGTGACGCCATCCATGAAGTTGCCGGTCATGGTGGCGAAGGCGTAGTTCTCGTTCGGGTTCAGATTGTAGAGCACCATCTTGGGCAGGTTGCCTTCCTGGTCCAACCGGTCCAGGTAAGCCGCCAGGGCATCACCCTGCGGGTAGTCGCCGATGGAATCGAAGCCTTTGTCAGCGCCCAGCGTCTGATAGGCACGGGTGTTCGCGTTGCGGCGGGCTCCGAGGTGGATCTGCTTGGTCCAGCCCTTTTCCGCGTCCAAGCGCCCGAGGAAGAGCATCAGGAAGCTGGAGTAGCGGTCGTGCTCTTCGGCCGTGACTTCCCCGCCCTCGCGGGCCTTGTCAAAGATGGCCGCCGCTTCATCTTCCTCACAAAAGTTGGCAAAGCAACGATTCAGGCCGTGATCAGAAAGGCGGCAGCCGATGGCGTGGAAGTCATCGTGGCGCTGGCGTAATGCGGTAAGGAAGGCGGCAAAGGAATCAATACTGATTCCGGAAGTTTCGAATAGCTTTTCAAGCCATGGCAGGAAGAGGTCGGGCTGATTCACGCGGAAGGCCCCGTCGGGCCGGAAGGTGGGAAACACTTTGGCCGGGCAGTCGCTCTTGGCGATGGCCTCGTGCCAGCGCAGATCATCAGCAGGGTCGTCGGTGGTGCAGACGGCCGCCACGTTGAACTTCCGCAGGATGCCCCAGACGGAGAGGTCGTCGGAATCGAGTTGGGCATTGGCGCGGTCCCAGACGGAGCGTGCATTGGCTTCGTTCAGGAGATCCTCGATGCCGAAGTAGCGGGCGAGTTCGAGGTGGGTCCAGTGGTAGAGCGGGTTGCGGAGCGTGTTGGGGACGGTTGCCGCGAAGGCGTCAAACTTGGCAGCAGGCGCCGCATCTCCCGTGCAGTGGCTCTCGGGGATGCCATTGGCCCGCATGGCCCGCCACTTGTAGTGGTCTCCCTCAAGCCAGATTTCGAAGAGATTGGCGAAGCGCCGGTTCTCAGCAATGTCCTTCGGTGGCAGGTGGGAGTGGTAATCGAGAATGGGTTCGTTTTTGGCGAAGTTATGAAAGAGATCGCGGGCTTGAGGGGTGCTGAGCAGGAAATCTTCGTGGATGAATGGCATCAGCCACCCATGGTAGCGGAACCGGGGTCGGCTTGACACCCCCCCGGATGCGCGTTATAAAGGCTTAAGTCCTTTACTCTCAAAGGACTAGTCTCAACGAAGGGGAAATTCATGAATCAGTATCGCAATAGGGGGATGTATCTCCTTGCCGCGACCTTGCTGATGCTGGCGTTCACAGTAGCGCCGGTTGCAGCCCAAGTACTTTACGGAACCATTGTCGGCTTGGTGGAAGATCCGAGCGGCAGTGTCATTGCCGGGGCCAAAGTGACGGCCTCGAACAATGCCACGGGTTTGACCTATGAAGGCACCACGGACGCGAATGGTCAGTTCACCATTCTCAACGTGCAGCCTGGCAACTATGAAATCAAGATCGGTCAACAAGGCTTCAAAGGCCAGACCAAGACCGGCGTCACTGTGACGCCGAACGTCATCACGCGTTCCAACTTCCGCCTGGAAGTGGGTTCGCTGACCGAACAGATCACGGTGCAGGCGGAAGCCGTCACCCTGCAGGCCGACAAGGCCGACACGCACACGGAAATCAGCGCCAAGCTGGTGAAGGAAATGCCGCTCCCCGGCTTCCGTAATTACCAGAGCCTGATCAATCTGGTGCCTGGTGCGACTCCGGCTTCTTTCCAGAATTCGATCACCGACACGCCCGGACGCTCGCTGCGCACCAACATCAACGGCACCAATGCCAACAACAACGTCACCCGTATTGACGGTGCGTCCTCAGTGAACCTGTGGCTGCCGCACCATGCTGGCTACGTGATGCCGGCGGAAATGCTGGAAACGGTGAACGTGACCACGTCCGCCGCTGATGCCGAACAGGGCATGGCCGGTGGCTCGGCCATCACGCTGGTGACCAAGTCCGGCACGAACGAGTTCCACGGCAGCGCTTTCTGGTATCACGACAACCAGCGCCTGCGGGCCCGCAACTTCTTCTTCACCCCCACCACGGTGAAGCCGGTCAGCATCTTCAACAACTTCGGCGGCACCATTGGTGGCCCGATCAAGAAGAACAAGCTGTTCTTCTTCTACTCCTATGACAACACCAAGCAGCGCACTGGCGGCTTCGGCATTTACAGTGTTCCCACTCCTGCGCTTCGCGCGGGCAATTTCTCGAACACTGGCACGACAATCTTTGACCCGCAGTCGAGCACCGTCATTGCGAACCGTACCCCCTTCCCGGGCAATGTGATTCCCTCGAATCGTATTTCGCCGCAGGCTCAGCGGATTCAGTCATTCCTCCCCACGCCGAATATCGCCGGCCAGGAGCAGAATAACTACGCCATTGGAGCCACGCCCCAGTTCAACCGCGCCTACAACGACGTGAAGCTGAACTGGAACCGCAATCAGAACCACATGATCTGGGGCCGTTACGGCATCATGGACGCCCTTGTGGGCGGCATCGGCATCTTCGGTGAAGCGGCTGGCCCGGCCCCCGGGTCCGACCCCGGCATCGGTGACACCCGTGTCCAGAACACTTCAATCGGCCACACGCTGACCCTCAGCCCGAGCCTCCTCCTCGATGGTGTCTTCGGATTCCAGCGTCAGGATCAGGTGGTGCGTGGGCAGGACTTCGGCATCGACTTTTCCTCGCGCCTCGGCATCCCCGGCATCGGTGGCGCTGACCCGCGCGAACAGGGCTTCCCCAACATCAGCATCAACGGCTACACCGGCACGGGCGTTCCCGGCTGGATGCCGCTGGAGCGTATCGAAGAAAGCTTCACCACCTCGCACAACCTGCGCTGGATCAAGGGCAGCCATAACTTCGCCTTCGGCTTCGACGGCGTGTTGCACCGCATGAACCACTGGCAGCCGGAACTCGGTGGTGGTCCGCGCGGCGTGTTCTCCTTCAACGGTGGCGTCACCGCGGCCACGGGAACCTTCAACAACTTCAACGGTTACGGAGCGTTCCTGCTCGGCCTGCCGAACAACGTCTCCAAGAGCATCCAGAACATTCTGGCTACCACGCGCGAATGGCAGTTCGGCTTCTACGCCCAGGATCGCTGGCAGGTAAACCGCAAGCTCACTATCACGGCTGGTATTCGTTATGAAAACTACCCGCTGATGGGCCGCGCCGCTGGCAAGGGCATTGAACGGCTGGACCCGGAACTCAACACCGTGTTCCTCGGCGGCCGTGGCAATGTGCCGCGCAACAACGGCTTCACGGTAAGCCAGTTGATGTTCGCCCCGCGTCTCGGTATCGCCTACCGCCTCGACGATAAGACCGTGATCCGCACCGGCTATGGCCTCACCTATAGCCCGCTGCCCTGGTCGCGTCCGCTGCGCGGTATGTACCCGCTGACGGTGAACTTCGATTTCCCGGCCGTCAACGCCAACAGCTCGATCTTCTCGCTCGCCGAAGGCATCCCGCCGGTGACCGGTCCTGACCTCAGCACTGGTGCGGTTTCCCTGCCTGGCGCAGCCAGCATGCGTTCGCCGCAGGCCGGCGAGATCAAGCGCGGCTACATCCAGAGCTGGAACTTCACCATTGAGCGCCGTCTGCCCGGTGAAATCATCGGATCTGTCGCTTATGTCGGTACGCAGAGCACGAACATGATGGCCGACAAGGACATCAACTCGGGCCAGATTCTGGGCGCTGGCAACCCCGGCCGTCCTTACTCTTCCCGCTTCGGCCGCAACACTTCCACACTGCTGTGGGGTGGCATCCTGAGCGCCAACTACCACTCGCTGCAGACCTCGGTCCGCCGCCAGGCCAAGAACCTGCTGCTGCAGGGTGCTTATACCTGGTCGAAGGCCATGAACATGGGCGACGACGAAGGCTGGCAGGGCACCACCTGGAACTGGGATCCGGTCTACCGCCGCAATTACGCTCCTGCCGGTTACGACCGCCAGCACGTCTTCCAGTTGGGCTGGGTGTATGACCTGCCCTTCGGCAAGGGTCAGAAGTGGGCCTCCAGTGGCCCGGCCTCCCACATTGTGGGCGGCTGGAACCTCTCCGGCATCACGGCAGCCTTTACGGGCACCCCGTTCACCGTGGTCAGCCCCGCTGGCACGTTGAACCTGCCTGGCAACACGCAGACCGCCGACCAGGTGAATCTGTCGGTGAACCGTACTGAAGGCATCGGCGTGGGCCGCACCTTCTACGACACCAGCGCTTTCGCTCCGGTCCGCCTCAATGCGGGTGAAGTGGCGCGTTTCGGCTCCATGGGCCGCAACTCGATGCGCAACCCGGGCGTGCTGCGGCATGACCTCATCCTGGCCAAGAACTTCTCCATTCGGGAGCGGTTGAATGTGACGTTCCGGGCAGAAGCCTACAACTTCACCAACAGCCGTCTGTCGACTGGTTTCGCTTCCACGGACGTAACGAACCCGAACTTCCTGCGCGTGCTCAGCGCTTCGGATGAACGGCAGTTCCGTTTCGGCCTGCGCTTCGGTTTCTAAGCCAGAGCTGCTACAGAATCAGCGGCCCGCTTCGGCGGGCCGCTTTTCTTTTTGTCACCATAGAAGTATGCGCTGGCTTGCGGGATTGCTCTTTTGCTTATGTGCCTCCGCCCAGACGGCGGAGCAAGCCGAAAAGGCCAATCGGGCCAAAGCGCTATTGGGCGAGAACCGGTTTGCCGAAGCGGCCACACTCTATGCGGAACTCACTCGATCCCTCCCGGGCAACCCGGGGCTGCTGCTCAATTACGGCATGGCGCTGCATATGGCTGCGAAAGACAGCGAGGCCATCGCTCCCCTCGAAGCCGCGCTGAAGATTGACCCGAAGATTCCTCCCGCGCAGTTGTTCCTCGGCGCCTCCTATCTGCGCACTGGCCAAGCAGCGAAGGCACTGACCCCTCTCGAGAAATTTGCCGCGGTCATGCCGGACCATGTCGAGGCTCGCCAGATGCTGGTGGACGCAGCCACGCTGAGCGGGCAGCCGCAGCGGGCGCTGCCGCACCTGCAGAAACTGCTCGACCTGCAGCCGCAGCAGCCCGCGCTCTGGTATCAATTGGGCCGGACTTACGAAGAAGCCGCGCAAGCGGACTTCGCCCGGCTCGAAAAGCTCTACCCCGAATCAGGCCCCTTCTTCGCCCTGCTGGGCGCCTCGCGCAACAAGACCAACCAGCGCCGGGCCGCGTTTTTCTTCTACCGCAAAGCCCTTGAGAAATCGCCCACGCTGCGCGGCATCCGTCCTGCTATCGCCGAAATCTACCGGGCCGACGGGCACCCGGAATGGGCTCTGCACGAAGAGGCGCTGGAGGCCAAGCTGCCCGCCTTGAACTGCGCCGTGAAGACGGCGGAATGCGAGTTTCGCGCAGGCCGTTACGAAAGCGCGGCCCGGCTGGCGCGGGGGGGCAACACGGTGAATCATCTCTACTGGCGGGTGCAGGCCTACAATACGCTAGCGGCCCGTTCCTTTGAGCGGCTGATGGCTCTACCAGAATCGCCCGAGGCCTTCCGTTGGGTGGCCGAAACCCACCGGGATCAGGGCCGGCACGCGGAGGCAGCCCAAGCCTGGCAGGAGGCCCTGCGATTGGCCCCGATGCACCCGGACTACCGCCGCGAACTGGCGGCCGCCTGGATGGAGATGAAGCAATTCCCCGAGGCGCAACAGATCACCAGCCAGCTACTCGCCGCCGAGCCCGGCGCCCCAGACCTGAATCATTTGCAGGGCGATCTGTTTCTGGCCCAGCAGTTGCCCGAGAAGGCCATTCCCTTCCTTGAAAAGGCAGTGGCGGCTGAACCCAATGCCCTGCCATTGCGAGCCTCGCTGGCGCGCGCCTACCTGCTGGCCGGTGAGGCCCAGAAAGCAGTTCCGCACGTGAATGCGGCCCTGCCGCTCGACAGCGATGGCAGTCTGCACTTCCAGCTAGCCCGGGCCTATCAGGCCGCCGGTAAAGCAGCGGAAGCGCGCGACGCCATGGCGAAGTACCAACAGATCCAAAGCCGCAACCGGGCCCAGACGCAAGCCGCCGAAGAGGCGCTGCAGATAACCCCGCCATGACAACATTTCTGCCCCTGATTGTTTTGGCGCAGATTCAGTTTGCGCCCGTGCCGCTGGAGCCGCCCTTCGTACTCGCCAACAACGCCACGCCCGACAAGCACATGGTGGAGACCATGCCGGGCGGCCTGGCCATCTTCGACTACAACGGCGACGGCCGGCCTGACCTTTTCTTCAGCAACGGCGCGAGTCTGCCCGGGCTCAAAAAAGAGTCGCAACATGCCAACCGTCTCTACCGCAATGACGGAGACCTGCGCTTCACCGATGTCACCGCCGAGGCGGGCCTGGCAGGCGAAGGCTATGCGATGGGGGCCGCGGCGGCAGATTACGACAACGACGGCCACGTGGACCTGCTGGTGGTAGGGCTTTACCGCAACACGTTGTACCGCAACCTGGGCAACGGCAAGTTTGCTGATGTGACGGCCAACTCCGGCATACTTTCGAATGAGTGGAGCGTGGCCGGCGGCTGGTTTGACTTCGATAACGATGGCAAGCTGGACCTCTGGGTCACCAACTACGGCCGCATTGATTTGAGCCAGCCCCGCTTCTGTGGTGACCAGCAGCGCAAACTGCGCGTTTACTGCCATCCACGCTATTACGACCCGCGCCCCAACCAGCTTTACCGCAACCTGGGCAATGGCAAGTTTGAAGAGATCAGCGTCAAGGCAGGCGTGGCGGAGCACCGGGGGCGGGGCATGTCGGTGGCCTTTGCCGACTACGATGCCGATGGCCGCCTGGACGTCTTCATCACCAACGATGGCCTGCCCAACTTTCTGTTCCGGAATCTGGGTAATGGCAAGTTTGAAGAAACAGCGCTGCTGGCCGGCGTTGCCCTGCTCGATAGTGGCAAGCCCATTGCCAGCATGGGCACGGACTTTCGTGACTACGATAACGACGGGCGGCCTGACATTGTGCTGACTGCGCTGACCGGCGAGACGTTTCCCCTCTTCCGCAATCAGGGCCAGGGGCTGTTTGCCGACTGGACCAGCCGTTCGCAGATGGGCCGCCTGAGTAACAGCTATGCGGGCTGGGGAGTGGGGCTGGTGGATTTCGACAACGACGGCTGGAAGGATCTGTTCACAGCCAACTCGCACGTGAACGACATTGTCGAAAAGTTTGAAGCCGCCACTTACCGCCAGCCCAATACCGTCTTCCGCAATACCGGCGATGGGAAGTTTACGCTGGCCGACACGGCCTTGAAGGACGTGGCCGCCGCGCACCGTGGCGCGGCCTTTGCCGATCTGGATGGCGACGGGCGGCAGGATGTGGTGGTAACTCTGCTGGGTGAGCCGGCACGGCTGTGGCGCAACACCGCAACGGCTGGCAATTGGGTGGGCTTTCGCTTGAAGGGCACGAAGTCAAACCGCGACGGCATTGGCGCGGTGATCCGCATCGGGAAGCAGACCAACTTCATGACCACCAGCGTCAGCTACGCTTCGAGCGTGCACGCGCCGGTGCACTTCGGCCTGGGCAGCGAAAGCACCGCCGATGTGGAAATAGTTTGGCCCAGTGGCCGCAAACAAAGCCTGAAGGGCGTCAAGGCCAACCAGATTGTCGAGGTCACCGAACCGGACGAGTGAGGATAATGGTGTTACCCCTATGAGTGTTCACCCTGCCGCTGGTACGCGCCCTACGGAACTGATCGACCTCGCGGGCCTCGAGCACGCCTACTACGCCAAGCAGCCCGACCCGGCCAACCCCGCCGAACGCGTCGCCTTCGGCACGTCCGGGCACCGCGGCTCCGCCTTCAATCGCACCTTCAACGAGAACCATATTCTGGCCACCACACAGGCCATCGTGGAGTACCGGAAACAGCAGGGCATTGACGGACCGCTCTTTCTGGGAATCGACACGCACCCCTTGTCAGAGCCCGCCGCCCGCACCGCCATCGAAGTGCTCGCCGCCAATGGCGTCACACTACGCATTGCCCCTGAGGGCGGCTACACTCCGACACCGGCCATCTCCCACGCCATCCTCACTTACAACGACGGCCGCAACACCGGCCTCGCCGATGGCATCGTCATCACCCCGTCGCATAACCCTCCGCAGGACGGCGGTTTCAAGTACAACCCACCCACGGGTGGGCCCGCCTCGAGCGAGGACACCAAGTGGATCGAGCAACGGGCCAACGAACTTCTCGCCAAGTACTTGAGCGGCGTCCGCCGGACGCTCTACGAACTGGCGCTCGAGGCAGAGACAACCCAGACGCACGACTTTGTATCGGCCTACGTGGACGACCTCGCCAATGTGATTGACTTCGAGGCCATTCGCTCCGCCGGCATTCGCATGGGCGTTGACCCCCTGGGCGGCGCTGGCGTGGCCTACTGGCGGCCCATTGCCGAACGCTACCGGCTCAATCTTGAAGTAGTGAACGAGAGCGTCGACAAGACTTTCTCCTTCATGACGCTGGACTGGGACGGCAAGATCCGCATGGACCCTTCCTCGGCCTACACCATGCAGGGGCTGATTGGTCTGCGCGAAAAGTTTGATGTAGCGTTTGCGTGTGACACCGATCATGACCGCCACGGCATCGTGACGAAGAGCGTGGGGCTGGTGCCCGCCAACCATTACCTTGCGGCCTGCATCTATTACCTCTATACACACCGCCCGGAATGGGGCGCGGGCGTACGCGTCGGCAAAACGATTGTCAGTTCCTCGATGATTGACCGGGTAGCGGCGAAACTGGGCCGCGCGCTATATGAGGTACCCGTCGGCTTCAAGTGGTTCGTGGATGGATTGCTGGAGGGCAGCCTGGGCTTTGTAGGCGAGGAAAGCGCGGGAGCGAGCTTTTTGCGGCGCAACGGCAAGGTGTGGACCACCGACAAGGATGGCCTGATTGCCGGGCTGCTGGCCGGGGAGATGATGGCGAAGCTTGGCAAGGACCCGGGCGAAGTATATGAAGGCCTGGCCGCGGAATTGGGCCGGCCCGCTTACGCGCGCATTGATGCTCCCGCCAACGCGGCGCAGAAGAAGATACTCAGCAGCTTGCAACCCGCGGATGTGAAGGCGACGGAACTGGCAGGCGACCGCATTGAAGCCATTCTCACGGCCGCCCCGGGCAACGGACAGGCCATAGGCGGGCTCAAACTGGTGACGGCGGAAGGTTGGTGTGCCGCCCGGCCTTCGGGCACGGAGGAGGTCTACAAGATTTATGCGGAAAGCTACAAGGGTGAGGAGCACCTGAAGCAGATTCAGGCCGACGCACAACAAATCATCGCGGGAGTGTTTGGGCAATGAACACGTTACTTTTGCATTCCGTCAGCTACGCGGGCCTGTGGGGCCAGCCAGCCTTGGGCGTGGAAGACTTCATTGCCAAGGCCGCCGAACTTGGCTTTGGTGGTGTCATGCTGGCTGCCAAGCGGCCTCATGTGGGCGTTCTCGATTACGGGGAAAAGGAACGCGCCCGGCTGCGCAGTCTGCTCGAAAAAAACAAATTGCGCGATTTGTGTATTGCCGGGTATTGCAACCTGACCGCGGACCTCGAACACGGCGATGTGCCCACGCTCGAAATTCAGACGCTGTACCTGGTGGAACTGGCG
>VFQU01001416.1_pt1 | contig 14279 bp, 13 predicted proteins | sample 3512311 | NCBI WGS metagenome assembly VFQU01 (sample SAMN10412377, study PRJNA504923) | tailings metagenome | isolation source: Relicate 3 Philex TSF3 active mining site | place: Philippines: Tuba, Benguet | collected 2017-08-29
GCCGCCGCGCGCGGTGCCGCGTTGCTCGCCGGGCGCGAGGCTGCCGAGGATGCCGACCTTGCAACCGCCGTGCGCCTCGTGCTGGCCCCGCGCGCGACCCGCATTCCGGAATTCGAGCAGGAGCAGGAGCAGGAAGAACAGCCCCAGCCCGAGGATGCGCCGCCCGAGGATGGCGAGCAAGAGCCGCCGCCCCCGCCCGAAAACAATCCGCCCGAAGATCAGACCGAGCAAGCCCGGCAGCAGGACTTGGAGGAATTGCTGGTCGACGCCGCCAAGGCCGCGATCCCGCAAGGCCTGCTCGAACAGCTCGCAGCCGGCAATGCGCCGCGCCGGGGCAGCAGCACCGGCACCGGGCAGAAACGCAAATCGGGCCTGCGCGGCAAGCCGCTGGGTGCGCGGCCCGGCATGCCCCGCGGCGGGGCGCGTCTGGCGCTGATCGACAGCTTGCGCGCGGCCGTGCCCTGGCAGAATGTGCGCCGCCGCGAAAAGGGCATGGATGCGGGCAGTCCCATCATCATGCGCAAGGAAGACCTGCGCATCCGCCGCTTTGAAGAACGCGCCGCGCGGGTGACGATCTTTGCAGTCGATGCCAGCGGATCGGCCGCCGCCGCGCGGCTTGCCGAGGCCAAGGGCGCGGTCGAGCTGATGCTGGCACAGGCCTATGTTACCCGCAGCGAAGTGGCGCTGATCGCGTTTCGTGGCACCACCGCCGAAGTGCTGCTGCCCCCCACCCGCTCGCTCACCCGGGCCAAGCGCGCTTTGTCGGACCTGCCCGGCGGGGGCGGCACACCGCTGGCGCTGGGTCTGAACGTCGCGAGGGAATGCGCCGAAGGGGTGATTGCCAAGGGGCGCAGCGCCGCGCTCGTCATCCTCACCGATGGGCGCGCCAACATCGCTGCCGATGGCCAGCCCGGCCGCGCGCAGGCCAATGAGGATGCCAAGTCTGCCGCGAAGGCGATTTACGCGCGCCGGATCGATAGCCTCGTGGTCGATATCTCGGCCCGCCCCGGACCCGAAGGCGCAGCGCTGGCGAGTGCGATGGGCGGGCGTTTCCTCGCCCTGCCGCGCGCCGATGCGAAGATGCTGCAACAGGCGATTGCCGCCGCCCAGCCCCTCGGCAAGGCAGCATAGGGCATGGCCCGCCCGCTCGACTGGAGCCGCGAAGGCCTGATCTGGCCGCACCGCGCGGCGAGCCAGTTCGTGAATTTGGGCGGTGCGCGCTGGCACATCCAGCGGATGGGTTCAGGTGAGCCCTTATTGCTGCTCCACGGCACCGGAGCATCCGTCCATTCATGGCGCGATGTGATGCCTTTGCTGGCGCAGAGCCACCAAGTGATCGCGGTTGACCTTCCGCGTCACGCCTTCACCAGTGGCCATCCGCCCGACAGCCTCTCGCTGCCACGCATGGCCGGCGAGTTGGCGCGCCTTATGAAGGCGCTGGAGGTAACGCCCGCCGCCATTATCGGCCATTCGGCAGGCGCGGCGCTGGCGCTGCAACTGGCGCTCGATCATGGCTACACAGGCCCGATCATCGGTCTCAACGCGGCGCTGCGCCCCTTCCCCGGCATCGGCGCGCAATTATTCCCCGCTGTCGCCAAGCTGTTTCTGGTGAACCCGCTGGTGCCGCGCATATTCTCAGGCTCGCTGATGCGCGAAGGCGAAGCCGAGCGCTTTCTCAGGAAGTCCACCGGCTCAATCATCGATCCTGTCGGGATGGCCTGCTATTCCGCGCTGTTCCGCAATCCCGCCCACGCCAAGGGCGCGCTGGCGATGATGGCCAACTGGGATTTGCCGAGCCTGAAAGCGCGCATCGGCGGCGTCACCAATGCGGTGCTGCTGGTCCATTCCGACCGCGATGCCGCGATCCCGCTCGACTGGACGCGCGAGGCGAGCGGATGGCTCAAAGCAGCGCGGCTTGAAGTCCTCCCCGGTCTCGGCCATCTTGCCCATGAGGAAGCTCCCGAGCAAGCCGCTGCGCTGATCCGGGATTTTCTGGGCGGGCAATAGGCGCGCGCAAGCGGGAGGCAGGCACCATGCAGAGCGGAAATTTTGGCTGGATCGAAATCGCCCTGTTTTATGGCATCGCAATCGGCTTTGCCGCGTGGCAATATATCTCCACCGACCGCCTGCTCAAAAAAACCCGCGCGGAAAAAGCGGCCAAGGCGGCAGCGGAAGCTTCGACGAAGGAAGATAGCGAGCCGGGTGCATAAAGCAGGCCGAGCGACGTCCGCTTTTGCTGTTCCCGTTATAAAACCTGCCGTTCAGCCAGCGACCCCATAACGGAAGTTCTGGGGTCGATCGACGCCGCGCGGGGCTGGGGCGCGATGGTAAAAGGTGCAAGATGAACGATTATGTCTGGTTCAGCGACGTTATGAACGATCCGCGGCGTTTGCGGCCGTTCACAAATGATTTTTACGGTGATGAGGACTGCCACAATCACGAGGCGAATGACTGGATTGATCGCATCAATGCTGGTGACCCTCTGCCGCCGGAATGTTTTCCAAAAAGGATCTGGGGTTCGACGACGCGAGGCGCAAAGCAATTTGGAAAGCTGCCCGACATCGCCTTTGGCTATGGTTTCTACTTCGTCTCCGAGCGTTGCGCTGACGTCCTTCGGCAATTCGACCTTGGCGGTGGGCATCTCTACCCCGTCGAGGTCTTGCAGAAGGACAAAATCACACCGATTGGCGATCACAAATGGTTTTGCATCAACTTTGGAAATGTAAAGCGAGCATTTCTTGCAGAGCAATCAAACAACATTGAACCATTTCCACAAAACCGATGGGCCCCGCGTGCTGTGTTCACCGATTACGATGGCGCAGTCGCGAAGACTGCCTTGATCGGAGCAGACCTTTGGGTCGATCCGGTTTTTTGGAACAGTATTTTTTTGAGCCGCGCATTAGGTGATGCGCTAAAGAAGGCGAAGTGTTCTTCTGGCTGGGGTCTAATCAAGTGCCGCGTCGTCGATAAGGATCAGTCGCGATGACCGAAGGTCAAGTAGATAAACCGCCATTCCGGAATCCACCCACTTTCGGTCATGCGCTTATTGACAAGCCCATCCCGAAAGCAGCCGCTCTGACTGCTTCCCTACCCGCGCCTTCTCGGCATCCGGTAGGGCAGCATGAATTGCACCAGGGGCGAGGCAAAGCGCACCATGTCGAGGCTTTCCTGCACCGCGATCACTTCCTCGCCCGCAAAGCGCGAGGCCAGTTCAGAGCGGGCATAAAAGGGCGTGTCTTCCCAGGTGCGCCGCACCCGCGCCACGCCAATGTCCGAACGGGTCGAACGCGCGATCCGCCACCGGCTCGGCGGCAGGTGGGCAACCGGCGGCAGATCGACCGGTTCGGGCGCGCCATCCGCGCCGAACCGGAGCGCGCTGGCGAACAGTGAGCCATCGGCCCGCTCGCCTTCGTAGCACACCACCGCGCCTTCGTTCATGTGCGCACGCGACCAGTGCCAGGTGCGGAAACCTGCTTCCAAAGGCTCGCGCCCGCGATTGTGATCGAGATAGGCGCGGCCCTGCCACGATACGGCGGGCGAAGTCATCTCCACCTCGATCCGCGCGACGGGCGCAAGGCAATGCCACACATGATTGGCGGCCGGATCGAGCGCAAAGGCAACCGGATTGAGCGCCTCGGGGATCACCCGCACCACGCCTGCCACGCGCCGCTGGAACGGGTTGAACAAGCGCTTGTCGCGTTCCTCAATGGTGATCTCCAGAACATCGCCATCCCAGCGCACCGCGCTCGGCCCGATCACCAGATTGCGTTCATCCCGGCTCACCGCGCTTGCCGAGCGCTCGGTCATCGCCCAGCGCGCCTGCGGGCCATAGAGCGCGACGTTCAGGCACGAATGATCGAGGGGATCGCCGCGCCCCGAACGCTTGTAATAGGGCGAGAATACGCTGCCTAGAAAGGCGATGATCGTCAGCCCGTGGGCTCCGTCGTCGCTGATCGCATCGACATACCACCAGGAATAGCCGCCCGCAGGGACTTCCTCGTCGAAGCGAGGTCCCGTGCGATAACCTTGCTCGCCAGCAAGCCGGACAAGGCTGCCATAGGAACGCCCGCTGCCGGATGCGTCGCCCCGCCCGTGCAATAGAGGCCCGGCAGCCGCGTCTTCGGCCCCTGTCGCTGGAAGGAAGCCGCCCAACCGTGCGACGCTCTGCCATAAAGCGCGCCGCCCGTTGACGGGAACAGCTGCTCCCACGAGCGCGGGCTCATGATGTGCATCGGCGCGCCCTCCTCGAGGATAAGGCCGCAGCGCTCCAGCGAATTCCTCATGGCCTTCGTGCATTGCTCGATCTCCGGTTCGGGATAGGGGTGATGATCGCCATTGGATGGCGCATTGACAATGATCTGGAGCCGCTCGCGCGTGCCCTTGGGCAAAGCGGCATTATCCGCCTCGCGCGCGGGGCGATCGATCGCGCAGACATAGACGGTGGGATCGGATGGCGGGCGCCCGCTCGCGATCTCGCGGAACTCGCGCGTGTAATCGGGCGAGAAAAAGACATTGTGATGGGTGAGCGGAAAACTGCCATCGGTGGCCGCATGGGCATAGGTGACGAGCGCCGAGAGCGAACGCTTGGGCGGCGGCACCGGATCGGCCGCATGGCTGACCTGCCGCCCGAAGCGCAATTCAGCCAGCGCGCTGGGATCGCCGTTCATGATGACGATATCGGCCGCGATCACCTCGCCGCTCGCCAGCCGCACGCCGCTGGCCTTGCCGCCAGTGGTCAGCACTTCGCTGACCGGCGCTTCGGTCCGAATATCCGCGCCGTGCCGCGCCGCAAGACCGGCCAGCGCCTGTGCCAGCGCATGGATGCCGCCGTCGATCAGCCACACGCCGCGCGCCTCGACATGGGCAATCAGCATGAGCGTGGCGGGCGCTTCATAGGGCGATGATCCGCAATAGGTGGCATAGCGGCCGAACAGCTGGCGCAAGCGCGGATCGGCGAAATGCTCGCCCAGCGCATCCCACAGCCGATCAAACGGGCGCATCGCCAGCATGTCGCCCATCCGGCCAAAGCCGATCTGGCGCATCATCGGCAGCGGGCTCGAAGCCTTGTCGCCGCGCAGAAAGGGCTGTTCGAGCACTGCGAAAATGCGCTGCGCCTCGCGCCGGAAATTGCGATAGCCGCGCGCCGCCGCAGCCCCCGCAAAATCGCCGATGGCTTCCTCGCTGCGGCGGGGATCCGCGTAGAGATCGAGCTGGGCCGAGGCGTCCCAGGCATGGCGGGCAATGATTTCGGCAGGCTGCGCGGTGATGTGATCATCAAGGCTGGCCCCGCAGGCGGCGAACACTTCGTCAAACACCTCACGCAAGGTGAAGACTGTCGGCCCCCCGTCGATGGCAGCGCCGTCCACGCTGACGCGCCGCGCCTTGCCGCCCACCCATGCCTCTTTTTCGCAAACGGTGACCTCGGCGCCGCGCGCCGCCAGCAGCGCGGCGCTCACCAACCCGCCAATCCCGGCTCCGATCACGACGACTCGCGCGCTCACTGGCTCTCCCTCGCCCCGCTGTCACGTCACAAGGACAATATCATTGACCTTACGAACGTGTCTGTCCAATGAATTAGACATATGCGATCACATTTGGACGGGGTTTGATGGATTTTGCCGCGCTGAAGGTGAAATATATCGCGCGGCGCAATGCGATCTTTGCCAGCCCGCGCTTTCAATATTGGGCCGCGCGCCTGCCGCTAATCCGCTGGATCGCCCGGTCGCGCGCGCGCGGGGCCTTCGATATGCTGGCGGGCTTTGCCTATGCGCAGACCTTGCGCGCCTATGTCGAAAGCGGGATCTTTGCAGTGCTCGGCGAAGGCCCGGTGAGCGCGAGGCAAGTCGCTGAAAGGCTTGATCTAAGCCCCGAGGCGGCGGAATGTCTGCTGCGCGCGGGCCGCGCGCTGATGCTGGCGGAAGAGCCTAGCCCGGATGGCTGGTTGCTGGGCGAACAGGGCGCAGTGATCGCAGCCAATCCGGGGGTGCAAGCGATGGTGCGCCACCACCGGCTGCTCTATGCCGATCTCGCCGATCCGCTGGCGCTGCTGCGCGCCGACCGCCGGGAGCCGACGCAGCTTTCGCGCTTCTGGAGCTATGCCGGCGCGCTCCACGGCGCAGGCACAAGGGGCCGCGATACGGCGGAATATTCAGCGCTGATGGCCGCCTCGCAGCACTTTGTCGCCGACGAGGTGCTGGCCTCGGTCTCGCTGAGCGGCGTGCGCCGCCTGCTCGATGTCGGCGGCGGGCACGGAGCCTTTCTGGGCGCGATAGGCGCAGCCTATCCGGCGCTCGAACTCGGGCTGTTCGATCTGCCGGAAGTGGCCGCCCGAGGTGCTGAAATCCTTGGCGAAAGCTGCGGCACGGCGCGCGTCGTCGGCCATGGCGGCAACTTCTTTTCCGATCCCATTCCGGCAGGCTACGACATGGTATCGCTGGTTCGCATCCTGCACGATCACGACGATGCGCCCGCGCGCGCACTGCTTGCCAATATCCACAAGTCTCTCGCCCCCGGCGCGCGCCTGCTGATCGCCGAGCCTATGGCGCAGATCCCCGGAGCAGAGGCCATGGGCGAGGCGTTTTTCGGGCTCTATCTGTGGGCGATGGGATCGGGGAGGCCAAGAAGTCCCAAGGAAATCATCGCGATGCTGCGCGAGGCCGGCTTTGCCCGGGCGCGCATCGTGCCCACCGCGCAGCCGGTCAACACCAGCGTGATCATGGCGGAACGCTAACGCTCTTGCCAGGCCGCAAATTGTCCAAATAAGTTGACAGTCCAAGGTGTAAGGCATAGCAAACATGTAGGAGAGTGGTTTTCCGGTTTGATCGAGTCGTCACTGGCGGCTCGGAAGCCGGACTCAAGGGAGCAGTTGATGAACACCTTGGCTGTCATTCTTGAAGCGCCAGAGCGGCTTGCGCTCCGGACGCTCGAATTGACGCCCGCCGGGCCCAGCGATGTGGTGGTCGATATTCATTACAGCGGGATCAGCACCGGCACGGAAAAGCTGCTGTGGACGGGCACCATGCCGCCCTTCCCGGGCCTCGGCTATCCGCTGGTGCCGGGTTACGAATCCGTGGGCCGCATTGTCGATGCCGGGCCCGAAGCGAAAGCGCGCATCGGGGACTGGGTATTCGTGCCCGGCGCCAATTGCTATCAGGACGCGCGCGGCCTGTTTGGCGGCACCGCACAGCGCGTGATTGTCCCCTCGGCGCGCGCGATCCCGATCCCCGAAGAACTGGGCGAGGCTGGCGTGCTGTGCGCGCTCGCGGCCACCGCGCTCCACGCCATCAATGGCGGCGGTTATGACGGCAATCCCGCCAACCGCTGCGCGCTGCCTGATCTGGTGATCGGCCACGGCGTGCTGGGCCGGTTGATCGCGCGGCTTGCCGTAGCCCTCGGCGCGCCTGCCCCGACAGTGTGGGAAACCAATGCCGCACGCCGCAGCGGCGCGCGTGGTTATAATCTCATGCACCCCGAACAAGACGAGCGCCGCGATTACCGTGCGATCTATGACGCGAGCGGCGATTCGAACATCATCGACAGCCTCGTGATGCGCATGGCCAAGGGCGGCGAGATTGTGCTGGCGGGCTTTTATTCCGATCGCCTCAATTTCGCTTTCCCTTCCGCCTTCATGAAAGAAGCGACCTTGCGTGTCGCAGCGGAATGGCAACCGGTCGATCTTGCGGAAACGCGCGATCTGATCGCCACCGGCAAGCTCGATCTCACTGGCCTCGTCAGCAACCGCCGCCCCGCAACGGCTGCTGATGAAGCTTACCCGCAGGCTTTCAGCGATCCTGAATGCCTCAAGATGGTTCTCGACTGGAGCGATTGCTGATGAGTATTCTCGACAATCCCACTTTGGCCGATCAGGCCGCACTGCTGCGTGAAGAAGCTGCCATCGAACCCGATCCGGTTCACACCGGTGAGGTGAAGAAGGAAACCCAGATCATCGCGATCTATGGCAAGGGCGGGAGCGGCAAGAGCTTTGCCCTGTCGAACCTTTCCTACATGATGGCGCAGCAGGGCAAGCGCGTGCTCCTGATCGGCTGCGATCCCAAATCCGATACCACCAGCCTGCTGTTCGGCGGCAAGAGCGTGCCGACCATCATCGAAACCTCCTCGAAGAAGAAGCTGGCGGGCGAAGAAGTTACCATCGAAGACGTGTGTTTCCAGCGCGATGGCGTGTTCGCGATGGAACTCGGCGGGCCCGAAGTCGGTCGCGGCTGCGGCGGGCGCGGGATCATCCACGGCTTTGAACTGATGGAAAAGCTGGGCTTCCACGATTGGGGCTTTGATTACGTCCTGCTCGATTTCCTCGGCGACGTGGTGTGCGGCGGCTTTGGCCTGCCGATTGCCCGCGATATGTGCCAGAAGGTGATCGTGGTCGGCTCGAACGACCTGCAATCCCTCTATGTGGCGAACAATGTTTGCCATGCGGTCGAATATTTCCGCAAGATGGGCGGCAATGTCGGCGTGGCCGGCATGATCATCAACAAGGATGATGGCACCGGCGAAGCCGAGGCCTTTGCCGAAGCCGTGGGCATTCCGGTGCTCACCTCGATCCCCGCCAACGAGGATATCCGCCGCAAGAGCGCCAATTATCAGATCATCGGCGTGCCCGGCGGCGAATGGGCGAGCATCTTCGAAGAGCTTGCCACCAATGTGGCGGCTGCTCCGCCGGTGCGCCCCACTCCGCTCGATCAGGACGGGCTGCTCGGGTTGTTCAGCCCGGAGGAAACCGGCGGCGATGTCCGGCTAATCCCGGCGACCCAGGCCGATATGCGCGGCGGCGTTTTCGAACAGCGCCCCAGTCTTGAAGTCATCTACGACGAGGCGTGAGGGCAATGGACGCTTCCACCCCCACCGGCGATGCCCGCGCGCCTGATCGGATCGATCTTGCCGATGCGCCCACCGGCGCGCCCATTTCCGAAGCCGCCGATACCGGTTCCGGCTGCCACGGCGGCAAGGAAACCATGCTCGCTGCCGCCCGCGAGGCCGGCAAGAGCGATATCCTTGATCGTTATGCCAAGGATTATCCGGTCGATCCCAATGCCGGCCCGCATGATCAGCCGCAGTCGATGTGCCCCGCGTTCGGCAGCCTTCGGGTTGGCCTGCGCATGAAGCGCACCGCCACGGTGCTGTCGGGCTCGGCCTGCTGCGTCTATGGCCTCACCTTCACCTCGCACTTCTACGGCGCGCGGCGGACGGTTGGCTATGTGCCGTTCAATTCCGAAACGCTCGTCACCGGCAAGCTGTTTGAAGACATCAAGGAAGCCGTCGAAGGGATGGCTGATCCTGAGAAATATGATGCGATCGTGGTCACCAACCTGTGCGTGCCGACGGCAAGCGGTGTGCCGCTGCGCCTGTTGAAAAAGAACATCAACGGCGTGCGCATCATCGGCATCGACGTGCCGGGCTTCGGCGTGCCGACCCATGCCGAGGCGAAGGATATTCTCGCAGGCGCGATGCTCCAATATGCCCGCGAGGAAGTGATGGCAGGCCCGGTTGCCGCCCCGCGCGAGCGGACGGACAAGCCGAGCGTTGCGCTGCTCGGCGAAATGTTCCCGGCCGATCCAGTGGTGATCGGCCAGATGCTGGCGCCCTTGGGGCTGGCAGCTGGCCCGGTTGTGCCGACGCGCGAATGGCGCGAGCTTTATGCCGCGCTTGATTGCGCGGTGGTCGCTGCGATCCACCCCTTCTACACCGCCTCGATCCGCGAATTCGAAGCGGCTGGCCGCCCGATCATCGGTTCGGCTCCGGTGGGTGCGGATGGCACCGCGGCCTGGCTGCAAGCCTTGGGCGATACGCTCGGCCTGCCGCAAGCGCAGGTTGACGGGGTCAAGAACGCGATGATCGGTGCCTGCAAGGGCGCGCTTGCGCAAATGCCGATCAAGGGCCGGATCACCGTTTCGGGCTATGAAGGTTCGGAATTGCTGGTCGCCCGCCTGCTTGTGGAAAGCGGCGCGGATGTCGTCTATGTCGGCAGCGCCTGCCCGCGCACCAAGTGGTCGGATCCCGACCGCGAATGGCTCGAAGCGCGCGGCGTCCATGTCAATTTCCGCGCCAGCCTTGAACAGGACAAGGCGGCGGTGGACGAATACCGCCCCGATCTTGCCATCGGCACCACCCCGGTGGTGCAGCACGCCAAGACGAAGGCGATCCCCTCGCTCTACTTCACCAATCTCATCTCGGCCCGGCCGCTGATGGGCCCGGCGGGTGCAGGCAGCCTCGCCACGGTGATCAACGCTGCAATGGGCAACAAGACGCGCTTTGATGCAATGCGCGACTTCTTCGAAGGCGTCGGCGAAGAACACGCTTCGGGTGTGTGGGAAGATGTCCCCGTCGATCGCCCCAAGTTCCGCAAGAAATACGCCGCGCTCAACGAAGCAGCGCGCAAGGCATCGGAGGCGATTGGAACATGACACTCGTTCTCGATCACGGCTTTTCCGGTTTCGTCGTGCTCTCGGCACGCAGCGCGGGAGGTGAGGCATGACCCTTGTTCTCGATCACGACAGGGCAGGCGGCTATTGGGGCGCAACCTACGTGTTTACGGCGGTCAAGGGCCTTCAAGTCATTATCGATGGCCCGGTGGGTTGTGAAAACCTGCCCGTCACCTCGGTGCTGCACTATACCGATGCGCTCCCCCCGCATGAATTGCCCATCGTGGTGACGGGATTGGCCGAGGAAGAGCTCGGCAAGACCGGCACCGAAGGCGCGATGAAGCGCGCGTGGAAAACGCTCGATCCCGAACTGCCCTGCGTCGTGGTGACAGGCTCCATCGCCGAGATGATCGGCGGCGGCGTGACGCCCGAAGGCACCAATATCAAGCGCTTCCTGCCGCGCACCATTGATGAAGATCAGTGGCAATCGGCAGACCGCGCGCTCACCTGGCTGTGGACCGAGTTTGGCCCCAAGAAAATGCCGCAGCGCCGCGAGCGCAAGGAAGGCGAAAAGCCCCGCGTCAACATCATCGGCCCGGCCTATGGCATGTTCAACATGCCTTCCGATCTGGCGGAAATCCGCCGCCTTGTCGAAGGGATCGGCGCAGAAGTCGGCGTTGTCTTCCCGCTCGGCACGCACCTTGCCGATATCGCCAAGCTCGGCACGGCCGATGCCAATATCTGTATGTATCGCGAATATGGCCGCAACCTGTGCGAGACGCTGGACGTGCCCTATTTCCAGGCACCGATCGGCCTCAACCAGACGACCAAGTTCCTGCGCGCGCTGGGCGCGGAGCTGGGGCTTGATCCGGAACCCTTCATCGAGCGCGAAAAGCACACCACGATCAAGCCCTTGTGGGATCTGTGGCGCTCGGTGACGCAGGATTTCTTCGCGACCGCCAGCTTCGGCATCGTGGCGAATGAAACCTATGCCCGCGGCATTCGCGCCTATCTCGAAGATGATCTGGGGATGCCCTGCAACTTCGCATTCTCGCGCTGCGCAGGGGTGAAGCCCAAGAACGAGGACGTGCGCGAGGCGATCTACAAGAACCCGCCGCTGGTGCTGTTCGGCAGCTATAACGAACGCATGTATATGACCGAATGCGGCGGGCGCGGCATGTATATCCCGGCAAGCTTTCCGGGTGCTGCGATCCGCCGCCATATCGGCACGCCGTTCATGGGGTATTCGGGCGCAAGCTACCTCTTGCAGGAGGTGTGCAATGCCCTGTTCGATGCGCTGTTCCACATCCTGCCGCTCGGCACCGAGATGGACAAGGTCGATAAAACGCCTGCGCGCAGCTTGACCGAATTGACCTGGGACAATGACGCCAAGGCACTGCTTGACAGCCTCGTTGAGGCCCAGCCGGTGCTGATCCGCATTTCGGCGGCCAAGCGTCTGCGCGATGCGGCCGAAAAGGCCGCCCGCCAGCGCGGCGCCGATACCGTTACCGCCGAGTGCCTCGATGAGGCACTGCTTGAAGGAGCGACTGCTTGATAGCCAGCGCCGCCTTGACCCAATCCATGCCGAGGCTGCGGGCTCGCCCGTCAGCCTCGGCGCCGTTTGCCCCACACAAAGGGGCCATCCAATCCACGTGGGGGATCACGCGGGGATGCAGCCGGGAGCCTGCGGGCTCTCATTTCTACCCAACTGAACGGAGACATACCAATGACTGATCCGGAACGCGTAGGGACTTACCTGACGCCTGAAGAGGCGCAGGAAATCCACAAGGGGTTCATGGGCACCTTTGGCCTGTATGTGGTGATTGCGATCATCGCGCACTTCCTGATGTGGAGCTACAAGCCCTGGCTCTGATCCGATGCAGCCGGTGAGGCACTGGTCGTCTTCGGGCGGCGTGCTGAACGACTGCATCCCCACTTTTGAAAAGGAATTTTCCCATGTGGAGAATCTGGTTCTACTTTGACATCCGCCGCGCTCTGGTTGCGCTGCATGTGGGTCTGGCCGTGTTGGCCTTCACCATCCACTTCATCCTGCTGAGCACGGATCGTTACAACTGGCTTGAGCGCGCTCCCGGCACGCCTGCGCCGGCTCAGGCTGCTATCGAGTCGTCGGAAAGCCCGGCGGCGGGGTAACACCTGTCCAACATGTGAGGGGGCAGGTTCGCCTGCCTGCCTCCTGACACTTTTGGCGAAAACTTCAAAACCCGCCCCTTGGCGGGGAGGATGGACCTATGGCGCTCCTTAGTTTCGAGCGGAAATACCGCGTGCGCGGTGGCACATTGATCGGCGGCGACCTCTTCGACTTCTGGGTCGGGCCGTTTTATGTTGGATTCTTTGGGGTGACGACGGCAATCAGTGCGCTTCTTGGGACCGCGCTGATTTTCGCCGCCGCCGTTGAGGGTCCGACACTCAACCCCTGGCTGATCTCGATCAACCCGCCCGCGGCGGAAGTCGGGCTCGGCCTCGCGCCTCTGTCCGAAGGAGGCTATTGGCAGGTCATCACGGCTTGCGCTGTGGTCGCGTTCTGTTCGTGGGTCGGCCGGCAGGCGGAAATCGCCCGCAAGCTGGGCATGGGCTATCATGTCCCGATCGCCTTCAGCGTGGCGGTGTTTGCCTATGTCACGCTCAATGTGATCCGTCCGGTGTGGATGGGCGCTTGGGCCAACGGCTTTCCCTACGGAATCTGGACCCACCTCGAGTGGGTCTCGAACGTGGGCTATGCGTTCGGCAACTTCCACTATAACCCGGTGCACATGCTGGCGATCACGTTCTTCTTCACGAACGCGCTCGCGCTCGCGCTGCACGGCGGTCTGGTGCTTTCAGCGGTCAACCCGTCGGGCGGCACCAATGTGAAGTCGCCCGAATATGAAGACACCTATTTCCGGGACTTCATCGGCTATTCGGTCGGCACGCTGGGCATTCACCGGGTGGGCTTGTTCCTCGCGCTGAACGCGGGCTTCTGGAGCGCGATCTGCATCGTGATCTCCGGCACGCTTTATGTCGGCAGCTGGATCGAGTTCTGGGATTTCTGGAAACGCATCCCGATCTGGTCGTAAAGGAGCACCTGTATCATGGCGACTTATCAAAACATCTTCACCCAGGTGCAGGTCAAGGCAGCCCCGGAAATGGGGATTGCCCACCTTGATGGCAGTGAGGGGCGTCTGCCCATCACCGGCTATTCATACTGGATGGGCAAGATCGGCCAGGCCCAGCTTGGCCCGATCTATCTCGGCTGGCTGGGCGTCATCAGCCTTGCCTTTGGCGGGATGGCGCTGTTCATCATCGGGATGAACTTTGCAGCCCAAGTCAACTGGAGCCCGCAGGCCTTCATGCGCGAGTTCTTCTGGCTCTCGCTCGATCCGCCTGGGCCGGAATATGGCTTCAGCCCGTTCGTGCCGCTGGAAAAGGGCGGCTGGTTCATCATGACCGGCGCGTTCCTGACCATCTCGGTGCTGTGCTGGTGGGCCCGCACCTATTACCGCGCCAAGGCGCTGGGCATGGGGATGCACATTCCGTGGGCCTTTGCCAGCGCCATCTGGCTGTTCCTAGTCTTGGGCTTTATCCGCCCGATGCTGCTTGGCCAGTGGTCGGAAGCCGTGCCTTACGGCATCTTCAGCCACCTCGACTGGACCAACAATTTCTCGCTGGTCTATGGGAACCTGTTCTACAATCCGTTCCACGCGCTCTCGATCGTCTTCCTTTACGGGTCGGCGCTGCTGTTCGCGATGCACGGAGCGACCATTCTGGCACTCGGCCGCTATGGCGGGGAGCGCGAGATCGAACAGATTACCGATCGCGGCACGGCGGCGGAACGCGGCGCGCTCTACTGGCGCTGGGTGATGGGCTTCAACGCTTCGTTTGAATCCATCCACCGCTGGGCGTGGT
>VFQU01001417.1_pt1 | contig 14279 bp, 15 predicted proteins | sample 3512311 | NCBI WGS metagenome assembly VFQU01 (sample SAMN10412377, study PRJNA504923) | tailings metagenome | isolation source: Relicate 3 Philex TSF3 active mining site | place: Philippines: Tuba, Benguet | collected 2017-08-29
CCGGCGGGGCCATCGTCGTGGTTGGCCTGCCGGTCGAACCGGTCAAGATCGATGTTGCCGGGGCATCGGTGCGCGAATTGCGGATTGAGAATGTATTCCGCTACGCGCACCAATATGAGCGTGCCATTGCCCTCATTGCATCGGGCAAGGTTGACCTCAAGCCGCTCATTTCCGAGACCTTCGACTTCGAAGACAGCAAAGCTGCGTTTGACCGCGCGGTCGAGGCCAGGCCGAGCGATGTGAAGCTGCAAATCCGAGTGGCCGAATAGGCAGAAGAGCAATGGCTGTGGCGGCGGAGGCCGTCACGGCTGGCTTCTGGGGCAGAGGGAACCGGCAGGCCCTGGCACGTGTTGTGGGGACAGCGTCATGTTTTCAGGTGCCCCCAAATGGATGTCGGCAATTCCTTCGGACTGGTCGAAACCTATCTGCCCCAGCACATCATTGCCCTGCGGCTGCTGATGGCTGCCATATTCGGCGCGATGATCGGCTTCGAGCGCGAGATCAACACGGCCGAAGCCGGGCTGCGCACTCATATTCTGGTGGCCGTAGCGGCTGCCCTCTTCACCATCCTGACCTTCGAAATTTTCCATACGATCGACTTCGGCCAGCAGGGACCGCAGGCTGACCCGATCCGCGCCATAGAGGCCGTCACCGCCGGCATAGCCTTTCTGGGCGCCGGCGCGATTTTTCGCAGCGGGCGGAATGTGCAGGGGCTGACCACGGGCGCCGGCATGTGGCTGGCGGGTGCGGTGGGTGTCGCGACGGCTCTGGGTTTTTATATTGTGGCGGGCGCAGTGGCGCTGTTCGCCATTGTGGTACTGGCTGCGCTGAGGGCGTTTTCCCACAAGGTCCTGGGACATAAGGGCGCCGAACTGGCGGCCGAAACGGGCCGCGGGGAGAAGCCCTAAGGCGCGCCACACCGCATTGAGGGACAATATGCGGCAGGCTACAGGGCTTCTCCCCCCGTACGGCTGCGACCGGGAGGTGCCGCAACCGCGCTCCGGCGCGATCCATATAAGGATCGCGCTTCGACCGATGGTGGTGCAGACCTTCGGCCGTATTGGTGGGCGGAGAGGACGCTTGGGAATGCAGGCTGATCCGAAGACCGGGCGAGCAGCATCTCTCTCCGACCGGGGCATGTAACCTGTGGACGCAGGTGTTACATGCCAACCGCATCAAGGCGCTGGTAGCGCGCCCAGAAATCAACAATGGCGGCCGCTTCGCGCCGATAGGCGTCCAGTTCGGCCTGCCGGAAGAACACAGCAGACGCACCTGCGTCATGCAGGGTCTCGCGGCCCAGGCGGTCGGTGGGCGGGACCATGACGGCGATGGGGACGCCCTTTTGCCGTAGGAAGGCGTGGCTGCGATGCAGGAATTCCAGATTGGCGCCGCTATGGGCCTTGAAATCCACCACCAGCAAGGCTGGCCATTCGGCCGAGACATCGGCGAGAATAGCGGCCAAGGCCGCTTCGCCCGCACCCGGTCCGCCAAGAATGCGCACGGCAGGCGCACCATTGGCCAGGAGCATGCGCGTCAGCAGATGCGCCGAATGGGCGTCATCGTCCAGAATCGCAATAAAGGGCTCGTCGTCCGCAACAAAGTTCAAGCTCACCTCAATCCTGCGCCGCGCAGGACACAACCAAACAGCAATTCCGCGCCGCAGGGCTGCGGGCGGATGATCGACTTCATTCGTTGTAGAACACGTCCGGCGAGGCCTGATCGCCGGGAAAACATGTCGAGTGCATGACTGCGACAGGCGGCTCAATGACCCAAGTGCCGGCGCGTGCACAGGCAATGGCGTGTAAAGCCGGGGTAATTCGCGCTTGCGTTTTACATGTAAAGCAGCACTATTGCCCTGAGACAAAAGGGGGTGGTCTTGTCTGCAATCGAGCCTACCGGCGAAGAGGTTGCCCAAGCCCTTAGTCACGTTCTTTCCTGGCCCGAGATTGCCCGTTCATCGCAATTGGCCAAGTTCCTGCAATACATTGTCGAGCGAACGCTGGCGGGCGATACGCAATCGATCAAAGCCTATTCCATTGCCGTGGATGTGTTGGGCCGGCCCGCCGATTTCGACCCGCAAACCGACCCTATCGTGCGGGTGCAGGCGCGCCGGTTAAGGGGACTGCTGGAACAGTTCTATCTTGGTCCCGGTGCGGGCGATGCGGTTCGCATTGAATTGCCGGTGGGACGATATGTTCCCGTGTTCCGGTCGCGCGACAAAGCCATTGCCGCAACGGTTGAGGCCGACGAGCCTGCTGCCGCGGTGGTCGTCGAGCCGCAGCCCACAACAAGCTGGCGCGGCGGGCTTGGGGTATCGTGGTTCGTCCTTGCCGTACTTAGCATCTCGGCAGCTTTGCTGGCCTATGGGTTTTCGGCCTGGGGGCAGCGCAATGAAGACCAGCCGCAAATGGCGGGCCTATTGGATTTCCCACATGTGAGCGTGCTGGAATTTCAGAATCTCACCGGTGAATCCCAGGAGGCGGCGCATTCATCTGGCCTTGCGGTCGAACTCGTATCGGCTCTGCAAAAGTTCGAGAATTTCACCGTTTCCTACGGTGGCAACGGCGCCGAAGCCGTGTCATCCGAAGGCAGCGACTATCTGTTGAGCGGAATAGTGCGGCGCGATGAGGGTGTGCTGCAATTCAGCTCGATTCTGACGGAAGCGGAAAGCCGAACCGTGGTTTGGAGCATGACGGTGGAGACGGGCGAGACGCTGCCGCGTGTCTCGGTGGCAATCAGCCGTTCGCTGGGCAGCCCGCGCGGACCGTTGCATCGCGAAGCGCGCGCATTGCTCGGGAGTAGCGCGGTCAATGGCGGCGAAACGCTCTATCTCTGTCAGGTCTTGTTCGATCTCTACCGCGAGAAGCCCAGCCAGGCGCTGGCGGCGCAGGCGGAGAACTGCTTCGGCGCGCTCGGTCAGCGGGAGCGCGCCACAGGACGGGTTATAGCATCGCTCGCCACTTTAGCGGTGGAAGCCGGTATCGGAGAAAGCCTCGATGATGCCGACCGGGCTGCGCGCCTGGCGGAGGCCGATGCCGCCATGGCCAATGCCATTCAGGCTGCGCCGGTCAGTAGCTTCGTCTGGGAAATGCGGGCGCGGCTTTATGAAACCATGGGCCTCAATGAAGCGGCGGAAGGCGCATTCGCGTCGGCGCTACAGCTCAATCCCGCCAATACGGATGCGCTGGCCGCCTGGGCGCGCCACCTCGCCCTTGGGGGACGGTTGGCCGATGCGACGCAGTTTTCGCAGCAGGCCATCGACAGCGCCCCCGAGCCGCCCGCCTGGTATATGGGCGTGCCGGCGCTGGTGGCGTTGAGACAGGGGGATTTTGCCGGCGCGGTGGGTTTTGCGGAACGCTATTCGGAAGCCGACCACGAATTGGGGCCTATCCTGGCCGTGGTTGCCGGGCAGCAGGCCGGCAACCGGAATGTGGTCAACGCCTATCTGCCACGGGTGCTCGAGGTGCCCGAATTCCGTGCCCGTGGTGTGCTGACGCGACTCGCCGACAAGATCAGCGATGCGGGCCTTCTGGATATTATCGGCGCTTCGCTGGTGCGCGCTGGCGTGCCTGCCACCAGCCTGACCGCGCCGTTTTAGCCGAAGCGGGCGCGGCAGAGTTCGACGAAGCACTGGCCGCGTTCTTCGAAATTCTTGAACTGGTTATAGGAGGGGGCGCCGGGCGACAGGATGATCGTGTCGAAACGCGATTGTTTGGCGGCCAGGAAATCCACCGCGCTTTCAAGGTCGGGTTGTTCGCTGACGGCAATGTCCGGTCCGGCCGCGCGGACGGCGGCGGCGAGGCGCTGGCCGGTGACGGGCAGGGTGACCAGGGTGGTGACGCCGCGCATTTCGAGCAGGGTGGCGAGTTCGGCATAGTCCTGCTGGCGCTCATGGCCGCCCGCGATCAAAGCGATGCGGCGACCGGGATAGGCGGCGAGGGCCGCCTTGGTGGCTTCCGGCGTCGTTGAGATGGAATCGTTGACCACGGTGAGTGCGCCGAAGCGATGCTCTTCGAGCCGATGGGGCAGGGGATGGAAGGCGGCGATGCCGGCAAGAATTCCGGCAAGCGTGCCGCCGGCGCCGAACGTGATCTGGGCGGCGAGGCGGGCATTGTCGAGATTATGCGCGCCCTTGAGGCGCGAATGGGCCACCGCGTTTTCGATTGCCAGTTCTTCCTCGGCGGTGAGGTCGCGCAGCAGGCGGCGATGATCGCGCACGGCCTTGGCCACAAGCGCATTGCCACGCGCTGCCGCACCCAAAGCCACGGCAAGATTGCCCTCGCGATCCACGAGATGCAGCTTGTCGGCATAGTAGCGATCGACCGAACCGTGCCAGTCGACATGTTCGGGATAGAGATTGGTGATGGCCGCGATGTCGGGCAGGAAATTCATATCGGCCGTCTGATAGCTCGATAGTTCCAGCACGATGACGGCGTGTTTGTCGGCAATGTCGAGCGGGGCGAGGCCCACATTGCCGGCGAGGCCCGCATCGATGCCCGAGCGGGTGAGCATCAGATGAGTGAGGGTGGCGGTGGTCGATTTGCCCTTGGTGCCCGTGATCGCGATGACGGTGCGGTCGTGGCGAAAGGCGGCGCCCCAGAGATTGAGATTGGACGTCACCGGAATGGCCGCATTGCGGGCCAGTTCGAACACCGGCTTATAAAGCGAGACGCCCGGGCTTTTGACGATGAGACCGAAGCGACGTTCGGCTATGGCGCCGGGCAGATCAGCCGGTGCGATGGGTTCTGCGCCGGGAATGTCGGCCGCGCCGCTATCCACGGTGACGAAGAGTTTTAGGTCGGGCTGTCGGGCCAGAAGGAAATTGCGGGTCGAGATGGCCTCGCGGCCAGCGCCATAGAGCAGGACGGGCGCATCAGACGGCATAGGCGGCAACTCGGGCGGCAAGGGCGGGGGGAATGTGGTGGTCGCGGCTGTCGGTCAGGCATTCGGCCATGGCCAGTTGCAGCTTTTCCTCGCCATATTGCGCGAAAAGATCAGCCTTGATGGCGCGAACAATGGCTTCCTCATGCCAGTCGGCATGGCGGGTGAGGGTATAGAAGCAGGCGGCGGCTTCGAGAATTTCGCCGACGCATTCCCATGGTTTCTGTCCGGTTAGCCCGGCCAGTTCGCGGAAGGATTGTTCATTGGCCGGTTCGGCCAGAAGGTTCTTGCCGAAGATGCGCAGCAATCTGTCCTTGGCCATGAAGGGGGCGAAGATCAGGAAGACGAAGTGGCATTTGGGGCATTCGCCGCACCAGAGCGGGCCATCATTACCGGTGAGACGGAAATTGCGATTGCAGCTCGAAAACACGGCATCGAACTTGTCGCTCTTGGTGAAGAGTGAAGCGATGCGTGCCTCCGAATAGGGGCGCAGCAGGGAGAAATATTTGAGCGCCCCGCCGGTGGCATTGGCGAGCGTGTCGGCGATCAGCAATTCGAAGCCGAGCGATTTTGAATATTGGTGATTGGTCTCGCGGCCATCGAAGACGACATTTCCCTCGCTGGCCGAGCGTTCGTTGGAGAGCACAATCTGATCGTAGCCATAAAGCAAAGCGCAGAGGGCGGCGATCATGGAATTGATGGCCGTGGAGGGGACATGGCCGTTGTAATAGCCCGGCTCCTTGCCGAGCCGGATCATTTCGGGGTCGAGCGCGCGGGTGACATAGACCGGCGGCGTGCCGATCCTGTCGACCGAAGTGAGGATTGGGCCCTTGGGATTGACCGCGAAGGGGGTAAAAGGCACGCCGACATGGGAGAGTAGATCGACGCTGACGAGCGAATCCTTGCCGCCGCCGATGGGAAGCAGGGCGCGTTCAGGCAGGGTCGGTGCAGGCTTGCGGGCCGAGGGGTCTTGCGTTGCTGTGAGGGTGAGCTTGCCGAAACGGGCTAGTTCATTGCGGGCATAAAATTCGCCGAGGCCGTTTTCATAGACGTCGATGACGAAGGCGCGCTCCGCCTCGGTCAGTGGCAGGTCCGGCGCTTCGATAGCGAAGGGGGCGCGGAGCTTGAAATAGCTGACGCCCAGCACCAAAGCGGTGAGGTCGAGGAGTTTGAGAAAGGCCGGAGAGATGGCAGCGGCTGTGTCCGCGCCGCTGGGGAAGGTCAGCGTTTCGGTAAAGCCGAGATCGTTGAGGCGATAGGGAAAACGGGCCTCGCCCGTGGCCGGGTCGAAGGACGGACGCTCGATGCGGAAGAATTCGGTCACGGGCAACTCGCTGGGTGTTTTACCCATATAGGTGATTTGCGGGCGTGGCGGGAGTGGGGCTGGTGTGCCGTTGGGGGCGTCGGGCCATTCGAGCTTAGCTCTCATGGCCTCCTAACCTAAAATCGCTCCACTGGAGCGATTTCGCCTTTCAGGCCGGATCAATAGATCCGCATCTGCATGCGCATGACGATATCGGCGCCCAGGCGCTGGAAGCCGAATTCGCGCATGACGCAGCGCCAGCCATCGGTGGATTTTTCGATCTGGAACAGGTTGTAGCGGGCCGGATCGTCGAGTGTTCCGCCTTGGGCGGCGCTGGCGGCGGCGACGCCGATCACGGGTACTTCATGATCCTTGCCGGGAATATGGTGGATCGAGGAGCGGTGCGTGTGGCCGTGCAAAATCAGCTCCGCGCCCTGTTCGGCAATGACGCGGCGGAAGATGCGGTGACCCTTGAGGCCGAAAGAGGGATGCTGCAACTCGGCATTGGGCGGATGGTGGATCAGCACTGCGCGGAAATATCCCGCATCGCCCAGAAGTTTGAGAATACGCGACAGGCGGGCGGCCTGCTTTTCCTCGAACCGGCCCACGGCCATGAAGGGCGGCGTCGGCACGGCGCTGGAGCAGGAGACGATTGCGACGTCGCCGACGCGGCGCACGAAAGGGAAGGCCTGACCTTCCAGCGTCTCGCCCTTGAGATATTCGTTCCAGTGGTTCTGGGCGTTTTCCAGCGCACCGGGCACATAGGCGTCGTGATTGCCGGGGCAGACGGCAATGCGGTCGGCGCTGCCCAGCGCGCTCAGCCAGTCACCGGCGCGACGCACTTCGGCATCGAGCGCCAGATTGGTGAGATCGCCGGTGACGGCGGTGAAATCGGGGTTCTGGGCCTGCATATGCTGGACGAGGCGGGAGAGGGTTTCGCTGTTCAGCTCTCCATGGCGCTTCAGCTTCCAGTTCATGAAGCCGGTGAGACGCTTTCCGAACAGATCCCGCAGGCCCACTTCGGGCATGGGGGAAAGATGAATGTCGGAAAGGTGTGCAAGCGTGATCATCGCGGGGGTTTTGCCAGAAGGTGGAGGCCAAGAAAACGGTCAATCGTGCCCTCACACGATTTTGTCGCGCTATAAGGTCTGATAGCGATGAACGCAAAACGGAGCCATTTCGATGATGAATCGCTTCCAGCGCGTGCGCGCTCGCGTGTTTCTGACCCTCAAGGGCCTGTGGCTGCGCATGACCGTGGGCGCGCGCGTCATGGTGGTTGATGGTGACAAGGTGCTGCTGATCCGCCATCGGCACATTCCCGGCTGGCAGTTTCCCGGCGGCGGCGTGGGGCCGGGGGAGACGTTCGAGGAAGCCGGGGCCCGCGAAACCGAGGAGGAAACCGGCTATCGCCCAGTCGGTCCTATGCAGCTTTTCGGGCTTTATCACAATTCCAGCACGGTCACGAACCGCGACCATGTGGCGTTTTTCGTCTGCACCCGGTTTGAAAAAGTCTCGGACATGAGCAGCAGTTTTGAAATCGCCGAAGTGGGCTGGTTTGATCGCCATGCGCTTCCTGGCGAGGTTACGCCGGCCACCAGCCAGAGAATCGATGAATATTTCGATGGGGCGGAGAAGCGAACGATCTGGGGGTATTGAGGGTAGGGCGCGATATCGTGTGTGCCGGCACCCCCGCCTACCTTTGCTAGGGCCCTACGGGCCCAGCGTCGGTACCTCCCCCGTCAAGGGGTAGGTGGGGCGGGGTGTCGCCACTGCATCAGCGCGATGGACGGTTCCCCCTCACCGACTCGGCTACGCCGAGCCACCTCTCCCCGAGGGGGCGAGGAAAAGCGACATCGAGTGCGATCTGAGCCTTACTTCACAAATTCCAGTTCCGGCCCGATCGGGATGATGCGGTGGGGGTTGATGGTGGTGTGGCTCCAGTAATAGTGCGTGCGGATATGGTCGAGGTCGACCGTTTCCTTGATGCCGGGCACTTCGTAGAGCGCCTTGAGGTAATGCGACAGGTTCGGGTAGTCGGCGATGCGCCTGCGGTTGCATTTGAAGTGGCCGACATAAACTGCGTCGAAGCGAACCAGGGTGGTGAACAGGCGCCAATCGGCCTCGGTGACGGTATCACCGATGAGATAGGCGGTTTCACCCAGAATGGACTCGACCCAATCGAGCGCGTCGAAGAGCTTTGAAACGGCCTCGTCATAGGCCGATTGGGTGGTGGCGAAGCCGGCCTTGTAGACGCCATTGTTGATGTCGTCATAAACGCGGGCATTGATCGCGTCGATCTCCTGGCGCAGCCGCTCGGGATAATGATCATCGGTATTGCCGGTCAGCTCGTTGAAGGCCGAGTTGAACATGCGGATGATTTCGCTGCTCTCGTTGGAGACGATGGTGCCGGTCTTCTTGTCCCAGAGCACAGGGACGGTCACACGGCCGGTATAGTCGGGGACCGCTTGGGTATAGACCTGCCAGAGCGTGTCTTTGCCAAACAGAGCATCGCCGGTCGAGCCTTCGTCCTTGTTGAAGGACCAGCCGGTTTCGTCGGGCATTTTGGGAGAGACGACGGAGACGGAAATGAGGTTTTCCAGCTCTTTGAGCTTGCGGAAAATCAGCGTGCGGTGAGCCCAGGGACAGGCGAGCGACACGTAGAGATGATAGCGGTCCGCTTCGGCGGCGAAACCGCCTTCGCCGGAGGGGCCGGCGCTGCCATCGGCTGTGACCCAATTACGGAAACCCGACTGGGAGCGGACAAACTTTCCACCGCTCTTTTTGGTGTCATACCACTGGCTGGACCATTTTCCGTCAATCAACTGTCCCATTGTGGTGTCCTTCCGGTCATCTTGCTGTCGGGTTCCTGCCTATAGAATGGGGCAGGCTCGTTTCGTTCGATAGTGCGTCACAGGTAATGTGCCGCAGCGTCGGGCAAAAGAACTTATCCAGACAACAGTGCGTTGTCCGATCCGCGCATAGCGCCCCAAGGCAGAAAGGAATTTCAGCCATGAAGCCTGCAATCCTATTTACGGGCCAGTCCGCTGGTGATAATGCGATTTCAGACGTGGAGGCGTCCAGGATGGTGAAGGTTTTGCAGACGAACCGACGACCCTAAGCGGTCGATCAAGGCGACGGCCCGTGGGCTGCTCGCGCGCTGTTTCTGCACACCTTTTCCGGATTTGCCCAGATGACCACGCTCTTTGCGGCCGAGGCCGCTTCTCTCCCTGCCGGCCAGTTGACCGTGCGGACCGCCACCGCAGAAGACGACGCCTTTGTCGATGAATTGCAGGCCATTGCCTTTGGCCCCGGCCGCTTTGCCCGGACGGCGTTCCGCGTGCGCGAGCGGTTTCCCATCGATACCTCGCTCAGCCTGATTGCCGAAGTGGATGGCACGCCTTGTGGATCGGTGTGGATGACCCCGATCAGCGTCGGCGGTATGAAGGGGTACCTGCTTGGGCCTCTGGCGACGCATCCCAATTTCCGCAAGCGCGGCGCGGGCAAGCTGCTGGCCAAGGAAGTCAGCCGGCAGGCGCTGGCGCGCGGCGAGGGACATTTCGTGCTGCTGGTGGGTGACCAGGACTATTATTGCCCGCTCGGGTGGGAAATCACCACGCCCGGCAATATCCAGTTCCCCGGCCCGGTCGATACCAGCCGCGTGCTGCTGCTGGCCGAGGACAAGAGCCTTGCCAAGAGTCTCAGCGGCCCAATCGCGGCTTTCGACGCCGGCGCCTGAGCGCGGCGAAAAAGGATGCAGGCAGGGGGCGGCTTGATTACAGTCAGGCCGCCTTCGCTTTTTCTCCGGGACTCGCCTTGTCCATCGATCTCGACATTGCCGATATGCTGGCCGCAAAGCTGCTGGCGGAGCCGCCGGGTCCGGGTCCGGCGGCCGAACTGGTGCCCGACTGGCAACCGCTGACGCCGTTCGAGCGACCGCCTATGCCTGCGGCGGTGCTGATTGCGCTGGTGCGTCGGCCCGAGGGGCATACCGTACTTTATACCGAGCGGTCGCCCGATCTGCGGGCGCATTCGGGGCAGGTGGCCTTTCCCGGCGGCAAGGTGGACCAGTCCGATGCCGGCGTGGGCGCGGCGGCCTTGCGCGAGGCGCATGAAGAAGTGGGCATGTCGCCGCGCGATGTGAGCATTCTGGGCTATATGCCGACCTATTATACCGGCACGAATTACTTCATCACGCCGGTGGTTGCCGAGGTGATCCCGAGCGGTCCCTTCGTGCCCAATCCGGGTGAGGTGCATTCGGTGTTCGAGGTGCCGCTGCGGCGTATTCTGGACTCAAGCACCTATGGTCGGTTCCGCATCAGCCGGAATGGCAAGGAACACTCGACCTGGCAGATCGACCATGACGGCCACATGATCTGGGGCATTACCGCCAATCTGACGCGAAAATTCCGCGATCTGGCGCTGGGCGAGGTCGGGCCGTGATCCCGGATAGGCTTGAAAATGCCGAATGGCTGGAGCGCCCGGCCGTGCGCGCAATTTTTGCGGCGCTGGAGGGGGCGGCGGGGCGAACGCGGGCCGTGGGCGGCGTGGTGCGCGACAGCCTGATCGGCACCCTGCGCGATAGCGCCGATATCGACATGGCGACTGAATTGCTGCCGGTGGCGGTGATGCAGCGCGCCAAGGCGGCCGGTATTGCGGCGCATCCGACTGGGATCGAGCATGGCACGGTGACACTGGTTCTGGACGGAACAAGCGTCGAAGTGACGACGCTGCGGGAAGACGTGGTGACCGATGGGCGCCATGCCGAAGTGCGGTTCGGCAGCGACTGGGTGGAGGATGCGCGGCGCCGGGATTTTACGCTCAACGCCCTTTACTGCTTTGCCGATGGACGGCTGTTCGATCCGCTGGGCGGAGCTGGTGACCTGATCAATGGGCGCGTGCGGTTTATCGGTGATGCGGAACGACGCATTGTCGAAGATGGGCTCAGGGTTTTCCGGTTTTTCCGTTTTTCGGCCAGCCATGGCGGGCAGAATTTCGATCCCGAGGGCTTGGCTGCCTGCCGCGAGGCGGTGGGCGAACTCGATCACATTTCTGCCGAGCGCGTTGGCGCGGAAATGCTGCGCATGCTGGCTCTGCCGGCTGTCGCAAGAACGCTGGCAGTGATGGCGGAGATCGGGCTGGTGGATATGCCGGAGCCGGCACAAATGGCGCTGGCGCGCTATGAGCAGTTGAGCGGGCGCGATGTTGCGGCGCGGCTGGCATTAACCGGGGTCGAACCGGTGGTGCTGCAGGCACGTTGGCGATTGCCCAACGCGATCGTGGATTTGGCCGAACGCATCGCGGCGGCAGCGGACCTGATGGGTGATGACCGGCTCGGCTGGGCAGCGTATCGCTATGGCGAGCAGGCTGTCGAGGGGCTGGCCGTCGCGGCTGCACGCGCTGGCTGGCCGCGTGAGCGGTTGATGGAAACGGCACGGTCGCTGGGACGGCTCGAGGTCGCGCCGCTGCCTGTCACGGGGCGCGATCTGATCGCGGCAGGTGTGAAGCAGGGACCGCAAATGGGCGATGTGCTCAAGCGCCTGGAGCGCGACTGGGTGGAGAGTGGTTTTTCGCTCAGCCGAGACACGCTGCTGGCCCGCATCACGCCATAAAAAGAAGCCCCCGGTAACGGGGGCTCGAAATTGCGTCAGTGTCGGGTCTTGCCCGCACCATCCACATCGACGATGCGTTCCTTGATGCGCTCGACCATGTCGGGTCGTACTTCGGTTTCGCCGTTGAAATTCTTCATGTTTTCAACTGCGCGGCGCACCACTTCGGCCTCGGTTTCAGCTTCGGCTTTCCAGGTCGAACCTGGAATGAGGGTGCCGGAATCAAAGCGTTTCATGCTTCTTCTCCTATCAAGCTAGCCAAGAGAAACGCATGATATGGCCAATGGTTCCCGTCAGGGCCACTTCACCGCCGGCGGCATGGAGGAGAGGATCGAATTGACATTGCCGCCGGTCTTGAGGCCGAAAGTCGTGCCACGGTCATAGAGCAGGTTGAATTCGACATAGCGGCCGCGCCGGATCAGCTGTTCGTCGCGGTCGGCTTCGGTCCATGGTGTTTCGAAATTGCGGCGGACCAGGGCGGGGTAAATGTCGGCAAAGGCGGTGCCGACGGCCTGGGTGAAGGCGAAATCGGCATCCCAGTCGCCGGAATTGAACTGGTCGTAGAAAATGCCGCCAATGCCGCGCGGTTCGTTGCGGTGGGGCAGGAAGAAATAGTCGTCGCACCAGGCTTTGAAGCGGTCATAGTCGACGCCGGGGCGGCTGTCGCAAGCCGCCTTCATGGCGGCGTGGAAATCCACCGTGTCCCTGTCGTCTTGCGTGCGGCGGCGGTCGAGCACGGGGGTGAGGTCGGCGCCGCCGCCCCACCATTGCCTGCCGGTGACGATCATGCGGGTATTCATATGCACTGCTGGAACATGAGGGTTCCAAGGGTGGACGATGAGCGAAATGCCTGAGGACCAGAATTCGGTGCCGGCTTCTGTGCCAGGCATCTGGCGGGCAAATTCCTCGGTGAAATGGCCGTGGACCGTGGAGATATGGACGCCGGCCTTTTCGAAAACGCGGCCATGCAGCATGCCCATTTCGCCACCGCCGCCTCCGGCGCGCTCCCAAGGCGTGCGCTCGAATGTGCCCGGCTGCATGCCGGCATGGGGGCCGGTTACGTCGCGCTCGAGCGTTTCAAGCTCGGCATGAATACGGTCGCGCAGGGTGCGGAACCAGGCGCTGGCGGCGGATTTCTTGGCGTCTATGTCTGCTGGCAAAGTCATGGCGGGGCAATGGACCTTCAGGAAAGCTGTGTAAAGCGAGCAGTCTGTCGCATGGCTTCGCCCAGTATCATGCTGCCGGCAAGCGCAACATTGATCGAACGCAAGCCGGGCTGCATGGGAATGCGCACGCGCATGTCCGCAAGTTCCGCCACCTCGTCCGGCACACCGGCGCTTTCGCGGCCGAGGAGGAGAATGTCGCCTTCCTTGTATTGTGCCTCATAGGCGGACTGGCTTGACTTGGTGGTGAGAAGGACAAGGCGCCTGCCTTCGGCCTGCCGCCAGGCGTCGAATGCGGCGAAACTGGCATGTTCCACCAATGCGGCGTGGTCGAGATAATCCATGCCGCTGCGGGCGAGGTTGCGCTGGGTGATGGCAAAGCCGGCTGGATGAATGACATGGACGGGCACGCCCAGGCATGCGCCCAGCCGGAGCAGGGTGCCGGTATTGGCGGCTATGTCGGGCTGATAGAGGGCGAGATCGAGGGCCATGGCTGTTTGCTCCAGCGCACATAAACTGCCCGGAAACCGGGCTTGGCTCGGGTATAGTGTCGCAGTTGTGGGCTGTCACCGCCCGCGCACTGGACAAGTTCCTGTGACAGTGCAAAAAGACCCTACCTGACGGACCGCTTGAGGGCGGCCGGCTTGTCGATTCCGCCTATGTGGTCGACTTTGCCGGAGCCGGTGCCGTCAAACGTAGATCGTACGGGGATACGGACCTTGGCCACGCATTCAGAACATTCAACTACCAACCGGCGGGATTTCCTTTACATCGCTACGGGCGCCGTTGGTGCCGTTGGCGCCGCCTCCGTGGTCTGGCCGCTGATCAACCAGCTCAATCCCGATGCCTCGACCCTGGCGCTGGCCAGCATCGAGTTCGATGTCGGTGCCATTCCCGAGGGCCAGTCGGTGACCATCACGTGGCGCGGCCTGCCGGTGTTCGTGCGTCACCGTACTGCGGCAGAGATCGAGGAAGCCAAGGCGGTTCCGCTGGCCGACCTCAAGGATCCCGAAACAGACGAACAGCGCACCAAGCCCGATCACGAGCAGTGGCTGATCATGATTGCCAGCTGCACCCATCTGGGTTGCGTGCCTGTGGGCGAGGCCGGTAATTTCGATGGCTGGTTCTGCCCGTGCCATGGCTCGCACTACGATACTGCCGGCCGCATCCGCCAAGGTCCCGCACCCAAGAATCTGGTTGTGCCGCCTTATGAATTCGTCAGCGATACGCTGGTCCAGATCGGTTAGTGGGGGCTTTTCCGATGTCCGAACATTCTACCTACGTCCCGGGAAGCGCCGTCGAGAAGTGGCTGGATGACCGCCTGGC
>VFQU01001418.1_pt1 | contig 14275 bp, 14 predicted proteins | sample 3512311 | NCBI WGS metagenome assembly VFQU01 (sample SAMN10412377, study PRJNA504923) | tailings metagenome | isolation source: Relicate 3 Philex TSF3 active mining site | place: Philippines: Tuba, Benguet | collected 2017-08-29
CGCCCTGTCCCCGATTTATCACGCGCCGCCCCTCCATTTATCAAGCGCCGGGACAGACGGCTCGCCCGTCACCGGCGGGCGCCATCGCAACGCTGCGTTTCTGCAGGGGGATACGCATGCAGACCCAGAACGGCTTCACGCTGATCGAACTGATGATCGTCATCGCGATCCTCGGCATCCTGCTGGCCATCGCCATTCCGGCCTACGGCGACTACCAGATCCGCGCCCGGGTAGCCGAGGGGCTGTCGCTCGCGACCTCGACCAAGGTCTCGGTCGCCGACTACGTGCTGGCGAAGGGTCGGTTCCCGCTGGACAACGCGCAGGCCGGGCTGCCCGAAACCATCTCCGGGAACACCGTGGTGAACGTCAGGGTCGTCGGCGGCAACGTCCACATCACCTACTTCGAGCCCGACCCGATTGCCGGTCGCTCGCTGGTGCTCTCGGCCTACACCACCGCCGGCGCACTGCGCTGGACCTGCGGGCCCGGCAGCAGCGTCGACAACCGGTTCAGGCCCTCGAACTGCCGAACCTGAGCGTCCGGCGGCGCGCCATCCCGCCTGGGAGTCCCCTCGCGCCCGCGACCGGGCAGCGGACATCGGCTCGTCCTGTCCGGGGCGGGTCGCATGGGTGGCGGCGCGAGGTTCGGCGAGGCCACCCGGACACGCGGCCGGCCCCTGCGCTCGCGCCGCGCATCCTCACCGAGCAGGCCTGCCGGGCCGATGCCGCCGTCTTCCGCAGTGTCAGGGACGGTCCGGTCGGGTCGCCTCACGCAGCGCCGCGACGATGAAGTCCTCGGCGTAGGTACGCCCGCCGAGGCCGCGCAGGAAGCCGCAGTGGCCGCCGTAGGGCGCGATCTCGAGGCGCGCGTGCGGCGGCAGGGACAGGCGACGGAAGTCCTCGACCGGGATGATCGGGTCGTCGGCGGCAGTGAGGATGCTGGCCGGCACGGTCAGCGCCTGCAGCCGGTCGCCGGCGATCGAGTAGCCGTCGAGGTAGCGATCGAGCGTGCCGAACTCGGTGTGGTGCTCGACCAGATCGGCGGTCAGCCCACGCATGTCCTTGCCGCGCGCCCAGTCGTTGTCGCGGTAGTGCTCGGGAAACAGTTCGGCCTTGCGACGCAGCGAGCGCCGCCACTTGCGCATGAAGTAGGCCTCGTAGAACCACGGCGCGCGCTCGATCGCGGCAAGACCGGCCGCCGGCGAGATCACCGGACACACCGCCACCGCGTGGCGCAGGTCGACGCCCGCGGCCGGCGCGCGCAGCGCCACGCGCAGCGCGAAATTGCCGCCGAGCGAATAGCCGGCGACGAAGATCGGCAGCCCGGCGGCGCGACGTCCGACTTCGGCGACCGCGCCGACCACCTCGTCGATGCGGTTGGAGTGGAACAGGCCCTGGTTGAGGTGATGGGTGTCGCCGTGGTCGCGCAGGTTGAGGCGGAACACGTCGAAGCCTTCCTCGAGCAGGCGGGCGCCGGTGTGCAGCAGGTAGGTCGACTGCACGCTGCCCTCCCAGCCGTGCAGCAGCACCGCCAGTCCGCGCGCCTGCGGCTCGACGCGCTGGCGGGTATGGAATCCCTGCAGTCGCACGCCGTCGCCGCAGTCGAGCAGCCATTCCTCGGCGGCGCCCTCGAGCCGCGCCCGGCGGCGATGGGCCAGCGCGCGGCGCAGGCCGAACGAGGCCAGCAGCGACTGCAGGTGCGGATTGCGCAGCAGCCGCGGCGGGCGGAACGGGTGCATGCTCACGGCGGCGACGCCAGCGCCGCGGCGATCCGCTCGCGGCAGGTGTCGGCGAGGAAGCGGCGGCCGCGATCGTCCGGCCGCACCGGCTCGAGGAAATGCACCTCGGCCAGCGTGGTCGGCTCGCCGAGCAGACGCAGGAAGTTCTGCAGGAAGTTCTCGCGCGGCCCGAAGGCCACCCGCGTCTGCGCCGCGCCGCCGACGCCGAAGCGCAGCGCCACCGGCTGCACCGGCGCCTCGGCCACCACCGCCGGCTGGAAGATGCGGGCGTGGAAGTTGCCCAGCGCGGTGCCGTCGGTGGTGCGGCCTTCGGGAAACACGCCCACCGCCTCGCCGGCGCGCAGCCGCTCGACCATCTGGTGCATCACGCCGTGCAGCGACTCGTTGTTGCCGCGGTGGTGGTAGATGGTGCCCGCCCGACTGGCCAGCCAGCCGACCAGCGGCCAGCGGCTGATCTCGCTCTTGGCGACGAAGCCGACCACCTTCTGGCTGTGCATCAGCTCGATGTCGATCCACGACACGTGGTTGGCGACGAACAGGCCGGCGCCGCGCAGCGGCGTGCCGATCCGGCGCACGCGGAAGCCGAATACCCGCAGCAGACCGGCCGACCACCAGCGGATCACCTTGTGGTCGACGCGCTCGCCGCCGACCCGCCAGCGCGCGGTCAGCGGGTTGATGAAGACGAGGGTGATCGGCAGCGCCAGCGCGAGGTGCAGCAGCAGGACCGGCGTGCGCAGCAGATAGCGCAGAACCCGCCACGGATCGCGTGGCGCCGCCTGGTCGGCAGCGCTCATAACGAAAACTTTACCGAAGCCGCTGGAGCAAAACACCCAACGGCGACGTATGCGTTCAGGTGCTGACTACCCGAGGCCGGCGCGGCGGGGCGAAATGGCCGGGAATCCGGAGCGTCGAGCCGAGACCTCGTCAGCCCGGCGGATGCAGCCAGCCGATCATCGCCAGCGCGGTCGCGGCCACCACCAGCTTCAGCGGCAGGCCGGCGCGGAGGAAGTCGGCGAAGCGGTAGCCGCCGAGCTGGTAGACCCAGGTGTTGGTCTGGTAGCCGATCGGCGTGGCGAAGCTGGCGCTGGCGCCGAACACCACCGCCAGCGCGTAGGGCAGCGGATCGATGCCGAGCGACTGGGTGACGCCCAGCACCAGCGGCAGCAGCAGCACGATCACCGCGTTGTTGGTGATGAACTCGGAGAGCACGGTGGCGCAGGCGAACACCACCAGCAGCAGCGTCCACGGCCCGAGTCCCGCGGCGGCATCGATCAGCGGCACGACCATCGCCGCGGTCGCGCCGGTGTCCTCCAGCGCGGCGCCGATCCCGAGCATGCCGAGCAGGATGCCGAGCGTGCGGGTGAGCACCGGCGGCACCGCCTGGCGCGACGGCAGCGCGCCGGTGGCGACCAGAAGCGCCGCCGCCGCCAGCGCCGCGACTTCCAGCGCCAGCCAGCCGCTGGCGGTGGCGAGCACCAGCAGCGCCAGCGCGACGAGCGCGATCGGCGCCTTGCCGCGCGCCTGCCGGCTGCGCTCGAGCTGCAGCGGGCCGAGTGCGGCCTCGCTGGCGAGGAAGCGCTCGAGATCGCCGCGCCGCCCGGCCAGCAGCAGCCGATCGCCGGCGGCGATGCGGTGGGCGCCGAGGTCGCGCGCGCCCGGCAGCAGCGTCGCCACCCCGAGCAGGCGCAGGCCGTGGATGTCCTCCAGCCGCAGGCGGTCGACGCGCAGGCCGCCGAGTCGCGACGCCGGCGGCACCCAGGCTTCGAGGACGATCGGCGCATCTTCCGCCTCGCGGGCCGCCGCTCGCACACCCGAGGCCAGCAGCGCGGCCGGGCTGCGCAGCAGCAGTCGATCGCCCGGCCGGGCGCGATGCGCGGCCAGCGCCGGCGTGCCGAGATCGATCGCGGCGCGATCGCCGGCCAGCAGTTCGACCAGTTCGGCGCCGGGACGCTCGGCGAGGAACGCGGCCAGCGGCTTGCCGATCGCCTCGTCGATCTCGCCCACGCGGTGCTCGTGCAGGAACAGCCGCTGCGGATCGAACAGCTGCGCCGAGGGCACGGCGCCGCGCGGCAGGCTGTGGCGCCCGACCAGCAGCAGCCAGGCGATGCCGACGACCGCCACCGGCGCGGCCACCGGGGTGAGCGTCCACAGGCCCAGGGCTGGCTCGCCGTGCTCGACCAGCAGGCCGCTGGCGACCACGTTGATCGACGAGCCGACCAGCGTCAGGCTGCCGCCCAGCGTGGCGATGTAGGCCAGCGGCATCAGCACGCGCGTGGCGGCGACCTGGGTGCGCTGCGCCAGCAGCAGGGCGACCGGGCAGGCCAGCACCACCATCGGCGTGTTCGGCACCAGCGCCGAGCCGAGCAGCACGGCAGCGAAGAACAGCGCCCAGGCGGTCCGCGGCTGGGTGCCGGCGCGCCGCAGCAGGCGGCGCACCGCCTCGTCGATGGCGCCGCTGTATTCCAGCGCCATCGCCACCGCGAACATGCACAGCACGGTGACCATGCCGGTGCTGCCGACGGTGGCCAGGGCCTGCTGCGGGGACAGCGCGCCGGCCAGCAGCAGCAGGGCGAGGCCGCCCAGCGCGACCCGATGGCCGGGCAGGCGCTCGCTGGCCAGCGCGACCACCACCGACAGCGCGACGACGACCGAGAACCAGGCGGTGACGCTCATCGGCGGGGCCGCAGGGTGGGGGCGAGTGTCGTCACGATGGCGTGGCCAAGCGGCTGATTTGCAAAACTTTCGTTAGCGCATGGCGATATAACCGCGAGAGCCTTGACGGTCATATCCCCTAAATCCTATAAGACAACTCTGATTATGCTCTCGATGAAGGCCAAGTACGCCCTCCGCGCCCTGTGCGCGCTCGCCCGGCCCGGTGTCGGGCTGCTGCCGGCGCGCGCCGTCGCGGCCGAAGCCAACGTGCCGGAGAAGTTCCTCGAGAGCATCCTGGTCGACCTGCGCAACGCCGGGCTCCTGCAGAGCCGGCGCGGCCTGCTCGGCGGGCACGCGCTGGCGCGACCGGCCGAGTCGATCATGATCGGCGACGTGATCCGGACCATCGATGGTCCGATCGCGCCGCTGCGCTGCGCCAGCCTGAGCGCCTACCGCCCCTGCGACGACTGCGCCGACCCCGAGCGCTGCGCCCTGCGCGACCTGATGGCTGAAGTGCGGGTGGCGATGTGCGAAGTGCTCGATCGCCGCAGCCTCGCCGAGTTCGCCGAACGCGCCCGCGTCGGCCGCGAATCGCTGATCGACTGACCGTAAGCAACGGAGACCCGACCATGGCCACGGTGGAACCCCTGCGCATGCCCGCCGCCGAGCGCGGCGCCACGCTCACGGCGGAGGAGCGCGCGGTGATCGAGGCGCTGCGCGCGACCCGCTTCGGCAGCGTCGAGGTGATCGTCCACCAGTCGCGCATCGTCCAGCTCGTGCGCAGCGAGAAGCAGCGTTTCGAACCCGGGCCTGCGTAGTGCGCAGGCCGCCACCCCGCGACCGACCAGACCACTGGAGGCGCCCAACACCCACCCCGTGATGGAGCTTCCATGGTCATGCACCGCATCAAACCCCTCGTGACGGCCACTGCCTTCGCGCTGCTGTCCACCCAGACCACGCCGGTCGGCGCGTCCGCACTCGACGCCGACGCCGTCCGCGCGCTGGTCGAACGCCTCGAACGGCTCGAGCGGCGGCTGGGCGCCGATGCGCCCGCCGATGCCGGCGCCGAGCTGGCCGACCTGCAGCAGCGCCTGGCCATCCTCGAACGCAAGCTCGAGATCCAGAATGAGGAAGCGGCCGCGAAGGCGACGACGACGCCGGCCGTGTCGATCGGCGAGAAGGGCCTCGCCGTGAAGACGCCCAAGGGCGACTTCGACTTCAAGCTGCGCGGCACCGTGCAGTTCGACCACCGCGCGTTCCTCGGCGACGACGACCCGGGCTTCAACGACAGCGTCCTGTTCCGCCGCGTCCGGCCCTCGCTGGAGGGCAGCTTCGGCCCGCTGATCGCCTGGCGACTGACGCCCGAGTTCGCCGGCGACGGTGCGACGCTGATCGACGCCTACGTCGACGTGCGCTTCGATCCGCGCTACACCCTGCGGGTCGGCAAGCTCAAGGGCCCGGTCGGGCTGGAGCGTCTGCAGTCGGCCAGCGCCCTGTCGATGATCGAGCGTGGCTTCCCGACCGAGCTGGCGCCCAATCGCGATCTCGGCGCGCAGCTGCAGGGCGATGTGCTGGGCGGCCGCCTGAACTACGCCGTCGGCGTGTTCAACGGCGCGCCCGACGGCCGCGACGCGCCGACCAGCGACGCCGACGACAACCTCGAGTTCGCCGCCCGCCTGTTCGCCGAGCCCTGGCGCAGCGAAGCCGACGCGCTGTCCGGGCTGGGCTTCGGCCTCGCGCTCAGCCACGGCGACAAGGAGGGCGCCGGCAACAGCTTCCTGCCGCGCTACCGCACGCCGGGGCAGAACGTCTTCTTCAGCTATCGCAGCAGCGTGCTGGCCGACGGCCGGCATCGCCGGCTGTCGCCGCAGGCCTACTGGTACCGCAATGCGTTCGGCCTGCTCGGCGAGTACATCCGCTCCGAGCAGGCGGTGGTGCTGTCCGGCAACGCCGGCGCGCGGCGGACGCTCGAGCACGACGCCTGGCAGCTCACCGCGAGCTGGGTGCTGACCGGCGAGGACGCCAGCTTCCGCGGCGTCGCCCGGCCGGACAACCCCTTCGCGATCGGCGGCGAGGGCCTCGGCGCCTTCGAGCTGGTCGGCCGCTACGGCCGGCTCGACGTCGACGACGACGCCTTCCCGCTGTTCGCCAGCGCGGACGCCGCGGCCACCCGCGCCAGCGCCTGGGGCCTCGGTCTCAACTGGTACCTCAACGCCAGCCTGAAGCTCGCGCTCAACCACACGCGCGCCAGCTTCGACGGCGGCGCGCCTGCCGGCGCCGACCGCGCCGACGAGAAGACCCTGCTCTCGCGCCTGCAGCTCGCCTTCTGACCTCGCACCGGAGATTCCCCGATGAAACGCTTCCTGCGCTCCCTCCTGCTCGCGACCCTGGTCGTCGGCGCCGCCGCTGCGGCCAAGGACGTCACCCTGCTCAACGTCTCCTACGATCCCACCCGCGAGTTCTACCGCGAGTTCAACCAGCAGTTCGCCGCGCACTGGAAGGCGAAGACCGGCGACACGGTGACCGTCCAGGTGTCCCACGGCGGCTCCGGCAAGCAGGCGCGCTCGGTGATCGACGGCCTGCGCGCCGACGTCGTCACGCTGGCGCTGTCCGGCGACATCGACGCGATCGTGCAGAACGCCCGGCTGCTGCCGCCCGACTGGCAGGGCCGGCTGCCGAACAACAGCTCGCCCTACACCTCGACCATCGTCTTCCTGGTGCGCAAGGGCAACCCCAAGGGCATCACCGACTGGGGCGACCTGGCGCGACCGGGGATCAGCGTCATCACGCCCAATCCGAAGACCTCCGGCGGCGCGCGCTGGAACTACCTGGCCGCCTGGGCCTGGGCCGAGCGCGCCTACGGCGGCGATCGCGCCAAGGTGACCGAGTACATCGGCCGACTGTTCCGCAACGTGCCGATCCTCGACACCGGCGCGCGCGGCTCCACCACCACCTTCGTCAACCGGCGGGTCGGCGACGTCTTCCTGTCCTGGGAGAACGAGGCGCATCTGGTGCTCGCCGGACCGGGAGGCGACCAGTACGAGATCGTGGCGCCCTCGCTGAGCGTGCTCGCCGAGCCACCCGTGGCGGTGGTCGACCGCAACGTCGACGGCAAGGGCACCCGGGCGGTCGCCCAGGCCTACCTCGAGTACCTCTACTCCGACGAAGGCCAGCGGCTCGCCGCCCGGCACCACTATCGGCCGTCGCGGCCCGACGCGGTCGATGCCGCGCTGCTCGGCAAGTTCCCGCAGCTCGATCTGGTCGACATCGGCCACTTCGGCGGCTGGGCCAAGGTGCAGCAGGAGCACTTCGCCGACGGCGGCGTGTTCGACCAGATCTACCAGCCCGGCCGCTGATGTCCGCGGTGGCGCTCGACCCGCCCGCATCGCGCACGGCGCCGTCCTCGCGGCCGCGCTGGCGCGACCCGCTGCCCGGCTTCGGCCTGACGCTGGGCTGGAGCCTGGCCTGGCTGGGGCTGATCGTCCTGCTGCCGCTGGCGGCGCTGGTGATCCGCGCCGCCGGCCTGGGCTGGGCCGGCTGGGCCGCGCTGCTGACCAGCGAGCGGGTGCTGCGCGCGCTGACCCTGAGCTTCGGCACCGCGCTCGCCGCCGCGCTGATCGCCTCGCTGATCGGCACGCTGATCGCCTGGGTGCTGGTGCGCTACCGCTTCCCCGGCCGACGCCTGCTCGATGCCATGGTCGACCTGCCGTTCGCGCTGCCGACCGCGGTCGCCGGCATCGCCCTGACCGCGCTGTACTCGGGCAACGGCTGGATCGGCCGGTTCCTCGAACCCAACGGCATCACCGTGGCGCAGACGCCGCTGGGCATCGTCGTCGCGCTGGTCTTCATCGGCCTGCCGTTCGCGGTGCGCACCGTGCAGCCGCTGCTGGAGACGGCGACGCGCGAGCTGGAGGAGGCGGCCGCCACGCTCGGGGCGTCGCGCTCGACCATCCTGCGCCGGGTGGTGCTGCCGCCGCTGCTTCCGGCGATGCTGACCGGCTTCAGCCTGGCCTTCGCCCGCGGCGTCGGCGAGTACGGCTCGGTGATCTTCATCGCCGGCAACATCCCCTACGTCTCCGAGATCGCGCCGCTGCTGATCGTCATCCGGCTCGAGGAGTTCGACTACGCCGGCGCCACCGGCATCGCCACGCTGATGCTGCTGATCAGCTTCGTGCTGCTGCTTGCGATCAGCCTGCTGCAGAAGTGGGTGAGCCATGAGCGCTGAACCGCCGCGCGATCCCGCCCTGCACGAACCGGCGTGGCTGCGCCGGGGGCTGATCGGCTTCGCCGTGCTGGCGATGACGGCGCTGGTCCTGCTGCCGCTCGCCGTGGTCATCGTCGAGGCGCTGGCGGCGGGCTGGCGCACCTACGTCGAGGCGGTGCGCGAGCCGGACACCCTGGCCGCGATCCGCCTCACCCTGCTGGTCGCCGCCTGCACGGTGCCGCTCAACGCCGCCTTCGGCATCGCCGCGGCCTGGGCGATCACCAAGCACGCCTTTCCCGGCAAGCGCCTGCTGCTGGCGCTGATCGACCTGCCCTTCGCGATCTCGCCGGTGGTCGCCGGCCTGGTCTTCGTGCTGCTGTTCGGCGCCCACGGCTGGTTCGGCGAATGGCTGCGCGAACGCGACATCCAGATCATCTTCGCCACGCCCGGCATCGTGCTGGCCACGGTGTTCATCACCTTTCCGTTCGTCGCCCGCGAGCTGATCCCGCTGATGCAGGCCCAGGGCCGCGACGAGGAAGAGGCTGCGGTATCGCTGGGCGCCGGCGGCTGGACGGTGTTCCGGCGGGTCATCCTGCCCAACATCAAGTGGGCGCTGCTGTACGGCGTGCTGCTCTGCAACGCCCGGGCGATGGGCGAGTTCGGCGCGGTGTCGGTGGTCTCCGGCCACATCCGCGGGCTGACCAACACGCTGCCGCTGCAGGTCGAGATCCTGCACAACGAGTTCAACTTCGCCGCCGCCTTCGCCGTGGCCTCGCTGCTCACCGTGCTGGCGCTGCTCACCCTGCTGCTCAAGACCTGGCTGGAGCGCCGCCACGGCGACGCGCTGGCCGGCCATCGCGGCCGACACTGAGGACCTTCGCTCATGCAACTGCGCATCCAGTCGCTGCACAAGCGCTTCGGCAGCTTCGCCGCGCTGCACGACGTCGATCTCGACATCGGCAGCGGCGAGCTGGTCGCCCTGCTCGGGCCGTCGGGTTCGGGCAAGACGACGCTGCTGCGGGCGATCGCCGGACTGCTGCCGGTCGACGCCGGGCGCATCCTGTTCGGCGAGCGCGACGCCACCGACCTGTCGCTGCGCGAGCGCCGGGTCGGCTTCGTGTTCCAGCACTACGCGCTGTTCCGCCATCTGGACGTGTTCGAGAACGTCGCCTTCGGGCTGCGTTCGCGACCGCGCCGCGAGCGGCCCGATCCGGACGAAATCGACCGCCGCGTCGAGGCGCTGCTGCAGCGCGTGCAGCTCGGCGGACTGGGTCGACGCCTGCCCGACCAGCTCTCCGGCGGGCAGCGCCAGCGGGTCGCGCTGGCCCGCGCGATGGCGATCGATCCGACCGTGCTGCTGCTCGACGAGCCGTTCGGCGCGCTCGACGCCAAGGTGCGCGTCGAGCTGCGCCGCTGGCTGCGGCAGATCCACGACGCCACCGGCTACACCACGCTGTTCGTCACCCACGACCAGGAAGAGGCGATGGAGCTGGCCGACCGCGTGGTCGTGCTGCGCGACGGACGGATCGAACAGGTCGGCACGCCGGACGAGGTCTACCAGCGCCCTGCCTCGCCCTTCGTGTTCGACTTCATCGGTCGCGGCGGCGTGGTCGAAGGGCGGGTCGACGGCGGCCGCTTCGTCGCGCGCGACGAAGGCCTGGCGCTGCCCTCGGCCGAGGCCGGCGACGGACCGGCGCAGCTGTTCGTGCGGCCGCATGCGCTGCGCCTGGTCGGCGAAGGCGAAGGCCTGCGCGGCCGGGTGCGTGCGCTGCGCAGCAGCGGCGGGCGCCGCACCCTGGAGATCGAGCTGGCCCAGCAGGACGGCGTGCTCGAGCTCGATCTCGCCGCGACCGACGCCGCACCGTCGCGCGGCGCGCGGGTCGACGTGCTGCCGACCGACTACCGGGTGTTCGCCGCACCGCCGCCGGCCTGAAGCCGCCGACCTACTCCGCGCGCAGCACGACCGCCGGATCGATCCGCGCGGCGCGCCGCGCCGGCAGCCAGCTGGCCAGCGCGCCGACGGCGAGCAGCAGTCCGGCCGCGGCCGACAAGGTGGCCGGATCGCCCGCCGTGACGCCGTACAGGAAGGCGCGCAGCAGCGGCGCAGCGAGGCCGTAGAGGGCGAATCCGGCGGCGACGCCGAGCGCGGTCAGCGCCAGCCCGCGTCGCGCGACCGCCGCGACGATGCGGGCGGGATCGGCGCCCAGCGCGATGCGCACGCCCAGCTCGCGGGTGCGCAGCGCGACACGGTAGGCCATCACGCCGTACAGGCCGATGCCGCCGAGCAGCAGGGTGACGGCGGCGGCGGCCGAGACCAGCCAGAGCGACAGTCGAAGCCGCGCGGTCGACGCCCGGACCACCGCATCGAGCGGCCCGGCGTCGAAGACCGGGACGGCCGGATCGAGCTCGCCGGCGATGCGCCGGATCGCCGGCAGCAGCGCGTCGGTGGCGCCGTTCGAGCGCACCACCAGCGCCATGCTGCGCCGCGCGCCGGGCTCGAGCGCGGGATCGCGCGGCACCGCCTGTGGGCGATAGAGCATCGGCACCGGCGCGCTCGCCAGCGCGCGGTCGCGCTGGTCGGCGACGACGCCGACGACGGTGTAGGCCGGCCCGTCGGGCGCCAGCGCGAGCCGCTTGCCGAGCGCCGCGAATCCGCGCTCATCGCCGAACAGGTCCACGGACGCCCGTGCATTGAGGATGATCTCCGCGCTGGGCATGTCCGGGTCGGCGATGAAGTCGCGCCCCGCCAGCAGGGGCGCGCGCAGCGTGGCGAAGTAGCCGGCGGAGACCACGTCGACCGGCAGCATCCGCTGGTCGGCGTCGCCTTCGGCCAGGAACGCCTGGGTCAGCGAATCGCCGCCGCCCAGCGGCACGCGCGAAGTCAGTCCGACCGACTCGACCGCGGGCAGCGCCGCCACGGCTTCGGCCAGGCGCACGTAGAACGCCACGGCCGCCGCATCGTCGTAGCGGGCGAACGGCAGCTGGGTCCAGGCGACCACGACGCCGTCGGCATCGAAGCCGGGCTGCACGTCGTGCAACCGCACTGCCGTGCGCAGCAGCAGCGCCGAGCCGACCGCCGCGACCAGGGCAAGCGCGATCTGCACCACCGCGATTCCGCTGCGCAGGCGCTGCCGCGCGCTGCCCGCCGATGCGGCACGCGCGCCGTCGCCCAGGCCGGCGAGCGCGCTCGCGCGACGCGCGCCGAGCGCGCCGGAGCCCGCACACACGCCCGCGCCGAGCAGCGCGGTCAGCGCGACGAAGGCCACCCCGTGCCAGCCGACACCCAGCTCGGCCAGACGCGGCAGGTCGGCGGGCGCGAAGCGGACCAGCGCGCGCATGGCGACGTGGACGGCGAGCAGGGCAATGGCGCCGGCGATCGCGCCCAGCCACAGCGACTCGCCGAACGCATGGCCGGCGATGCGCAGGCGGCCGGCGCCCAGCGCGGCGCGGATCGCCAGCGCATGCCGGCGCGCATCGGTCCGCACCAGCATGAGGTTGACCACGTTGGCCCAGGCCACCAGCAGCACCAGCCCCGCCGCCGCGGACAGCATCCGCAGCGCTGCCGCGACGCTGCCGGTGACCTCCTCGCGCAGCGACACGACGACCGGCGTCGGCTTGGCCTCGGCGAGCCAGGTCGACGTCGACCCGCCCGAGGCCAGCCGCGGGAACGACCCGGCCAGCGTCGGCAGCTGGCGCGCGAGCTCGGCCTGCGCCCCCGCCGGGCTGGCGCCGGGCGCCAGCCGCGCGAGAGCCGAATAGGCGAAGTCGCCGACCTCGCCGCCGCCGGGCGTGCGTGCCGGCAGCCAGACGCGCGCATCCGCCGCCGGGAAGGCGAAGCCCGCCGGCATGACGCCGACGATCTCGCGGGCGACGCTGTTCACCACCAGCGTCCGCCCGATGACGTCCGGCGCGGCGCCGAACCGGCTGCGCCACTCGGCCTCGCCGAGGATCACCGTGTGTCGCCCGCCGGCCTCGGTCTCCGCTGCGGTGAAGTGGCGCCCGAGCAGGGGTGCCACGCCCAGCAGGGGCAGCGTCGCCTCGCTGACCCAGGCCGCCGCCACCCGCTCGGCCGCGGCGGCATCGCCTTCGATCCAGAGATTGGCGTTGCCGGTGCGATGGAAGCCGATCGCTTCGACCTGTCGCGCGGACTGCCGCCAGGTGGCGATCAGCGCGGGTGGCAGCCGCATCGAGCGGCCTTCCGTCGCGACCAGCCCGATGCCGACCAGGCGCTCCGGCGCGGCGTAGGGCAACGGCGCCAGCAGCACGCCGCGGACGAGGCAGAACATGATCCCGACGGCCGCCGTGCCGAGCGCGAGACTGAAGATCGCCGCCAGGGTGAAACCACGCGCGCGAACCAGCGATCGCAGCAGGTTCATGGACGAGGTCGGCACGCGGACAAGGCGAATGCGGGCGGGCCCGGCCAGCGCGGCGCCGGCTACTGCTTCGGCGTCACCGCCAGGGTGAGCCGCGAGACGCAGCTCATCCGTCCGGCGTCGTCTTCGATGCGGATGTCCCAGACCTGGGTGCTGCGCCCGATGTGGATCGGCCGGGCGGTGCCGGTGACGTGGCCGCGGGTCACCGGGCGCAGGTGGTTGGCGCTGATCTCGAGGCCGACCGCGACGGCGCGGTCGGGATCGAGGCAGAGGTTGCCGGCGATGCTGCCCAGCGTCTCGGCCAGGGCAACCGAGGCGCCGCCGTGGAGCAGTCCGAACGGCTGCTTGGTGCGGGCGTCGACCGGCATGCGGCCGCGCACGAAGTCCTCGCCCAGCTCGACGATCTCGATGCCCAGCGCCTCGGCCATGCTGCCGAGGCCGTGCGCGTTGAGCGTGGCGAGGTCGGGGCGCCGCTGGAACAGCGCCATCGGCTCAGCGGCCGTAGCGCGGCCGCCAGCTCGAGCCCGACGACAGGTAGGACTTGCTCTGCGCCCAGCCGCTCGAGCCGCCGTAGCCGGTGCCCATCTCGCGCTCGCGGTACTCGCGCAGGTTGCCCAGCGCGGCCTCGCGGGCCGCCTCGAGGAAGTCGGCGCGGCCGACGGTGGCCGGGTCGAGGCCACGCTGCCGGGCTTCGCGCTCGCGGTGTTCGCAGAACTCCTCGTAGGCCTTCAGCTCGGGCTGCAGCTCGCGCACGCACAGCTCGATCATGATGGCGTCGTCGAGGAAGCCCAGCACCGGCACGGTATCGGGGATGATGTCGCGCGGATCGACGAAGTAGTGCAGCGCCGACTGCACCCGCTGGCGATGCTCGCCGGGCAGCGCCCAGCCCTCGTCGCGCAGCATGGCGATCAGGTCGTCGAGGCGGTTGAGGCGCTCGCTGATGAAGGCGGGGACGTCCATGGTGCGCGACTCGGCGAGCAGCTTCTCGGCGGCGGCGATCACGTCGGCCTCGGTGATGCCCTGGGCCGATTCGGTGGCCGCCTTCTGCGCCGCGCGGAACGGCTCCAGATCGCGTTCAGACAGGTCGATGTTGATCGAGAAACTCATGGCGCCGCTCGCGATGGAGAGAGGGCCGCCAGCCTAGGCCGACGCGGGCGGGGCGTCAATCGAGCCGAGGTCCGGGCCGCCGCATGCGGCGCCTTCGGCCGGCACGCCGGCCGATCGCGCTGCGAACCCACCACCTCACCCCGATCCCGAGCTGCCGGCCAAGGATGGCCGGCCCGACGCGAAGCGATGGCTTCGCGGCGTAG
>VFQU01001419.1_pt1 | contig 14256 bp, 10 predicted proteins | sample 3512311 | NCBI WGS metagenome assembly VFQU01 (sample SAMN10412377, study PRJNA504923) | tailings metagenome | isolation source: Relicate 3 Philex TSF3 active mining site | place: Philippines: Tuba, Benguet | collected 2017-08-29
AGCGCGGCTCGTCCTCGAGCGGCGCGGAGACCGTCGCGGCGAGCGTGCCGCTGCTGACCGGTACGCGGCTGTGATCGTAGGCGACGCTGCCGTTGCCGAGCCCGATCACGGCGAGGCCCTCCATCGATACGTCCGACAGCGCGTTGTCGTCGAAGAGGCTGTTGACGACGGCCATGTGCGCCCCCGCGCCGAGGCCGGCGCCGATGCCGCAGCCACGCGTGCCCTGGCCGGCGCAGCGGCCGCCGACGAAGGTGCTGTTGACGATCATCACCGTGTACGCGGTCTCGCCGCCGAGCGCGGTGATCGCGGCTTGGCCGTACGCCGAATCGGGCGCTTCATTGTTCGCGAACAGCGAATTGGTGACGCGCAGCAGGCCCTTCTTCAGATAGAGGTGGGCGCCGCCGCCGAAGTAGCCGCGGTTGCCGCTCACCGCGACGTTGTCGAGCCAGATCTCAGCCGGACCTTCGCTGTTGGACTGCAGAGAGAGGCCGCCGCCGCGAGTGAAGCCGGCGCCGACGCCGTCGCGCACGCTCAGATGCGACAGCACGAAGCGCGGGGCCGTCGCCGGCGGTACCGCGGGGTCGTAGTACAGATTGAACACCTGGCGCTCGCCGAGTCCGTCGAGCACGGTGTCGGCGGCACGTCGCGACGTGCGCGCGCACGGCACGTCGTTCTCGTCGATCCAGCCGCCGCTCAGTTCGAGCCAGCCGGACGTCGTCGCCGGATACGTGAAGGTCTGCGTCGCGGCATAGGTGCCGGCGCGCAGGCGGATCTGGTCGTCCGCGGCGGACGCGGCGGCGGCGGCCAGTGCCTGCCGCAGCTCGCCTTCGGTACCGACGCAGTAGACATCGGCGCGGCCGACCGACGGTGTCGCAAAGGCGGCACAGGCCGCGAGGGCGATTGCCCGGTTGATGGCATGCATGATCGATCCTCGTGAACGGGTCCTGGAAAGCGGTGCGACCGGCCCGGCCGATCGCGGCGGTGCGGCCGCCTACCGGATCGAATACGCAGTCGCGCGCCGTTTTCTGCAATGCGCCGGCGATCCTGCGGCGCGTTCGCGTCGTAGACTGGCGCGACCTGAACGGAACGCGGTGCGCTGGGGAGAGCATGAGCGGAGGCGGTCGCGGGGCGCACGGGACGCGCCGGGCCCGGAGCGGCGGCGTGTTCGCCGAGATTCTCGCGCAGGTGTCCGGCGAGGCCGCGCAGGGCGAAGACCTGCAGGCGATTCTGCAGCGCATCGTCGACTGCCTCGCCGCGCGGCTGCCGGTCGCGATCGCCAGCATCATCCTGCTCGACGGCGAAGGCGGCCATTTCGTCCAGGAGGTCTGGGCCGGCCGCATCGACCTCGCGCCGCCGAGCGCGCTGCCGTGGCCGGTGACGGTCGGTGCCGCCGGCCGCTGCGCGCGCAACGGCCGCGCCCAGCTGATCGCCGACGTGCAGCGCGATCCGGATTACGTGCCGGGTCATCGCGACGTGCGATCCGAATACCTGGTGCCGATCCGGCATCGCGATCGTCTGCACGGCGTGCTCAATCTCGAGAGCACGCAGGCCGGCTTCTTCACGGCCGACGTGCGCCGCATGTTCGACGCGGTCGCCGCGCAGATCGCCGGCACGATCCATCTGGCACGCGTCGTGCTCGAACTCGAACAGGCCAACCGCAGGCTGCGGCAGCTGTCGATGAGCGACGGCCTGACCGGCATCGCCAACCGCCGCTGCTTCGACGAGCATCTGGAGGAGGCCTGGTGCCGCCACGCGCGCGAGCGTCACTGGCTGGCGCTGCTGCTGGTCGACGCCGACTGCTTCAAGCGGCTCAACGACGCCTGCGGGCACCTCCACGGCGACGAATGCCTGCGTGAAATCGCGCGGCTCTGCGGCGAGGTCTTCGCCGGCACCGAGGCCCTGGTCGCGCGCTACGGCGGCGAGGAGTTCGCGATCGTGCTGCCGGGCGCCGATGCGGGCGCAGCGCGCCGGCTCGGCGCTCGGCTGTGCCGGCGGGTCCGCTCGCGCGGACTGGCGCACCCGGCCTCGCCGGTCGCGCCGTGCCTGACCGTCAGCGTCGGCGTCGCCGCGGTGCGGCCGCACGCGGCCGCGCTGCCGAGCAGCCTGATCGCGGTCGCCGATCGCGCGCTGTACGCGGCCAAGGCGCAGGGGCGCGACCGCGTCGTCGCACGCACGGCGCGCATCGGGTGCCGGCGCATCGCAATCGAGACCTGAGCGCTCGGCGGGGCCGCGGCGGCCCCGTCCGTCCGCCGCGCAGCGACCGGACGGTCGGCGACGCGCGGCGCCTGCTGCTGTGCGGCGAGCGCGATCGCGGACTTCGCGCGCACAATGCACTGCCCACCCGAGGAAAGGTCATGCCCAAATTCGTCATCGAACGCGAACTGCCCGGCGCCGGCCAGCTGTCGGCCGGGGACCTGCAGGCGATATCGCAAAAATCGTGCGGCGTGCTCGGCCAGATGGGGCCGCAAATCCAGTGGCTGCAGAGCTACGTGACCGACGACAAGATCTACTGCATCTATATCGCCCCGGACGAGGCGACGGTACGCGAGCACGCCGACCGCGGCGGCTTTCCGGCCAACAGCGTCGCCCGCGTGCGCAGCGTGATCGATCCGACCACGTCCGAGTGAGCCCGCAGTCGCACGCGAGCGCGGCCCGTCGCGCTCAGCCGACGCTGCCGGTGATCGGCAGCACGATGCCGGTGATATAGCTCGAGCACACCGGCGCGGCCAGGAACACGTAGGCCGGCGCGATCTCCTCGGGCTGCGCCGGACGGTGCATGTCGGTGTCCTGGCCGAATGTCGCGACCTTCTCGGCCGGCCGGTCGGCCGGATTGAGCGGCGTCCAGACCGGCCCCGGTGCGACCGCATTGACGCGGATGCCGCGGTCGATCACGTTGCTCGCGAGCGATTTGGTCAGGGCATGGATCGCGCCCTTGGTCGCCGAGTAGTCGAGCAGCTGGCCGCTGCCGGCGATGCCGGTGACCGAGCCGGTATTGATGATCGAGCCGCCCTTTGGCAGATGCGGCAGCGCCGCCTTGGCCATCTGGAAATAGCCGTAGAGATTGGTGCGGACGGTCAGGTCGAAATGTTCGAGGCTCAGTGCCTCGATCGACTCGGCATGCTGCTGGAACGCGGCATTGTTGACGAGGACGTCGAGCCGGCCGAACGCGTCGAGCGTGCGCTGCACGGCGTCCTCGCAGAACGACATCTCGGTCACGTCGCCGCGCAGGCGCAGGCAGCGGCGGCCCTCGCGTTCGACGCTGGACGCGGTCGCATCGGCGTCGGCGTCCTCGCACAGGTAGGCGATTGCGACGTCGGCGCCTTCGCGCGCGAACAGCACGGCGACGGCGCGGCCTATCCCCGAGTCGCCGCCGGTGATCAGTGCGACGCGGCCTTCGAGCTTGCCGCTGCCGCGATAGTCCGGCGCGTCGAAACGCGGCGACGGCGACAGCTCGGCCTCCAGTCCGGGCTTGCGCAGATGCTGCTTCGGCAGCGGATTGGCCGGCTGGCGGCGCGGCCCGGCCTGTACCGGAGCAGGCTTGGCGGCACTCTTCTTGGCTGCCTTCTTGGCGGCGGACGGCTTGCGGACGCCGGCCTTGTTCTGGATGCGGCGCTGTTCGGCGGCCGTGGCGCGGCTGCGCGAGGCGGAACGAGAGGAAGACATCGATCTCTCCGGTGGCGGCGTGAAGGCGATCGGCTCACCGAGTGCGCGTCGGGCCTGGGCCCAAGCCCCGCTCATGAGCCGGATCGACGAGGACTGTGCCTGCGCCCGTCGCGCTGGGCCGTGAACACCGCGCCGGCCGCGTCGCGGCGTTCATCGCCGATTGCGCAGCGGGACCACGGGGCGCGAACGAAACCCGGTATGCTCCGGTCGAGCCTGCAGGGCAGCGGGTTCGACGCCGTAGTTCTTCGCCTGCGGCAGATCCGCCAGTGCGCGCTGGCTGCGGCAGCTCAGGTCGGCATCGCAGGCCCGCTCGAGCTCGGCGACGATCTGCGCGGTCTCGGCACCCGGAAGGACCTGACCGAAGTCCGGACCGGACCCGTCGCGTTTGGCGGCGGCGTCCGCGGCGTCGACGACGTCGATGCCCCAGACCGTGGCCGCGATCGCGACGCGCTCGCCGGTCAGCTCGTTGGCCCAGTGCACACCGGTGATCGGGATCACGTCCTGCTCCGGCATCGGCTCGTCGTAGAAGCCGAGGTCGCTCAGACAGCGATACAGCGCCTGCAGATCGATCTCGGCTTCGATGGTCTGGCCGGGCGCGGTCAAGGCCGGCGTCTCGAAGCCGCAGTGGACCTGCGTGTCCTCAGCGTCGATGAACGCGACCTCGGCGCCCGGGAACAGCGCCGACTCGGCGATCGGCCAGTTCCAGAGGCTGGTACCGCCGGGACTGGTTGGCGTCGAGAACTCGAACGGCGTGCCGTCGTGCAGATAGCCGGCGTGATACAGATGCACGAATGCCATGCGCGGCTTGCCGCCCCATTCGGCGGTCGTCCAGAGGAAATGGCTCAGCGTCCACAGCTGATCGGGTGTCGAGCCGAATACCGCGTCGAGGCGCGAGCGGAAGCGCACGACGTGCGGACGTTCCGGATCGTTCAGCGCGCCGACCGGGCCGCCGTTGCCGCGCGCGGCGGCCGCGCCGATCGACAGGAACGGGATCGCGTACGGGCCGACCGGATTGTCGTGCAGGTGGCTGAGCGCGAGATGGAAGCGCCAATACAGGCCGTCGGCGAGGCTCAGTGCCGGCGAAGCCGCGAAGCCCATGACGCCGGTGCCCGGCAGCGCGCGCGGCAGCGACTGGTCCGGCGGGCCGGAATTGCCGGGTGCGATCCACGGCTCGTTGTTGAGCAGCAGCAGCCAATGCTGCGGCGAGGCCGGCGCCAGGCCGGGGAAGCGATACGCATTGCTGCGCGCGAATACGTCCGGACCGGTGAAGCACGGTACCAGCAGGCCCGGCGTGCCGTCCGGCCACAGGCACGGGTGCACGATCGTCAGCGGATTGGACGCGGTACCCTCGTCGAGCGCCGTGTAGTCGGTCCGGACCTGGGCCAGGCGCACCTTGGGGTCGTGCAGACCTTCGGCGAAGGCCGTGCTCGCGAATGCAAGCGAAAAAGCACACAGGCCGGCTCGGCTCATGGCGGGATCTCGCAGCGACGGTGGACCGACCTTAGCCGAACGCGGCTTAAGCCGAGCCGAAGACGTTCGTCGCCGCGCGCGGCGCGCTCAGGCCGCGGCCGGCGGCTTGGCGGCCGGCAGCGACCCGTCGCGCCATTTGGACCAGGCGAGCAGGCCGAAATAGAACACGCCGAATGCGATCACCGTATGCGGCCGGTCGACCCAGAGGCCGCCGCCGGGCAGGCCCAGCTGCGGCACGACGTCGGCACCGAGGCCGAGCCGTGGCAACGGCAGCAGTGTCGTCGCGAATACGCCGCCCAGATACGTGATCGTCGCCAGTCCCTGCTCGGACTGCATGCGGCGCAGCCGCTCCGGCGCGCTGCGGCTGCGGTCGAGCGCGATCGTGACCTTGCCGGCGAGCAGCCACGCGAATGCCGCGAACGGCCACCAGGCCTTGAACGCGAACGCGAACGCGGCGACGAACAGGCCGTAAAACAGCGTGAAGCCGAGCAGCGCCGCGAGGCGGCGCGCGGTCGACTCGGTGCCGAGCACGGCCGAGCCGAGAAACACCGAGGCGTGGACCAGGACGAACTCGACCAGCATCACCAGCATCGCATTGCGTACGCCGTCCGGTCCGAGCCACAGCGGCGCGATCCACAGCGACAGGAAGATCGCGGCCGTGATCGAATCGGGCAGGGCGGCCAGGAGGCGCACCGCCGGCGTCTGCGGCTGGACGATGCGGGCGTCGGCCACGCTCAGCCGCCGCTCCGATGCAGCTGCCCGTCGGCGTAGCGTACGCGCAGCACGCGCGTGAGGATCTCGCTCTCGGGCTGGTCGCTCCGCGCGTCGCCGCCGGGCCGTTCGAACGCATAGTCGATCGGCAGCGTGATCAGCACGCCGTGCGCGGCCGGCTCCCAGCCGATCGCACCGGCCGTCGCGCCGAGTGCGCGCGGCGGGCCGGGAATCGTCACGCTGGCGATGCGATAGACGGTGCGTCCTGCGGTCGGCTGTGCGTCGGTCGGCTCGAGCACGGACAGCACGAAGCCGGCGATCCCGCTGCTGCCGAGCGCGAGCACGGCGTGCGCCGCGGCCGGCGGACCGGCCGCGGCGATCGAGTCCTCGACGACGCTCCCGTCCGCGAACAGCACGTGGCGGATCGCCGCCAGATCGCCCGGCGCACCGTCGATTTCCTCGATCGACTGCGCGAACTCAGGCCCTTCGTCGGCGGCACCGGCGTCGTCCGCCCCGGCCGCGGCCGCGGGCAACGCGGTACGCAGTTCGGCGCTGCCGGACGGATCCAGCGCGATGCGTCCGTCCTGGCCGATCGTGAAGGCGGCCGCATAGGTCGGGCCCTGTGCCGCTTCGCTTCCGGTCTGCTCGATCACCGAAAAGCGGTCCGCACGCAGCAGATTCGCGTCGCGGCGGTAGCGCGCGCCGTCGGCGCCGATCAGCAGCGTGTCGCGCAGGCGACCGTCGGCGCCGGTCGTGAACAGCAGGTCGTAACGACCGCTTTCGCTCTGCAGGTCGGTGTCGATACGCAGCAACCAGATGCCGCGCTCGGCCGTCCCATCGAGGCGGACCAACTGGCCGCGCTCGAACGCCGGCGTGCCGAGCCTCAGACCGGTGTCTTCGCCGTGGAACGCCTGCACCGACGCATGGGCCGCGTCGTAGGCCTGCGGCACCGCGAACGGCGTCGTGCCGAGCAGGCCGGAGACGCAGCGGCGGCCGGTCGCGTCGAGCGGCGCGCCGGCCAGGTCGCGCGCATGCAGCGAGGTCCACGGCAGGGCCGGCGGATCGGCCGCGACACGCGTCAGGCAGTCGGCGGGTGTGACGGCGGCCGGCGCTGCCGGCCGTTCGCAGGCGGTGAGCGCCAGCGCGCTCAGGACGGCGATCGCCCATCCCGGGCGAGGACACGCAGGCATCGGATACTCCGGTCGGACGCGGGGCGCGGCGCGCCGGATCATAGCGCCGCCGCGGCCATGGTGCCGTGGCGGACGTCGCGGCGCGCGGCGGCGGCGCGCCCGCCTCAGGCCGGTGCGGCCGAGTCGCGTTCGCGCTGCTGCAGTGCCCAGAGCTGGGCGTAGCGGCCGTCGCGCGCGAGCAGCTCGGCATGGCTGCCGCTTTCGACGATGCGGCCGTGATCGAGCACGATGATGCGGTCGGCATGGACGATCGTCGACAGCCGGTGCGCGATGATCAGCGTCGTGCGCTCGCGCGCGATCGCGGCGAGCTCGGCCTGGATCGATTTCTCGGTGCGCGTGTCGAGCGCGCTGGTCGCCTCGTCGAACACCAGGATCGACGGATTCTTTAGCACGGTCCGCGCGATCGCGACGCGCTGCTTCTCGCCGCCCGACAGCTTCAGTCCGCGCTCGCCGACCGCGGTGTCGTAGCCGTCCGGCAGCGACGCGACGAAGTCGTGGATGTGCGCCGAGCGCGCCGCCGCGACGACCTCCTCGCGCGTGGCGTCGGGGCGGCCGTAGGCGATGTTGTAGTAGATGCTGTCGTTGAACAGCACGGTGTCCTGCGGGACGATGCCGATCGCGCGGCGCAGCGAGTCCTGGCCGACCGCGCGGATGTCCTGGCCGTCGATCGTGATGCGACCGCCGGTCGGGTCGTAGAAGCGGAACAGCAGGCGCGCCAGCGTCGACTTGCCGGCGCCGCTGGTGCCGACCACGGCGACCGTCTGGCCGGCCGGTATCGTGAAGTCGACGTCGTGCAGGATCGAGCGCGCGGCGTCGTAGCCGAAGTCCACGTGCTCGAAGCGCACTTCGGCACCGCGCACCGCGAGCGCCGGTGCGCCGGGCGCATCGGCGACCTCCTGCGGTTCGGCGATCAGCTCGAACATGCGCTCGATGTTGACCAGCGCCTGCTTGACCTCGCGATAGACCATGCCGAGGTAGTTCAGCGGCACCGCCAGCTGCAGCAGGAACGCGTTGACGAGGACCAGGTCGCCCAGGCTCATCGTGCCGGCCACCACGCCGGCGGCCGCGCGCCACAGCAGCAGGGCCAGACCGGTGCCGACGATCGTGGCCTGGCCGATGTTGAGCAGGGCCAGCGTCTTGAGGCTCTTGACGGTGGCGTTCTCGTAGCCGATCAGGCTGGCGTCGTAGCGGCGCAACTCGTGCTGCTCATTGCCGAAGTACTTGACCGTCTCGTAGTTCAGCAGCGAATCGACCGCGCGCGCGTTGGCCTCGGTGTCCGAATCCTTGGCCGCGCGGTAGTAGCGGATCCGCCATTCGGTGACCGCGAACGTGAACGCGATGTAGGCGCCCAGCGTCGACAGCGTGATCAGCGCGAACGTCCAGTCGTAGCGCACGATCAGGAAGCTGCAGACCAGGGTGACCTCGAGCAGGGTCGGCAGGATCGTATACAGCGTCCAGTCGAGCAGGTCCGACACCGCGGTCATGCCGCGCTCGACGTCGCGCGCGACCGCGCCGGTGCGGCGGCCCAGATGGAAGCGCAGGCTCAGCGCGTGCAGGTGTTCGAACGCGCGCAGCGTGATCTGCCGCGACGTGCGCGCCAGCACGCGCGCGAACACGACCTGGCGCAGCTCCTGGAACAGCGTTGTCGCCAGGCGCAGGGCGCCGTAGCCGATCAGCAGGCCGAGCGGCACCGCCAGCGGCGTCGGCGTGCGATCGAGGGTGTCGACCAGCTGCTTGAGCAGCAGCGGCACGCCGATCGCGGCGAGCTTGGCCGCGACCAGGAATGCCAGCGCGACGCCGACGCGGCGGCGGTGCGTCCAGACCTCCGGCCAGAGCCGGCGGGCCACGTTGAGCACGCCGCCCGGTGCGTTCATCGGCCAAGGTCCGCGGCGCGGCGCGCGCGCGCAGCCGTCGCGCGTGCGCAGCCGCAGCGGATCGCATGCAGGGCGCGGAAAGAGGGCGGGAACAAGGCGTCGGTCATCGAGGGCTGATCGCGGAGCCGGTCCAGATGGAGGCATCCGCAGCGGAGTCAACCGCGCAGCCGGCGCGATACCGGTCCGGCCGCGCCGGCAGCGCCGGCGCCGCGATGCGCAACGGCACCGTCAGCGCGGCCGCGATGTGTATCGGCACCGGGCGAGCACGGCCAGCAGACCGGCCAGCAATGCGGCCGCCCAGGCCGACAGCGCCGGAACCGGTTCGGCCGGCGTCGGATCGCGCTGCAGCTCGAGCGCGCCGATGTCCGGCGCGCCGCCGACGTCGCGCCGCCACGGGCTGCCGCGCTGATCGCTGCCGAGCCCGGCGCTGTTCTCGCCGCGGTTGTAGACCGGGCTCAGTGTCGTGAACGCGTGCGTGCGGCCGTATCCGCCGTTGGCCGCGAGCGGCTGCAGCAGCGGATCGGCGTCGAGCGTGTCAGCCGGCAGCTGCAGCAGGCCCGAGGCGCGCCGGATCAGATTGTGCGAGCCGCCGATCGGCAGCGGCTCGGCCGTGGTCAGATCCGCCTGGGCGGCGATCGGCGCGGCATTGCCGGCGACGATCGAGCTGCGCAGCGTCGATGCGCGCGCATAGCGCGCGAACGAGATGCCGCCGCCTGCGGTGCCGGCGCTGTTGTCGGTCACGGTCGAATTCTCGAGCAGCAGCGACGTGAAGCGGCGAATCCTGAGGCCGCCGCCGTCGCCGTCGCGCGCGACGTTGCCCGAGACCGTCGAATTGCGCAGGATCACGTCGTCCTCGTTGGCGAGGCCGCCGCCGTACAGATACGACAGGTTGTGCTCGATCGTCGTGCGCTCGATCGTGCCGCCGCCGGCGATGAACAGACCGCCGCCGATCTCCCAGCGCGTCAGCGGCGGGTTGTGCGTGCCGCGTGCCTGATTGCCGGCGATCGTGCTGTCCTGGATGTCGACCTCGTACACGAACGCACCGCCGCCGTAGGCGGCCGTGCTGTTGGTCGGATGGTCGCCGAACGCCACGTTGCCCGACAGCGTGCTCTCGCGCATCGTCAGCCGTTCGGCCAGGATGCCGCCGCCGTAGCTGCCGACGCCTTGCGCGGTGCAGCCGCTGACCGTGCTGCGCGTCAGCACCACGTTCTCGACCGACGCGATGCAGCCGCCGTAGCCGATGCGCGTGCCGCTGGCGACCGGATGGCCGTTGGCGATCGTCAGATCCTCGATCACGAGGTCGCCGGAGCCGAAATGGATCAGCACGCGGTCCGGGCTGCCGCTGCCGTCGACGACCAGGCGGCCGCGGCCCGGTCCGCTCAGCGTGAGATCGTCGACCTCGATCTCGATCGCGCCGCCGGTCAGCGTGATGCGGCTGCAGGCCAGCGCGCCGAGGTCGATGCGGTCGCCGCTGGCCGCCGCGGCGACCTCCGCGCGCAGCGAGCCGGGACCGTCGTCGTCGCAATTGGCGACCGTCCGCGTCGCGCCGCCGGTCGGCGCATCGCTGCGGCGCAGCTGCCGCAGCGCCTCGCGCTGCGCCTTGAGCGGCGTCATCTGATCGCGCCGCTCGCCGCTGAGCGGCCAGGACGGCGCATCGCCTGCCGCGGACGCCGTCAGCGGCAGGCCCAGCGCAAGGGCGGCGGCGAGGGCGGTCAGGGGCGGCAGGTAGCCGTGGCGAACGGAGGCGATCGGTTTCACGCGCGTTTCCCGGTCGGACGAAGACCGAAGCATAAACGCAGCGGCGCGGCGACACCCGCCCGCGTCCGCATGCGGTCGTTCAGCGTGCGGCGCCCAGATCGACCCGGTAAGTCTCCAGGCCTGCGGCGGTCTCGCCGAGCGCGTGCACGAAGTCGAGGCCGGCGGCGTGCGCCAGTTCGATCCGGCCGGCCGCCGAGCGGAAGACCACCGGGCCGGCGGTGCGCACCGCGGCGAAGCGCCACGGGCGATCGGCGCCGTCCTCCTCGCGGGTCAGATGCGCGCGTGCGCGCATCCACTCGATCAGCGCGTCGCGGTTGGCGACCGCGGCCTCGACGATGATCGTCGATCCGTCCAGGCCCGGAAAACCGCCGCCGCCGCTGGCGCGATAGTTGTTGGTCGCGACGATGAACGGCTCGGCCGGATCGACCGGGCGGCCGTGGTAGCGCAGATCGACGATGCGCTCGCCCTCGGGCCGCGTGATGTCGACGACGTAGCGGATGCCGCCCTGGATCACGTCGAAGTTGTAGCCGGGATAGGCGCGGTTGATCAGGTCCTGAGGCGCCTGGCGCTCCGGGTCGATGCGGTTGAAGTAGCCGGCCGAGCGCTCGAGCCAGGCCTTGAGGCCGGCGCCGTCGATCCTGACCGCGCTCAGCGTGTTCGGGAACGGATACAGATCGGCCGCATTGCGGATCGCGAGCGGCCCGGCGTCGATCGCCGCGTAGTCGGTTGCGCCGCCGAAGCCGACCTTGAACGGCGCGGCCGCCGACAGCACCGGAATGCCCGCGTACTGCGGCAGCTCGGCTGCGATGGTGCGCTCGATCCACTGCCGCTGCGCGGTATTGACCGGCTGCAGCGCGGTGACGTCGCCGACCGCGGCGAAGTAGGTCGTCAGCGCGAAGTCGCTGTCGCCGATCGGCGTGGAGACGTAGTCGATCGCGCCCTGATGCTCGTCGCGGACCAGCTCGCGTATCGCCGGGTCGGGCGCGACGAAGCTGCCGTCGGCGCGGCGGATGTCGCGCACCTCGGCATGCGTCGCGCCGGCGTCGATCGTCCAGCGCCCGCCGTGCCGGACCAGGCCGAGCTCGATGACGCCCAGGCTCTTGCCCCAGAAGTTGCCCATGACGGCCGGCTTGCCGTGGATGAAGCCGCGCCGGTTGTCGACCCCGGGCATGTCGTTGAAGCGCGAGCGCGCGTCGCCGGGCGCCGGAAATGCCTGGTGCGAGTGGCCGAGCAGCAGCACGTCGATGTCCGGTTCCTGCGCCAGATGCCAGTTCGCGTTCTCCATCTGCGGCGAATACGGGCCCGGATGGATGCCGCCGTGCGAGATCGCGACGATCAGATCGGCACCCTGCTTGCGCAGCGCCGGCGCGTAGCGGCGCGCGGCCTCGACCAGGCCGAGCGCGGTTACGCGGCCTTCGAGATGGCTGCGGTCCCAGACCATGATCGGCGGCGGCGTGAAGCCGATGATGCCGATCCGGATCGGCAGCTCGCGCACGCCGCCGTCGCGGTCGCGCGCCCTGATGCGGCGCTCGAGCAGCGCGGTCGGCGCGAACAGCGGCTTCCCGTCGCGCGTCGCGATCACGTTGGCCAGCACCAGCGGGAAATCCGGGCCGTTGCAGGTGCGAAGATCGGCGCCCTCGGCCTGCCGCCGCCGCCCGGTCACCTGCGCCAGATACGGCAGCCCGTAGTTGAACTCGTGATTGCCGATCACGCCGCCGTCGTAGCCGAGCGCGTCCATCGCCTTGTAGACGGCCAGCTTGCGATCGCACGGTAGCGGCGAAGCCAGCGCCTGCCAGTCGGCCAGCGCTGTGCCCTGGATCGTGTCGCCGGCGTCGAACAGCAGGCTGTTCTCGTACTCGGCGCGTGCCGCGCGGATCAGCGTGGCCAGACGCTCGAAGCCGATCGAGGGATCCTCGGCCAGCTTGTAATAGTCGTAGCTGAGCACGTTGGCATGGATGTCGGTCGACTCGAGGATCGCCAGCGTCGCGCGCGCATCCTCGTCGGCACCCTGCACGCCGGGGCGCGTGCGCTCGCTCGCGCAGCCGGACGCGAGCACGGCGACCAGCAGCGCCGCGGCCGCGACGCTGCGCCCGGACGCGATACGGGCGGCCGAGGCACGGCCGGCGGCGGCGAGGAGGGCGGTCGGTGACATCGGGCAGGCTCCGGCGGACGCAAGGCGCGCATTGTCCATCATCGGCGCCGCACGAGACGGCGCCGTGACGCCGCCGGTCAGCGCGGCCGCTGCAGCACCAGCTGCGGATCGATGCGCACGTCGAACCAGTTCATGCCCCAATGCAGATGCGGGCCGGTCGCGCGCCCGGTCGCGCCGACCGCGCCGATCACGCCACCCTGCTCGACGCGGTCGCCGACTGCGACGTCGATCCGCGACAGATGCAGGAAATTCGAGCTGACGCCGTAGCCGTGGTCGAGTACGACGGTGCCGCCGGTCAGGTACAGGTCCGGGTCGGCGAACGTCACGATGCCGCCGGCCGGTGCCGCGACCGGCGTACCGGCCGGTGCCGCGACGTCCATGCCCGAATGCGCCGAGCCGGGCTTGCCGTTGTAGATGCGCTGGCGGCCGAAGCGGCCGCTGATGCGCCCGCCGACCGGCTGCACGAACGCCGTCGCGAAATCGGTATTGGTGCCGTCGAGCAGACGCACTTCGGCGACGCGCGCCTGCTCGCGACGGATCCGCTCGGCGATCTCGGGCGGCGGCTCGACCGTCTTCGGCGGCACGCCGTCGACCCGTTCGACCGGCCAGTCGCGAGCGTCGACGTCGATGCGCAGCTCGCGCCGGCTGCCGTCCGGGCTCTCGACCGACACGCGCAGCGGACCGCGCTCGTCGCGGCCGATGCCGAACACCACGCTGCCGTACGGACTGACGCGCAGTGCGCGTCCCGCGTACTGCACGCTCGCGCCGGGCGGGACCTTGCCGATCACCAGCGCGCCCTGCGAGGCACGCGGCGGAAAGACGATGCGCGCCTCGTCGGCCGCAGTGACCGAGCCTGCTGCGGCGATGCCGAGGAGGCACGCCAGCAGGCCTCGCCTCACCGCGCGAACTCCAGCCGTGTGCCGCGCGTGCTGTCGTCGAGACGGCCCTCGCGATAGCCGAGGCGGCCGTTGACGAAGACGGCGGCGATGCTCGAGCGGAACGTCGTGCCCTCGAACGGCGACCAGCCGCACTTGGACAGCACGTCCTCGCGCCGCACCGTGTGCGGCTTGGCCGGATCGACCAGGGTCAGATCGGCGGCATAGCCTTCGCGCAGATAGCCGCGCTCGCGCACGTTGAACAGAGTGGCCGGTGCGTGCGTGACCGCCTCGACCGCGCGCTCCAGCGTCAGCCGACCGTCGAACACGCGTTCCAGCGCGCACTGCAGCGCGTACTGCACCAGCGGCAGGCCCGACGGCGCCGAGGTGTAGGGCTGGCGTTTCTCCTCGAGCAGATGCGGCGCGTGGTCGGTCGCGAGCACGTCGACGCGGGTCTCGGCCAGCGCGGTCAGGATCGCGTCGCGGTCGGCGGCGGTCTTGATCGCCGGATTGCACTTGATCAGGTGGCCGAGCCGCGCGTAGTCCTCGTCGCTGAAATGCAG
>VFQU01001420.1_pt1 | contig 14234 bp, 9 predicted proteins | sample 3512311 | NCBI WGS metagenome assembly VFQU01 (sample SAMN10412377, study PRJNA504923) | tailings metagenome | isolation source: Relicate 3 Philex TSF3 active mining site | place: Philippines: Tuba, Benguet | collected 2017-08-29
GTGAAGGGCTGGAACAGGCGTCGCTGCGCCTCCTCGGACACGCCGATGCCGGTGTCGCACACCGCCAGCTCGATCCGCTCGCGGCCGGCGTCGGCGCCCAGCGAACGCAGCCGGATGTCGATGCTGCCGCGCTCGGTGAACTTCAGCGCGTTGGAGAGGAAGTTGCCGAGGATCTGGCGCAGCCGCACCGGATCGGCGAGGTGGGCGCGCTGCAGCCGGTCGTCGATCTCGACGCCGAGTCTCAGCCCCTTGCTGGAGGCCGCATCCATGAAGTTGTAGGCGGCGCCGGTGACCAGCTTGCGCAGCGACACGGTGGTCGGGGCGAGGTCGAAGCGACCGGCCTCGATCTTCGAGAAATCGAGGATGTCGCCGATGATCTGCAGCAGGCTCTCGGCGGACTGCTGGATCACGTTGAGTGCGCGGCGCTGCTCGCCGTCGAGCCGGGTATGGCTGAGCACCTCGACCATCCCGGTGACGCCGATCATCGGCGTTCGGATCTCGTGGCTCATCGCCGCCAGGAAGGCGCTCTTGGCGCGATTGGCCGCCTGTGCCTGCTGCTCGCTGGCGCGCAGCTCAAGCTCGAGGCGCTTCTGCGCGCTCAGGTCGGCGCCCACCACGAACAGCCCGAACAGTTCGCCGCCCTCGCCGACCATGCGCGACAGCCCGAGCAGCACCGGCACCGGCGATCCGTCGCGGCGTCGCATGGTGAACTCGCGCGGCGGCAGGCCGGCTTCGGCCAGCGCTCCGAGCGCGCGCCAGTCGGCCGGCACCGGGCGGTCGAGCGCGGCGGTCAGCTCGCGCGCCAGCGCCGCGATCTCCTCGCCGTCGATCAGCGGCGGTGCATCCCCGTCGCCGGCCATGGCGTCGACCGAGCGGCCGACCAGCGTCTCCGCCGGATAGCCGAGCAACTGCTCGGCGAAGGGGTTGATGTGGGTGAAGCGGCCCTCGCCGTCGAGCGCGACGATGGCGACCTGCGCGGCCGACAGCAGCGAGCGCTGGAACACGTCGCTCTCGTGCAGCGAACGGCGCACCTCGTCGTTCGCCTCCAGCGAGGCGCGCAACTGGGATTCGTACTTGTACACGCCGCTGCGCATCTCGAGGAACGCGTCGACCAGCTCGCCCAGCTCGCCGCGCGGTCGGTACGACGGCATGGCGTGCGAGTCGCCCTCGCGCATCGCCCGGGCGAGGCGGGTGAGCGTCTCGACGCCGCGATAGATGTTGCGCACGATGCTGCGCCCGACCAGCCCGACCACCACCAGGGTCAGCAGACTGACGGTCAGCCGGAGCGCGCTCACCCGCTGGGTGCGGATCACGTCCTCGCGCACCAGTTGCTCGGCGCGGATCAGCTCGAGATCGGCGAGGTGGCGCAGGCGGGTGGTGAGCGGGTCGACCGCCGGATACATCTCGGTGTCGGCGAACTTGGCCAGCGCCGTCAGGTCGCGCCGCTCGAGGATCTCGCGCAGCCGATCGACCGCGAGGTCGGCGTCGACCCGCGCCGCGGCGGCCTCGGAGAAGAGCGCCTGCTGCTCGGGCGAGCGATCGAGCACCAGCAGGTCCCGCCAGTGCAGCTCGACGCGCAGCACCGCGCGCTCGACCACGCGCTGCGCCTGGTCCCAGCTCATCAGGTCGTTGCGCACCTTGAAGACGCTGTCGATGACGTCGATGCCGTAGACGTCCGACACCGCCATCATCCGGCGCAGGCCTTCGAGTGAATTGCCCTTGAGCTGGTCCAGCGAGGCGCGAGTGCGGATCTGGCTGAGCTCGTCGAGCACCAGCAGGCCGGCCAGGGTGACCAGCAGCAGGCCGAACACGGCCAGCAGCTGGTGGCGGATGCTCGGTCGGGCGTCGATCCCGGACACGGCCTGGGCGCGCGCCGGCGTCAGGGGTGCGGACGGCGCCAGTGGGCGATGACGTCGGCGAGCTGCTCGCCCGGCACCGGCCGGCTGATCAGGAAACCCTGGGCGAAGGTGCAGCCGAGGTCGGCCAGCATCTGCCACTCGTCGACCGTCTCGACGCCTTCGCCGACCACCCCGAGGTTGAGCTTGCGGGCCAGGCCGAGGCTGGCCTCGACCACCGCGCGCTTGCGCGGCTGGCGCGGCGCGCCGCTGACGAAGGTCTGGTCGATCTTCAGTTCGGTGAAGGGGATCTGGGAGAGCTGCGACAGCGACGAGTAGCCGGTGCCGAAGTCGTCGATCGACAGCCCGAAGCCCTTCAGCCGCAGGCGCGCCAGCACGTTGAGCGCGTGCGCGGCCTCGCCCATCACCGAGCTCTCGGTGATCTCCAGCACCACCTCGCGAGGATCGATGCCGTGGCCGCGCACGATCTGCAGGTAGCGCTCGACCACGCCGACGTCGGCCAGGTTCAGCATCGACACGTTGACCGCGACGCGCACGTGCACGCCGCTCTTCGCCCAGCGCACCTTCCAGGCGCAGGCCGCGTCGAGGATCGTTTCGGTGAGCCGGTCGACGAGGCCCTCGCGCTCGATGAAGGGCACGAACTGCGCCGGCCGCACCATGTGGCCGTCGGCCTGGCGCCAGCGCGCCAGTGCCTCGACGGCGACGACGTGGCCGTTGCTCAGCGTCACCTGCGGCTGGAAGTAGGGCTGCACGGCACCGTCGGCGAGCGCCGCCTCGACGGTGGCGCGGTCGAGCACGATGCCGGTGTCGTCGTCCAGCTCGTCCTCCTGCGCCTCGTAGGCCGCCATCAGGTCGGCCAGCTTGGCCGAGGTCAGCGGCTTCTCGACGCTGCCGAGCACGCGCAGACCGTAGGCGCGGCCCATCGTCTGCACGGTGTTGAGCAGCGCCGGATCGAGCGCGCTGACCACCGCGACGGCCCGCGCAAGCTTGGCCTGGGCGAGGTGGCCGATCAGCTCGACGCCGTCCATGCCCGGCAGGTCGAGGTCGACCAGCACCAGGTCGCAGACCTCGGGGAGGCCGCGCAGGTGTTCGAGCGCCGCGATGCCGTCGGCGGCCTCGAGCGCCTGGCCGACGCCGATCTCGGCGAGCAGGCGCAGCGCCATGCGGCGCTGGAAGCCGTGGTCCTCGACCACCATCACGCTCAGCTTGCCGAATGCCATGTCCGCCCCGTCCTGCCGCAACCGTCGGCAGGTTAGCGCAGACGCGGCGCGCGCGGGAACCGGCGGGCGACCCGGGCCCGGGCAGGGCCCGATGGTAGAATCCGCGCCCCTCGTCCGGACCGCCTCGACCCATGTCCGTGCCCGCCGTCGCGATCGACACCAGCGTCACGCTGGACGACAAGTACACCCGCACCGAAGGCCGCATCTACCTGTCCGGCGTGCAGGCGCTGGTCCGCCTGCCGCTGATGCAGCAGATGCGCGACCGCGCCGCCGGCCTCGACACCGGCGGCTTCATCTCCGGCTACCGCGGTTCGCCGCTGGGCGGCTTCGACCTCGAGCTGTGGAAGGCGCGCAAGCACCTGGCCGCCTCCAGCATCCAGTTCACCCCGGGCCTCAACGAGGACCTCGGCGCGACCATGGTCTGGGGCACCCAGCAGACCAACCTGTTCCCCGGCGCCAAGGTCGACGGCGTGTTCGCCATGTGGTACGGCAAGGGCCCGGGCGTGGATCGCTGCGGCGACGTGTTCAAGCACGGCAATGCGGCGGGCACCTCGCGCCACGGCGGCGTGCTGGCGCTGGCGGCCGACGACCACGCCTGCCGCAGCTCGACGCTGCCGCACGGCTCCGAACTCGAGTTCGTCAGCGCGATGATGCCGGTGCTCAACCCGGCCGGCGTGCAGGACATCCTCGACATGGGCCTGCTCGGCTGGGCGATGAGCCGCTTCACCGGGCGCTGGGTCGGCTTCAAGACCATCGCCGAGACGGTGGAGAGCTCGGCCTCGGTCAACGTCAACCCGCACCAGCTCGACATCGTCGTGCCGGTCGACTTCGAGCTGCCGCCGGGCGGCCTCAACATCCGCTGGCCGGATCCGCCGCTCGACCAGGAGATGCGTCTGCACAAGTACGCGGTGCAGGCGGCGGTCGCCTTCGCCCGCGCCAACCGCATCGACAAGACGGTGATCGACTCGCCGCGCGCGCGGCTGGGCATCGTCACCACCGGCAAGTCCTACCTCGACGTGCTGCAGGCGCTGGAGTACCTCGGCCTCGACCGCCGCGCCTGCGAGGAGATCGGCATCCGCGTCTACAAGGTCGGCATGACCTGGCCGCTCGAGCCGATCGGCATCCGCGAGTTCGCCCGCGGCCTCGAGGACATCATCGTCGTCGAGGAGAAGCGCTCCTTCATCGAGTCGCAGATGAAGGAACACATGTACAACTGGGACCACGCGACGCGGCCGAGCATCGTCGGCAAGTACGACGAGCGCGGCGAGTGGATCCTGCCCAGCACCAACGAGCTGACCCCGGCGAAGATCGCCCGGGTGATCGCCGCGCGGGTGAACCGCTTCTTCACCAGCGACACCATCGACGACCGCCTGAAGTGGATCGCGGCGAAGGAGAAGGAGCTGGCCATCCCGCGCGCCAACTTCCCGCGCGTGCCGCACTACTGCGCCGGCTGCCCGCACAACACCTCGACCAGGGTGCCCGAAGGCTCGCGCGCGCTGGGCGGCATCGGCTGCCACTACATGGTCACCTGGATGGACCGCAGCACCGACACCTTCACCCAGATGGGCGGCGAAGGCGTCACCTGGTGCGGGCAGGCGCCGTTCACCGACACCCCGCACGTGTTCCAGAACCTCGGCGACGGCACCTACTTCCACTCCGGCTCGCTGGCGATCCGCCAGGCGATCGCCGCCAAGGTCAACATCACCTACAAGATCCTCTACAACGACGCGGTCGCGATGACCGGCGGCCAGACCGTGGGCGAGCGCCCCGAGGGTCACTCGGTGCTGCAGATCATGCAGAGCGTCTTGTCCGAGGGCGTGAAGAAGCTGGTCATCGTCACCGACACGGTGGAGAAGTACACCGGCGTGGCCCTGGCCCCCGGCGTGACCGTGCACCACCGCGACGAGCTGGACGAGATCCAGCGCGAGTTCCGCGAGATCGAGGGCGTCACCGCCATCATCTACGACCAGACCTGCGCCACCGAGAAGCGCCGCCGCCGCAAGCGCGGCAAGCTGGAGGACCCGCAGAAGCGCGTGCTGATCAACTCGCTGGTCTGCGAGGGCTGCGGCGACTGCGGCAAGCAGAGCTTCTGCGTCGCCGTGCTGCCCAGGGAGACCGAGTTCGGCCGCAAGCGCGAGATCGACCAGAGCGGCTGCAACAAGGACTTCAGCTGCGTGAAGGGCTTCTGCCCGAGCTTCGTCACCGTGCACGGCGGCCAGTTGCGCAAGCCGGCCAAGGTCAGCCTCGAAGACCGCGTCGCGGCGCTGTCGATGCCGACGCTGCCGGCCCTCGATCGGCCGTGGAACATCCTCATCACCGGCGTCGGCGGTACCGGCGTCGTCACCATCGGCGCCCTGCTCGGCATGGCCGGCCACCTGGAGAGGAAGGGCGCCACCGTGCTCGACCAGACCGGCCTCGCGCAGAAGGGCGGCGCGGTCACCACCCACGTGCGCATCGCCGCCGACCCGGCCGACATCCACGCCGTGCGCATCGCCGCCGGCGAAGCCGACCTCGTGCTCGGCTGCGACATGGTGGTGGTCAACGACTATTGGGCGCTGTCGAAGATCCGCGCCGATCGTTCGCAGGTGGTGCTCAACACCTACCAGGCGATGCCCGGTCCGTTCACCATGAAGCCGGACATGCAGTTCCCGGCCGACGGCATCGTCGACGCGGTGCGCACCGCGCTCAACGGCGGCGAGCCGCTGCTGGTCGACGCCACTGCGCTGGCCACCGCGCTGTGCGGCGACTCGATCGCGGCCAACCTGTTCATGCTCGGCTACGCCTGGCAGAAGGGGCTGGTGCCGCTGTCGTTCGAGTCGATCGATCGCGCCATCGAGCTCAACGGCGCCGCGGTGAAGATGAACCGCGAGGCCTTCGCCTGGGGGCGCCTGGCCGCGGTCGACATCGTGCCGGTGCGCGAGGCCGCCGGGCTCGGCGCCAAGCCGGCCGGCGACGTCGTCGCGCTGCCGCTGGACGACGAGCGGATCAGCCGCACGCTCGACGAGCGCATCCAGCGCCGCGTCGCCTTCCTCACCGACTACCAGGACGCCGCCTGGGCCGAGCGCTATCGCGGCCTGGTCGACCTGGTGCGCAGCACCGAGGCGCAGCGCGTGCCCGGCTCCACCGCGCTCACCGAGGCGGTCGCCCGCTATGCCTTCAAGCTGATGGCCTACAAGGACGAGTACGAGGTCGCCCGGCTGTACACCTCGGGCGAGTTCCTGCGTCGGGTCGAGCGCACCTTCGAGGGCAAGTTCGCCCTGCACTTCCACCTCGCGCCGCCGCTCTTCGCGAAGAAGAACCCCGAGGGCCACCTGGTCAAGGCCGAGTACGGCAGCTGGGTGTTCAGCGCGTTCAGGCTGCTGGCGAAGTTCAGGCGCCTGCGCGGCAGCGCGCTCGACCCGTTCGGCTACACCGCCGAGCGCAGGATGGAGCGCCGCCTGATCGAGGAGTACTTCGCGCTGGTGCGCGAACTGCTCGGCGGGCTGCGCGCCGACAACGTCGCGCTGGCGGCGGAGCTGGCGGCGATCCCCGAGCGCATCCGCGGCTTCGGCCACGTCAAGGAAGCGCACCTGAAGGACGCCAAGGCCCGCGAGGCCGAGCTGCTGGCGCAGTGGCGCGCACCGGCGGCGCAGGTGGCGGCGGCGTGAGGCGGATCGAACAGCGGACCCAGGTCCGCTCTACGGAGCGTGATCGAGCACGGTCACGGGCGAAGACGACGCGCCCCGTGGACCATCCGGCCGTAGATGGCCGAGCTTGCTCGGCTCATCGCGCGGCACCGGGCGAAGATTGAGCGGACCCAGGTCCGCTCCGTGGTCGCCGCGATGCGACCCGTCCCGCTTTCCGAAGCGCCCTTCGCTCAGGCGATCGAGCCGCGCTCCAGGAGCAGGACGGCGAGCCACTGGTCGCCCTTCTCGATCAGCTCGACCGGGGTGAACTCCCAGCCGGTCAGGTTGAGCGCCTCGCCGAGCACCCAGTCGCGCTGCTCCTTGGTGAACGTGGCGTCGCCGTCGGCGACCTTCTCGAGCCGCTGGCGGCTGGGCACGCCGGCGTCCTCGCGGACGGCCGCCGCTGCCGCGGCGGCGGCGCCGCCCGCGCCGTGCGCGCGGGCCTCCAGCCGTTCCCGCAGCAGTTCGAGGCGATTGAGCGCCTGGGCGTGCGCATCGCGTCCGGTGCCCTCGGGCAGGGCCGCGGCCAGCGCCTTGTGCAGCTCGTCGAGCTGCCCCTGCAGGATGCGCTGGCGCTCCTGCGACTGTTCGAGCCGGCTGGCGAGACGTTCGCGCTCGCGCTCCTTCTCCTCGACCTGCTTCTCCAGCGCCAGCAGCTCCTCGGCGGGTTCGTGCAGGGTCCGGGTGTGGAGCAGGGCCATCACCCGCTCGCCCAGCTCGTCGTAGAGCTTGGGCTGGGTGTGCTTGAGGCCACGGGCGACGGTCTGCCAGGCGAGCGCGACCTGGTGCGCGGTCTGGCTCAGCGTCAACTGCCCGGCCGCCGCGCCGCCCGCCTTGCCCGCTTCGGCGATCGCCACTTCCAGCCGCTGCAGCAGCGCCTGCGCGCCCTGCACCGCACTGCCGCGCAGTGCGACCCGGCACTCCACGAGCAGCGAACGGAGATCGGACATGCGCGGATTCTAGCGCCGAACCGTGACGCAGATCACGCTTCAGGCGCACCCGCCCGGCGCCCGGCGATCCACTCGTCGACCACCCGCTCGAGGATGAAGATCGGCACCGAGCCGGAGCCGAGCACGGTGTCGTGGAAGGCGCGGATGTCGAAGTCCTCGCCCAGCTCGCGCTGCGCCCTGGCGCGCAGCTCGAGGATCTTCAGCATGCCGACCTTGTAGGCCAGCGCCTGGCCCGGATTGACCAGGTAGCGCTCGATCTCGGCGGTGACCTCGTCCTCGCCCATGCCGGTGTACCCGCGCATGTAGTCGATCGCCTGCTCGCGGCTCCAGCGCTTGGCGTGCATGCCGGTGTCGACCACCAGGCGCACGGCGCGGAACATCTCGGCCTGCAGCCGGCCGAGGTTGTCCAGCGGGTCGGACTGGAAGCCGGCCTCCCAGGCGACCTGCTCGGAGTACAGCGCCCAGCCTTCGGCGTAGACGGTGAACGGCAGGAAGCGACGGAAGATCGGCAGGCCCTTCAGCTCCTGCGCCAGCGCGATCTGGAAATGATGGCCGGGCACGGCCTCGTGGTAGGCCAGCGTGCGCATGCCGAAGCGCGGGATCTCGCCGACGTTGCGCAGGTTGGCGAAGAACACGCCGGGCCGCTTGCCGTCCAGCGACGGGCCCTGGTAGTAGGCGCCCGGCGCGGTCTTCTCGGAGAACGCCGGCACGCGGCGCACTTCGACCTTCGCCGCCGGCATCCGGCCGAACCAGTCGCCCAGGCCCGCGCTGATCTCGTCGATGATCCGCTGGTAGTCGGCGAGGATCTGCTCGCGGCCTTCCTCGGTGTCGGGGTAGAGCTGGTCCTCACGCTTGGCGATCAGCTGCACGCGTTCCCCGATCGTGCCCTCGACCAGCCCCTCGGCCTGCAGGATGGCGTCCATCTCGGCGGCGATGCGCTCGACCTCGGCGACGCCGATCGCGTGGATCTCGTCGGCGCTCATGTCGGTGGTCGTCTGGTTGCGGATGCGCCAGGCGTAGTAGGCCTCGCCGTCGGGCAGGCGCCAGGCGCCGTCGTTGCTGGTCGCCTTCGGCAGCAGCGCCTCGTGGTAGGCGATCAGCTTGCGGTAGGCCGGATAGACCGAGGTCTCGATCGCCCTGGCCAGCTCGGCGCGCAGTTCGACGCGGCGCGCCTCGGGCAGCGCCTCGGCGTCGATCTTGGCGAGCTTCTCCTCGAAGCCGGTGTACAGCATGTGCTGCTCGACCGGCATGGCGATGAAGTCGCGCATCTGCTGCAGCACCTTCTCCACGGTGAAGCGCGGCGGCAGGATGCCCAGCGACTCGCGCTTCTGCAGTCCTTCGATGACCTGGTCGAAGCGCAGCTCGAACTGCAGCACGCGGGCGACGTAGTCGCGGGCGTCGCGCTCGCTCTCGACGAAGTGGCTGTTGATCATGAAGTTCGGCAGCCCGCTCTGCGCGCCGAACATCTGGTTGACCGGGAAGTTGTGGTAGCGGAAGCGCTTGCCGTCGCGGACCTGGTCGCCGAGGAAACTGTCGAAGATGTCGTAGGAGATCAGGTCCTGGCCGCTGTAGGACGCGCGGTCGTAGGACTTGAAGGTCGCGTAGTCGCGCTCGAGCTTGGCCATCATCGCCTCGCCCTGCGCCAGCGAGGCATCGGCCAGCTTCGCGTTGTGGCCCTTGATGCCGATCGGCTCGAGCAGCCGCATCTGGGTCAGCATTTCCGGGTTGTCGAGCGCGAACTGCAGGAACACCCGCCCGTAGAACCACTCGATGCTCAGCGGCTTGGCGTACCAGGTGTGCAGGCCCAGCCCGACACCGACCAGCAGCAGCATCAGGAGCAGCGCGCCGAACCACTTGAGGATGCGCTTGATCATTGCCGGACCCCGAACGGAAAGCCGGCATTATCCGCGGATCGGCGCGCGAGGTGGCGCGGCCGGGCGTCGCCCCGGCGCGCCGGGCGCCCTGGCGGTTGCGAGGTCGTCGCGTCAGCCGCCGCGCACCTTCACCGCCATCGCCACCAGCAGCGCGCGTTCGGCATCGGTCGGTTCGCGCGCGCCGGCCAGGGCGTACTTGAGCAGCCGGTTGCCGACGCGCATCTCCACCATCGCCCGCGGCCGTCCGCCGCTGCAGGCATGGCCGACGTGCCCGCCCGGGCCGAGATCGGCGGCCTCGGTCCAGGTGCAGCCGGCGTCGCGCATGCGCGCGGCCAGCGCCTCGTCGGCGTCGTCGACGATGCTCAGCACCAGCGCCATGCCGGAGCCGTCCTGCGCCATGCAGCTGTTGCTGCCGAAGACCTGCTGCGAGTGCGCCTTGCCGGGCAGCAGCTGGCGCAGCAGCGCGTCGTCGAAATACGGGCACAGGGACGCCGCCTTCGCGGCCGGGTCGTCGGCTACCGCCAGCGCCGCCTTGTAGAAGGCGACCGCGCCCTCGGCGTGGGCGGCCGGATCGGCGCCGACCGGCAGGACCAGCTGGCCGGTGATGGCGACGTGCTTGTAGTGACCGACGTAGCTGATCGAGGTGCGCGGACCGGGCGCCTTCGGCAGGTAGCGGAAGCCGTGCTCGCCGAGTGCCGGCAAGGCCTCGACGGTGTAGCTCTCGGCGATCGGGCCGCGCAGCGCCTGTGCGGTCTTCGCCGCCTCGGCGGCGTCGGCCTTGAGCATCTGGTTGGCGCCGATCACCATCGCGCCGCCGCTGCCGCGCGCATTGCCGGTGAACTTGCAGGCGCCGATCGCGCCGCCGGTCATCAGCGACCAGGGCGCGCCGCCGGGCAGCAGACGGTCGAGCGTGGCGGTGTCCATCCAGCCGCAGCGCTCGGCGGCGGCGGACTGGACGGGGAGCAGGAAGCAGGAAAGCACGGCGAGCAGGATGCGGCGCATGGCGGTTCTCCCTTCGCGCCGCGGACGGGCGCGGAATCCGGCGGTGCGACAGCCCCCTGCCGCGCCCGAGTCCGCAGGATACGCCGCGGACCCGGCGGCTCCAATCGGCGTCGCCACCGGCCTCGACTCAGCCGGTCGCCCCCCGGTACTCCACCGGCGCCAGGCTGACGCTGGCGTGCTCGCCGATCAGCTGCAGCTCGCCGTCCTGCAGCAGGCACTGCAGGCGCATCGAGCGCGCCAGCAGAGCGGCCAGTTCCGCCGCGGCACCCGCCGGCAGCGCCAGCACGCGCAGATTGACGCAGCGCGCCAGGGCGGACGCGTTCTTCTCCCACCACAGGTCGAAGGCGCGGCCGCTGTAGCCGATCACCACCACCTCGCGGGCGCGGCCGCAGGCGCGGCGGATGCGCGCCTCGTCCGGCTGGCCCAGCTCGATCCACTGCTCGATCTCGCCGCTGAGCGAGCTGCGCCACAGGTCCGGCTCGTCGTCGCTGCTGAGGCCGCGGCCGAACACCAGGCGCTCGTCGGCGAACAGCGCGAAGGCGGAAAGCCGCACCATCAGGCGCTCGTCGGTTTCCGACGGATGCTGCGCCAGCGACAGCGTGTGCGTCGCGTAGTAGTGCCGGTCCATGTCGCTGACCTGCAGCTCGGCGCGGTGGATGGTGGCCTTCAGTGCCATGGCGCGGTGCTCGTCATCGGGCGCGTAGTGTAGGCGCGGCCTCGGGCGCGCGGGCCGCGCTGGGCTATCCTCGCGCCCTCGCCGCTCCGCCGGCCCCGGTCGAAACGAGTCCGCAGTGCACGACGACGACACGCCCGACGCCGGTCCGCCGGCAACGGCACCACGGCTGAACAAGTTCATCGGCGACAGCGGCCACTGCTCGCGTCGCGAGGCCGACCGGCTGATCGCCGAGCGACGGGTCACCGTCAACGGCCGCCCCGCCAGCACCGGCACCCGCGTCGCGCCCGGCGACGCCGTGCACATCGACGGCCAACTCCTGCGCCCGCGCGCGGCGACGCCCGGCAAGCGGCGCCACGTCTACATCGCGCTGTACAAGCCGGTCGGCGTCACCTGCACCACCGAGCACGACGTCAAGGGCAACATCGTCGACTTCGTCGGCCACGAGCAGCGCATCTTCCCGATCGGCCGGCTCGACAAGGACAGCGAGGGCCTGATCCTGCTGACCAGCAACGGCGACATCGTCAACGAGGTGCTGCGCGCCGAGAACGCCAAGGAGAAGGAGTACCTGGTCGCGGTCAACCATCCGGTGACCGACGAGTTCCTCCGCGGCATGGCCCGCGGCGTGCCCGTGCACGGCGAGCTGACCCGGCCCTGCCGCACCCGCAAGATCGGCAAGTACGGCTTCGGCATCGTGCTGACCCAGGGCCTCAACCGGCAGATCCGCCTGATGGCCGCGCACTTCGGCTACCGGGTGAAGCAGCTGGTGCGCGTGCGCATCGTCAACATCAAGCTCGGCCACCTGAAGCCGGGGCAGTGGCGCAATCTCACAGAGCCCGAACTGCGCGGGCTGCTGCCGGGGCGCGCGGAGTGGTGAGGCGCGAGCAGCGAGGGCGAAGGGAGCCGCAAACGCAGAGGGGTGAGGCCATGCGCTCGCGAACCACCGGTTCGCGCAGCGCCGAACGCCCTCGCGCTGCGCGCGAGGGCCGGGAATCACGACGAAGCGACATCGCGTAGCGATGGCGCGCCCGGAGGGGTGAGGCGATGCGTGTGCGAACCACCGGTTCGCGCATCGGCGAGCGCCCTCGCGCTGCGCGCGAGGGCCGGGAATCACGACGAAGCGACATCGCGTAGCGATGGCGCGCCCGGAGGGAATTGAACCAGCTTCGGAAGCCGCAAAAAGCTAGCAGCGGCGATGGATTGCAAATTGTCCTGTTGGGCAAGAGGCGCTGATTCCGGGCGTGGGGCTCGAGCGCTTCTTGGCCGCCGCGACGCCGCCTGATGTCGACTCAGCCCCGCTTTCGGGACACTTTCCGGCACGGCGAGGCGAGTAGTGGCCTGCTTCGCGAGCGGCGGAGAACGGGATTGCGAACGGCGCATACAGCCCTCAGCTGATATCCTATAAAGCAACACACATTTGTAAGATATTGCTCTATAGAGCAACATTAAGTACAAAGGTATTGTCCTATAGGACCGTTAACTCATGCCCGCCAACACCTCCATCGCCCGTATCCGGCTGGATAGCCGCCTGTCGTCGCTGCGCGAACTGCGGACCCAATTGGCGGTGCCGCAGGGCGGATGGGCCAAGGCGCTCCGCACTGCCCTGGGCATGACGCTGGAGGACCTTGCCGGTCGCCTCGGCGTCACGCGCAGCGTCGTGTCGCGCCTGGAAACATCCGAACAAAAGCGGACGATCCAGCTCGACAGCCTGCAGCGGCTCGCGGATGCGATGGATTGCGATCTGGTCTACGCGCTTGTTCCACGAGAGCCGTTGCAGGCCATGGTCGAAAGGCAGCGCGACCGAGTGGCCAGCCAATTGGAGGCGCGCACGCGGACCCACATGCGTCTGGAAGACCAGGACGAGACGGATCCAGGACTGGCCGATTGGAGAAAGGAGCACAGCGTCTCCCTGATTAGCGATCGCCAGCTCTGGAAGGCACGGAAGTGATCACCGGAAGCACGGATGACGGCCAGACGCCCCTCGATCCGGATGAGGCGGCCGGCCTGATCCCGACGTGGATCGCCACACGTGGCGATCTGAACGTGGCCGAGGAAGAGAACATCCGCGAGGGGCAGGCGTGGATGCAACGGATGGCCCGTCGGCGCGATGTGCCGACGCAGGATTTCCTTCGCGAACTGCACAAGCGCTTGTTCGGCAAAGTGTGGCGATGGGCAGGCATGTACCGGACATCCGAGAAGAACATCGGCGTGGCACCCGGCGCCATCTCCGCGGAGTTGAAGAACCTCTTCGATGACGTGCGCGCCTGGGGCGAGTACGACACCTATCCGCTCGACGAGCGAGGCGCCCGCCTGCACCACCGGCTGACCTGGATACACCCGTTCGCCAACGGCAACGGACGCTGTGCACGCGTGTTCGCGGATGCCTACTTGACGAAGCATGGGCACGAGGCATTCGACTGGGGCACTCACCTGCCGGTGGACAAACAGCGATCCCTCTATCTCGCAGCCATTCGCGCCGCGGATGCGAGGGACTACGCGCCGCTGTTGGTTTTTCTACGGATCTCCCGGGCCCCGCAAAGGAGTTGAAGGACACCTACCGCCGCGAAGCAAAACTCGCCAGCAGCCGCTTCAGGCGGGGCGCCGGATTGGCGAACTTGACCTGCTGCTCGTCGAAGGCCTCGGGGTCGAGCCTGCCGCGCAGGCCCTTCTGGCTGGCCGCCCACGCATTGGATGAGGCGTGCTCCGGATCGTCTGGGTCGGCGAGCACCTCGAGCAGGCTTTCGTAGCCACCGGGACCACCGCAGTCATCGGGCGGACCGGCTCGCTCGCCGGCGGTGCAGCGCGGGTACTTCCTGCCGGGCGCCGCCGCGACGATCTCTTCCAGCGTGATGAGGTGCTGGCAGCCGTCGCCGAAGTCGTACTTGTATTCGAGCTGCGGATTGGAAAGGCTGAGGACGTCGGCCACGCGATGCTTCCAGCACGGAAGCGTGGGGGCGAGATCGTCGAACTCCTCCATCGGGATGCCGAAGCGCG
>VFQU01001421.1_pt1 | contig 14230 bp, 14 predicted proteins | sample 3512311 | NCBI WGS metagenome assembly VFQU01 (sample SAMN10412377, study PRJNA504923) | tailings metagenome | isolation source: Relicate 3 Philex TSF3 active mining site | place: Philippines: Tuba, Benguet | collected 2017-08-29
TCAAGCTAGGGTTTCAACTTTGATCTGAAAAAACTTTCCGTCCCCAGGTTGACACAGAGATTCAAACTGACTATAGTACCTAAGTACTAAAAACATTTGTATTACCCAAATCTCGTTGAGGAAAACGCCATGAACGGATTAGGTACACGCAGCAGACCTCCCAAAGAGACCATTGGAGTTTCACATCGCACGATCGCTCTAGATGCTGGAAACTATGATCTCAAGTTTTGGAACGGTGCAGGACATCCAAGAGCGATTCGCTCTGTGAGGTTTCAACTCCCTCAAGGACGCGATCCCGTGCGATTCTCGGATCACTCTCCCTTGATCGAGTTACCAGATGGAACGCGCTATCATTTTGGCACACAAGCGTATAAGTATCGCCGCCAGCAACAAACTGTTGTAGAAAACAAGGTTGATTTGTCGCGGTTGCATCTGTATGCTTGCCTAGAACCGGAACGCGATGAGCAACTGAGCCAGTTTCCACTGCATGTCTATGCGTCTACTCCTGATCCAAACCGCAATGCAGCAGAGATCAAAGCTCAATTGATGGGAGTGCATGAATTCAAGCGCAATGGGATTCCATTTAAAGTTACAGTTGAACACGTTGAAGTAGAACGAGAAGGAATCGGATCATATCGCTATGCGCAACAGTTAGGACTCATTCCTGACAATGGCTATACGATCGTCGTAGACATCGGGGGTGGAACCTGGTTAACACGGCTCGTCGATGCAGAAGGCGATGTAATTGATGAAAACGTGATGGATCGCGGAGGTTCTTATGAACTCGCAACGTCAATTAGCTTCGATCGCCGATTGATTGATGGCTTGGGTACAACCGTTGATCCGGCGATCGTCATGGATGGCTTCAAGTCCGGGCATGTCTATGCCGACACAGGACTCTCTTGGTCATTGTGGTTAGAAGAGTATTTAGATCCCTGGTTTAAGGGAATTTTCCAAACGATTAAGGCACAGTACACCCCTTATATGCCGCGCGTGACTCGATTTCTAGTCACAGGTGGCAGTTCGCATTTGATTGCAGAACGGCTTGCAGGACGAAAATTGTTTGCGGTGATGCCTGATCCGCAGTTCGCAAATGTTCGTGGATTGTTTCCGATCGCAGAAGGATGGCAACTATGTATGACAACAAAGTAAGACTGAGCAAAGATGTGATTGAAAAAGCAGAATTGATTGCAGAAGAATGGGGATTGAAAAATTCTCGCGCTGCGATCGAGGCTGTATTTCGCAAGTATGCAGATGATTATCTCTACGGACGATTAGGCACAACGGTGATTCATGCACCCCAACCGATCGTCGATCGAGACAGTCAGGCCGTTGCATGTGATGCGATCGACGAATTGGATGATTTATTAGGCTTGTAAGCTCGATTGGGTTAGATCGATTCCTAACGTGATCAATGCTTGAAGTCGAGCCTTGCTTCTCAAAAGAATCGATCTAAACTCCTACATTTCTAGTACGACGTTCGGATGAGCATTGATCTCGATCAAATGTGAGTGGGGTGAAATTTGCGGTAAAGCATAGATTGGATCGGTTCACCTCGAATCAAATGTCGATCGACGATCGCTCCCACTTCTTCCGGTTGAACGCGATCGTACCAAATCTGATCGGGCAAAACGAGTACCATCACACCATTCCCACACTGACCGAGACAGCTAGAAGGCTCGATTGTTACTTCAGCAGGCGCAAGCGATCGAAAGGCTTGAATCACCTTCGCTGCGCCCTTTTTTCGGCAAGACTGATGCTGACAAATTCGCACCGTCAGCATGACTCAGAATCGGGTAAAAGCCCTTTAGTTGCTAACCACTCCCGATTGAACAACTTAGATTGATATCGACTGCCCCCATCGCAGAGAATCGTCACGATCGTATGTCCTGGTCCCATCTGTTTTGCAAGTGCGACTGCCGCCCCAACATTGATCCCCACAGACCCACCGAGGAATAAACCATCTTTTTCGAGCAGTTGATACAGCACTCGCAGCGCTTCTCGATCGTCGATTTGAATCGCATCATCCGCAGGCGCACCTTGCATATTGGCAGTCACGCGACTGTTGCCAATTCCTTCAGTCACAGAGCTGCCTTCAGAAACCGTCTCACCCGTTTTGACATAGCTATAGAGCGCACTTCCCATTGGGTCAGCCAGCACACATTTAATTTGAGGATTCTTTTCTTTGAGATAGAGCGCTACCCCGGCATAAGTTCCACCCGTTCCGGTCGCAGTCGTCCAGACATCAACTTTTCCATCTGTCTGTGCCCAGATCTCAGCCGCAGTGGTTTCATAATGAGCGCGACGATTTGCCAGGTTATCAAACTGATTCGCCCAGACCGCATTCTCCATTTCTGACGCAATTCTGCCAGACAGACGCACATAGTTATTCGGATCTTTATAAGGCACAGCGGGAACCGTTCGGACTTCTGCGCCCAAGGTTCGCAATAAATCGATTTTCTCCTGAGATTGCGTCTCTGGAATAATGATCAAACACTTATAGCCTTTCGCGTTGCAAATATGGGCAAGTCCAATCCCTGTATTGCCTGCGGTTCCTTCAACAACCGTTCCGCCAGGCTTTAGAAGTCCTTGTCTTTCCGCATCTTCAATAATGTAGAGTGCAGCGCGATCTTTCACAGAGCCGCCTGGATTGAGGAATTCCGCTTTTCCTAGAATTTCACAGCCTGTTTCATCACTGAAGCTATTGAGCCGAATTAAGGGAGTGTTGCCGATCGTATCTACGAATCCGTGTTTGATATCCATGCCAGTTTTTGCGCGATGTGTTCCCTATTGCCATTTTGACGGATTATAGAATCGTTTGGTGCGCAGGAGTTGCAATCAAATTGATATAATCAAGCCTCACTCACATTCAGACGCAACCCACCCATGCAGTTTATTGATCAAGCAGAAATTCAAGTTCAGGCAGGCGATGGCGGCGATGGAATGGTGTCTTTTCGTCGTGAGAAGTACGTCCCGGCTGGAGGCCCAAACGGCGGCAACGGCGGACGCGGTGGCTCGATCGTGTTACAAGCCGATGAGAATTTACAAACGCTTTTAGACTTTCGCTATATGCGATTGTTCAAAGCCGATAACGGGCAAAAAGGCGGAACGAGTAATTGCACTGGCGCTTCAGGACGCGATCGCATTATTGAAGTTCCGTGTGGCACGATGATTTATGACCTCGAAACAGACGAACTGATCGGGGATCTAACCACGCATGGTCAAACGCTGAAAGTTGCCGAAGGCGGAAAAGGTGGACTCGGAAATCATTGTTTCCTCAGTAATCGCAACCGTGCGCCAGAGAATGCGTTTCCAGGACAACCCGGAGAACTGCGATCGCTACGACTCGAACTCAAACTTTTAGCAGAAGTTGGCATTATCGGCTTACCCAATGCAGGTAAATCGACGTTGATCTCAGCGCTCTCTGCTGCACGTCCCAAAATTGCAAATTATCCTTTCACAACGCTCGTTCCAAACTTAGGCGTGGTTCGTAAACCCAGTGGGGATGGAACTGTTTTTGCCGATATTCCAGGGCTGATCGAAGGGGCACATATGGGAATCGGATTAGGGCATGATTTTCTGCGCCATGTGGAGCGGACTCGATTGCTGTTGCATCTCGTCGATGTGACTGCAGAAGATCCCATCGCAGATTATCAAACCATTCAGGGTGAGTTAGATGCCTATGGTCGCGGATTAAGCGATCGCCTGCAAATTCTTGCGATTAACAAATTAGACACCGTTGATCCAGAGAGTGAGGAAGTTCAAGCGATCGCGTCTCAACTTGAACAACTCAGCGGCACATCGGTTTATCGAATCTCAGCGGCAGCGCATATGGGATTAGATTCCTTGATGCAACGAGTTTGGCAAGAGCTAGATGAATTGAAGTCCCAAGAAGAAGAGGAATTGCAAGCATTGGAACAACTCCAATCCACTCCATCTCTCGTCGAGAGTTAATTTCAAACCTCCAAGGCGAATGGAAAACCTTGGAGTGTTCACCTGAAATATGCAAGCTGCGTTGAGCGGAGCCGCAATGCCCCAAATTTTCAGCTTAACGGGTTGAGCATCGGGGAGATAGAAGAACCGAGAAAAATCTGAAATTATAGTTGCCGCTCCCTATTTCACCACTCCCTATCTCACCACTCTGCAAAACTAACGTCGTAAACTCCTACAACGCGACCGCATTCCTGACCTGACCTGCATCCAACGCTTGCAATGCCACTATTGCCGACTGAAGCCGTCGTTCCAGTGTAGTTTCCGTCATCCATTGCAACCAATCGACAAAGACTGGGCTGACATCAACCACCGCTTCCACATCAAAGCGACTACCTTTACGCGGAAGCTGTGAGGGTTGAAGTCCTGTCAAGGCTGTCATAATCGTCAAACCCAAACTATATAGATCAGAAGCCGTTACCGATCGACCTGTATATTGCTCTGGCGGTGTGAAGTCGTGTGTATTCACCAAAGTGAATGCTGAAGTCCCGTCTTGCCGATTCAAAATCGTTTTCACCGAGCCAAAATCGACAAGGTGCACTCGGCGATCGCCGAGTAAAATGTTGCTCGGTTTGATATCCCGATGCACGATCGAGGGATTACGACCTTGCAGATAGATCAAGATATAGAGCACTGACTTCGCAATCTGTCTGGCTTCTGCTTCGGTAAAGGTGCGACCTCGTTTGAGACAATCTGCCAAAGATTTACCGGCTACGTAAGTTTGAACGAGTGCCAGTGCTCGACCCCCAGGGAGGCGATGTTGGAAGTAGCCCAAATACTTTGGAATACAAGGATGAGAAAGAGACTTTAAAGTTTCGACTTCTCGATCGAACAGTTTCAGGTCATCCGGACGCAAGTCTTCATCCGAACACAATAATTTCACCACAACCCGTTCTTTGGCATGGAGATCGTGTGCAAGTAACGTCCAGCGTCCTGCATGTTTCCCTAATTCTCGTTCAACTTGATAACGATCGCCCAGGATTTGCCCTGCCATAATTTCACCGAATTCTAGAGCCGTTATAGCTTTGATAATTTACCAACCGCAAGCTGATATCCTTATATAGCTAGGAATTTGAGCAAAAGTTCATCGCTCTGCCCCTATCCTTTATCTCTGATTTAATATGTCTTCAATTTCAAATCCTTCGCTGCGTCAACAGCAACATCCCTTAATCCGAAATTTAGCGGATGCGATCGAGCAAATTTGGCATGAGCATTTAGACCTTTCGCCTTATCACCTCCCTGAAGATTTGGGGTATGTAGAGGGACGCATGGAAGGGGAGAAATTGGTGATTGAAAATAAGTGTTTTCAGACTCCTCAATTTCGGAAGTTGCATTTAGAGCTAGCGAAATTGGGTTCTTCGCTCGATATCTTGCACTGTGTCATGTTTCCTCGCCCAGAGTATGTGCTGCCAATGTTTGGTGCGGATTTAGTCGGTGGAAAGACCGGGCAGGTGAGTTTGGCGATCGCGGATCTCTCGGCATTGAGTCACGATCGCCAGTTGCCACTTGAATATCAGACCGAGTTGAAAGCAGTTCCCGAAACGAAATTTGTGCAACGTCGGGCAGTTCCAGAGTGGGGGGATATTTTCTCGGATTTTTGTTTATTGGTGCGTCCGGGCAGTGCGGAAGAGGAGAATGCGTTTCTCGATCAGGTGAAGGCATATTTGAAGATTCATTGTCAAAGAGCGATCGCGACTGCGCCCACTCCGGAGCGAAAGGCAGAAATTTTGGCAGGTCAGCACTATTACTGTTCTCAGCAGCAAAAGAATGACAAGACTCGGCGAGTTTTGGAGAAGGCATTCGGGGAAGCTTGGGCAGATCGCTACATTACGACAGTTTTGTTTGATTTGCCTGAGTGATGTCACGAGCGAACGGGAATCTTAAGCAGAGATTTTCGTTGCGGTGTCACTATGCCAAAAGTAAAACCTCCCCTACCGTGGGAATGCTCTACCAAATCTGCTTATGTACCGCTTTCTTTTGAGGGAGAAGTGGTAGGATTTTGTCGCCCAGATTGTGCAACTGAGATTGCCAAATCACTCAATGAGGCGGAGGTGCTTCAAAAGGCATTGCAATTAGCGTGTTATGAGTTGGTTGCGCGATCGGGTGGGTCTTCAGAAAGCGTAGGTGAGTTGGTAAAGCGCTATCTTGCAAAAGCAGAGCGCCCACTCCAAGGCAGTGCATTGATTGCGGTCTTGCTAAAAGAACGTCAGATCGATTTGGATCTGACAGATGATGAGTTTGCCAAGTTCTGTGATTCTTATCGATTATCGCGAGCAGAACTGCGCGAGATTTATAGTGGAGAAGAGATTGAAAGTCATCAATTGATTCCCCTGTCTCGGATTTTAGGGAAGACCGTCGATGACATCATTGAAGCGTGGAAGGGCGATGATTAGGAATCTAAGAGAAGGGTCGGTCATGTTCTAGGTTCGTATATTCTCACAGAATACCTTGCACTCTCAACTCAGTTTCTCCTGAACTAAACGCTTGTCGATCGATCACCCAAACGGCATACAGCTTAACCTTGTTTCAAAAACTCTTATCTCTACGGATAGAGCAAATGATCAGGGTCAAATCTCTACGATTGGGGGCAACCGAAACCGCATCGATAAAGATTTTGTAATCTAGGAGAATCATTCATGTCCAACGCGAAAGCGTACTCCGCCGCCAGTGCAACCTCGCCCCTGGCTTCCGATACGATCGAGCGTCGCAATCTAACCGAACAGGACGTACAAATCGAAATTCTTTTCTGTGGCGTTTGTCATTCTGACCTGCACATGGTGCGCAATGAGTGGAGCGTCGCGCCTACGGTTTATCCGATCGTTCCGGGTCATGAGATCGTTGGTCGTATCACTCAAGTCGGCTCAGCAGTCACCAAATTTAAACCTGGCGATCTTGCAGGAGTGGGCTGTATGGTCGATTCGGATGGCACTTGTCCCCAATGCAAAGCAGGTTTAGAGCAGTTCTGCCCGAACATGACTCTTACGTATAACTCTCCGGACAAGCACCTTGATGGTGTCACCTACGGCGGCTATTCGGATAGCATCGTCGTCGATCAACGCTTCGTGCTGCGTGTCCCCTCGAATCTCGATCTTGCTGGAGTTGCGCCCCTGCTTTGTGCTGGTATCACTACCTATTCGCCCCTGCGCCACCATGGCGTGACTAAAGGCAAAAAAGTAGGGGTGGTTGGTCTTGGCGGACTAGGACACATGGGCGTGAAGTTTGCTCATGCACTTGGAGCGCACGTCGTCGTCTTCACAACTTCACCTGACAAAAAGGAAGATGCGCTCCGGCTTGGTGCTGATGAAGTGGTCGTCTCCCGCAACTTGGACGAGATGCAGCAGCATGTGAACAGTTTCGACTTCATTCTCGATACGGTCGCCGCCAATCACGACATTAACGCCTATCTCAATTTGCTTCGGCTCGATGGCAATATTACCCTAGTTGGTGCGCCTCCGAAGCCTCTGGAGGTCGCAGCATTCAGCCTGATCATGGGTCGGCGCAATCTTTCTGGCTCAAACATCGGTGGGATTGCCGAAACTCAAGAGATGCTCGACTTTTGCGGCGAACACAACATCACAGCCGATGTTGAAGTTATCCCGATTCAAAAAGTCAATGAAGCTTACGATCGACTGCTCAAGTCCGATGTCAAGTATCGTTTCTCGATCGATATGGCATCACTCAAATCTGAATAATTTATTAACCCGCCAGTCACTTGTTTAACGGCGGCTGAAATTGCAGTTGTTGAACAAGTGACTGGATTGCTATTGTGCTGACAGCACACAAACCTCTTAGTTTCTTAACTGAGTGGGAGATGATAATTGGTTGCCTGTTTTATTGAGAAATGCGTCCACACTCCAGATTCCTGAACCATGAGCTGCCATGTAGAGGAAAATGAAACAGTAGAGAACTGCAAGCTCACCACCATTGACGATCGGGAGAAATCCTTTGGAAGCATGTGCGATAAAGTAAGCGGCTGCCATCTCACCACTCGCAAGAAATGCAGCATAGCTTCCCCAGAGTCCCAAGGCAACGAGTAGACCGCAAAGAACTTCGAGTACTCCGGCTATGCCAATTAATGATGTGATCGGAACCGGAGCTTTACCACTTGGAATCCCGAATATTTTCTGAGTTCCATGCAGCAGAAAGGACAATCCTACAATGATTCGCAAGATTGCATAAATATAGGGTGAGTATCGAGTCAGCATGGTTGTAATCTCTTTCCTCCGTGTAGATAAGTTATGTGCCTTTTGAGGGATGAAAATTTGATAAAAAACAAACGGAATTGATGATCGCATTAGCATAGGCGATTCCTCAATTTTCTTCATCTATCGAATTCAGTAAACGAAAGCAGAACTAAGCAGTGCAGATTACTTCTCTCTCCTATCAATTCTCCCTACCCAGGCGACTTTGACTCAGATTGACTGACGACTCGTTAGAAATGTTTGCGCTTGCGGCTCGCTCGGTGCCTGCTGCTGAGACAGATGTGCTCAGCAAAATAGTAAAGCTGATCGAAGGTGCGATCGCTGCGACAGCGAATTTGTAGTTCATAGTAAAAAATTTGTAAAACTGATAGAGTTAGACCGAACGAATCGGATAGAGGTTGAGGTTAGTGTGCAAAGCAAGCAATGATGAAATCGCAGCTGCACCATATATCTCAAAGTGAACTATAGAAGAACCTATTATTCACATTCTGAGCCAGTTGAATGTTCGCGATCGCACTCAAGCTGCAATGTTTTCCAATAGATTCCCGCCCTTGTTGAACAAATCGGATTGAGCCATCACGCTGACCCTGAATGTATATGATTGTTTGTATGTTAGGTTACATTTTATGAACTATTCACGCCGAACCTCAACAGCGCACTTCTGAAAAGCCTTACAGGGAGATAATTTGAGCAGTTCATCTTAAGTGCTCTATCTTGAGGCATAAACTATTCGATAGATGTGGAATATTTCAGCTTCAGCGCACGATGAAACATAGAGAATCAACTGAATCTAGCGCTGCAAGCTACATCCAATCCGCAGAGTTAGATTCAGTTGATTCTCTTCAATTACTTTTTGGGAGTGAAACAGGCGTGAATAAAGTTGCGCTACGTCGTAGTTTAAGCACGATCGGCGTATTGGGTCTGATCGGGGGGCTTTTACTAGCTTGTTCCTCTACACAGCAGACTAATCAGAGTGATTCAAAGCTGAAATCGGTAGCCGTTACAGTGGGAGATTTGAGTAATCCTTTCTTTGTGCTGATGGGTCGAGGAGCAGAAGAAGAAGCTAGAAAAATTGGAGGCGATACAGTTCGGACAACTGTGGTTTCAAGTGGATATGACTTGAATCAACAGTTCAATCAAATCGAAAACTTTATTGCTGCAAATACTAACTTGATTATTCTGAATGCAGGAGATAGTAAAGGTATTGCCCCTGCGGTTGAGAAAGCAAAACAAGCTGGCATTGCAGTGATTGCAGTGGATACAGGAGCAGATGGAGGAGTCGATGCAACGATTACCTCGAACAACTTGCAAGCGGGACAACTCAGTTGTCAGTACATTGCCGATCGCTTAAAAGGGAAAGGCAATGTTGTGATTATCAATGGCCCTCCTGTGCAATCCGTTTTTGATCGCGTTGAAGGCTGCGAGAAGGTTTTTGCAAAATATCCTGGCATCAAACTACTTTCAAAAGACCAAAATGCTGAAGGGAGCCGTGATGGTGGGTTGCGCGTCATGACGGACTTACTGACCTCGTTCCCGAAAATTGATGCAGTCTTTGCCATTAATGATCCGTGTGGAGTTGGTGCAGAATTAGCGTCCCGACAAGCCAAGCGCAATGAGTTCTTTATTGTGGGAGTCGATGGCGCACCAGAAGCAAAAAGCGCGATCGAAGATAAAAGCAGCTTGTTTGTAGCAACCGCCGCGCAAGATCCATTAGGCATGACTCAGAAAGCGGTGCAAGTCGGCAATGACATTCTAAACGGTAAAAAACCTGCGGATCCCAACATTCAGATTCCCGTCAAGCTGATTACGCGAGACAACGTGAGCCAATACAAAGGGTGGCAGTAATGACAACCAATCCAGAAACGATGCCAGATCATGCTCCGACCGTAGCTCCAGTGCTAGAGATGCGGGGCATCACGAAACGCTTTAATGGCGTTCCAGCGCTACAAAACGTCAATCTTACGCTTTATCCAGGTGAAGTCCATGCTCTGATGGGCGAGAACGGAGCCGGAAAAAGCACACTCATGAAGATTCTTGCCGGAGCTTACATTGCCGATGAAGGCGAGATTTGGGTGAATGGTCAACGGCTCCATATTACTGATCCAGGAGTTGCGAAACGAGCTGGAATTAATCTGATCTATCAAGAGCTAAACGTTGCACCGAACTTGACCGTCGCTGAAAACATGTTCATGGGCAGTGAACTCAGTCATGGGCAACTGCTAGATCGAGAAGGCATGTTGCGAGAAGCTACAAAAGTCCTCCAAGATCTAGGGGCAAGTTTTGCACCAGATGATCTGGTCTCAAGTTTGTCGATCGCAGAACAGCAGCAAGTCGAAATTGCTCGTGCGCTCAAAGACAAAAGCCGCATTCTCGTGATGGATGAGCCAACGGCTGCACTCTCTGAGCGAGAAACAGAGCGCCTATTCGAGGTGATTCACAAACTAAGACAGGATGGAATTGCGATCGTCTATATTAGTCACCGCATGGAAGAAGTCTATGCGTTGGCAAATCGAGTCAGTGTCCTGCGAGATGGTCAGTACATTGGCAGTTTAGAGCGGTCTGAAATTACGCCAGAGCGACTGGTGCAAATGATGGTCGGGCGATCGATGGAAGGCTTCTACGAACACCACCCACAAACGACTCCAGGCAATGTGGTGCTAGAAGTCAGACAAATTAGCGACGGTCATAAAGTTCAACCGACTGATTTAGTCCTGCGAGCCGGAGAGATTGTCGGATTAGCCGGATTAGTTGGAGCAGGACGAACCGAACTATCGCGCTTGATTTTTGGGGCAGATCCGAAGACCAGTGGAGAAGTATTTCTCAATGGGAAAAAGCTAGATATTCATACGCCTGGAGATGCGATCGCGGCAGGTATCGGCTATGTTCCAGAAGACCGTAAAGATCAAGGTTTATTCCTAGAAATGAGTTCCGGTCAGAACATTACGCTGAATATGCTGAAGCAAGATGCGAAAGCTGGCGTCATTAACTGGAAGACTCTAGGCGGAATTGCGAATGCTGCAGTGGAGAGCTTCAACATTCGATTAGCCAATCTAGAAATTCGCGCCATGGATCTGTCAGGTGGCAACCAACAGAAGCTTTTACTGGCGCGCTGGCTAGCGATCAAACCGCGCGTCCTCTTACTTGATGAACCGACTCGCGGCGTTGATATTGGTGCGAAAAGCGAAATCTATCGCATTATTAGCGATTTAGCACAACAAGGCGTTGCAGTCTTGATGGTATCGAGTGAACTGCCTGAAGTGATCGGACTGAGCGATCGCGTTCTAGTGATGCGCCAAGGACAAATTGTGGGTGAGCTTGGTGGCTCAACTCATCGAGAAATTACCCAAGAAAACATTATGCATTATGCTACTGGCGCATCGGAGGTCGCCGCACTATGAGTCAAACCGAACTACGACCTTTAAAAGAACCCAGCGATCGCCCCCCGAATCGGCGAAAATCCACGGGCAACTGGCTTCAGATTGCGGGAATTTTGCCAATCTTGGTCATCATTTGTATTCTCTTCTCGATTCTCACTCCGAACTTTCCTACCGCTGGAAACGTTGTCAATATCTTTCGTCAAGCATCTATCAACATTGTCTTAGCAACTGGACTCACCTTTGTCATTCTGACCGGAGGAATTGATCTGTCTGTTGGATCGATTTTAGGCGTGTCGGCGGTGGTTGGTGTATTAGTCTCATTATCTGCGGTGAGCTGGCTTGCCATTCCAGCCGCTTTGTTGACTGGATTAGCCATCGGATTAATCAACGGTGCATTGATTGCGTTTCTAGATCTCCCGCCTTTTATCGTGACATTAGGCGGTTTGACTGCGCTACGAGGGACGGCTTATCTCGTTGCTAATGGCACTACGGTTTTGAATCGTAATCTCAATTTTGCCTGGGTTGGTAATAGTTATTTAGGCCCTTTTCCGTGGCTTGTTGTGATTGCACTGCTTACTGTTTTAGCAAGTTGGTTTGTCTTGCGTCGGACAGTGTTAGGGGTACAAATCTATGCGGTTGGGGGAAATCAGCGAGCAGCACGACTGACCGGGATTAAGGTGAACCGTGTCTTGCTGTTTGTTTATGGTGTCAGCGGATTGTTAGCAGGGTTGGCTGGCATTATGAGTTCTAGTCGGCTGTATAGTGCGACTGGTTTGCTCGGAAATGGATATGAGTTAGATGCGATCGCGGCTGTGATTTTAGGCGGGACAAGCTTTACAGGTGGGATTGGTACAATTCCAGGAACGCTGCTTGGTGCATTGATTATTGCAGTCCTGAACAATGGGCTAACGCTCCTCAATATGTCTTACTTCTGGCAGCTTGTTGTCAAAGGTTTAGTGATTATTGTAGCTGTCGTTATCGATCGATTGCGCCGTCGTTCTACACGATAATCTGAATTTAATTTCTCAATTTCGTAGGTGTGCAGACTTTTACTTAAGGTCTACCTAAAATTGTGGGCAATAAGTCTTGCCTAACCTGACTTGGATCAGCAACAGATAATTTGCCTTCTCAGTTTCAGACTGAACTTAACCTTCTAGAACATTTACTGCTATCTTAAGCTCCTGCACATTCAGTCGGTGGCTCAAGATAGCAGTAAAGGTGTTTGAGCCGCTTTTACAACGATGTCGTCGTCTACGATGGACAAGGCAATTTCCAAATTTATGGCTATCCGACAACCGTTTTTCCACCGACTGATTTCCACACTGCTACTTGGGTTGCGGGTTGGATCTACATCATCGGTAACTTGGGATATCTGGGCGATCGCACTATCGGCGAAACCCCAGTCTATCGCCTGAACTGCTCCACGTTTGCGATCGAGAAAGTGACAACTTGTGGAGAAGCTCCAGGCTGGATTCATAAGCATCGTGCCGTGTTGAGCCATGGTCAAATTCACATTAGCGGTGGCAAAATTTCGGCAATCCAGCAGGACAAACCCACCCTCGTGGATCACACTGAAGCCTATTTTCTGGATTTAGAGCAGCCTTGCTGGCATCGCGTTGAAACATAACATTTTATAAAAGCATTTTTAGTGATCCGCACGCGAAAAGCTTTCATTTGACAAAGTATGAACGCTTTCTAGAAGTTCCAAGACACTTAAAGGCAGGCGTGATTCATTGAGATCTAATGTGAAAGTCGGCAGTAGCTATTCCATACGCAAAGAAGTCTGGTTGAAGACTTTCCGTATGTTTACAGGGTGCTGAGAAAATCCCTGAACAGCAACCAAAATGGTATCCTAGTAGAATTTCGTAACTGTAAAATTTTCAATAAGCTTATTGTTCTAATCTAAGAACCGGGAACTGTAGGGTTATCTCCTAATAGGAATATGATCCAATGAACCTGAACTATAGCTATCGCAAACCTCTGATTGGTCTTGTCAGCGCTGTTTCTGTTTTTGTGCTGAATATGCCATTTGCTCAAGCATCCGGCTGGACGTTTCAAGTCACCAATAGTGGCAGCACTCCTTTGCTCAAGGTGGAAGCATCCGAGGATGGCGAGACTTGGGGAGAATTTAAGGGCAGCTCGATCGACCCTGGTGAAACTGCAACCATGCAGTGGGCACCTGCTACAGATGACTCGAACTGCGTTTGGCAAGTCCGGGGAGTTTATGCAGATGGCCCCTCTGAAGCTGCTGAGTTCGACTTTTGCAGCGAACCCGATCTAGAATTCACGAATTAAGTTTCGCTAGAGCTATTGATTGCCGATTTTTTAAAATCTTAAGGTCAATCATCTCACCTAGACTCGTCAGATTTGACGGGTCTTTTTTTGTTTCAGGGTCATTCTCTGAGAGTATGAACGCTTTGCGGAAGTTCTAATACACTTAAGGCAAGCGTGATTCATTCAAGACTTTGTTCTGATACAGAGAAAACTTGTATCGGTGCCGTTATTGAGGGTATTTGATATCAGTTTGCTCATGGATCTGAGAATTCTGTTTCGCGATCGCTACAGCGTAAAAAGTGAACTGTGATCGGTAACTAAGTCTATTTTCAATGGATTCTATTCATGGATGTCTAAAATGGAACAGTTTGCGATCGCAAATACAGA
>VFQU01001422.1_pt1 | contig 14205 bp, 13 predicted proteins | sample 3512311 | NCBI WGS metagenome assembly VFQU01 (sample SAMN10412377, study PRJNA504923) | tailings metagenome | isolation source: Relicate 3 Philex TSF3 active mining site | place: Philippines: Tuba, Benguet | collected 2017-08-29
CGAGCATGGTGCAGAAGCTCGGCTGCCCGAACGCGGCGTAGCGCACGGCCCAGGCGCCGGCGCCGCTGATCACCTTGGAGAACACCGCGCGCGGGCGCAGCAGGGAGATGACCTCGGCCAGTGGATCCACCATGATCGGACGAATTCAAATGTGTTTCGGACGCTTCATTGTAGATCGTCCGGCCTTGCCTCGATATCGTTGCGGCATCCCTCAACGCAACGCAAGGAGTCTTCTCATGAAAACCGTTCTGATCACCGGCTGTTCCTCGGGCTACGGCCTCGAAACCGCACGCCACTTCCACGCCAAGGGCTGGAACGTCATCGCCACCATGCGCACGCCGCGCGCCGGCATCCTGCCACCGTCGCCGCGCCTGCGCGTGCTGCCTCTGGACGTGACCTCGCCCGCGAGCATCGACCGCGCGCTCGACCTGGCCGGCCCGATCGATGTGCTGGTGAACAACGCCGGCCTCGGCCTGTTCGGCGCCTTCGAAGCCACGCCCATGGCCACCGTGCGCGAGATCTTCGAAACCAACACCTTCGGCACCCTGGCGATGACGCAGGCGGTGCTGCCGCAGATGCGCGCGCGCCGCAGCGGCGGGGTGATCAACGTGACGTCGAGTGCCACGCTCGCGCCCATGCCGCTGGTGGCCGCTTACACCGCGAGCAAGACCGCGGTCGAGGGCTTCACCGCGTCGCTGGCGTTCGAAATGGCCGCGTTCGACGTGCGTGTGAAGCTGGTCGAACCGGGCTACGCGCCCACCACGCGTTTCACCGCCAACGGCGCCGACCGCATGCAGGGCCTGATCACCGAGCCCTATGCGCCGCTGGCGCGGGAAATCTTTGCGTCGCTGGGGCAACCGGCCGCCGTGACGAGCGAGCTGGACGTGGCCGAAGCGGTGTGGCTGGCCGCGAACGATGCGTCGCCGCGGCTGCGCTATGCCGCGGGGGCGGACGCGGTGGCACTCGCCGGGCGTGGCCAGGGGCGCGACAGCGCCTTGATGCTGTGAGGCCGGTCATCGGCGTGGCCGCGCTGGCGGCGTTGTTGCTCGCGGCGCTGGCCGTGGGCGGGTGCGCTTCGACCGACCCGGCCGCCGCGCGCGATCTGGCGCCGCGCGCCCTGGCCGCGGTGCAAGCGCTGCCGTTTGCCGGCGCGAAGCCGCCGAAGCCCACCGTGGCCGTGGTGCTGGGTGGCGGCGGGCTGCGTGGCTTCGCACACGTCGGCGCCTTGCAGGCGCTCGAGGAAGCGGGCCTGCGGCCAGACCTCGTCGTCGGCACCTCGGCGGGGGCTGTGGTGGGTGCGGCCTACGCCAGCGGCCTTCGCGTCGAGCAGATCCGCGAGGCGGCGCTGGCGATGGAGGTGATGCCGCTGCTGGACTTCACCTGGCGTTCGGGCGGCTTCATCCGCGGCGACCGCCTTGCGCAATGGGTCGACACCCTGACCGGGGGCGTGCCGATGGAGGCATTCCCCATCCGGTTCGCCGCGGTGGCGACGGACATGCAGCATGGCCGGCCGGTGTTGCTCGCGCAAGGCGCGGCCGGGCGCGCGGTGCAGGCTTCGTCCGCCGTGCCGGGCGTGCAGGTGCCGGTGCAGCACGCCGGAGGCCACCTCATCGATGGCGGCGTCACCAGCCTCGTGCCCGTGCGGTTCGCGCGCGCCCTCGGGGCGGATGTCGTCATCGCCGTCGACATCTACTGCCAGGGCCCTGGCGGCAACGGGTCGAGCGTGCCGGCGGTGATGAGCCGCGTGCTGCGCACGCAGAGCTGCCTGGTGGCGGCGCCGGAGATGGCCGAGGCCGATGTGCTGATTGCCCCCGTCGTCGACGTGCCGGGCATGTCGGACCGCGCGGCGCAGGTTCGGGTCATCGAAGCGGGGCACGAAGCGGCCCGGGCGGCCCTGGCGCGGTGGCGCCGATCGGCGAGGGGTTGAGCCGCGCGCAAGGCCTCAGGCCGGCCAGCGCGCGTACACGCAGGTGTTGCGCAGGCTGCCGTCCGGGGCACGTTGGTGCTGGCGCAGCACCGCTTCCAGCGCAAAGCCGCAACGATCGGCCACGCGGCGCGAGGCGGCGTTGGCCTCGTCGGTGACCAGCTCCACGCGCGCCGCCCTCAGGCCGCTGAAGGCCCAGTCCACCAGCGTGGTCACGCCCTCGCTCGCGTAGCCCTTGCCGGCTTCGCTGCTGCGCAGCCAGTAACCCACCTCGGTGCGGGGCACGTTCCAGTCGGTGCGGTGCAGGCCCATCGAACCCACCACGCGGCCACTGGCCCGGTCCAGCGCCAGCCAGACCAGATCGACGCGCGAGGCGAAGAAGGCTTCGCAGCGGCGCGCGCGCAGCTCGGCGCTGGCCACGGTGGGTTCTTCCGCGACCCACGGCAGGTGCCCGAGAAAGCGCCGCAGATCGGGCACCGACTCGGCGATGGCTTCGTGCAGCAGCGGGCCGTCGCCGGCGCGCATCGTGCGCAGGTGCAGGCGCGGGGTGTCGAAGTGGTGCGGGATGTCGAACAGCAGCGGATCGGGCATGGCGGGCTTGCAGAAGATCAGTCCGCCACGATACCCGCGGCCTGGTGCACCAGCGCCGCCACGTCGGGCGCGAGCCGGAAGGCCTGGGCGAAATCGGTCACGCCGTAGCCGGCCTGCAGGGTGCGGATCTCGGCCAGCGCGGCTTTGGCTTCGGCCGTGCGCCCCGCCAGCGCCAGGCAGAACATCGATATGGCGCGGATGTGCACGTGCGCGTTCGGCCGTGCAGCGGCGCGCTGCGCCCACTCCACCGCCTCGTCGTGCCGGCCCAGCCGGGCCAGCGCCAGCGCGCGCGAGGCCAGCATGCCGAACAGCAGCGGGTCCATGGGGCTGAGCGCGCGCGCGTGGTCGACCTCGGTGATGGCGGTGGCCGGGTCGCCCGACTGGGAGTGCACGAAGGCCAGCGTGTAGTGGCCGAGCGCGAAGTTGGGGCTGAGCTCGATCGCCTCGCGCAGCTCGTGCAGCGCGCCGTCCTGGCGGCCCTGCAGCCACATGGCGCGGCCCAGCGCCCAGTGCGAGGTCGGGTCGTGCTCGTCGGCCATCAGGCCGTCGGCCGCGCTGCGGTAGGCCTGTTCGATCGCCGCACCGCGCTCGCGCCAGCCCAGGAAGGCGTCCTGGAAGTGGGTGAAGGACAGGCCGGCGTGCGGGCGGGCGAAGGTCGGGTCCAGCCGCACCGCGGTCTGGAAGAAGTGGCGCGCCTGCTCGTTGTCCTCTCGCGCGAAACGCATCATGTGCCACAGGCCGCGGTGGTGTGCCTCCCACGCGTTGAGCGAGTTCGGGTTCTTGAGCACCGCGCGGTTGCGCTCGGTCATCTCGATCTGGCCGGCAATGGCGGTGACGATGCGGTTGCCGATCTCGTCGAGCACGGTGAAGGTGTCGTCGAGACGGCGCGCGAATTCCTCGGCCCACACCACCTGGGTGCTGCGCGTCTCGGCCAGTTGCACCGAGACCTGCAGTTGTCCGCGCGGATCGCGGCGCAACCAGCCGCTGGCCACGTAGTCCACGTCGAGCCGTCGCCCCGCGTCTTCCGGGCCGGCCTGGCGCTGCGCGAGCGCGAACACCGTGCCCGAGGCGATGACGAACATGCTGCGCAGTTTGGCCAGGCGCGTGATGACGTCGTGCGTCATGCCGTCGCCCAGGCCGCCGCCGCGCGCGGCGCCGGGCGTGCGGTCTTCGAACGGCATGACGGCGAGCGAGGCCCGCCGCGTGGCGTCTGGCGGCGGCACGGCGATGGCGTTCGCGTCGGCGATCACCCCGCGGGTGTGGCCCGCGCCACCGTTGGCCGGCGCCATCGCCAGAGGGCCGGTGTGGCGCTGCCGCGCCGCGCGCCAGGCGTGGCCGATGGGCGCCCAGTCCAGCCCCTCGGCTTCGTACTGGCGCGCGGTGGCCGCCAGGTGTTCTTCGCCTTCGCGCAGGCGCCCGCTCGCGGCCAGTGCGTCGAGCAAACGCTCGTGGGCCTGGCGATCGAAGGGGGCGATGCCGAGCCAGCGCTCGATCGCCATGAGCGCGGTGTCGCTGCCCGCGGGCAGCGTGCGCACCCAGTGCTCGAGCACCGCGGCGTGCGCGGCGCGAAGGCGCCGGCGTTCGGCCACCAGCCAGCCGGTGAAGGCGGGGCTGCGTGGTAGGTCCAGGCCCTGCAGCAGGTCGCCGCGGGCGAAGTGCGCGGCCAGCCCGGCCAGGTGTTCGGGCGGCAACGTGGCCACGCCCCGGTGCAACGCATCGAGGGCCTCGTGCGCGTCGATGTGGCCGTCGGCGAGGTCAAGCCGCACGCTGTCGCCGTCGGCGATGACGCGCGGCCGTCCCGGGGCGTCGAGCACACCGCGCAGCTTGCTCAGGCACCAACGCAATTCGCCGCGCGGGTCGTTCGGCACGTCCCACAGGAGCTCGCACAGGTGGTCGCGTGTACGGGCGCGGCCCGACAAGGCCAGATAGGCCAGCAGCGCGCGCGCCTTGCGTGAAGGCGGCAGTGCCACGGCCGCGCCGTTCTGGCGCAGCGTCAATGGGCCCAGCAACTGCAGCGCCAGCGGCACCACGGCGGGCATTGCCTGGTTCGTTTCCACGCTCTTTTCCACGCCGTTCACCACGTGGGCTACCACGTGCGAAGCCAACAGTCGGGGTTCCCTGCCACGCAGGGCCGTGTCCTCAATCCCCATCCGGAGTCAAACCCCATGAACGCCATGACCGCCTCCCTCGCCGCGCCGGCCCCCGCCGCCACGGCCCCCGATTTCGCCGCCATCAAGCAGCGCCAGAAAGCCGCCTGGGCCTCCGGCGACTATGCCGTGGTCGGCACCACCTTGCAAATCGTCGGCGAGACGCTGTGCGAGGCCGCCGACCTGCGCGCCGGCCAGCGTGTGCTCGACGTGGCCGCCGGCAACGGCAATGCCACGCTGGCCGCCGCGCGCCGTTGGTGCGAAGTCACTTCCACCGACTACGTGCCCGCGCTGCTGGAGCGCGCGCGCGAGCGCGCCGCCGCCGAGCGCCTGCACGGCATCGATTTCCTCGAAGCCGACGTTGAAGCCCTGCCTTTCGACGATGCCAGCTTCGACGCCGTGGTCTCCACTTTCGGCAACATGTTCGCGCCCAACCCCCCGCGCGTCGCCGCCGAGATGCTGCGCGTGTGCCGTCCTGGCGGACATATCGCCATGGCCAACTGGACGCCGGCCGGCTTCATCGGCCAGGTGTTCAAGACCATTGGCAAACACGTGCCGCCGCCACAAGGTGTGAGTTCGCCTGCACTGTGGGGCACCCTCGGCCAGGTGGCCGAACTGTTTGGTGAACACGCCTCGCACATCGCCACCGAGGTGCGCCAGTTCCACTTCCGTTACCGCTCCAGCGAGCACATGCTGGAGGTGTTCCGCAGCTACTACGGCCCCATCCTCAAGGCCTTCGCCGCGCTCAACCCCACGGGCCAGCAGGCACTCGCGGCCGACCTGCTGTCGCTGATGCAGCAGTTCAACAGCGCTGAACGCGGTGGCCTGGTCATCCCCAGCGACTACCTCGAAATCGTGATCACCCGCCGCTGAATGCGCGGGCCCGAACGGAGAACACCATGAGAACCCTTCACATCCTCACGGTCGCCACGCTCGCGGTGGCCGCTGGCGTTGGCGCCACCAGTGCGCGCGCCGACGCCGTGACCGACTGGAACCGCACCGCCGACGAGCTGATCACCGCCGCGAAGATGGGCACGCCGCCCGCCATCCGCGTGATGGCCATCGTGCAGACCGCGGTGCACGAGGCCGTGTCCACGCTGCCACCGCAAGGCGATGGCATCGCGCAGCAGGCGGCGGTGGCCGCCGCCAACCGCGTTGCCCTGGGCAAGCTGCTGCCCCAGCAGGAAGCCGCCATCACCAGCGCCTACCAGGCCGCGCTGGCGCGCCTCGGCGAGAGCCCGGCCACCGCGGCTGGCGTGGCCGCAGGCGAGCAGGCGGCCGAGCGCGTGCTGGCGTGGCGCGCCGGCGACGGCGCCGCCACGCCCGAGCGCTACCGACCGCACGCCGCGCCTGGCGCCTACGTACCCACCGCGCCCGTGGCCGCCACGCAATGGCCGCAGCGCAAGCCCTGGCTCATGCACGACGCCGCGCAGTTTCGCCCCGGCCCGCCGCCGGCGCTGGGCAGCACACAGTGGGCACGCGACTACAACGAGGTGAAAGCGCTCGGTGCCCGAGCCAGTGCGCAGCGCAACGCCGAGCAAACCGCGGTGGCGCGCTTCTGGGAGTACTCGCTGCCCGCGATCTACCACGGCGTGGTGCGCTCGGTGGCGCTGCAGCCCGGGCGCAGCCTGGCGCAGAACGCGCGCCTGCTCGCGGCCACCGGCCAGGCCATGGACGACGCTGTCATCGCTGTGATGGATGCGAAGTACCAGTACAACTTCTGGCGCCCGGTGACCGCCATCCGCAACGGCGACCGCGACGAGAACCCTGCGACCGAGATCGAGGCCGGCTGGGCTCCCCTGATCGACACGCCCATGCACCCCGAGTACCCAAGCGCACACAGCGTGCTGGCCGCTTCCGTGGGCGAGGTGCTCAAGGCCGAAGTGGGCCGCGCGCGTCTGCCCGAACTGAGCACCAGCAGCCCCGCCGCCAACGGCGCCACGCGGCGCTGGCGTTCGGTGGAGGCCTTTGTGCAAGAGGTGTCGGATGCGCGCGTATGGGCCGGCATCCACTTCCGCAACGCCACCGACGTGGGCGCCGCCATGGGCCGACAGGTGGGTGCGCTGGCGGCCGCGCGCGTGGCGCAGTCGCCGCAGGCGGCCGTGCCGCCCGCGTTGGCACCCCAAGGTGCCGCCCGCTTCGCCGAGCGCATCGCGGCGCGTGGCGTGCAGGTCTACGAATGCCGTGTCGACACCGCCGCACCTGGCGGCGCGCAATGGGCTTTTGTGGGCCCGCAGGCCGAGCTGTTCGACACCGCGGGCCGCGCTGTGGGTTCGCATGACAACGGCCCGCACTGGCAGGCTGCCGACGGCAGCCGCATCGTGGGCGCGGTGCAGGCACGCGCCGACGCACCGCAAGCCGGCGCCATTCCCTGGCTGCTGCTGTCAGCGCGCTCGGTGGGTCAGGAAGGTCGCTTCGCCCGCGTGACCCACATCCAGCGCGTCAACACCCAAGGCGGCACAGCACCAGCGCGCGCCTGCAGCGCGGCCGCGGTGGGCGAGACCGAGCGCGTGCCCTACACGGCGGACTACCTGTTCTACGTGTCGTGAAGCGGCTTGCGCCCGGCCCCCGTGGGCCGACGCACAATGCGCGGACCCACGGGGAGCAGGGAGGTCCGCCATGCCGCAGTCCGGCACGCTCAAGGTCTGGAACGAAGACCGGGGTTTCGGCTTCATCAAGCCGGCCGATGGGTCGGCCGATGTGTTCGTGCACGTGAGCGCTTTGCCGCGCGAAGGGCCGCGCCCGCTGGTGGGCGCGGCTTTGCTGTTCGAGGTGGAACCTGGCCGCGACGGCAAGTTGCGCGCCGTTCGTGTGCGCCGACCGGGCCAGACGCTGCGCGATGGCGAACCCACCGCGCCTCGCCCGGCACGGCGCCCCTCGCGCCGGCCCCCCCAGCAGTCGCCATTGAAAGGGTTGATGACGCTGGTGCTGGCGGGGATCGTTGCGGTGTTCGGCTACACGCAATACAACGCATGGCAGCGCGTGCAGCTGGTGCAGACGCCGGAGCTTCCGTCGCCAACGCACGCCCCGGGGCAACAGGCCCCGGCCAGCGTGGCTTCGCCTTTCAACTGCGACGGCCGCACCCACTGCAGCCAGATGACGTCATGCCAGGAGGCGAAATACTTTCTGGCGCATTGCCCGGGCGTGAAAATGGACGGCAACAACGACGGTGTGCCCTGCGAGCAGCAGTGGTGCCACTGAACACGCATCTTTCATCAAGGACCGCCATGACACGTTTGCCCCTGCTGGTGTTGGTGCTCGCCGCCACCGTCGCCCAGGCCGAAGAGATCGGCTCGGTCGACACCGTGTTCAAGTTCATCGGCCCCGACCACAAGATCGTCGTCGAGGCCTTCGACGACCCCGGCGTGCAGGGCGTGACCTGCTTTGTCTCGCGCGCGCGCACCGGCGGCATCAAGGGGGCGCTGGGTCTCGCCGAAGACAAGTCCGAGGCGTCCATCGCCTGCCGGCAGGTGGGCCCGATCGCCATTGCCAAGCCCATCCCGGCGCAGGACGAGATCTTCAGCGAGCGCATCAGCCTGGTCTTCAAGCGCCTGCGCATCGTGCGCATGGTCGACCCCAAGCGCCACGCGCTGATCTACCTCACCTACTCCGACCGCGTGATCGAGGGCTCGCCGCAGAACTCGGTGACCGCGGTGGCGGTGGACCGCGCGACGCCGATTCCGTTGCGCTGAGGTGGAACAGGGTCAGCGATTTGCCATTACGGCGGACTCCACTTCCTCGTCGAATCGATGGAGCTGTTCGAGGACAACGTTGCGCAACAGGCCCAGCTCGCTCATCGTCAACGGATCTTCGGTCCGCGTCGGCTGTGCGATGAACAAAGGTATCTGCAGCGCAGGACGGCGGATGCGATGCAAGCGCAGCTGGCCATCGCCGATACAAGAGTGCACCCCACTCAGTGGAATAACCGAGTAGCCGTGCCCGTTGCGCACCAGGTCGAGGATGGCGTTGAGGTTGGCGATCTCGTGGGCCACACACGGCCTATGGCCCAGGCGCGCCAGCCCCATGCACAGGGTCTGGTGCACGGCGTTGTCCTGCCCAGCCGTGATAAGGGGCAGATTGGCCACCTCCGACAAAGGGACCGAGGTGCCCAGCGGCGGGCCTTCGACGGGTCCTGAGACCAGGTAAAGGCTTTCGTCGGCCAGCGGGGTGAGCACGACCTTGTCGGTGGGCGCGACGCTGTAGACGATGGCGCAGTCGAGCTTGCCGCTGGCCACCAACTCGACGAGGTTGGCTGACAGACCGTCCACAGAGCGCATGACCGCTTCAGGGATGTGCGACTGAAAGGCTTCCACCAGCGGCACCACGATGGTCCGCGCCAGGCTGGGCGGCAGGCCCAGCGCGAGGTTGCCGCGCACCGTGTCCCCTACGCCGCGCACGGCGCGCGGAATAAGCGCCATTTGCTGGAGCACGAGGTGCGCCTGCTCCAGTAGGCGCTGGCCGGCGGGTGTGGGCACCAAGCCGCGGCCAGTGCGGCGGAACAGCTCCACCTCAAGTTCCGCCTCCAACAGGGCGAGTTGTCGGCTGAGCGCCGCCTGCGTGAGGTTGAGGGTGCGCGCGGCCGCCGTGAGGCTGCCGAGCTCGGCGACCTTGCAGAAGTTGTGCAGTTGCTTGATGTCCATGGCGATTTCAGCGCGATAGGTGGGGCGCGAGCTATGCGTTCATCTTAAAGCTGACCTGCGTGAAAGTCCTCTTCAGGTCAAGTGCGGTTCAAACGAACAATGAATCTGTTATCAGTTTTGCTTGTATCAGACTTGACCATGAACGACATGACCGCCCCTGTGACCGTGCGCGCGAAGCCGCGCGGGCCCGACCGCTACCAATACCTCACGCAGACCGGCCCCGGCACGCCGGCCGGTGAGCTGCTGCGCCGCTACTGGCAGCCCGTTGCCCTGATCGACTCCCTGCCGCCCGGCGCCGCCCCACAGCCCGTTCGCCTGCTCAGCGAGGACCTGGTGCTGTTCCGAGACGACCAGAACCGGGTCGGCCTGATCGATCGCCGCTGTGCGCACCGCTGCACCGACCTGGCGCTGGGCCGCGTGGAGGACGGCGGCTTGCGCTGCCCGTACCACGGCTGGCTGTTCGACGTGCACGGCCACTGCCTCGACCAACCTGCCGAGGCCTCGCCCACCGCCAAGGACCGCATCCGCATGAAGTCCTATCCGCTGCACGAGGCGGCGGGCGTGTTCTGGGCCTATCTCGGCCCCGGGGAGCCACCGCTGTTTCCGCGCTACCCGGCCCTGCAGGGTGGTCCCGAGCACTGCTATGTGACGCGCTGGCAGGGCGACTGCAACTGGCTGCAGGCCAGCGAAGGCAACATCGATCCGGTGCACACCTCGTTCCTGCACCAGCTGGAACTGGCCGACGCGCAGATGCAGGCGCGCTGGGGCGTGTTCTCCAACCAGGCGCGCCCGGAACTCTCGATCGAGGACACGCGCTTCGGTGTGCGGCTCTACACCCGCCGCGCCATCACCGACCGCGACCGGTGTTCCGTGCGCATCACCAACTTCGTGATGCCCAACGCCTGTGCCGTGGGTGGCTTCGAGGGCTACCTCGGCGAGGGCGGCCTGACCATGCTGTGGGACGTGCCCATCGACGACGAGCACCACTACCGCTGGGAGTTCATCTTTCACCGCAGCGGCCATCTCGACAAAGGCGCGCTGGAGCGCCAGTACAGCGCCGAGAAGGCCGAGGGAGACCGCATGTGGCGCCGCCAGGAACAGCTCTATTCGCAGGACCGCGAGTCGATGAAGGGGCAGGCCTATGCCGGCCTTGGCGAGTGCTTCTCGGTGCACGACATCGTGATCACGCAGGCGCAGGGCGTGGTGCACCAGCAGGCCAACGAGCACCTGTCCTCCAGCGACATCGCCATCGTGCGCGCGCGCCGCATGCTCGATGAGGCGGTGGACGAGGCGCTGGCCGGGCGCGACCCGCGCGGTGTGGTGCGCGAGCCCGCGCAGAACGATTTCCGCGACATGGTGGTGGTCACCGGCGAAATGGGCGTGAGCGAGTCCAAGGAGGCTTACTGCGCCGGCTACGCGGCCGATGCCTCGCTGTTCGCGGTGCAGGAGCGGACATGACTTCCGCCACGCTCGACGTTGTGGTGCGCGAGGCCGTGCCGGTGGCCGATGACGTTCTGCAGATCCGCTTTGCGCGACCCGACGACGCCCCTTTGCCGCCGTTCGCGCCCGGCGCGCACATCGACCTGCACCTGGCCCCCGGGCTGGTGCGCCAGTACTCGCTGTGCGGCGCCATGGAGGAGGCGTGCGAGTACACGATCGCGGTGAAGCGCGAGGCGCAGTCGCGGGGCGGCTCGCGCGCGGTGCATGAACGCCTGCGCGTGGGCACGGCGCTGGCCATCTCGGCGCCGCGCAACCATTTCCCCCTCGACCTGGACGCCGCGCATTCGGTGCTGGTGGCCGGAGGGATTGGCATCACGCCCTTGCTGTGCATGGCACGTGCGCTGCAGCGGCGCGGTCGCTCGTTCCACCTGCACTACTTCGCGCGCTCGGCCGCGCAGGCCGCCTTTCTGGATCTGCTGGGCTCGCCGGGCTTTCGCGAGAAGACCACGCTGCACCTGGGGCAAGGGCACGGCGAGACCGAGGCCAGCCTGCGCGAGGCGCTTTCGCGACCGGCCACTGGCGCCGAGCTCTACCTCTGCGGGCCGCGCGGCTTCATGGACCGTGTGTGCGAGGTGGCTGCCGAGCGCGGCTGGCCGAAGCAACGCGTGCACCTGGAGTACTTCAGCGCCGACCCGCCGCCCGTGTCCTCCGCCAACGGAGCGATCCAGGTGACGCTGGCACACAGCGGGCGGGTGCTCTCGGTGCCGCCGGGTACCACCATCGTCGATGCGCTGCGCGCAGCCGGTGTGTCCATCGACACCTCCTGCGAGCAGGGTGTGTGCGGCACCTGTGTCACGCGCGTGCTCGACGGCACGCCCGACCACCACGACCTGTTCCTGACCGATGAGGAGAAGGCGCGCGGCGATTGCATGGCCCCCTGCGTATCGCGCGCGCTCACACCGCAACTGGTGCTGGACCTTTAGCCGCACCCGCGGCCATTCCCCCGTACAACGATCCACGAGGAGACAAAACATGAGATGGACAAGTAGCGCGGCGGCCGCGATGGCCCTCGCCGCCAGCGGCGCGCACGCGCAAGCACCCGCGCCGGCTGGAGTGCAGCTCTACGGCATCGTCGATGCCGGTGTGGAGCGAGTAAACAACGTCGGCGCCGCCGGGCGTTCGGTCACGCGCATGCCCGGCCTCAGCGGCGGGCAACTGCCCTCGCGCTGGGGGCTGCGCGGCAATGAGGACTTGGGCGGTGGGCTGCGCGCGGTGTTCACGCTGGAGTCCGGCTTCGGTGTGGACAACGGCAACCTGTTGCCGGGCGGCCGTGGCTTCGGCCGACAGGCCTTCGTCGGTCTGTCGGGCGGGTGGGGCACGCTCACGCTGGGGCGGCATTGGACGATGACCTTCTTCTCGATGCTGGACGCGGACGTGATCGGCCCGTCGGTGTTCGGTCTCGCGGCCTTCGACCCCTACCTGCCCAACGCGCGCACCGACAACTCGGTGTCCTACCGGGGCACGTTCAATGGTGTCACGCTGGGCGCCACTTACTCGCTGGGCCGCGACGGCGCACCGCCCGCGAATTGCGGCGGCGAGAACGCCGCGGGCGAGTGCCGCGCCTGGTCCTTGTTGGCGAAGTACGACGCGCCGACCTGGGGCGTCGCCCTGGCGCACGACAAGCTGGAAGGAGGCGCCACCGGTGGCTTCTTCGGCCAACCGGCCGGCACCCTGTCCGCCGCCGGTAACACCGACGCGCGCACGCACCTCAACGGCTACCTTCGCTTCGGCACGCTGAAGCTGGGCGCGGGCCTGGTGCGGCGTGAGCTGAAGGTGAGCCCCTTGCCACTGTCCACGGACCTGTACTACCTGGGCCTGAGCACCCCGGTGGCAGGCGCCTTCAGCGTGGATGCGCAAGTGATTGCCCTGCGCGACGACCGCCCTGATGCCAATGCGCGTGCCCTGGTGGTGCGCAGCAACTACGCCTTCAGCCGTCGAACGTCGGCCTATGCCCTGCTGGGGCGCGTGAGCAATGGCGGCAACGCCGCGTACTCGGTGACGGCGGGCGAAGCCGCGTCGGTGGCACCGGTGGCGGGGCGTGGGCAAACCGGCGTGATGCTGGGCCTGCGTCACAGCTTCTGACAATGAACGAGGAGACGAACATGGACTTGTTGGGACGACGCGCCCTGTTGCGCGGTGTGGCCAGCGCAGGACTGGTGACCGCCTGGCCTACCCTGGCGCAACAGAAACTGCCGGGTGTGGCGAAGTTGGTGGTGGGCTTTCCGGCAGGGGGCTCCATCGACGCGGTGAGCCGTCGCCTGGCCGACTCGCTGCGCTCGGTGGTGGCGGACGCGGTGATCGTGGACAACCGCCCCGGCGCAGGCGGACGCATTGCCATTGATACGCTGCGGCGCGCCCCGGCCGACGGTGAGCAGTGGCTGATCACGCCCGGCTCGATGCTGGTGATCTACCCACACGTCTACAAGAAGCTGAACTATGACCCGCAGCGCGACCTGTTGCCAGTGGCGCAGATTGCCGACGTACCGCTGGCTTTGGCCGTCGGTCCTGGCACTCCAGCTTCCGTGGTGGATGTGTCGTCCTACCTTGCCTGGGTGAAGGCAGGCCCTGTCGCCAATGGCGTCATCGGCACGCCGGCGGCGGGCAACATCACGCACTTTCTCGCGTTCTTGATCGGCAAGTCCGGGGGCTTTTCGCCGCAGTACGTGCCTTACCGCGGCTCCGCGCCTGCCGTCAACGACCTGCTGGGCGGGCAGATTCCCGCGGTGGTGAACCCATTGACAGAAATGCTGCCGCACCTGTCATCGGGCAAGCTCCGCGTGTTGGGTGTGACAGCGCGTCAGCGCAGTCCCTTCATTCCCCAGGTAGCTACTTTCGTGGAGCAGGGGCATCCGTCGGTGGTGGGCTCCGAGTGGATGGGCATGTTCGCCCGGCCCGAGACGCCCGCACCCTTGGTGCAGCGCATGGCCAGTGGGGTGCGTGCTGCACTGAAGACGACGGCTGTCGTTGAGGCGCTTGAGAAGCTTGCGCTGGAGCCTGCGGCGGAAGGTGGCGAGCGCTTGGCGCGCCGCATCAACGAGGAGCTGGCAAGCTGGCGTGAGGTGAGCAGGGTGTTCGGCTTCCAACTCGATGAGTAGCGAGTAACCGCGAGGTGTAGGCCGGCACTTGGCGCGATCGCTTCAGCGCGGCTGAAAAGCGATGAGCCCCATGCCCAGCAACGCCACCGCCACGCCAGCCATGTCCCAGCCCGTGGGGCGCACGCCGTCCACCGCCCACAGCCAGGCCAGCGAGGCCGCCACGTACACACCGCCATAGGCCGCGTAGACCCGGCCGGAGGCGGTGTCGTGCAGCGTGAGCAGCCAGGCGAAGGCGGCCAGCGCCAGCGCGGCCGGCAGCAGCAGCCAGACCGACTGGTGCAGGCGCAGCCAGGCGTAGACCAGATAGC
>VFQU01001423.1_pt1 | contig 14197 bp, 3 predicted proteins | sample 3512311 | NCBI WGS metagenome assembly VFQU01 (sample SAMN10412377, study PRJNA504923) | tailings metagenome | isolation source: Relicate 3 Philex TSF3 active mining site | place: Philippines: Tuba, Benguet | collected 2017-08-29
CGTCGCCCACCCGCGACTCGTAGACCATCTCCTCATCGAGCTCGCCGACGCGGCGACCGCTGCCCTCGCCGGCGATGAAGACGCCGAACAGGCCCCGGTCGGGAATCGTGCCGCCGCTCGTCACCGCGAGCCGCTGCGCGCCCGGGCGGCCGGTGATCGTGCCGTTCACGCGATCCCACACGATGCGCGGGCGCAGCTCGCTGAACCGGTCGCTCGGGTAGCGGCCGCTGAGCAGGTCGAGCACCGCCTCGTAGGCGGATCGGGGGAGGGTGGCGAAGGGCGCGCTGCGGCGCACCTGCTCGAACCACTCGTCGACGCGGGCCGGTTCGAGGGCGACGTGGGCAACCGTCTGCTGGGCCAGCACGTCGAGGGGGTTCGCGAGCACCCGCAGCTCCTCGATGAGCCCGGCGGTCATCCGCTCGCTCGTGACGGTCGCGTGCAGCACGTCGAGCCGGTGCTTCGGCACGAGCACGCCGCGGCTGATCTCGCCGACCTGGTGCCCGGCGCGGCCGACGCGCTGCAGGCCGCTCGCGACGCTCGGCGGCGCCTCCACCTGGATCACCAGGTCGACCGCTCCCATGTCGATGCCGAGCTCGAGGCTGCTCGTCGCGACGACGCAGCGCAGCCGGCCGGCCTTCAGGGCGTCCTCGATCTCTCCGCGCTGCTCCTTGCTCACCGAGCCGTGGTGGGCGCGCGCGAGCAGCTCGTCGGTCTCGGCGCGGTCGGCGTAGATCTCGTTGAGCCGGGCCGTCAGCCGCTCGGCCAGGCGGCGCGAGTTGGCGAACACGATCGTCGAGCGGTGCTGCAGCACGCGGTCGACGATGTCCTCCTCGACGTGCGGCCAGATCGACGGCGGCTGCGCGGCGAAGGAGGCGTCGAGGGCATCCGAGCCGTCGTCGCCCGCGCGGCGCGCCCCGGGCCCCGACGCCGACCCGATCGTCGGGGGCTGCGTCATGTCCTCGACCGGCACGACCACGCGCAGGTCGAAGGTCTTCGCCGCGGGCGGCTGCACCACCGTCACCGGCTGGCTGCCGCCGAGGAACCGCGCCACCTCCTCCGGCGGGCGCACCGTCGCCGACAGGCCGATGCGCTGCACCGGCCGGGCCAGCCGCGCGTCGAGCCGCTCGAGCGTGAGCGCGAGGTGCGCGCCGCGCTTCGTTCCCGCGACCGCGTGCACCTCGTCGACGATCACCGTCGTCACCCCGTCGAGCGTCTCGCGCGCGCTCGACGTGAGCATGAGGTACAGACTCTCGGGGGTGGTGATCAGGATGTCCGGGGGCTCCTTCTGCAGCGCGCGGCGCTCGGCGCTCGGGGTGTCGCCGCTGCGCACGCCGACGCGCAGCGGCGCCGCATCCTGCTCGCCCTGCTGCCGCAACCGCTTCGCCGTCTGCGTGATGCCGATCAGCGGAGACCGGAGGTTGCGCTCGACGTCGACACCGAGCGCCTTGAGCGGGCTGATGTAGAGCACGCGCGTGCGGCGGCGCGGGTCGTCCGGCAGCGGGGCGCTCGCCAGCCGGTCGATCGACCACAGGAAGGCGGCGAGCGTCTTTCCCGAGCCGGTCGGCGCGACGACCAGCGCGTGGCGGCCGGTCGAGATGGCCTCCCACGCGCCGAGCTGCGCGGCCGTCGGGGCGGGGAACGCTCCGGTGAACCACTCCCGCGTGGCGGGCGCGAACCGGCCCAGCACGGCGTCGGCTGCCGGTGCGGTCATCCCCCCATTCTCGCGCCGCCCCCTGACAGCCCGCCCCGTCACACATCACGGACTTTCGTCGCCTGGTGGGCCTGTTCTCGCCGATGTCGACGGGTCGCACTCACGAAAGTCCGTGATTTGTAACACCAGCGCGCGGGGCGAGCCCGGGGCGGGCCGCGGGGGGGTGGGGCGTCGCTCAGGAGTACTGCGGTCGGAGGAAGGCGAGCACGTCCTCGAGCTCGGCCTCGCTGACCGCGTGGCCGAGGCCCTCGTAGATGCGCTCGGTGAGGGTCGCGTGGTGCGGCAGCCAACGCTGCGTGGCCTCGATGAACGAGTCGGGGATGACCGCGTCGTGCGTGCCGCGCCCCCAGAACACCGGCGGGGCGAGCGCCGCCAGCCGCGCGTCAGCCGGCGCCTCGCCCGGCACGACGAACCCGGCGAGCGAGACCGCGAACGCGAACCGCTCCGGCGCGTGCCGCAGCAGGTGGATGCTCATCGCCCCGCCCTGCGAGAACCCCAGCAGCCCCACCGAGGTCGCCTGCACGCTGTCGAGCCACTGCAGCACGCCGCGCGCCGCCGCGTCGGCGCCCTGGAGACGGCTCTCGTTGCTCGGGTCGTCGAGCGCGTACCAGGCGTAGCCGGGGCCCGCGCGCAGCGGCGCCCGCAGCGCCGCGATGACGGGCTGCAGCGGAAGGTGCGGGGCGAGGCCGAACAGGTCGCCCTCGTGCGAGCCGTAGCCGTGCAGCAGCACGAGCAGGGGCCGCCCGGCGCGTTCGTGGGCGGGGGCCGACCAGATGATGGCGGACTCGTCGATCAGTTGCACGGAGCTCACCCGACCATCGTCGCAGGCGCGAGCCCGATCGTGTCCGGTCGCCCGCCCCGCGGCTGGAGCGGTCAGAATGGAGCATGGCCACTGTGCGCACTCCTGATCCGAACCCGGGCTGGCTCTCCGACGAGGAGCTCGACGAGGTGCGCCGCCGGCTGCCGCTGGTGTACGTCGAGGCGATCCCCGTGCGGGTCGACGGCATGGGCGTCGTCACCGAGGTGGGTGTCTTGTTGCGGGTGAGCCCGGCCGGCGCGATCACGCGCACCCTGGTGAGCGGCCGCGTCATGCACGGCGAGACGCTCCGCGACGCGCTCTTCCGTCACCTGGAGAAAGACCTCGGGCCGATGGCCTTCCCGCAGCTCCCCGCCTCGCCGACCCCGTTCACGGTCGCCGAGTACTTCCCCTTCCCGAGCCCGACCCGGTTCAGCGATGACCGCCAGCACGCGGTGGCCCTCGCCTACGTGGTGCCGGTGACCGGCACGTGCGAGCCGCGGCAGGACGCCCTCGAGCTCACCTGGATGACGCCGGACGAGGCGGCCTCCCAGCGGGTGGCGGACGAACTGGAGGGCGGGCGCGGCGCCCTGCTGCGCGCCGGGCTGGCCTCGGTGGGCGTGCTGCCGTAGCGACGCATCCGCCGATCGGCAAAGGGGGCCGCGCGACGGCGATCCTGTCACCCGAACGGGGACAAAAATGTCCCCCCGCTGTGGGACACGGAGCGCGCGCGGCCACCAGTAGAGTGAGCGGCGTTCGCCGTATGGTGAACGCTTCTCGCGTAACCCGTTCGGGGGTAGAGCCCGGAATCTACCCACGGTGCGCGAGCCAGTGTGATGTCCAGGGGGGACCAACCGCATGGCCGCAGCACCCAGCCGTCGACGCACTCGCTGGCGCCGTCGACTCCGTCAGGCGATGCCCGCGGTGACCTTCCTCACCCTCGCCGGTCTGCTGGCGCCGTTCGCCGTGCTGCAGTCGGCCGTCGCCGCCGAGGGCGATATCGACGAGCCCGTCCTCGTGCAGTTCGAGAAGGATGCGATCCCCGCCAACCCGACGGCCGTCGTGCCCGGCGGCACCGTCACCTACCAGTTCACGATTAACTGCTCCTCGCTCGAGACCGACTGCCTCGACCTGACGCTCGCCGACGTCGTGCCCGAGCCTCTCGACCTGCAGAGCGTCACCACCGCCCAGTCGATCCCCCCGATCGACGTCGACATCACCGGCAACGACTTCAGTGTGCGCATCATGGACGACCTCGGCGGCGGCCGGGTCGGTCTGCAGGCCGGAACCGGCATCCAGATCAACGCCACCGCCACGGTGCCGGCCGACCTCTCTGCCGACTGGAATGGGGTCGTCGTCGACAACACCGCGACAGTGACGGTCGCCAACCGGCAGGACCTCACGCTCGACCCGCCGCGCCCCAACGTCGTCGAGTCGAGCGCTCAGATCGTCTTCGCCGTGACGCGCACCCTCGCCTCGCAGGTCACCAAGACGGTGACCCCCGACCAGGCCACCGCCGTGCTCGGCACGAGCGTCGCCGTCGCCCTCGGGGCCACCAACTCCAGCAACGCCTCCGTCGACGCGCTAACCATCCAGGAGCCGGCCAGCACGGCCTCGACCACGCTCGACCTGCTGCAGCCGACCGGCATCAGCGGCGTCACCATGCCCAGCGGAGCCGACCGCATCCGCGTCGACTGGCACAACGGCAGCAGCTGGACGCTCGGCACCCCCGCCGCGACCGCCGCGCTTCCTGTCGGGGTCGCCCCCGCTGACATCCAGGCCCTGCGCTTCGTGTTCACGAGCTCCACGGGCGGTCGCATCGCCATCGGTGCCACGGCTGCACTCACCCTCGACACCGCGCTCAGCGCGGCAGCGGCCGCCGTGAGCGAGCCGACGACGATCGTCAACACGGCGTCCTCGTGGGTCACGGTCGGGGCCGAGAGCACCACCCCCGTGCAGGCCAGCGATTCGATCGTGATCGGGCCGCCGAGCATCCGCCCGATCGCGACCAAGCAGTTCGACGTAAGCTCGATCATCGGCGGGCAGCAGGTGCGCGTCGACCTCGGTGGCTCGAACGGCGGCGACTTCAGCCTCGAGGAGCTCACCCTCACCGAGCCGGCGCCGGGCACCACCTCGCTCGCCGACCAGGGGCTGACCTTCGACGGCTGGGTTCAGGCCGACATCGAGTGGCCGGTCGGCGCGACGAGCGCCGAGGTCAGCTACCGCTACGAGGGCGACGCCGACTTCAGCGCGCCGATCGTCACGACGACAGCCGACTCGCTTCCCGACCCGGTGGATGCGGCGCTCGTGACCGACATCCGCGTGCGGTTCCTCAGCACCCTGCCCCAGGGCATGGCTCCGGGGCAGTATGCGGTGCTGCCCTTCCTGGCCATGACCGACGTGGTCGTGAGCGACGTGACGACGACCAACACGGTGCGCGTCGACGTCGTCACCCTCGCCGACGAGACCGCGAGCGCCGAGGCCGACGACGATCTCACCCGCCGTACCGCGCGCGTCAACACCCTCATCACCAAGACCGCGAGCCCGGATGCGGTGTACGGCATCGCCGGCGCCACGAGCCTCGTGTCGCTGCCCGCGCGGGTGACTCCGCTGCCGAGCGCCGCCGTCGACCCGACCGCCTCGACCGTCGGGTCGACCGCGCTCGTCGTCACCGACCCGTTCGATACCGGCACGGACGACTTCTGGAACTGGTTCGACCTCAGCGCGATCGTCGCCACCGCGGTGCCCGGAAGCTCGGTGCTCTCGGTCGAGTACTTCGATGGTGCCGACTGGCTGCCGCTGCCCGGCGCCACCGGCGTGGTCGGTCCCTCCTTCCTCTCGACGACCATCGATCCAGCGATCCGCGCCGAGCTCGAGGGCGTGCGGTTCATCTACCGGCACGTCGACTACGACACGCTCGGCACACTGCTGAATCCCGGCTTCAGCGTGCAGCCGAACCTCTCGGTCAGCCTGCGCTCGCAGCTGCGCGACGGCACCGGCGAGGCTGCGTCGGCCAGCCGCACCGAGACCGTCGTCATCGACAACGTCGCGCAGAGCTGGGTGGGCAACCCGACCGCTGACCCCACCGTGGCCACCGACGAGGCGCTCGAGCAGCTCACCCTGCTGCCCACCGTCACCGAGGGCGGCGAAGGTGAGCCGGGCGGCAACGTCACCGCGCTCTCGAAGACCTGGCTCACCGTGCCGAGCACGGGCAGCACCGCGATCAACGCCCGGTCGGCGGAGCAGGCCACGGTCGAGATCAGCTGGGGCACCGGCGGGGCCGCCTTCGACTCGGTCGTGCTGAGCGACACGGCGAGCGATCCCGCGACCACCTCGGTGGCGGAGACCGTCTTCGAGGCCTTCGATCTGGTGCGCATCCCGGCCATCAGCCCGTCGATGGACCCGCTGCTGACCTACGACCGCATCGCGGCCGTCGAGCTCTACCTGCCGGGCACGGGCTGGACCGCGGCCAGCGGCAACCCCTGCGCCGGCAGCGCGTGCGACGGCACCTTCCCCGGCTACACCCTGACCGCGAGCGAGCGCGCCAACGCCACCGGCGTGCGCCTCATCGTCGAGGAGAGCCCGACCCGCGCCAGCCGCATCGGCAGCAACCCGCTCGCGCCGCCCGTCGGCACCGGCGTGGCCCCGTCGATGAGCCTCAGTCGCGACGTCCGCCTCGTCTTCGAGCTGCGCGACGTGCGCCGCAGCGACGCGGCCGTGGCGGTTCTCGGCTCGACCCGCGAGGCCGAGTACAACCTCGAGGGCGCGTTCGGCCAGGTGCGGAACACCGCTCTGATGCAGGGGCGGGATGCCGCCGACGCCGTGCTGCTCACTCGCACCGCGAGCGACGACATGCTCATCCTCGACACCCCGCTGACCGTCGACGTGACCAAGACGTGGGTCGACGGCCCGCTCGGCACCCCGCCGGTCGGTACCCCTCAGGCGCTGTACCCGCGCGCCCGCATGACCGTCGTCGCGACCAACGAGTCGGTCGCGCGGGTCGATGAGCTCGCGATCGTCGACCCGGTCGGCGGCACCGACCCGTTCGACGCGGTCAACCTCTTCGACATCGTGACCCTCACGGTGCCGGCCGGCGCCACGGCGAGCGAGGTGCGCCTCACCCGCGAGGGGGGCTCCGTCGACTCCGTCACGGTCAGCGCCGCGCTCGCGCTCACCACCGCCCAGCTCGCCGATGTCGTCGGCATCGAGGTCGTGCACACCGGACGCATCGACGTTCAGGCGACGACCCGTCTCGTCATCGACACCCAGCTTCGCCCCACCTTCCGCAGCGATCCCGCCACGCGGGTTACAGCCCTGACCAGTGCGGTGATCGACAACACGGCGCAGGCCCGCGTCGTCGACCCGGGCGGCATCTACGCCCCGCCGCCCGGTGAGAGCTCGTACACCCTCCTGGCCGAGGACTCGGCCTCGGTCTCCGTCGTCGACTTCTCCTACGGAGTCACCGCGACCAAGGGCATCGTGGCCGACACGACGGCCACGCCGAGCACGCCCGCGACGCAGATCGAGGGCAACTCGCGCGTCGCGACGGTGACCCTCACGGGCCAGCCCTCCGGCACCGTTCGCTCGACCGACATGCTGTTCGAGGACGTCAGCCCGACCTTCTGGAACGCGTACACCTTCACCGCGTTCGGCTCGCACTCCTTCGCGACCCCGATCAATCGCGTGAAGCTCGACGTGCTCGTCGGCGTGGACTACACCGTCGATCCCGGAACCGGGGAGCTCGTCGTCGAGTGCCAGGGCAGCACCGTGCTCGACGCCTGCTGGATTGAGGGCACGCTCGCGAGCTCGCTTGCTCTGCCGACCTTGCCGCCGGGCGCCACGATCGCCGACATCCGCGGCATCCGCGCGCAGTACACGCGCTCCGACGGCGCGGCCTGGGAGCGCCCGTTCAACCCGACGCAGACCCTGCGCTTCACCGCCACCCGGCGCGACACCCTCGTCGCCCCGGCCGGTGAGCCCGTGCCCTCGACGCTCTACGTCTACACCGAGCCCGCGCCGGGCGAGGCCGAGATCGGCGTGTTCACCAACGACCTGACCGTCACGGCGTGGGCCGACAACGGGGCGGATGCTCCGCTCTGGGAGGCCAGCGACGACGACACCAAGCAGCTCATCTTCCAGCACCGTCCCGCCAAGGTCGAGATCATCAAGACCCCGTTCGGCCCGCTCACCCTCGGCGCTCCGATCCCCTACGAGATCGAGGTCACCAACCGCGGCACCGGCCTCGACAAGCAGCTCACGGGCCTCGAGATCGTCGACCTCATCCCGGTCGACGGCCAGGGGCCGCAGCTGGTGCTCCAGCCCGACCCCGAGACCGGACTGCCCTCGGCGCCGGAGGATGTGGTCGTCATCGAGGTCGTCGATGAGGCGAACCAGCCGGTGCCGGCACCGAGCTTCACGGTCACGCTCGGCACGGCCGAGCCGACCGGGCAGCCGCTCACGATCACCCTCGACCCGTCCTTCGTGCTCGAGCACGACTGGACCATGACGATCAGCGCGCCCCTGCAGTTCCGCCAGTTCTTCGAGGCCGGCAGCGAGTCCGAGGGCTTCGTGCTCAACACCGCGACCGTGACGAGCGACCAGCCGTTCGACGAGTGCACCCCGTCGACCGACGGCGTGCTGCAGACGATGATCACCGAGGTGTCCTCCTGCAGCGCGACCACGCGCGTGTGGGCCCTGCCGAGCGCCCCCATGACGATCATCAAGGGCGTGAAGGGTGTCGAGGCCGGACCGCTCGGCACCGACGGCCTGCCGCTCATCGACCCCGTGACCGGCCGCCCCTATGACGACCTCGGGGTCATCAAGACGGTCGCCAGCAACCCGGCCGACTGCTCGACGCCGACCCTCGACGTCGAGGGCGAGCTCTACTACCGCTACCCCTGCGTGCCGATCACGCGTCCGGGTGGCGTCGAGGAGTGGGTGGGCTACTTCTTCAACGCGGGCAACGTGCGCGTGCACCAGATCTCGTCGATCGACGTGCTCCCGCGCGAGAACGACCGCGGCGTCATCATCAACGACGCCCGCAGCTCACGCTGGGCGCCGATCCTGCTCGAGCGTCCGCGCCTGGTGGGCTACCCCGACGAGGCGATGACCGTCTACTACACCGACCGGCTCGACATGGCGACCCCCGCCTGCAACGGCGCGGACATCCAGAACGATCTCGGCATGTCGCCGACGAGCGACCCCCCGATGGTCGAGTCGTACTGGCCGTGCGTGACCAGTTCCTCGCCGGGCGGGCTGCTCGATCGCGCCGACCCCGCGACGGGGTGGAAGGTCATGCCCCTGTCGCCCTCGGCCGCGCTGCTCGAGAGCGTCGTCGCTCTGAAGTTCGTCATCGACTTCGAGGTGGGCGGCGTGAGCCCCGTCGGGCTGGCACCCGGCGAGGCGGTCGCCGTCGCCTACGAGACCCGCACCGCTCTCGAGCCCGTGCTGCGCGAGACCAACGCCAACCTCGCGCGCGACTCCATCGCGTACAACTCGATCGCCGGTGCCGCGCGCGGCTTCGACGGCGTCAACGACCTGCCCTACCGGTTCGTCACCGAGCCGCGCAAGGTCGGCGTCGCGCTCGCGACCGGTGCCGTCGACCTGGCCAAGGTCGTCGATGGTGCGGGGGAGCGCTTCGCGCCCAGCTCCTTCCAGATCGCTCTCGCCTGCACCGTCGACATCGACGGTGCCGGCACCGAGCACGAGCCCGAGCCGATCCAGCTGCTCAGCAGCACCGGCGCCAACCGCTCGCCGTTCACCCTGACGGGCGATGCGGCCGCGACCCGCATCCTCGGTGTTCCGCTGTACGCGGTCTGCGACGTCAGCGAGGTCGGCACCACCGGGGCGACGACGACCGTCATCGCTCCCGAGCAGGTCGTCTCGCGCGCGCTCGACTCCAGCCCGTCGACCGTGTTCAACCCGAACCCGGCCCTCGACGAGCGCCCCGCGATCGAGCAGAGCACGATCACGAACACCTACGAGGAAGCGTCGCTCACGATCTCGAAGACGGTGAACATGAGCGGCGCGGTCAACGAGGCGGGCAACCCCGTCATGCAAACCAGCTTCTCGTTCAGCGTGGCGTGCACGTACGACAACGGGTCCGGACCGGTCGCCGTGACCATGACGCCGTCGACGTTCACCCTCAACAACGGCGGCTCGCGAACCTACACCGACCTTCCCGCCGGTGCGGTCTGCACCGTGACCGAGACGCAGGCCCGCTCGGCGACCGTCACCAAGGTCGTCACCGTCGGTGGTGTGGCCGGCAGCGCGACCAGTGGCGCGACCGCCACCGGCGTCGTGCTCGCGCCCGACACTGCCCTGGGCGCACCCACGAATGCCGTGGACTACACCAACATGATCGCGGTCGGCTCGCTGACCGTCACGAAGGCGATCACCGGAGCCGGCGCCGCCGAGTACGGCGACGGCGTGTTCACCGTGCGCGTCAGCTGCACCCGGACCAGCGCGGGAGCCACCCCGGCCACCACGGGTGCCCCCGCCAACTCGGTCTGGTGGGGCACGTTCACGCTCGACAACAGCAACCCGCCGAGCTCGCTGAGCCGCACGATCAGCAACATCCCGGCTGGTTCTGTCTGCGCCATCACCGAGCCCGGCAACGCGGGCGCCACGCAGGTGACCCTTCCGTCGAACGCGACGATCCTCGCGAACCAGACGGTCAGCCGGACGCTGACCAACCGGTTCGACCTTGCATCGCTCACCGTCGGCAAGACCGTGCAGACCTCGGCTGTCGACGCCGAGGGCAACCCGGTCTACCCGGCGGGTGACTTCGAGTACGAGGTCACGTGCACCTTCCAGTCGCAGACGGTGCTCGCGACGGGCTACAGCAGCTCGCCGATGACCTTCACGCTGCGGCACGGGGAGACGGAGACCCTGACCGGCCTGCCGGCCGGCGGCGCGTGCGCCGTCACCGAGACGAACACGCAGAATGCCGACTCCACCTCGATCCTCCGCACGGTGAACGGCACGCAGACCTCGATCGACGGGGTCACGGCGACCATCGCCTCGCTCGCCGCCGATGCGACGAGCCCGGTCACGCGCAACTCCACGCAGTTCACAAACCGCTACGGGGTGTCGAGCTTCACCATCTCGAAGGACGTCATCGGTGGTGGCGTCAGTCAGTTCGCGCCGGCATCCTTCACCGCCGCGCTGTACTGCGAGACCGCCGACGGCGTCGTCGCCTTCGACGGCGATGTCACGGTGGCCGCCGATGGTGTGACGACGATCGAGAACCTCGCCGACGGGTCGACCTGCACCGTCTTCGAGCGGGATGTCGAGCTCACGGGCGCGGACGCGCACCGCATCGTCGACGACAGCGGCACCGCGACCGACGGCTCGGTGATCGATGGAACGGACATCGTGATCACGGCCGACCAGCCCGGCCGCGTCATCCTGGAGAACTACTACCTGACCGGCGACCTCGAGGTCAGCAAGACCGTCCTCGGCGCGGGCGCGGCCTTCGGCGACGGCCCGTTCGAGGTGACCCTCGCCTGCGAGCGCGACGGCATCGCGGTCGACCTGGTCGGCGGCGCCACCCGGAGCATCGCGGCGGGCGGCACCGCCCGCTACTCGATGCTGCCCTCGGGCGCCGAGTGCACGCTCACCGAGACCGGTCCGGCCGGTGCCACCTCCAGCCGCATCCTCGACGGGAGCGGTACGGAGCTGACCGACGATGCCGCCACCGGTACCGGCTTCACCGTCGTGGTCGACCCCGCGGTGCTGCTCGACAACCAGGATCAGCCCGGCTTCGAGGTCGAGAACACCTTCGAGCTCGCGAGCCTGAGCGTCACCAAGGCGGTCGACAGCGACGCGGTCGACCAGGCGGGCACGCCGATCGAGTACGGCCCGTTCCCGGTCGCCGTGGACTGCCTCTTCGAGGGTTCCGCGGCCTACGGCACCGGCTACGACGCCGACACCCCGATGACCGCGATCCTCGCCGACGGCGACACCTGGACCATCGAGGGCCTGCCGAACGGGGCCTCCTGCACGGTCACGGAGACCGACGCGATGGATGCCGACAGCACGACCCTCACGGTCGTGGTCGACGGCGGCGACCCGACGACCGTCGACGGTACGACGACCATGGTGACCCTCGGCACGAGCACCGCCGTGGCCATCGACAACGCCTACACGGTCGGCCAGCTGACGGTCACCAAGGCCGTCACCGGGGCCGGCGCCGATGCCTGGGCGGATGCCCCCTACGAGATCGTCGTGCGCTGCGTGCTCGACGACGCGAGCGGCGAGCGCACGGTGTTCGAGCAGACCTACGCGCTCGAGCGCGGCGACGACCCCGTCGTGATCGACGGTCTCGCCACCGGCGCGCTGTGTTCGGTCACCGAGACGAAGACGGGCGGAGCATCCCTGACCCGCATCACCGTCGACGGCGGCGAGCCCTTCGCCGGCCTCGAGGGCGAGGTGCTGATCGACGGCCCCACGCACTCCGTGACCGTCACCAACCGCTTCGACCTCGGCGAGGTCGCGGTCTCCAAGGTGCGCGACGGCCTCGGTGCGGCGACCTGGGGGGCCGGGCCGTTCGAGGTCGAGCTCTCCTGCACGCGCACGATCGACGGCGCAGACCCGGTCGCGATCGCGATCCCGGGCGGAGCGACGCGCGAGCTGAGTTCCGACACCCTCTTCGAAGCGAGCTGGACGGGCCTCCCGCACGGTGCCGTCTGCTCGATCGAGGAGACCCGCACCGCCGGGGCGACCTCGACCGCGATCGACCTCGAGACCGTCGAGGTGGGGGAGAGCCCGGTCGGCTTCGTCATCACCAACACCTTCGATGTCGGCAGCGTCGTCGTCACCAAGACCTTCGCGGGTGACGGCACCGGCCTCTTCGTCCGCGACGACTTCGAGGCAAGCCTCGCCTGCACGCTCGAAATCGACGGGCAGGTGACGGCTCTCGAGATCCCGGGCGGCGCGACCCGTGCGCTCACCGCCGGCAACGGCTACACCAACCGCTGGGACGACCTGCCGGCGGGCGCCGCCTGCACCGTGGTCGAGTCGCGCACCGGCGGGGCCACCGAGAGCGTCGTCACCGGAGGCGAGCTCACCGTCGAGGCGGACGTCGAGCACGAGGTCTCCATCGAGAACACGTTCCTGCTCGCGGCCTTCTCGATCACCAAGGAACTCGCCGGTCCGTTCGCCTTCGAGGCGCGGGACTCGATCTTCGTCATCGAGACCTCCTGCCTGTGGGAGCGCGACGGCGAGATGGTCCCGATGCTGCCCGGCGACTGGTGGCTCGACGGAGCGGGCGGCGGCGAGCAGATCGAGGGCGACCCCGGTACCGACCCGACCGATCCGGTCGAGCCGCCGACGAGTGTGCGGCACGAGATCTCGGCCGGAACCACGGTGCTCTTCGAGAACCTGCCGGCCGGATCGGTCTGCTCGATCTCCGAGATCGACGGCGGCGGCGCCACGGCGCACCTGCTGTGGGCCGGCGGCGTGCTGCAGCTCGGCGATCTTGCGCTCTCCGGCGGCGCGAACGACTCCACCCTCACCAACGTGTTCCTCACCACGCTCGCCCTGACGGGTGTCGAGATCGTGTTCGCACTGTGGCTGATCGGTGGCCTGTTCTTCGTCGGCACGGTGCTGCTGCTGATCGCGCGTCGTCGGGCGGCCGCCTCCTAGGCCGTTCCGGCACGAACGCGACGGGCCCCGGTGGATGCTCCACCGGGGCCCGTCGCCCGTTGCGGGTCCGCGTGGCGCGCGTCAGCGCCCGCGGCGCTGCCCGCCCGAGGCGTTGCTCCGCACGACCTGGCCGACGCGGATGCCGCCCGACGAGCCCGACCCGCCCGCGGGGGAGGAGGCGCGGCGCGAGCCCTGGCGCGTGCGCGGCGCGGCGGCCGGAGCCTCGCTGCGCACGGGGGCCGCGGCGCGGCTGTGGCCGGTGGCCGTCGAGCCCTGGCCCGTGGTCGAGCCCGCGTCCGTGCGGCCAGCGCCGCCGGCGCCGCTGCGGCCAGCGCCGCCGGAACGACCCGACCCGCGGCCGTTCGAGCCGCCGCGTCCGCCGCGCGCGGGCGCCGCATCCGTGCCGGAGCGGCCGCGGGCGGCGCGCTTGCGCTGCGCGTTGGCGCCCTGCGAGCGTCCGCCGCCCTGCGGCTGCGGGCGCAGCACGGCGGGCAGCTCGTGCTCGGCGACGAGCGGGGCGACCTCGCCGATGAGGCGGGTGACCGCAGGCGACGATGCGGTGACCTGCTGCGGCTGCACGCTGATCTTCGCCTGGCGCAGCAGGGTCGCGGTGTCGCGGCGCTGCTCGGGCAGCACGAGGGTGACGACGTCGCCCGAGGCGCCGGCGCGCGCGGTGCGGCCGGAGCGGTGCAGGTACGCCTTGTGCTCCATGGGCGGGTCGACGTGGATCACGAGCTCGATGTCGTCGACGTGCACGCCGCGCGCGGCGACGTCGGTGGCGACGAGCACGCGCACGCTGCCGTCGCCGAAGGCGGCGAGGTTGCGGTCGCGGGCCGGCTGCGAGAGGTTGCCGTGCAGGTCGACGGCGGGGATCCCCTGCGCGGTGAGCTGCTTGGCGAGCTTCTTCGCCGTGTGCTTGGTGCGCATGAAGAGGATGCGGCGGCCGCTGCCCGAGGCGAGCGCGGTGATCATGCGCTTCTTCTCCTCGGTGCCGGCGAGCTCGAACACGTGGTGCGTCATGTCGGCGACGGGCGAGTTGGCCT
>VFQU01001424.1_pt1 | contig 14196 bp, 10 predicted proteins | sample 3512311 | NCBI WGS metagenome assembly VFQU01 (sample SAMN10412377, study PRJNA504923) | tailings metagenome | isolation source: Relicate 3 Philex TSF3 active mining site | place: Philippines: Tuba, Benguet | collected 2017-08-29
CCAGAAATAGGGCGCCTGACCGGCTGAGGCCCAGGGAGTGGGCATTGCCGACGTCCGGTCGGATGAGCAAGGGCGCCCCTTGCGCCTTCGCACCCAGGACTGGCAGTGCCCAAATGGCATTGCTCCCGGAGCGGTCACTGAAAAACAGCAGGTGCTTTCCATTGGGGGTCCAGGCAATCACCACATCGTCCGCGGGATGCTGCAGCAAAACGGATTCCGAACTGCCGTCCACGGCCAGCAACCGCAGATCCCGCTGTTCGGTTTTCTCGTTAGCGGGCAAGTCGTAGGCCAGATACTTGCCGTCTGGCGAAAACAGAAGTTTGGTCGAGCCGCGCCACTCAGTGGATTTGAGGATGCGGAGTTCTCCAGTTTTCGCAGTCACCAGCCCGATCTGATTACTCCGGTCTTTCTTCTGCACCTGAACGGCAACCAGACTACCGTCGGGACTCCAGTCATAAGGCGCAATCCAGGTAATCTCATCGTTGCGAACCAGGATTCTGGGCGCCACCGGTTTACCGCTTGACACTTCCACGAGCCTCAGGTCATAGCGGCCTTCGCGCTCGTCGTACCACATCACGGCAATGCTCTTGCCATCGCGCGAAATTGCGGATTCCTCCGGATAGTCCTTCGGACTCTGTGAGGCATCCTTCTGCGTCAAGACCCTGTCCTGCCCCGTCACGAGGTCATAAAGCGCGAGTTCACCGGTATTCCAATCAGTGTGCGAAAGAAAGCGGCCATCGGGGGAAATGGTTCCGCCAAAGGTGACGTTCTTTCCTTTCCAAACCTGCCGGCTTTGCATGCCGTCGCGCTGTGCGGGGGACTGGCGCAGCTGGCTTTGACGGGTGCGCGCCTCGGCAGCGATCTCGCCTTGGTCAGCGTAGTCGCGCACCAGGCGCTGGTAAATCTTGGGCCCCTCGCCACTGCCGAGCTTCTCATGGCAGGCCGCCATGCGGAGCAGAGCCTTGGCGGCCGTGGCGCGGTCTGCCCCGGCCTGCGCCACCGTCTTTTCATAAAGCGCGATGGCGCCCTTCAGATCACCATCCACCACCTCCCGGTCAATGGCCGCCTTCAGCGCCACCTGCGCTGCATTGGGTTTCTGGGCTACGGCGGACGGCGCCAGCGTCAACGCCAGCGCAAGGGCGACAGTTTGCATGGAAAGTGTTTTCATCGGGAAACCTTGTGTCACCAAATTAGGGAATTTGCAACCAGGTCGAATCCAGAAAGCGTCAAGATTGCGTCAAGAGTTCAAAGCGGTAGCCAATGCCGCGCACACCGAAGAGACTGCGCGGCTCGCCAGGGTTGATCTCGATTTTCTTGCGCAAGCTCCAGACATGCGTATCCACCACACGATCGGTGATGAAGGTGCCGGCATCCCAGGCCGCATCAATCAACTGCTGCCGCGTCAACACGCGCCCGGCGTTCTCAATAAAGGTCTTGAGCAGACGGTACTCCGTCGGCGTCAGCTCAATACGCTTACCCTGACGGGTCAACTCCGCTCGCGAGAAGTCGAGGGTGCAATCCCCAAAATGCACAATGTGCGACTGCGGGCTGCCGGGCTGACGCAGGCGCGCCTTGATGCGCGCCCGGAGTTCCCGGGGACTGAACGGCTTGGTGACATAATCGTCCGCACCGAGTTCCAGACCGAGCACCTTGTCCGTTTCGTGCGCTTTCGCCGTGAGCAAGATGATGGGCGTAGTGATGCCCTGCCGGCGGAGTTCACGGCAGACCTCAAAGCCATCCAGTGCCGGCAGCATCACGTCCAGCAGAATGAGATCAAACTTCCCGGTCATGGCCCGGCGCAGCCCTGCTTCGCCATCCATCGCGACTACCGTCTCATAGCCATGCCGGTTGAGGTCCTCCCGCAAGCCGAAGGCCACATCAGGTTCGTCCTCAACGATCAGTATCCTGTTCACATTACCCCCTGCCCGGCAACACCAGACTGAAAGTGCTGCCCTCGCCAACAGTGCTCTCCACCTCGACATGCCCACCATGCGCCTCGGCAATGTGGCGGACCATGGCCAATCCAATACCGGTTCCGGGAATCCCCAGGCGGCGGACGGATTCACCCCGCACAAACTTTTCGAAGAGACGGGCCTGTTCGGGTAGCGGGATCCCGAGCCCGTGATCCACCACCCGGATGCACACGCCGGAGGGAATGGCCGCCACCTCGATCCGGACTTCACGATGGTTGCCCGAATACTTCACCGCGTTGTGCAGCAGGTTCCAGATAGCGCGCCCAAGGGCTTCGCGGTCAGCATCAACCAGCAAAGGCCTGCCGGGCGTAAGGCACTCAATGAGAAAGCCACGGGCCATTGGCTCATTGGTGAACTCTGCCGTGACTTCCCGCGTCAGCGCCGCGGCGTCCACTGGTTCCAGTTGATAGGGGCGGCGGCCCGCTTCCATCCGGCCGAAGTCGAGCAGCGTTTCCACCAGACGGCTGAGCCGGTCTGTGGCGCGAGCCTGCGCCTTGTAGTAACTCAGCCGGGTTTCCGCAGGCAGATCAGGTTCTTCGGCCAGCATCTCGCCGAACTGCCGCAACGTGGTGAGCGGAGTTCGAAATTCATGGGAAACAGCGGCGACGAAATCCGATTGCAGGCGGGAAATGCCGAGTTCCCTCGTGATGGCCCGCCAGGCGAAATACGCGACAGCAGCAATCAGAATCAGCATGGCCGTCAGCGCCGCCATGAGCACGGTGCGGCGAGTGGAGAATTCCGGCAGCGGCCCGGCGTCCAGCGGGGCGGTGATGCTCCAGGGCAGGCCTGTGAGTGCGGGCTGGCGTGTCAAGCCAGCCGCTGGAAGCTTACCCTCACAGGTGAGTTGCACGCCATGGGGCGTTTCCCAGTAGCGGGCCAGAAACCGTGGCCCGGCCAGCAGCGCTTCGTCTCCGTGCCAAATGAGGGTGAAACCGGAAGCACATAGACCACCCTCTTCGGCTCTTCGCCTCCCCCACAGAATTTGCAAAGCCTCAGCCTGCTTTTCCATTTCCGGCGGAGCCGCCAGGTCAACCCCGGCCCAGCGGCGGCCCTGCTCAACTGCATCAAGATACGCATCCTGCCGCAGCGGCCAGCGCGTGGCCTGGAGTTCCCTGAGCAACTGCCGTGCTTCCTGCTCCAGTTCGCGGCGGCGCCCGGCCTGCTCGAGAGCACGGCAACGCGCGCGGCGCGCCATCAGGCCCGCTGGTTCGCCCGCAATCGCCACGGTATCGATGGCCACCAGGAGTCTCCATGCTTCCAACGCATCGTCAAGACTTCCCAGCTTGCGGTGAAGCCGGGCGATGCGGAGAAGGGCGCCGGCACGTACGGTATCCTGCGTGGACTTTGCCAGAGGCAGGCAAAGCGCGAGTGCCTGGGCAGGATCTCCAGCCTGAAACTCGGCTCGGTCCGCATCGGCAAACGGCTCATTGGCAGCCTCGGGCGGGACGGGTGGCTCGGGCAGGTACAGAAAGCGTCCCGTACCTCTTCGCAGCAACACGGCGTCCGGTGCGAGTTCCGGCTCCGGCCAGGCATTGCCCAGCGAAAGGCGGCGCTGTGTCTCGGCCAGGTCCTTTTGCAGGGCGGAAATGGCCCGCTCCAGCGAGGCTTCCGCCAACTCGGTTTGCCGCCGTTGTTCGAGACTACGGTCCTGCTCGAGCAGACGCAGCCCCAGAGTCACCAGCGTAATGGAGGGCAGCACGACAACAGCTACCACCGCGGCAAGAATGCCGCGTGGTACAGGGATGCGGTCTTTCTGTCTGGACGTTGCCAAAACTGCCTTTTCAGCTTATGCCGTCCGGTGGCCGTGGTTTGTCAAGATCCTGTCAAGACAGCAAGCGAAACTCCGCCCGCGCAACTTCAGTAGAATGACAGGCTGTGATTGCCCGGCGGACATCACCGCCAGTCGGAGACTCTGTCCATGTTGCCCTTCCTTTTGGTTCTCTCAGCTTTTGCCGCTTCCCTTACCGCCCAGGTTTCCTTGTCCGAGGTGAATTTCTGCCCCACTCGCGATGGCAGGCCGGCCCGCGTGAACCAGCCGGGCTTCCATCCCTCCCACATCCCCCGTGGCACCGATCTCGTCAAGGTCACGCTCAACTCTCCAGAGGCAGTTTGCAATGACGGTACTCCCGCGGTGCTCTACGTCCGGCCAGCGCAGGCTGGCACTCGCGATGCCTTGGGCCCCGTCGACAACAAATGGATCATTCACCTGCAGGAAGGCGGCGCCTGTTCCAGCCACGAAACCTGCCTGACCCGCTGGTGCGGCACCGGCTTTTACGACGCTTCCAAAATGTCCACCCGCTGGGCGCCACCCACCATGGGTGGCCTAGGCATCTTCGCGCGCCGCCCCGAAAATCAGTTCGGGAACTACAATCAGGTCTACACCTACTACTGCTCCTCGGATACCTGGGTGGGGCGCAAGTCCGCCTCCGTGCTCACCGACCCCGCCAACGCCTCACGCACCTACCGCCTGGATTTCAAGGGCTCCCGCATTGTCGACGCCGTTTTCGATGCCTTGCGGAACGGGCTCAACGATGCCCAGGGGCGCCCCCTGCTGCCACCGCTCGACCGCGCCACTCATATCTACCTCACTGGCTCCTCGGCTGGCTCCTCCGGCGTCCGCCACAACGCCGATCGTGTTGCCGCCCTCGTGCAGGCACGCACGCCCAACGCTGTCTTTGCCGTCATCTCCGACGCAGGCCTGAATGGCAACTCCAGTGAAGTCTCCGGCCTGCCGCCCGGCAACCCCGCCGACCCGTACACACTCCGCCAAACAGCTGCCGCCAGCGTCACCGCGAGCGTCTGGGATGCACTTTACGATCAGAGCTGCCTGGCGGCCAACCCCGTGAATCCCTGGCTTTGTTCCGACTCTGTCTTCGTGACCCTAAACCACACTACGGCTCCCAGCTTCAACCGCACTGACCTGCTCGACGGCAACAAGGTGAAGGACCTGGCCGAAACCACCCTCTACAAATCGGAAGCAGAATTTGCCCGCGCCTCCCATGACGTCATGACCCGCTTCACCCGCATCCGCCAACTGGCCCCGGAGCGCGCCCAGATCACGCAGGACCCCGGCGCCTATGCTCCCAACTGCGGCGTGCACATCACCCTCGATTCCAACACCTTCTTTTCCAAACAAGTCACCCAGAATGGAACTCGTTACAGCTTTTACGACGCGCTCTGGAACTGGGTGGCCGGCACTGGTGGTCCAACAGTTGTCCTGACTGCCAAACCACCGCTCTCTCCCGCAGAGCCGCCATTCGACCGCGAATGCACTGGCAGTGGCATGGCCAGCCCCGCCCTGGTTACGGTTTCCTCGGCCAGCTACGACACGATGCAACCCGTCGCCCCCGGCTCCATCGCCGCAGTCTTCGGCGCCAACCTCGCTCCGGAATTACGCGCCGCCACCACTACCCCCCTGCCAACAAACCTCCTCGGCACCACCGTGCGCATTGAGGATGCCACCGGCACCCGTCGTCAGGCCCGCCTCATTGCGGTTTCTCCGAACCAGGTAAATTTCCTCGTTCCGGCCGGGCTCGCGGCCGGGCAAGCCACCATCGCGGTGCAGAATGGCGGCGATGAGCTCACGCTCAGTCCCGTTCAGCTTGCCACCGTTGCACCGGGCCTGTACTCTGCCAACGCCCGCGGGGAAGGGGTTGCCGCCGCTGTCTACACGCGTGTCTTGCCCGGCGGCGGCCGTTCCACCGGCCTGATATTTGACCCCATCACCTTGGCGCCGACCAGTCTGGATCTCGCTACGGGCGATCTCTACCTCACCCTCTATGGCACAGGCTTTCGCGGCGCCCGCGCCAGCACCGCGCAGATCGGCGGCATCGCAGTTCCCGTTCTGGGCTTTGCGGCGCAGCCGGAATTCGCCGGCCTCGACCAGATCAACATCGGGCCCATTCCCGCCTCGCTAGCCGGACGTGCCAACGCCCCGATCATCCTGTCCTTTGATGGGAAAAACACCAATCCCGTGACCGTGTCTTTCCGATAAGGCTCCAGTACTCGGACCACTACTGCAAATCCGCGAAATCCCGCCGCACCCGCTCCACCCGCCGGGCATAATCCTGCGCATTCCCATAGGCGATGAACTTGTCATATCGCGAGTGCGATGCCCGGATCGGCAGCTCATGCTTGACGGGGCACCAGTGCTGCTCCGTGCGTGCCACAATCTCGGTGGCGTAAGCGCACAGTCCATTCACATACGAACAGTAGTAGCAGTGCAGTTTCTCGATGGCGTTCAAGTACGGCAGCCGCCCCCGGTCGAACACCAGATACTGGCTGCGCTTCACTTTCGGAATTCCATACAGCGGAAAACAGATGGCTTCGTACAGCCGCAGCGCCGCATCCAGCAGCGCAAATGGAACCAGGCAGCCGTAAATGATCGGCACGGTCAGCGCTACGGTCAGGCGCGAGCCGCGTACATAGGCCCACAATCCTCGCTTCTCTTCGCAGCCGCCCGTTTCGTGATGACCAAAGCTCGCCTCCAGTTCATCCTCAAGCGCGTGTATCTCGCGCAGCAAATGCATCTTGGCAGCCCGGGCATCCATGCTGTCCATACCCTATCACCACACCGGCTCAGGGCAACTGTGGCCGCGCCACATACTCCTTGGGAATCACTCCCGTGAGTGACTCGAGCCAACTGACAATGTCCCTGATCTGCCGCTCCTCAAGCTCGATACCCAATTGATGCCGCCCCATCATCCGTACCGCCTCAGGTAGACTCGCCACCTTCCCATCATGGAAGTATGGGCCCGTCTTCTCGACATTCCTTAAGCTGGGCACCTTGAACACCATCCGGTCGGTCTCGAGTTTGCTCACGGCCATCCGCCCCGCGTCAGTCTGCACCGGCCAAGGCTTCTCCCTTCCCACCTTTTGCAGGGACGCGCCGCCAATGTAGGGACCGTTATGACAACTCGCGCAACCGTTGTGCATGAACTCATGGTGCCCCTGCCATTCCTCGCGCGTAATCGCCCCGCGATCTCCCTTGAGAAAACGGTCCCATCGCGAAGGGGTTACCAACCCGCGCTCAAAGGCGCCAATCGCACGGGCAACATTGTCGAAAGTCATGGGCTCCGCCTGCCCGGGAAACGCGGCGGCAAAGTAGCGGGCATAACCGGGAATCGCCTTCAATCGCGCCACCACTTCCTGCTCACTGCCCATCGCCATCTCCACCGGATTCAGCACCGGCCCCTTGGCTTGCTCTTCCACATTGGGCGCCCGGCCGTCCCAGAATTGCGCCACATGCCCCGCGGCGTGATAAACGCTCGGCGAGTTCCGCGTGCCTTTCTGGCCTTTGTGCCCCGTTGATACAGGCAAACCGTCCACACCATACCGCTCGAGGTCATGACAGGAATTGCAGGAAACATCCCCGGCGGCCGACAGCCGCGGCTCATAAAAAAGCATGCGCCCAAGCTTCACCACAGGCTCGGGCGCGGGTTCCTTGCCCATCCATTGGGGAAGCGAACCCATCATGCGGCCATGCATCATTCCAGGTCCCTGAGCGGCAGCCCATCCAGCCGCCGCCCAGGCGACGATGAGGATTTTAGTCACTGCACCACCTCTCTCTCCGTTTCCCCACCACCCAGGAGTGGCCCCCTCTGGTTTCGGCTTTGCTGTGCCGGAACTCTGGACTTTTGTCCTTTGGGCTTTTCTCCTTTCACTAGTGCAGACTCAGAATTGGAGCAAAAGTGACAACCTGCTGGCGCGCCCACCCGCGAATCTGATAGCCTTGCCAGCCATGGACACAGACGCTGCCCAACTACGCGAATTCGCGGCGCTTTACACGCAGGCCTGGTGTAGCGGAGACCCCACCCGCGTGGCGGGTTTCTTCTCCCCGGAAGGCTCTCTGCGCGTCAACGAAGACTCGCCCGCCGTTGGACGCGCTGCGATTGCCGCCGTCGCCCAGGCCTTCATGACAGCATTCCCGGATCTCTGTGTATCCATGGATGAGCTGCTCTTGCGCGGCGAGTCAGTCGAGTATCACTGGACGCTGACCGGAACCAATACCGGACCCGGCGGCACCGGGCGCCACGTGCGCATCAGCGGTTATGAGGAATGGCAGATGGGGGCCGACGGCTTCATTGCGTCCTCGGCCGGACACTTCGACGCCGCCGACTACCAGAAACAGTTGGCCGGCTAGGCGAGCGCCTTACCATACAGTGCCAGCAGGCGGCTCCACGCCTTCTCCGCGTCGGCCTGCTGGTAGACCTTCGAATCGGGCGGGCACCATCCGTGTGCCCCCGAATACACTTCCACTTCGGCGCTCAACTTGGCCTGCTCGAAAGTCTCCTTCAGCACGGCCTTGTCTTTCGGCGACCGGGCATCATCATTGGCCGCAATGGCTACCAGGAAAGATGCCTTCGTCTTCGATGCCTGCAGATGCGGACTGTTGGGTTGATCGGTCACCAGCCCGCCGCCATGAAACGAAGCCACTGCGCCTACGCGATCGGGCACTGCCGCTGAAGTGCGAAATGCCATCGGCCCGCCCATGCAGTAGCCCTGCGTCCCCACGCGCTTGTTCTTGGCCACGGCCTTCTGCCCGTCCAACCAACCGATAAAGGCCTTGGCGTCTGTCATGTGCGTTGTCTCGTTCAGGCTGCGCGCCAGCGGCATCACTTCCGGGAACGGCGTATTGGTTCCCTCTGCCGCGGTAGGAGCCTTCTTCGTGCGATAGAACGGGTTCACCACCAGCACCGCATAACCGGATTCCGCCAGCCGTTTGCCCATCTGCCGGAATGCCGACCGCAGACCGAAAATATCAGGCCATACCAGCACTGCCGGGGCTGTGCCGCTGGCTGGATGGACGAAGTACGCATCACACTCCCCATCCGGAGTCGTGATGGTCACATCCTGCTCCTTTACCGTAACGGCATTGGCGACTGCCGGCAGTATGGCCGCCCCAAGCACTGCGCCAAATTCCTTTCGCGTCACCAGCCCGCGGGCCGCAAAATCACGCCGGTCGTCTTCGAAATGGTTCTGATCACACATGTCTGGAAAGCTCCCTTCGGAATCTTCCAATTTTAACCGGGTTGACCACACCGACGTTGCATTGGTTCGCTGTTTTGCGAATCGCTGCAGCGACTGCCGGGAGGGCAAAAACAAAGGGAAGAGGGATCTCTCGCTCCCAGTTCGAGTTCAAACCTGCGGCCCTTCGGTTCTCCACAGAGAGCGCTGAGCTTCAGAACCGCTCAGGTTTTTGGGCTGCGCCGGCCGCGGAAAAGGTCGCCGGTTGCTGACCCCACGCGGAAGATCGACCCGGCACTACTTCGGCTGGGAAACGATGCGTAAGTAAGGCCGGAGCGCCCTCCATCCTTCTGGGTACTTTTGCTTGGCTTCTTCATCAGAAACCGACGTCAGGATGATCACGTCATCACCGTTCTTCCAATTCACCGGCGTGGCCACTTGAGGGCTCGCTGTCAATTGGATTGAGTCGAGCACGCGTAGCACTTCGTCGAAGTTCCGCCCTGTGCTCATCGGGTAGCTCAGCATCAGCCTGATTTTCTTGTCGGGACCAATCACGAAAACGGTTCTTACAGTGGCGTTGGTCGCCGCCGTGCGGCCTTCACAGGAATCGCCCGCATCGGCGGGAAGCATGTTGTATAGCTTTGCCACCTGCAGTTCCGGATCTCCGATCATCGGATAGTTCACCGTGTGACCTTGCGTCTCTTCGATGTCAACGACCCACTTGTCGTGACTGCTCACCGGGTCCACGCTGAGTCCGATGATCTTGCAGTTGCGCTTCTTGAATTCCGGCTCCAGGCCGGCCATGTAGCCCAACTCTGTGGTGCATACCGGCGTAAAGTTCTTGGGATGCGAGAACAGGATGGCCCAGTTGTCGCCAATCCATTCATGCAAGTTGATCGGCCCCTGAGTCGTTTCGGCCGTAAAGTTCGGAGCCTCATCGTTGATACGCAACATGGACTGTTTCCCCTCGCTGTGTCATGATTCTCGCCACGGACGGCTAGCCCTAAATTACACACAGCGAAGCAGTTGCGGGCCTCCGGCCACCAGGGCCTCATCCTGCGCAGGATCTTCTTGAATTTTGAAGGGTTTGCGTCCTGTTCAGAGTCAGGGAATGGGGCCCTGTCCCTGGCCAGCTGCCGGATTTTGGCTGGATCCTGTGCCCGGTTCAGACCACGGGAGTGGTACAGTGAAAGGCAATCTACAAAAGCACGGAGAACTTTTGGATGAAGAAAAAAGCGCTGATAACGGGCATTACCGGCCAGGACGGTAGCTATTTGGCAGAACTGCTTCTGGACTTGGGCTATGAAGTGCACGGTATTGTGAGGCGCGTCGCCCTGGAGCAGCCAGAGCAACGACTCGGGAGAATACAACACATTCGCCACCAGCTTCACTTGCATGCTGCAAGTCTTGAAAGCTACCCTAGCGTATTTCAAATCCTAAGCAAAACTCAGTTTGACGAATGCTACCACCTCGCGGCACAAAGCTTTGTTGCCGAGAGCTTTAGCGATGGCTTTTCCACCATGGCCATCAATGTCAATGGCACTCACTTCATGCTGGAGGCCATCAGGCAACTCCAACCGAAATGTAAGTTCTATTTCGCTGGCTCCAGCGAAATGTTTGGAAAAGTAAGAGAAACGCCTCAGAAAGAAACGACTCCCTTTCATCCCCGCAGTCCTTATGGCATCAGCAAGGTAACTGGCTTCTATCTCAATTTGAATTACCGGGAAGCTTACGGCCTTTTCGGTTGCAGTGGAATGCTTTTCAACCATGAAAGCCCACGCCGTGGCTTCGAATTTGTAACGCGCAAGATCACAAGCACGGTTGCCCGCATCAAGGCTGGCCTGGCAACTGAACTTCGGTTGGGAAACCTTGATGCCCGCCGCGACTGGGGCCATGCCAAAGACTATGTGCGCGCCATGCATTTAATGCTGCAGAACGAGCAACCCGATGATTACGTTGTCGCCACGGGCGAGACCCACACCGTCAGGGAGTTTTGCGAGTTGGCATTTGCGGAAGTCGGCTTGAATTATCAGGACTTCGTGAAAATCGATCCGTCCTTCTATCGCCCGGCGGAAGTGGATTTATTGGTGGGCGACTTTTCCAAGGCGGCTTCCGCCCTCAACTGGCAACCGTCCTACTCTTTCCAGAGCATGATTCGTGAAATGGTTGCCTCAGATCTAATCCTCTATGGCGCCGGTGAAAAAGACGCCGTCGCCCCCTGATTGCTGTAGGGTTCTGCCGGGTCTGGACATGGATTCGAGGATGGAGGAATCGGATAACCTCTGAGTTTGATTGCCGACACCGAATGCGGTGGCAATTCAACCGAAAAGCAGCTTCCATTCACTTTCAGGCTGCTGGGTCGCAACCGTATTTGCTCCGGTCCTCCCTCATGAAATCTGCCGTTCGGCTGAAATGAAGATTGCGGTCCAAAAATCCCTTCAGGAACGAATGAAGGAATCGTCGTTCCGCTGTTGGCATCTGGCGCCGTCCCTTCGAGCGTCTGCATTTCGACCTCCCCGGAGGCGGTGAATCCGTTCAGCAGAAACGCCGCCGTCATGGGTCGATCCAAGTCCTTGTTGATCGCCATGATCCGCATTTCCCCTGTCTTCTCATCCATACTGGACACCACTTCCACATAAGCAACATTCGACGCTGCGGGAACAACCCCGATCGACCGCGTGTTGAAGGTAGGAGACTCCACCTGTGTTTCCACTAACAGATCTCCAAAGTTGTGGCGAAAGAGCTCAAAAGCCAGAAAAGGGGCCTTGGCCACGCGCTCACTGCTGTTCCGAAATCCAATCCAACCCTGCGTCCACGGATCGAATAGCGTGAACGCTTGGGCAATCTCCATTCGGGGATGCTCGACAAACATCTTGAGCAGACTCGCCGTATACACAGCGCTGGCCATTGTCTTTACATGGTCCACGAAGCGATTCCGTGGATCGATCTGGAAAAATGGTCCATACTCGACCATGGCAAAACGGACCTTTTCTCCCGCCGGACCCATATGTTGATCGACCTTCTGCGACAGATCGTCCAGCATCTGCCGCAGCACGGCCGGTGCGGCTAACATCCCTTCGTAAACGACGCGCAGATCCCACCCGGCATCTTCTCCCAACATGATTGGCGCGAGAGCATTATGGAGCGCCAGATAGTCAACGTGGTCTTTCGAATTCCGCAATACAACATCGGTCCAACAGCCCGACTGCCCCACCTGGCCACAACCATTCATGCCGAAGTTAAACTCGATGTCAGCCGCAATTTTCACATCGGGGTCTTCTTCCTTCAATGCTTGCGCAAACCGGTTCAGCGTTGCGGAATATCTTTCGGGTGACCAGAACTCGCCTTCCGGATCGTTGGGATTGTTGACAAAGTAGATTTCGTTTCCGATCTCCCAATGCTTGACGGGATGCCCCTTTTCCTTCAAATAACGCAGCCACTCAACAGCCTCCTCGGGTGTTCCAGTGTAGGCATTGGCGGTTATGAAGAGTGGCGCTTTGACTTCGTTTGCAAAGTTGATGGCTTCATCTGTACCGAATGTATTGATCGAATCCCCCCGGTCTGGCAACAGCAGTGAAACAGGGCGGGTTGCACCAATCCCGTTACGCCAGTGATAGAAATTTGCGAATAGTCCTCCCGGGAATCGAAGCGAAGTCGGGGCGGCCTCCTTTGTCAACCGGATTATTTCCTCATCGAACTTCTTTGTGAACTCGTTCCATACCCCAAAGAACCCGTGTGCATACTCGATGTTCATGCCGTAAAGACCTTCAGGTACCCTCCGTATCACATGGGAAGGGTTCACGAATATTCTCGCGACATTGGATTGGGCATTGGCCGGCTGTAGCGGTTTCGTGTTTGCTTCGGCTAACTCTACGTACAGATCATCAAAATAGGCGCTTCCCTCCGTACCCTGTACAGCGCAGTACAAAAACAGTTCCTTCAGTGCAATATCAGGAACGTCAAATACATCCTGTCGCTGATGCAATTGCCGCGACCCACGATTCGGCTCAGGATTCATACGGATGGAGCGGACAAAAACACTACCATCGACTCCAACGGCTACCATCCGCAAAATCGCGACACTGTCTCCCTCCGCATTCATCCATCCCCCGTAAAGGAAGCTCTTAGCGCGGGCGTTGGCATGGGGAACCCTCTGAATCACGCCGTAGTCATAAAAGCTGGAATCCACGACGTTTTGCGCATTGGGGTACAGGCCGAGACTGTTAAGTCCGCTTTTCCGATACTTGGGAGAAACGAAGATTCTGCCCCGATTGAAGAGTTCCTGCCGGATATTCCAGATCCCCACCCATCCGCCTTGTGGAAGCTGCCTTTCGAACCCCGGGTTCGAAACCAGATTCTCACCCGCTGTCTGCGCTCCAGCAAGGTTGGCCCATACCAGCACAACGGTAAGCATCATCCGCACAGACATCAAAAACTCCTCTTCAACTTCTCCGCCACTCCGGAAAATCCGTATTTTTGAACGAATTGTACCGTGCGGCCACAATTATAAACCAGCTGGATCCAGCGCGAAACCCTTGGGATCGGCAGTTCCCATTTCCCTGCTGGCTTGGCACCTTTGTCAATCTCCCCAACGAATTCCAGATAAGCCTTTGCGGCGTCTTCAATCTGGAGATGCCGCAAGGCAAATTGCCGGGAGGCCCGCGCCATTTCCTCTCGCAAAGCTTCGTCAGTGACAAGCTTCTCCAGTGAAGCGACAACCTGTTCCTCTTCCTGGGCCGCACCGGGCTCAACCAGCAACACACAGTTCGGGGGTAATTCCAGGAAGAACCCCTGCGCTGTCGCAACAATGGGCTTGCCTGCCTGCAGCAGCCTTAAGCTCCCCCCCGAGGTTTCACCCGCCGTTGGGTGACGCAAGTCGATCGCTGCGTCCGCCAAATCGATGTAGTCCAGATATGCCTGGGAATCAACCCACCCGGTCAGGATCACATGCTTCTTCAATCCCTTCCGCTCAATTGTTTTCCTGGCCTCCTCTCCCAGTGTCCCCTCCCCAACCAGCACCAACTGCACCGCAGGGTGCTTTTCCACCAGTCGCGCCAGACAACGCAGCACCAGATCAATTCGTTTGTTGAAGGCCAGGCGGCTCACCGACGCAATCAGAAATGCATCGCGCGAGATTCCGTACTTTTCTCTCAACTGATCCCGCTTCCCCAATTCGATTCGCTCCGGGGTAGCGTGCCATATCATGCGCGCCGGAATACCCGGGTACTCCTGCCTGAACCGGTCAAACGCATACCGG
>VFQU01001425.1_pt1 | contig 14194 bp, 8 predicted proteins | sample 3512311 | NCBI WGS metagenome assembly VFQU01 (sample SAMN10412377, study PRJNA504923) | tailings metagenome | isolation source: Relicate 3 Philex TSF3 active mining site | place: Philippines: Tuba, Benguet | collected 2017-08-29
CGGCCACGGCCGACGTCACCTACATCGAGCCCATCACCTGGCAGACGGTCGAGAAAATCATCGCCAAGGAGCGCCCCAAGACGGCTGGCGGCTTCGCCATCCTGCCCACCATGGGTGGCCAGACAGCACTCAACTGCGCGCTCGACCTCTGGCGCCACGGCGTGCTGGCCAAATACGGCGTCGAGCTCATCGGCGCCACGCCCGAGGCCATCGACAAGGCTGAGGATCGCCTGAAGTTCAAGGACGCGATGACGCGCATCGGCCTCGGCTCGGCGCGCTCGGGCATTGCCCACACGCTGGACGAAGCCTGGGCGGTGCAGAAGACCGTGGGTTTCCCGGTCGTGATCCGCCCGAGCTTCACGCTCGGCGGCACCGGTGGCGGCATCGCTTACAACCCTGAAGAGTTCGAGATCATCTGCAAGCGCGGCATCGAAGCCTCGCCCACCAACGAGCTGCTGATCGAAGAATCGTTGCTCGGCTGGAAAGAGTACGAGATGGAGGTCGTGCGCGACAAGGCCGACAACTGCATCATCGTCTGCTCGATCGAGAACCTGGACCCGATGGGCGTGCACACCGGCGACTCGATCACCGTGGCGCCGGCGCAGACGCTGACCGACAAGGAATACCAGATCCTGCGCAACGCCTCGCTGGCCGTGCTGCGAGAAATCGGCGTCGACACCGGTGGCTCCAACGTGCAGTTTTCGATCAACCCGAAAGACGGTCGCATGATCGTCATCGAGATGAACCCGCGCGTGTCGCGCTCCTCGGCGCTGGCTTCCAAGGCCACGGGTTTCCCGATCGCCAAGGTGGCGGCCAAGCTGGCCGTGGGCTACACGTTGGATGAGCTGCGCAACGAGATCACCGGTGGTGCCACGCCCGCCTCGTTCGAGCCCTCGATCGACTATGTGGTCACGAAGATTCCGCGCTTCGCGTTCGAGAAGTTCAAGGACGCCAACGACCGCCTGACCACGCAGATGAAGAGCGTGGGCGAGGTGATGGCCATGGGCCGCACCTTCCAGGAAAGCTTCCAGAAAGCCTTGCGTGGCCTGGAGGTCGGCGTCGACGGCATGAACGAGAAGACGCAGGACCGCGAGACGCTCGAGAAGGAGCTCGGCGAGCCCGGCCCCGAGCGCATCTGGTACGTGGGCGATGCGTTCGCCGCAGGCTGGACGCTCGACGAGGTGCACCAGTTCACCAAGATCGACAAGTGGTTCCTGGTGCAGATCGAGGAGATCGTGAAGCTCGAGATGGCGATGGACGCGCTCACCGCCGGCAAAGGCGATGGCGCGCTGAACTCGCTCGACGCCACCACGCTGCGTGGGTTGAAGAAAAAGGGCTTCTCGGACCGCCGTCTCGCCAAGCTGCTCAAGTCGAACGAGCTCGCGGTGCGCGCGCGCCGCAAGGAACTGGGCGTGCGCCCGGTCTACAAGCGCGTGGACACCTGCGCCGCCGAGTTCGCCACCAACACGGCCTACATGTACTCCACGTACGAAGGCCATGGCAGCGCCGAGTGCGAGGCCGAGCCCACCAACAAGCGCAAGATCATGGTGCTGGGCGGTGGCCCGAACCGCATCGGCCAGGGCATCGAGTTCGACTATTGCTGCGTGCACGCCGCGCTGGCCATGCGCGAAGACGGCTACGAGACCATCATGGTCAACTGCAACCCCGAGACCGTCTCGACCGACTACGACACCAGCGACCGCCTCTACTTCGAGCCGCTCACGCTGGAAGACGTGCTCGAGATCGTCGACAAGGAAAAGCCCGAGGGCGTGATCGTGCAGTACGGCGGCCAGACGCCGCTCAAGCTCGCGCTCGGCCTGGAGGCGGCGGGCGTGCCCATCATCGGCACCTCTCCCGACATGATCGACGCGGCCGAAGACCGCGAGCGTTTCCAGAAGCTGCTGCACGAGCTGAACCTGCGCCAGCCGCCCAATGCCACCGCGCGCACCGAGCCCGAGGCGCTGGAAAAGGCTGCAGCCCTGGGGTATCCGCTGGTGGTGCGTCCGAGCTATGTGCTCGGCGGGCGCGCGATGGAGATCGTGCACGAGCAGCGCGATCTGGAGCGCTACATGCGTGAAGCTGTGAAGGTCAGCAACGATTCACCGGTGCTGCTCGACCGCTTCCTCAACGATGCCATCGAATGCGACGTCGATGCCGTGCGCGATGCTTCGGGTCGCGTGTTCATCGGCGGCGTCATGGAGCACATCGAACAGGCCGGCGTGCACAGTGGCGATTCCGCTTGCTCTCTGCCACCGTACTACCTGAGCAAGGCCACGGTCGATGAACTCAAACGCCAGACCGCGGCCATGGCCCAGGGGCTGAATGTGGTCGGCCTGATGAACGTGCAGTTCGCGATTCAGGAAGTCGATGGCCAGGATGTGATCTACGTGCTCGAGGTGAACCCACGCGCCTCGCGCACGGTGCCCTTCGTGTCCAAGGCCACGGGCATCCAGCTGGCCAAGGTGGCCGCGCGCTGCATGGCGGGCCGAACGCTCGATGCGCAAGGCATCGGCGCCGAGGTGGAGCCGCCGTACTTCAGCGTGAAGGAGGCGGTGTTCCCGTTCGTGAAATTTCCCGGCGTGGACACCATCCTTGGCCCCGAGATGAAGTCCACCGGCGAGGTGATGGGCGTGGGCAAGACCTTTGGCGAGGCCTTCGTGAAGAGCCAGATCGGCGCCGGCACCAAGCTGCCGAGCGCCGGCAAGGTTTTCCTCACGGTCAAGAACAGCGACAAGCCGCGCGCGGTCGAGGTCGCGCGCCAACTGGTGGCGCTGGGCTTCGAGCTGATCGCCACGCGCGGCACGGCCGCGGCCATTGAAGCGGCCGGCCTGGCGGTGCAGCAGGTGAACAAAGTCACCGAAGGTCGCCCGCACATCGTGGACATGATCAAGAACGGCGACATCGCGTTGGTGATCAACACGGTGGAGGAGCGCCGCAACGCCATTGCCGATTCGCGCGCCATCCGCACGTCGGCGCTGCTCGCGCGCGTGACCACATTCACCACCATCGCGGGCGCCGAAGCCGCGGTCGAGGGCATGAAATACCTGGACAACCTGGAGGTGATCTCCGTGCAGGAGATGCACGCCCAACTGGTGGCCTGATTGCCGGGCACCCCTTGGCAGCCCGTTTGAGCCGGGCATAATGCCCGCCAGACACCGCCGTGCGGCAACGCTCGGCGGTTTGCTTTTGTGCATGCCGCCAGCGGTGCGGCCAAGAAGGAGTCCAGCCATGGCCACCATCCCCATCACCAAGCGCGGTGCCGAGAAGCTCAAGGAAGAGCTGCACCGCCTCAAGACCGTGGACCGCCCGGCGGTGATCAACGCCATTGCCGAGGCGCGCGCGCAGGGTGACCTGAGCGAGAACGCGGAGTACGACGCCGCCAAGGATCGCCAGGGCTTTATTGAAGGCCGCATCGCCGAGATCGAGGGCAAGCTGTCGGCCGCGCAGATCATCGACCCGTCGGCGCTGGACGCGGGTGGCAAAGTGGTGTTCGGTGCCACCGTCGAACTGGAAGACGAGGACAGTGGCGCCGCCGTGACCTACCAGATCGTGGGTGAGGACGAGGCAGACCTCAAGCAAGGCCTCATCAACATCGGCAGCCCGATCGCCCGCGCGCTCATCGGCAAGGAAGAGGGTGATACCGCTGAGGTACAGGCTCCGGGCGGCACGCGCCGCTACGAAATCGTGGCCGTGCGCTACGCCTGAAGCCGGCCCGCCCGCATGCGGTTCCAGCGCCAGGCTCTGCTGATGGCCGCCCTGTGGTGGGGCGGCATCACGGCGCTGAGCTTCCTGGCTGTGCCCACGCTGTTTGCCACGATGGGTAGCCCCGCTGTCGCCGGGCCTGTGGCCGCCAAGCTGTTTTCGCTGCAGTGCCAGGCCGGCCTCGTGATCGGCGTGGTCCTGCTCGCGCTGGTGCGACAAGGCGGCCCGACTCCGTCGTCGTACCCCTTGATCGGTCTCATCTGCGCAGCCATGGCCATGGCGCTGCTTCAGGAGTTTGCCGTCGCGCAGAAGATCGTTACCGCGCGCGCCAGCGGCGGTGACCTGAAGCTCTGGCACGGCGTGGGCAGCGCGTTGGTGCTTGGGCAGTGGTTGTGTGCGGGTGCCTTGCTGTGGCGCTTGAGCGCGCGGCGCTGAGCGGGCCCACAGCCAACCCTGGTTGACGCTGGCAATCAGATCCAACACCCGAGGAGCACCGCCATGAGCACATCCCCATCCCGCATCGCCTTGGTCACCGGCGCCGGCAGCGGCATCGGCCGCGCCACCGCCCAGGGCCTGCTGGCCGATGGCTTTACCGTGGTGCTGGCAGGGCGCCGCCCGGAGCCCTTGAAGGCCTTGGCGGACGAGGCCGCGGCGCGTGGTCAGACCGCCTTGGCCGTGCCCACCGACGTGACCGACCCGGCCAGCGTGCAGGCGCTGTTCGACACCATCGAACAGACATTCGGCCGCCTCGACCTGTTGTTCAACAACGCGGGCGTGAACGCACCGGCCGTGCCCATGGACGAGTTGCCGCTGGACAAGTGGTTCAGTGTGCTGAACACCAACGTGAGCGGTGTGTTCCTGTGCGCCCGCGCGGCCTTCGGCCTGATGCGGCGACAGTCGCCGCAAGGCGGTCGCATCATCAACAACGGCTCGATCTCGGCCCATGCCCCGCGGCCGTTCTCGGCGCCGTACACCGTGAGCAAGCATGCGGTGACGGGGTTGACCAAGGTGCTCGCGCTCGACGGCCGTCCTTACAACATCGTGGCCAGCCAGATCGACATCGGCAACGCGCTGACCGAGCTGTCGTCGCGCATGACGCGCGGTGTGCTGCAGGCCAACGGCAGTACGGCGACCGAGCCCATGATGGACGTGCAGGAGGCCGCCCAGGCCGTGTGCTACATGGCTTCGCTGCCACTGACCACCAACGTGCTGACCATGACCATCATGGCCAGCGCGATGCCCTTCGTCGGGCGCGGCTGAACCCCCGCGGCGTCCCGCTAGACCCCTCCGGGCCGGTGCCGCGGCCACCCGAGCAGGTGCCCGAGCAGGCGCGAGCGCACCGGCACGGCGGCGCCCAGCTGGCGGTGGTAGCCGTTGTAGGGCGATTGGTCGAGCGAGGCGTCGAGTTCGTCCAGCCGCGGGAACGGGTGCAGCACCTGGGCCTTCGGCCGCAGCACGCGCTGCGCCCGCGCCAGATCAAGCCGGAAGGCGTTGCCGCCCTGTGGATCGAGCGTGTTCCAGTAGCGCGTGGGCGTGAGGTAGACGAAGTCGCACTGGCTGAGCACCTCGTCCACCACCGCGCTGTCGTTGCTCTGCACGGTGGGCAAACCGTTCACGTAGTGCGGCGGCATGCCCAGTTCGGGCGGTGAAAGCAGGGTCAGGTCCACGCCCAGGCGGACGAGTGCCCGCGCCAGCGAATGCTGGGTGCGGTGGTCGCGCAGGTTGCCCATCAGCACCACGCGCCGGCCTTCGAGACCCGCGCGGCGCAGCGCGGTCAGATCGATCAGGGCCTGGGTCGGGTGCTCGTTGCTGCCGTCGCCGGCGTTGACGACCGGTGCTTCGCAGGCCCACAGGGCGTCGGCGGCCAGTGCCTCGCCGGTGCGCACGGCCACGCAGTCGGTGGTGATGCTGAGCTGGTGCAGTTCGTCGGCCAGGTCGAGCGTGGCGCGCACCGCGTGGCCGCGCGCGTCGACGCCCACGGGCACCAGGCCCACGCGCAAACCGCTGGCGGCAAAGCCCGAGGCGGTGCGCAGGCTGGGTTGTTCGAACAGCAACCCCAGCGTGCCCCAGGGGGTGGGCGGTACCGCGGTGCGCGGCAACTCGGGGTGGCTCAGCGCCAGCAGTTCGGCGTCGTCGAGGTCGTCGATGCCGAGCAGGTGCCGGCAGCGGCTGGCGTTGCGCCAGGGCGAGGGTACGGCGGGAAAGGGAACAGCCGTTGGAGTGATGGTGAACATGTGACAGCGATCCATGGGAAGCAATGGAACCGCCGCCGGGGTGTGCGCACCGGCTGGCGGCGGGGCTTGCGTGCGCGGTCGGGTCGACGTGGCGTCGACGACCCCGCACCCCGGCGGTTTGCCACAGGGCGGATCGCAGGAACAGCTGGCATTACCCCGGTATGAGCGGGGGCACTTCGGCGCGCAGGTGCCGGGAAGTCCCGCGCGCGGTGCGGGTCGTCAGGCCTGGGTGACGCGCTCGGCCGATTCCAGCGTGTTGGCCATCAGCATGGTGATGGTCATGGGGCCCACGCCGCCCGGCACGGGCGTGATCCAGCTGGCCACTTGTTTGACGCCGTCGAAGTCCACGTCGCCGCAGAGTTTGCCGGCGTCGTTGCGGTTCATGCCGACGTCGATCACCACCGCACCCGGCTTGACCATGTCGGCGGTGAGCACGTTGCGTTTGCCCACCGCGGCCACGATCACGTCGGCCTGGCGCGTCTGCGCGGCAAGGTCTTTCGTGGCGCTGTGGCAGATGGTGACGGTGGCATTGGCCTGCAGCAGCATCAGCGCCATGGGCTTGCCCACGATGTTGCTGCGCCCGATGACCACCGCGTGCTTGCCACGCAGGTCGTAGCCGATGTGCTCCAGCATCTTCATGCAGCCGTGCGGTGTGCAGGGCCAGAAGCCGGGCAGGCCGGTCATGAGGGCGCCGGCGCTGGCCACGTGGAAGCCATCCACATCCTTGGCGGGCGAGATGGCTTCGATCACCTTCTGCGCGTCGATGTGCGCAGGCAGTGGCAGTTGCACCAGGATGCCGTGAATCGTCGGGTCGTTGTTGAGCGCGTTCACGCGCGCGAGCAATTCGGCTTCGCCCATGGACGCAGGCCAGGTTTCGAGTACCGAGTGCATGCCGGTGTCCTCGCATGCCTTGACCTTGTTGCGCACGTAGACCTGCGAGGCCGGGTTGTCGCCCACCAGGATGACGGCCAGGCCTGGCGTGATGCCGCGGACCTTGAGGGCCTGTACTCGGGTTGCCACGTCGGTGCGGAGTTGGCGGGAGAGGGCGTTGCCGTCGATGAGTTGAGCGGTCATGGGAAGCGGGGCGTCGTTGAAAGCGAAACGCCCGCCGAAGGGGCGGGCGTTGGAGAGTGGGTGGGTGTCAGGCCTTGGCGGGCGATTGGCCCAGTGCGATCTTGAGCAGGTCGGCCACGGTGTTGGCACCGAGCTTTTCCATGATGTTGGCGCGGTGGGCTTCGACGGTCTTGATGCTGATGCCCAGGTCGTCGGCAATCTGCTTGTTCAGGCGGCCGGCGACGATGCGTTCGAGCACCTGCGATTCGCGGCCGGTGAGCTTGGCCAGCAGCGCGTCGCGGCTGGCGGCCTGCTGGTGGGTGGCGAAGGCTTCGCGCGCGTGCTCGAGCATGCGCTCCACCAGGGCCAGCAACTGGTCTTCCTTGAAGGGCTTCTGGATGAAATCCAGCGCACCTTTTTTCATCGAGTCGACCGCCATGGGCACGTCGCCATGGCCGGTGATGAAGACGATGGGCAGGGGGGACTGGCGCTCGATCAGGCGGTCCTGCAGTTCCATGCCCGTCATGCCGCCCATGCGGATGTCGGCGATCAGGCAGGCCACCTCGCGGGCGTCGTAGCGCGACAGGAAGGCTTCGGCGGATTCGAAGCAGCGGACCCGGAAATCCTTGCCTTCGAGCAGCCACTGGAGGGAGTCGCGCACGGCCTCGTCGTCGTCGACAACGTAGACAGTGCCTTTCTTGGGAATCAGGCTCATCGGGCTCTCTCGGTGTCCGTCAGTGGCTCGTTGGCGGCAACATCCGACGAGCCCTGGGGTTGAAGACGCGGTGTGACGGGGATCCAGAAGCTGAAGCAGCACCCCACCACATCGGCGCCATTGTAGAGATTCTCGACCCGCATCCGGCCATGGTGCGACTCGACGATGCTGCGGCACAGCTTCAGGCCGATGCCCATGCCCTCGCTCTTGGTGCTGTAGAAGGCCTCGTAGATGCGTTCGATGAGTTCGTCGGGCACGCCGTTGCCGGAGTCGCGCACCTCGAACTCCACCACCTCCTCGCCCTCGATGCGCCGCGGCGCCACGCGCAGTTCGACGTTGCGCTCGCCCAGCGGGCGGGCCGCCTGCGCGATGGCCTCGCCCGCGTTCTTGAGCAGGTTGATGAGCACCTGCTCGATCAGGATCGGATCGACCATCAGCATGGGCATGCGCGCCGCCACGTAGGGCGTGAGGCGCACCTGTTGGCGGCGCAGTTCGATGTCGGCCAGTTCGATGGCGTTGCTCACCATCTGCGGCACGTCGGACAAGGTGGGGTTGGGCTCGCTGCGCTTCACGAAGGCGCGGATGCGCTGGATGATCTGGCCCGCGCGCTGGGCCTGGCGCGCGGTCTTGTCCAGCGCGGCGAGCAGTTCGTCGTGGCTGATGCGCTGCTCCTGCAGGCGCGACACCATGCCGTTGCAGTAGTTGCTGATGGCGGTGAGCGGCTGGTTGAGTTCGTGCGCCACGCTCGACGCCATCTCCCCCATGGTGATCAGGCGGCTGGCGGTCTGCGCGCGCTCGGCCTGGCGCGCAGCCTGTTCTTCGGCGTTGCGTCGCGGGGTGATGTCGCTGGCAATCACCATCTGCGCCAGGCGCCCGTCGACCCAGGTGAGGTAGCGCGTGCGCACCTCCAGCCAGCGGTCGAGTTCCTGCACGAACACCTCGGCGTTTTCCACGCCCGCGTCGGGCAGGGCGCCGGTGGGCATGCCGGCGAAGGCGTCCACCGCGTCGCCGTCGTCGGGGCTGGGCTGGGGCTGGTTGCCGGCCAGGTCCACCAGGTGGCGATGCCCCTGGCCGCGCGTGCCGAACCACAGCCGATACATCTTGTTGGCGAACAGCAGCTCGTCGCTGCCCAGCGGTGCCACCGACACCGCCGAGTCGAGCGACTCCAGCACCGTGGTGAAGCGTTCGTACGAAGCCGACAGTTCCTCGCGGATGCGCTTGGGCTCGGTGATGTCGGTCATCGAGGTCATCCAGCCGGTCTGGTGCCCCTTCGGGTCGATCAGCGGCGAGACGTACATGCGCGCGTCGAAGATCGTGCCGTTGCGCCGGCGCACGCGCACCTCGAAGCCGCCCGGCGTGGAGCGGCCGTTGAGCTCGTCCTCCAGCCGCGCGTGCAGTTGCTCGTGGTCTTCTTCGGGCCAGTAGGGGAAGGGCGCGGTGCGGCCCACCAGCTCGGCCTCGGTCCAGCCCGTCATGGAGCAGAACGCGGGGTTCACATAGGTGATGCGGCCCTGCATGTCCAGCGCGCGCATGCCGGTGAGCATGGAGTTCTCCATCGCCCGCCGGAAGTTGGTTTCGGCCACCAGCGCCTGTTGCGCCTGCACGCGCCGGCGCGTGTGGCGCCAGGTGCCGATCAGCATCCACACCGTGAGTGCCGAGAGTGCGCCAATGACCCAGAAGAAGCCCGAGCCGACGATGTCTTGCGAGGTGCGGTAGCCCTGCGCCTTCAGGATCAGGCCGTTGCCGACCGGGGAGACCGGCACCTCGTGCTGCAGCGAGGGGTTGGACCAAGGCAGGAAGGACAGCACCGGTTCGGCGCTCTGAAGGTTGCCGGCGAGAACATTGCCGCTGTCGTCCAGCAGCGCCACGGCGTAACGCGCCATGATCTCCGGCGGCATGCCGAAGCGCATGAGGCCATCGACCGAGTACTCGCCCATCACCGTGCCCGAGAAGCGGCCTTGCTCGGTGAGTGGCACCTGCAGCATCAGCGTGACGCCGCGCGTGCTGTCGCCGGTGAGGGGCCTCGAGTAGATGGGCTGGCGCAGGTCGCGCGCGAGGTCGAAGCTGCCATCGGTTTCCGCGGGCGACAGCGATCCGCCCACATTGCGCATCAGAGCGACAGGGGCACTGGGCGACGCGTAAGTGGCCAGCACGCGGCGGCGGCCGTCGACCCAGGTGATGGCGAGCAGTTCGGGGAACTGGCTGACCAGCGTCTCGGCCTGGAACGTGAACTCCTCGGTGTCGATGGCATGGTTGTCGATCTCGCGAGCCAGCCGCATGAGCTGCTCCTGGCGCTCAAGCAGGCGAAGGCGCAGGCGCTGCTGCGCGTATTCCACGTCGCGCGTGACGGCCTCGCGTTCGCGGTCGATCTCCTCGAAGCGCAGGTAGGCGATGGCGACCACGATGGCCGACAGGAACAGCAGCACCGCGAGCAGCGGGCCGAGGGTGGCGAAACGGTCCTGCCGCGAAGGGGGCAGACGGCGCCACCACCGCTTCCACCAGGGGGCGGCAACGGTGGCGCGGGGTGGGGGCGGCGGGGCAGACATGAAGGCAGGGAGTCTACGTGAGCACTGCGCGGGGCGCAGCCTGTCGATCTCCTGTGAATCCATATTATGAAATTGATAAGCGCATGTTGAAATCACGACGGCTCTGTGAAAGAATGCGCGACAGCGCCGGGCGGTCTTCGTAAGCTCGGCCTTCACACCACAGGAGACAGCGATGTCAGCAAACGACACGAGCAACGGCCGCGGGGCCGGGGACACCGACGCCCAGGAAACGCGGGAATGGATGGAGGCGCTGGCCGCCGTCATTGAAAAGGAAGGCCCCGAGCGAGCGCACTTCCTGTTGGAACAACTCCTCGAAGAAGCCCGCCAGCACAGCATCGACCTGCCGTTCTCGGCCAACACCGGCTACGTGAACACCATCGAGCCGGACCAGGAGGCCCGCTGTCCCGGCAACATCGCGATTGAAAAGCGCCTGCGCGCCTATATGCGCTGGAACGCCATGGCCATGGTGGTGCGGGCCAACCGCCTCAACCCCGCCGACGGCGGCGACCTCGGCGGCCACATCGGTTCGTTCGCGTCGGTGGCCAGCATGTTCGGTGCGGGCTTCAACCACTTCTGGCACGCCGCCAATGAAAAGCACGGCGGTGATCTGCTTTACATCCAGGGCCACAGTTCGCCGGGTATCTACGCGCGTGCCTACCTGGAAGGCCGCCTGACGGAAGCGCAGCTCGACATGTTCCGCCAGGAGGTGGATGGCAAGGGACTCTCCAGCTACCCGCACCCCAAGTTGATGCCCGAGTTCTGGCAGTTCCCCACGGTGTCGATGGGCCTTGGCCCGCTGATGGCGATTTACCAGGCGCGCTTCCTCAAGTACCTGCACGCCCGTGGCATCGCCGACACCGCCAACCGCAAGGTCTGGGTGTTCTGTGGCGACGGCGAGATGGACGAGCCTGAATCGCTGGGTGCCATTGGCCTGGCCGCGCGCGAGAACCTCGACAACCTGGTGTTCGTCGTCAACTGCAACCTGCAGCGCCTGGACGGCCCGGTGCGTGGCAACGGCAAGATCATCCAGGAGCTGGAGAGCGAGTTCCGTGGCAGCGGCTGGAACGTGATCAAGCTGCTCTGGGGCAATGGCTGGGACGAACTGCTGCGCCGCGACAAGAGCGGCAAGCTCAAGCAGTTGATGATGGAAACGTTAGACGGCGACTACCAGGCCATGAAGGCCAACGACGGTGCCTTCGTGCGCAAGAACTTCTTCGGCAAGTACCCCGAGACCGCCAAGCTCGTGGAGCACATGACCGACGAAGAGATCTTCGATCTGCGCCGCGGCGGCCACGAGCCCGCCAAGGTGTACGCCGCCTTCCACGCCGCCAACGAGCACAAGAACCAGCCCACGGTGCTGCTCGTCAAGACCGTCAAGGGCTACGGCATGGGCAAGGCCGGTGAAGGCAAGAACACGGTTCACCAGACCAAGAAGCTCACGGACGAGGACATCAAGTACATCCGCGATCGCTTCAACATCCCCATCCCCGACAGCGAGCTGCCCAAGCTGCCGTACTACAAGCCGGCCGACGACACGCCGGAGATGAAGTACCTGCACGAGCGCCGCCAGGCGCTGGGTGGTTACCTGCCGCAGCGCCGCCCGCAGGCCGACGAGAGCTTCACCGTACCCGCGCTGGACACCTTCAAGGCGGTGCTGGAACCCACGGCGGAAGGCCGCGAGATATCGACCACGCAGGCCTATGTGCGCTTCCTGACGCAGTTGCTGCGCGACCAGGCGCTGGGCCCGCGCGTGGTGCCCATCCTGGTGGACGAAGCCCGCACCTTCGGCATGGAAGGCCTGTTCCGCCAGATCGGCATCTACAACCCCAAGGGCCAGCTCTACACCCCGGTCGACCGCGACCAGGTGATGTACTACAAGGAAGACAAGGCCGGCCAGATCCTGCAGGAAGGCATCAACGAGGCCGGTGGCATGGCCAGCTGGATCGCGGCGGCCACGAGCTACAGCACGAACAACCGGATCATGATCCCGTTCTACGTGTACTACTCGATGTTCGGCTTCCAGCGCATCGGCGACCTGGCCTGGGCCGCGGGCGACATGCAGGCGCGTGGCTTCCTGCTCGGCGGCACCTCGGGCCGCACCACGCTGAACGGTGAAGGCCTGCAGCACGAGGACGGCCACAGCCACATCCTGGCCGGCACCATCCCCAACTGCGTGAGCTACGACCCGACCTTCGCGCACGAGGTTGCGGTGATCATGCACCACGGCCTGAAGCGCATGGTGGAGCGCCAGGAGAACGTCTTCTACTACCTGACGCTGCTCAACGAGAACTACGCCATGCCCGGCCTGCAGCCCGGCACCGAAGAGCAGATCATCAAGGGCATGTACCTGTGCAAGCAGGCGCCGGCGCTCAAGAAGGACGCGCCTGCGGTGCAGCTGCTGGGCAGCGGCACCATCCTGCGCGAATCGTTCGCCGCGCAGGAACTGCTCGAGAAAGACTGGGGCGTGGCCGCCGGCATCTGGAGCTGCCCGAGCTTCAACGAACTCACGCGCGACGGCCAGGACGTGGAGCGCTGGAACCTGCTGCACCCCACCGACAAGCCGCGCACGGCTTTCGTGACCGAGCAGCTCGCCAAGACCACCGGCCCGGTGATTGCGTCCACCGACTACATGAAGAACTACGCGGAGCAGATCCGCCCCTTCATTCCGCAGGGCCGCAGCTACAAGGTGCTGGGCACCGACGGCTTCGGCCGCAGCGATTTCCGCAGCAAGCTGCGCGAGCACTTCGAGGTCAACCGCCACTACATCGTGGTCGCCGCACTCAAGGCCTTGAGCGACGAGGGCAAGCTGCCCGCGGCCAAGGTGGCCGAGGCGATCAAGAAGTACGGCATCAAGGCCGACAAGATCAACCCCCTGTACGCCTGAGCGCCGGAGACACACATGGCAAGCATTGATGTGAAGGTCCCGGACATCGGGGATTTCGACGAGGTGGCGGTGATCGAGTTGCTCGTGAAGCCTGGCGACACCGTCAAGGCCGAGCAGAGCTTGATCACGGTCGAGAGCGACAAGGCGTCGATGGAGATTCCCTCGTCGCACGCTGGCGTGGTGAAGGAGCTCAAGATCCAGATTGGTGACAAGGTGAAGCAAGGCTCCGTGGTGGTGGTGCTGGAGGCCGAAGGTGCAGCACCGGCCGAGGCGCCCGCGCCGACCGCGAGCCCTGCACCGGCGGCCACCGCTCCCGCGCCTGCCCCCGTTGCGGCGCCCGCGTCCAGCGGCCCGGTCGAGGTCAAGGTGCCCGACATCGGCGACTTCAAGGACGTCGCGGTGATCGAGGTGTTGGTCAAGGTCGGCGACACCATCGCGGTCGAGCAGAGCCTGATCACCGTCGAGAGCGACAAGGCCTCGATGGAAATTCCGTCGTCCGCCGCCGGCGTGCTCAAGGAACTGAAAGTCAAGGTGGGCGACACCGTCAACATCGGTGACCTGCTGGCGATCGTCGAGGGCAGCGGTGCCGCGGCGCCCGCACCCGCCGCGGCCACACCCTCGGCCGCGCCCGCTGTGGCACCGGCCTCTGCCCCCGCAGCGACGCCATCGCCCGCCGCGGCACCGGCCGCGCACAACCCCACCACGCCCCCCGTCGGCCTGCCGCATGCATCGCCGTCGGTGCGCAAGTTCGCGCGCGAGCTCGGCGTTCCGCTGGGTGAGGTCAAGGGCACCGGAACCAAGGGCCGCATCACCCAGGAAGACGTTCAGAACTTCACCAAGGCCGTGATGGCCGGTGCCACACAGACGCAAGCCCAGGCAGCGAAGGCGCCGGCGGGCAGTGGCGGTGGTGGCGCAGGTCTGGATCTTTTGCCCTGGCCCAAGGTCGACTTCACCAAGTTCGGCCCCGTCGAGCGCAAGGACCTCAGCCGCATCAAGAAGATCAGTGGTGCCAACCTGCACCGCAACTGGGTGATGATCCCGCACGTCACCAACAACGACG
>VFQU01001426.1_pt1 | contig 14170 bp, 13 predicted proteins | sample 3512311 | NCBI WGS metagenome assembly VFQU01 (sample SAMN10412377, study PRJNA504923) | tailings metagenome | isolation source: Relicate 3 Philex TSF3 active mining site | place: Philippines: Tuba, Benguet | collected 2017-08-29
TCGGCCAGCGCGGTGAACCTGAGCCGGGCCATCGATGAGCTGAAGGACCTGGGCTGGCGCGTGGTCGGACTGGCCGGCGAGGCGGAGACCGAGCTGGAAGCGGCGCTGGACGGTTCGCCTACGGTGATCGTCATGGGCTCGGAGGGCGAGGGCCTGCGGCGGCTGGTGGCCGAGCGGTGCGACACCCTGGCGAAGATCCCGATGCCCGGCGGCTTCGAGAGCCTGAACGTCTCCAACGCCGCGGCGATCGCCTTCTATGAGGCCGCGCGGCGGCGCTGAGCGGCTCGGCTTCGCCGCGTTTCGGGCCGTCGCCCACACCCAGGGCGCACAAGGTTCGCGCCTTGGGTGAACAGGTTACCCAAAAGTGAATTTACCGTTTTGACTTCGGGTCAAGGCGTGATTTCCTCCCGGTCCTGTTCCCGGCGGGGTGAGATATTCCGCAGGATTTCGACATTCGGATCGGGGGTTCCAATGGCGACGAGTAGGGTAAGAATCGCGGCTCTGTCCGCGTCGGCCGCCGCTTTCCTGGCGCTGATGGGCTGTAGCGCCGGCTCGCCGGACGACGGCTACAGCCAGCCGCAGTCCTCGGGCTACGAGCGCGACGGCGGCTCGGACGTGCTGATGGGCGGCGCCCCGCCCCCGGCTCGCCCCCGAGACGACGGCGGACTGGCCGGCGGACCCGGCTATGGCGGCATGGCGGCCATCCCCAACCCCGAGAACCTGCCGCTGGAGGAACGTCGCCGCTACTACGGCAACCGCTACGATCACGTCCGCTATGTCGGCCCCGCCGGCGCCAAGGCGTCCGGCAAGGGCGGCGGCCGCGCGGCCCAGCCGCTGCGCAGCTGGCGCGATCAGGACGGCAAGATGATCGTCGCCATGCGGCCGATCGCCAATCCCGAGGACATGACCCCGGCCGAACGCCGCCGCGTCTATGGCAAGCGCTATGCGCCGCGCGCCTATGGAGCCCCCGCTCCGCGCCGCGCCGCCAGCCGGCCGACCTATGCCGCGCCCAAGCCTGCTCCCGTGGCTCAGGCGCCCCGGCCCGCGGCTCCCCGGCCTGCGGCTCCCAAGGCCGGCGCGCCCGCGGTGAAGCCGGCGGTTCCGGCGCCCGCGCCAAAGGCGGTCGCCAAGCCGGCGCCCGTGGTCCCCGCTCCCAAGCCGGCCGCTCCGGTCGCCAAGGCGCCGGCCCCCGTGGTCGCCCCCGCCGCCCCGCCGCCGGCCAAGCCGCTGAGCAAGGTCGAGCAGCTGGGCGCCGCGGCCGGTCCGCTGGCGGTGGCCGGCGCGACGCTGAACGTTCCGGACGCGGTGACCCAGGGCCAGCCCGGCCAGGTCACCCTGTCGCTCGCGCCGGACCTGCTGGACATCATCCAGCGCGAGGCGGCCAAGCTTGGCCTGACCCGCGCCGCCCGCAAGGCCGATGTGTCGGCCACCCTGACGGGCGACGGCTACGAGATCACCCCGAACGGCGCCCAGACCCAGGCCCTGGCCCAGGGCGAGGCGGCGACCTTCAACTGGCAGGTCACGCCGGGCGATGGCGAGAAGAGCCCGCTGAAGGCGCAGATCGACGGCGCCCTTCGCGGCGCCAAGGGCGCGCCGCAGCCCTTCTCGCTGGGCGCGGTCGAACAGGCTGTGGCCAAGGTGGTCGAGACCGGCAAGTCGCAGGCGGCGAAGCTGGGCCTGCCCAGCCTGGACGCCATCGCCATCCCCGGCCTCAAGCCGGTTCGGCTGGGCGGCGCCGAGGTCACCCCCGGACAGATCACCGCCATCATTCTGGCCGTCATAGCGCTGCTGGTCGCCCTGGCGCTCGGCCGGGCGGCGGCCACCCGTCGCGGCCGCGAGGCGCGCCGGCGCAAGTTCCGCACCATGACCGACTACGGACGCAACGAGGACGACGCCCCGGCGGCCAAGGCCGAGGACGATCACAAGGCCTCGCCGGCGGTCAATCCGATGCTGGCGGCGGCGGGCGGCTTCGCGGCCGGCTCGGCGATGATGACCTTCGCCTCGGACGACGATCATCACGCGCCGGCAGCCGACAGCCATGAGGCGCATGACGATCACGGCCATGAGGCCCATGCTCATGACGATCACGGCGCCGAGGCTCATGCCCCCGATCACGGGCATGAGGATCACGGGCACGAGGAACACGGCCACGACGCCCATGCGGCGGGCGAAGCCGAACATGCCGAGGCCCATGGCCATGACGATCACGGTCATGGCGCAGCCGATGCGCACGCCCATGACGACCACGGCCACGGGACCGATGCGCATCATCGCGAGCCGGAACACGCCTGACGCGCCAATGCGGGGGAGCCGGCGCCGCGCCGGCCCCTTGCAACGGGCGGCGGCCTGACGCATTAGGCCGCCGAGCGACGGGAGTCTCCAGTTGGAAAGCTTGTTTGGACCGGAATTCGCCAGCGCCGGCGCGGCGCTGCTGCAGGTTCTGATGATCGACCTGGTGCTGGCGGGCGACAATGCCGTCGCCGTGGGCCTGGCGGCCGGCGCCCTGCCGGAGAAGGACCGCAAGAAGGCGATCCTCTACGGCCTGATCGCCGCCGTCGTCCTGCGCATCGCCTTCGCCCTGGTGACGGTCCAGCTCCTGGCCATCATCGGCCTGCTCTTCGCCGGCGGCGTGCTGCTGCTGTGGGTCTGCTGGAAGATGTGGCGCGAGCTGCGCGACCAGGCGGCGCACGATGAGGAACAGGCGCAGGCCGCGCTCGACAGCGACCCGACCACCGAACCCAAGGTGCGGCCGGCCAAGTCGTTCAAGGCCGCCTTCATCCAGATCCTGATCGCCGACGTCTCGATGAGCCTCGACAACGTGCTGGCCGTGGCCGGCGCGGCCCGCGAGCACCCCTCGATCCTGGTCTTCGGCCTGCTGCTGTCGATCGCCCTGATGGGCGTCGCCGCCACCTGGATCGCCCGCCTGCTGCACAAGTACCGCTGGATCGGCTACGTCGGCCTGCTGATCGTGCTGTACGTCGCCCTCCACATGATGTGGGAAGGCCACCGCGACGTGGTCGTCGATCTGGGCAAGCGCGACGCCTACAACGAGATCGTCCCGGGCTTCATGGGCATCGGCGACGCCGAGGCGGCCAAGTTCCAGGGCCTCAAGGACAGTCACTGACGCCGCAGCGTCGGCCGTACATCCGAAAGGTGTCAGCCGACCGTTGATCTCGATCAAGGCGCGCCCGCCTCCGCATGCCCCATGATGGGGCCATACGGAGGAAGCCGATGATCCAAGATGCGAGCACCCTTATCGTCCTGGCCGATGGCCGGCGCGCGCGCGTCCTTGCGGAGGCCCGGCTGGGCGGTCCGCTGAGCGAGCATCCCGAATGGCTGTCCGGCCTCGCTCCAGGCCACGCCGCGCGCGACGGCGGGCGGGAAAAGGCCGAAGCCGACTTCCTGCACGACCTGGCCCATCGGCTGGAGAGCGTCTTCGCCCGCGGGGGCTTCGATCAGCTGATCCTCATCGCGCCGCCAAAGGCCCTTGGCGTGCTGCGGACCGCGCTGGACGAGACGCTTCGCAGGCGGCTTTCCCTATCGGAGCCGCACGATAGGCTGGCCGCAAGCGCGCATGACATCGCCGAGGCGGTGCGCAACCTTCGCCGCACTCACGCCTGAGCCCCGGCGATGCGCCCCACCCTGACCTTCCACGGCGCGGCCGGCTGCGTCACCGGCTTCTGCGCGGAACTGGATACAGGCGAGGCAAGGCTGCTGATCGACTGCGGCATGTTCCAGGGCTCCAAGACGCTGAAGGCCCTGAACTATGGGGATTTTCCGTTCGACGCCCGACGCATCGACGCGGTGCTGCTGACCCACGCGCATATCGATCACTCGGGCCTGCTGCCCAAGCTGATGCGGGCCGGGTTCAAGGGCCCGATCTTCGCCACCGCGGCCACGCGGGACCTCTGCGAAGTCATGCTGGCGGATGCAGGCGGCATCCAGGAGGCGGAGGTTCGCGAGCTGAACCGGCGCAACCAGCGGCGCGGACGGCCGACGGTTGAGCCGATCTACACGGCCCGGGATGCCGCGCGGCTGATGCCCCAGTTCGAGACTGTCCGGTTCGACGAGCCGCGCGATCTGGCCGCCGGCGTGACGGCGACCTGGAGCCCGGCCGGACACATCCTGGGCGCCGCCTCGATCATGGTCGAGATCGCCAGCGAGACGGGGCCGCTGAAACTGCTGTTCTCGGGCGATCTCGGCCCGGGGGGCAGCGACTTCGTCGCTGAACCCCGAGCGCCGGCCGGCTGCGACTACCTGATCCTGGAGTCGACCTACGGAGACCGGGAACGGCTTGTCGCCGACGCTGTCGCAAGGCGTAGCGAGCTGGCGGCGGAGATGCGCGAGGCCCACGCAGCGGGCGGGCCCCTTCTCATCCCGGCCTTCGCGATCGAGCGCAGCCAGGAACTGCTGATGGACATCTTGGCTGTCATGGACAGCGGGGAAGCGCCGGCAGGCGACGTCTTTCTCGACTCCCCGCTGGCGATCCGCGCCACGGAGGTGTTCCTCAAGCGCGGCTGGAACCCGACCACAGGACGCAACCCGTTCGAAGCGCTGAGACGCTCGGGGCGCCTCCGCTATCTCGAGAAACCCGCCGAGAGCGACCGGCTCGAGCGCCTGAAGGGCTGGCACGTCATCCTGGCGGCGAGCGGCATGTGCGACGCCGGCCGCATCCGGCGCCATCTCAAGCGCCTGCTCTGGCGGCGCGAATGCACGGTCCTGCTCAGCGGCTTCCAAGCGGCCGGCACCCTGGGGCGCATCCTGGCCGAGGGTGCGGAGCGGATCACCATCCAGGGCGAGGAAGTGCGTGTCAGGGCGCGGATCAGAATGTTCGACGCCTACTCGGGCCACGCCGACGCGGCCGGCTTGACGAACTGGGCCCTGGCGCGCCGCCCCATCGGCGGCCACGTCTTCCTGGTTCATGGCGAGCCCTCGGCGTCCGCGGCGCTGAAGACGCGGCTCGGCGAGGCGGGGATCGCACCCGACCGGCTGGTCATCCCGCAGATGGGCGACCGCTTCGCGCTGCACGGTCCGGCGCTGGAAGCATTGCCGGCTGGTCCGCGCCGCATCGCACCCGACGCGGCGGCGCGGCCAGACTGGCATAACGACAGGACCAGGCTGCTGCTGCGCCTCAATGCCGCGCTCGACACCGCGCCGGACGACGCGGCGCGCGCCGCCCTGATCGGCCGGCTGGCCTCGATCCTGGGTGACGCCGGCGACCGCTAGAGCCGGAACTGGCCGCGGCTGGCGAAGGCCGGTCGCTTTGCCCCGGCAATCAGTCCTGGGTAGCGACGGGGTCGCCGATCGGGGCGCGCTCGACGTCGGGCGCCGGGGTCAGCAGCATGACGAAGGCCAGCCCCAGGGCAGCCAGGGCCAGCAGGGCCATGGCGCCGAGCGCCGGCCAGGTCTGCTCGCGCTCGACCGGCGGCTTCAGTAGCCCGCGCGCGTAGGCGATGGCTTCCGGCTCGATGGCGGTGGGACGGGAATCGGTCACCGGCGCAGGGTCGCCTCGCCGCCGGCGCGGTGCAAGGCCTCGTCCGACCGACGCATCATCGTCGCCATTCGGATCGCGCTCTCCTGATCCCGGCCCGAGGATTTCTCGGCGCCCGCCGCCGCGCGCTACGCGCATGCGCATTGGCGTTTGCATGCGGCCCCGCTAGAAGCGACGTCATGATCCTGGTGATCGATAACTACGACAGCTTCACCTACAACCTCGTCCACTACCTGAACGAGCTTGGGGCGGAGACGGTTGTCCGGCGCAACGACGCGCTGACCGTGCAGGAGGCCCTCGGCCTTCGGCCGGCCGCGATCCTGCTGTCGCCGGGACCCAAGGCGCCGGCGCAGGCGGGCATCTGCCTGCCGCTGCTGCGCGGGGCTCCGGAGGACATGCCGATCTTCGGGGTGTGCCTGGGCCATCAGGCGATGGGCGAGGCCTATGGCGGCGACGTCATCCGGGCCAAGCAGATCATGCACGGCAAGACGAGCCCGATCCTCCATGAGGGCCGGTCGGTGTTCAAGGACCTGCCCAGCCCCTTCACCGCCACGCGCTATCACAGCCTGGCGGTCGACCGCGCCACCCTTCCGGCCGAACTCGAGGTGACGGCCTGGACCGAGGACGGCGAGATCATGGGCCTGGCCCACCGCACCCGGCCGGTTCACGGAGTGCAGTTCCATCCCGAGAGCATCGCCACCAACTGCGGCCACCAGCTGCTCGGCAACTTCCTCGACCTGGCCAACGTGCCCCGCACGGCCGTCGTCTGATCGCCAGAAACCCACACCATGTCCGACGCCTTCAAGCCCCTTCTCGCCCGCCTCGCGGACGGCCAGACCCTGTCGGAAGATGACGCCGACGCCTTCTTCACGGCCTGTCTGCGAGGGGAGCCGACCCCGGCCCAGATCGCCGCGGCGGTGACCGCCATCCGCCTGCGCGGCGAGACGGTCGGCGAGCTGACCGCCTGCGCGCGGGCCATGCGGCGGGCGGCGATCACGCTGGACCATCCCTATGAGGTGGTCGACACCTGTGGCACCGGCGGCGACGGGCTGCACACCTTCAACATCTCGACGGCCAGCGCCCTGGTGGCGGCCGGCGGCGGGCTGAAGATCGCCAAGCACGGCACGCGCGCCCTGTCGTCGCGGTCCGGCTCGTCGGACGTGCTGGCGGCGCTGGGCGTGAAGATCGACGCAGGGCTGGAACAGCAACGCCGGGCGCTGGACGAGGCGGGCATCTGTTTCCTGTTCGCGCCGGCGCACCACGGCGCGATGCGGCACGTCCTGCCGGTGCGGGCGGACCTGGGCTTCCGGACCATCTTCAATCTGCTGGGCCCCCTGTCGAACCCGGCCGGCGCGCGGCGGCAGGTGCTGGGCGTCTATGACCCCCGGCTGCTGGAGCCGCTGGCGCGGGTGCTGGGGGCTCTGGGCGCCGAACGGGCCTGGACCGTCCACGGCTCGGGCATGGACGAGATGACCGTCACCGGCCCGACCATGGTCTGCGAGTGGCGCGACGGCGGGGTGCGTAACTTCAACATCACGCCCGACGCGGTCGGGCTGGCCAAGCATTCGCTGGATGAGCTGACCGGCGGCGACCCGGCCTTCAACGCCGCCGCCCTGGCGCGGCTGCTGGATGGCGAGACCGGCGCCTATCGCGACGTGGTGCTGCTGAACGCCGCCGCGGCCTTCCTGGTCGGCGGGCGGGTCGAGACCCTGCGCGAGGGGGTCGAACTGGCCACGGCGGTGATCGACGATGGCCGGGCCAAGGGCGCGCTGGAGGGCCTTGTGCGGGCCACCAACGGCTAGTGGCCGACGTTCTGGCGAAGATCGCCGCCTACAAGCGGCTGGATGTTTCGGCGCGCAAGGCCGCGCGGTCGCAAGGTGAGGTCGACGCCGCAGCCAGCGCCGCCTCCCCGCCCCGTGGCTTTCGAGCCGCGCTTGAGGCGCGAAGCGGCGGCGGCCTGCTGGCGCTGATCGCCGAGATCAAGAAGGCATCGCCAAGCAAGGGCCTGATCCGGGCCGATTTCGATCCGCCGGTGCTGGCGCGGGCCTACGAGGCCGGCGGCGCTGCCTGCCTGTCGGTGCTGACCGACGGACCGAGCTTCCAGGGCGACGACGCCTATCTGGTCGCGGCGCGGGCCGAGGTCGCCCTGCCCTGCATCCGCAAGGACTTCCTGGTCGACCCCTGGCAGGTGGCCGAGAGCCGCGCGCTGGGCGCCGACGCGATCCTGGTCATCATGGCGATGATCGACGACGGGTTGGCGCGGGACCTGATGGCCGAGGCCGCGAGGCTGGGCATGGACGCCCTGGTCGAGGTCCACGACGAGGCGGAGCGGGATCGGGCTTTGGCGCTTGGCGCCGGGCTGTTGGGCGTGAACAACCGCGACCTGCGCAGCTTCGAGGTCGACCTGGCGACGACCGAACGGCTGGCGGCGGGCCTCCCGGCCGACGTGCTGCTGGTCACCGAAAGCGGGATCTTCACCCCGGCCGACGTCTCGCGCATGGCCGCCAGCGGCGCCCGCGCCATGCTGGTCGGAGAAAGCCTGATGCGCCAGGCGGACGTCAGGGCCGCGACGCGGGCCCTGCTGGGCTAGCCGGCCACCGCCGCGGGACGCAGGGGCGCGACACCGGCGCCCGGCGGCGCCGTCTTGCGGCCCATGGTCCAGTTGGCGCTGACGCGCACCTTGGGATTGGGCGCGGACCAGATTTCTCCGGAGTCGTTCAGCGCCACGACCCAGATCAGATGATGTTCCTGGCCGTAGTCTATGACCGCGAAAGCATAGCCGGCGCCCTTGCCCTCGACGGTGACCGGAAGACAGGGATCAAGTTGGGTAAAGGCCATGTCGCACACGGGGTTGTTCGAGGTCTGAACAACGGCGGAAATGGCCCGCGCGTTCCCGCCACGTTCGCCCGGCTGGTTAGCTTGACATTAACCCAGAACACCTAGAGAACATCCGCAGAGTTTGCGATTTGTTCCAACTTGAGTCGCTCTGGAGACGCCGCCCATGCTGACCCGCAAGCAGCACGAACTTCTCATGTTCATTCATGAGCGGATCAAGGAAACCGGGGTTTCGCCCTCGTTCGACGAGATGAAGGACGCCCTGGACCTGGCGTCCAAGTCGGGCATCCACCGGCTGATCACGGCGCTGGAGGAGCGCGGGTTCCTGCGTCGGCTGGCGCACCGGGCGCGGGCGCTGGAGGTGGTGAAGCTGCCGCAGCAAGCGACGACGGCGGCGCCGGCGGGCGGACGCCAGGCCTTCCGGCCCCAGGTCGTGGAGGGCTCGCGGCCCGCCGCTCCGGCCTTCGAGCCGGCCAACGATGTGCGCGAGCTGTCGATCCTCGGCAAGATCGCCGCCGGGGTGCCGATCGACGCCATCCAGCATGAGCGCGACCGCCTGCAGGTGCCCGAGGCCATGCTGGGCGCCGGCGAGCACTATGTCCTCGAGGTCGAGGGCGACTCGATGATCGAGGCCGGCATCCTGGACGGCGACTATGTCGTCATCCGCCGCACGGACCAGGCATCGAGCGGCGAGATCGTGGTGGCCCTGGTCGAGGGCGAGACGGCGACGCTGAAGCGGCTGCGGCGCAAGGGCGCCTCGATCGCCCTGGAGGCGGCCAACGCCAAGTACCAGACCCAGATCTATGGGCCGGACCAGGTGGCCGTGCAAGGCAAGCTGGTCGGGCTGATCCGGCGCTATCACTAGCGATCCGGACACGTATCGCCTGATCAGCGGACCTCTGGCTCTGTAACCCAGGGCCGCCTGCCCCGCAGGGGCTGGGCCCAGACGATCCGCCAGCCATTGGCAGTCCTGTAGAGCTCCGCCGCCCCGCCGCGGCGGAGTTTTTCGTTATCGACGACCAACCGGCCGGGACAGACGCCCTCCCCCGGCGATCGCAGGACGACGACCTGCGCCTCGCAGAGGCGGCGGCGGTCGGCCTCGCCTGGAGGCCGGCGCATGTTCCACTGCGCGACGAAGCCGTCAGGTGCGGCGAAGCAGCGTCGGCGGTTGCAGTCGAACAGCATGGGTGAGGCCGTCTCGTCGATGCCGAGCCCGCGCCGCCGCGACCAGATGTCGAGGGCGAAAGACCCAGCCCCGGCGCGGGCCGGCACGGCCTGTTCGCCCCGACGCACAGCCAGCGACGAGCCGTCACGGCTGATCCAGAGGTCCGGAGGCTCGGGGCGCGGCCACAGGGCGACGCAGAGCGCCAGCGGCAGACCCAGCCATCGCAGCCGTCCGCGCCACAGGCAGAGGATGAGGATGCCGAGGAAGGCGGCCGCCAGCGTCCAGTCCGGGCCGGTGGCGACGGTGACCACCGCGCCGGGCGCATCGCCCGTGCGGGCGGCGATGGTGGTCATCATGTCGATGGACCAGCCGGCGGCGGCGAGGAACGGCCCGCCGATCCCAAGCGGCTCGAGCGCCGCGCCCAGGGCCAGGGCGGGCATCATGACAAAGCTGGAGATCGGCGCGACGAGCAGGTTGGCGATCAGGCCGTAGCTGGCCACCCGGTTGAAGTGGTGCATGGCGAAGGGGCCGGTCGCCATGCCGGCCACCAGGCTGATGGCGATGCTGGCCAGAACCCAGGTCCCGACCGCCTGGGGCGCGCGGATCCACAGCGGCGCCTCGATCTCGCGCACGGGCGTCGGCATGGCCTCGACCAGGGCGACGAGCGCGGCCGTGGCCGCGAAGCTCATCTGGAAGCCCGGCTCGATCGCCGCTTCGGGAAACAGGATCAGGATGATCATGGCAGCCACGGCGAGGGCGTCGAGGCTGATGGCGCGGCGGTCGGCGAGGACCGCCAGGAAGACCACCGAGGCGGTGACGGCGGCGCGGATCGCCGGCGACGGCGCGCCGGAGACGACCAGGTAGGTCCCCACCGCCGCTAGGCCCAGGAGGGCGGCGGTCTTCTTGCCGTCCACGCGCAGAGCGAGCCAGGGCCAGAGCGCGATCAGCAGCCGCGCGGCGGCGAAGACGAAGCCGCCGACAATGGCCATGTGCAGGCCGGAGATGGACAGGATGTGGGCCAGGCCCGAGGCGCGCATGTCCTCGTTCTGCTCCGGCGTGATCCAGGCCTCGTGACCGGTGACCATGGCGGCGGCGATGCCGCCCGACTGCGGCCCCATGCGATCGACGATGCGCCGGGCCAGGCTCCAGCGCATGGCGTTTACGTCCATGACCAGCCGAAGGCGCCAGGGCGGCGGCGCGAGGGTGACCGGCTCGGCCCGGGAGACGGCAAAGCCGACACCGCCGATGCGGTCGTACCAGGCGTCGCGGGCGAAATCGTAGGCGCCGGGGCTGGCGGGCGGCGGCGGCGGCCCCAGACCGGCGCGAAGGCGGATCGCCTGGCCCGGCCCGGTGACCGAACCGTCGCGCACGGTCACACGGATGCGGTGCGGCAGCGCCTCGCGCGGCAGGTCGCCCACGCGGACCGGAGCAATGACCAGCCGGCCGCCGCTGGCGCCGCGACTGGCGACATCGACAACGAAGCCCTCGACCATGACGGGCGTCGCGAAATCAGGAACGACGGGCGCGCGCACCATCTCGGTGCGCAGCTTGCCGACGGAGAAGCCGAGCAGCAGGCAGGCGGCCAGGATGGCCCATACCGTCAGCACGCCGCCTCGAAGCCGCGCCGCCCAGACGGCTGCCCCGGCCACGAGGGCCAGCAGCGCGGCAAGCCATAGCGGAGGCTCGACCCGGAGGGTCATGTAGAAGGCGGCGCCGAAGCCGAAGGCGACCGGCGCCCACAGCCGCCAGCGGCCAGCCTGGGCGGCGATCTCCTCCCGCAGGCTAGGAGCCGTCGGAACGAGCGTGCTAAGGAGCGCGCCCAAACGACCACCCCGAGCTCCGATGTCCGCCTCCACCCCCGTCGTCACGCGGTTCGCGCCCTCTCCCACCGGCTCCCTGCACATAGGAGGGGCAAGAACGGCGCTGTTCAACCAGCTGTATGCACGCCACACCGGCGGCAAGTTCCTGCTGCGCATCGAGGACACCGACCGCGAACGCTCGACCGAGGCCAATGTCCAGGTGATCCTGGACGGGCTGAGCTGGCTGGGGCTGACCTGGGATGGCGAGCCGACGTTCCAGTTCGCGCGCGGCGAACTGCACCGCGCCGCCGTCCAGCGCCTGCTCGACGAGGGCAAGGCCTATCGCTGCTGGCTGGCCGGGGACGACCTGGCCGCGGCCAAGGAGGCGGCGCGGGCGGCGGGCCATGCGCTGCGGTCGCCCTGGCGCGATCGCGAGCCGACGGCGGCGGAACTGGCGCAGCCGCATGTGGTGCGCTTCCGGGGTCCGCTGAACGGCGACACCGTGCTGGAAGACCTGGTCCAGGATCGGGTGGTGTTCCGCAATCGCGACCTCGATGACCTGATCCTGCTGCGCTCGGACGGCGTGCCGACTTACAACCTGGCCGTGGTGGTCGATGACCACGACATGGGGGTGACCCATATTATCCGCGGCGACGATCACCTGAACAACGCCGCGCGCCAGAGCCTGCTGTACCAGGCGCTGGGCTGGCCCGTGCCCGCCTTCGCCCATATCCCGATGATCCACGGGCCGGACGGCGGCAAGCTGTCGAAGCGGCACGGGGCGCAGGCGGTCGGCGAGTTCGAGGCGCTGGGCTATCTGCCCGAGGCGCTGCGCAACTATCTGGCGCGACTGGGCTGGAGCCATGGCGACGACGAACTGTTCGATGACGCCCAGGCCGCCGCCTGGTTCGATATCGCAGATGTGAACAAGGGCGCAGCGCGGCTGGACTGGGACAAGCTGAACCACGTCAACGCCCACTATATCCGCCAGGCCGACGACAGCCGCCTGGCCGGGCTGGTGGCCGAGGCGATGGCGCGGCGCGGCGAGCCGTTGTCGGACGAGCACCGCGCGCGGCTGGACGGCGCCATCGGCCTGCTCAAGGATCGCGGCAAGACGGTGGTCGAACTGGCCGACCAGTGTGGCTTCCTGTTCGCGCAACGTCCTGTCGCCATTGAAGAAAAGGCGCGTGCGCAGCTGACCGGGGAGACGATCGGGCGCCTGACGCGGCTGCGCGCGGCGCTGGCGGCCGAGGCCCGCTGGGACGTCGAGACGCTGGATGGGCTGCTCAAGGCGTTCGCCGAGGCGGAGGGCGTCGGCTTTGGCAAGATCGGCCCGCCGCTCCGCGCATTGCTGACTGGCGGACGTCCATCGCCCGACATGGGACGCACCATTTGCGCGCTCGGCCGGGCGGAGACGCTGGGCCGCATGGACGATGCGCTTTAACCGCGCGGATCAGACGCTATAAGGCGCATTGAAACGCCCGTTTGGGCAGAGTGATTGAAAGGACGGGGCATGGCGGAAAACGCGACGCTGACCATCGGGGGCAAGAGCTACGACCTGCAGGTCGTCAAGGGTTCGACCGGGCCTGACGTGCTGGACGTGCGAAAGCTCTATGGCGACGCCGACGTCTTCACCTTCGACCCGGGCTTCACCTCGACCGCGAGCTGCGAGAGCAAGATCACCTATATCGACGGCGACGCCGGCGTGCTGCTGCACCGGGGCTATCCGATCGAGCAGCTGGCCGAGAAGTCGAGCTTCCTGGAAGTCTGCTACCTGCTGCTGCACGGCGAGCTGCCGACGGCCGGCGAGTTCGAGACCTTCGAGCACAACATCACCTACCACACGATGTTGCACGCCCAGTTCGACCGCTTCTTCGAGGGCTTCCGCCGCGACGCCCACCCGATGGCGATAATGACTGGAGCGGTCGGCGCGCTGTCGGCCTTCTATGCGGACAGCATGAACGTCGATGATCCGCGCGAGCGGGAGATCAGCGCCCATCGCATGATCGCCAAGATGCCGACCATCGCGGCGCGGGCGTTCAAGTACCACATGGGCCAGCCCTTCGTGTCGCCGCGCAACGAGCTGAGCTATTCCGAGAACTTCCTGCGCATGTGCTTCGCCGTGCCGGCCGAGGACTGGAAGCCGAACCCGGTGCTGACGCGCGCCATGGACCGGATCTTCATCCTGCATGCCGACCACGAGCAGAACGCCTCGACCTCGACGGTCCGCCTGGCGGGCAGCTCGGGCGCGCACCCGTTCGCCTGCATCGCGGCCGGCATCGCCTGCCTCTGGGGCCCCAGCCATGGCGGCGCCAACCAGGAAGCCCTCGAGATGCTCGAGGAAATCGGCACCGTCGACAAGATTCCCGAGTTCATCGAAGGGGTTAAGGCCCGCAAGTACAAGCTGATGGGCTTCGGCCACCGCGTCTACAAGAACTTCGACCCCCGGGCGACCGTGATGCAGAAGACCTGCCACGAGGTGCTGGGCGAGCTGGGCATCAAGGACCCGCTGCTGGAAGTGGCCATGGAGCTGGAGAAGATCGCCCTCTCCGACCCCTACTTCATCGAGCGCAAGCTGTACCCCAACATCGACTTCTACTCGGGCATCACCCTGCGGGCGATGGGCTTCCCGTCGAAGATGTTCACCGTGCTGTTCGCCCTGGCCCGCACCGTGGGCTGGATCAGCCAGTGGAAGGAAATGTTCGAGGATCCGGGTCGCAAGATCGGCCGGCCTCGCCAGCTCTACACCGGCGCGACGACCCGCGATTACATCGCCATCGACAAGCGGTAGGGCTTTGGGCGTGGTGCGGATTGCTCCCATCACGCCCGACAGCTTCCCGGCCCTGGCGCCGGTGCTGTCGGACATTCTGATCGAATGCG
>VFQU01001427.1_pt1 | contig 14156 bp, 11 predicted proteins | sample 3512311 | NCBI WGS metagenome assembly VFQU01 (sample SAMN10412377, study PRJNA504923) | tailings metagenome | isolation source: Relicate 3 Philex TSF3 active mining site | place: Philippines: Tuba, Benguet | collected 2017-08-29
GCAGGATGCCCGGAGGGCGCCAGACCGGGGTGCCCTTTCTCTTGGTTACTTCTCTTTGGGCACGCAAAGAGAAGTAACTCGAGCCGGCTGAAAGCCGGATCGAAAGCCCTTCAAACGCCCCATTCAAAGCGCATGAGCCGCCAAGTGCGCCACGCCCCCGAAACTGCAGGCTGCAGCAGCCGACACCCCCAGCCATGAGCAAGACCATACCCACCACCCTCGACCCCGATGACGGCCGGATGTACCGCTCCGAGCGGAAGATCTATCCGCGCGAGGTCAGCGGTCGGTTCCAGCGGTTGCGCACGGCGGCGGTGCTCTGGCTGCTCGGCATGTACTACCTGTTCCCCTGGCTCGAGTGGGGCGGTCGGCAGGCGGTGCTGTTCGATCTGCCGGCGCGGCGCTTCTACGTCTTCGGACTGAGCTTCTGGCCGCAGGACTTCATCTTCCTCGCGCTGCTGCTGATCCTCGCCGGGCTGTCGCTGTTCTTCTTCACCGCGCTGGCCGGGCGGCTGTGGTGCGGGTATGCCTGTCCGCAGACGGTGTGGGCCGAGGTGTTCCTGTGGATGGAGCGCTGGGCGGAGGGTGATCGGTCGAAGCAGATGAAGCTCGACGCGGCGCCGTGGAACGCCGAGAAGATCCGCCGCAAGGTCGCCAAGCACGCGATGTGGATCGTCTTCGCGCTGTGGACCGGCTTCACCTTCGTCGGCTTCTTCACGCCGATCCGCGATCTCGGCGCGCGCGTCTGGCCGTTCGCCTGGGGCGGCTGGGAGACCTTCTGGGTGCTGTTCTACTCGCTGGCGACCTGGGGCAACGCCGGCTTCCTGCGCGAGCAGGTGTGCAAGTACATGTGTCCCTATGCGCGTTTCCAGGGCGCGATGTTCGACCGCAACACGCTGATCATCAGCTACGACCCGATGCGCGGCGAGCCGCGCGGGGCACGCAGGAAGGGCCTCGGCAGCGTGCTCGAGCGGGCCCGCGGTCTGCTCGACCTGCGCAGCGCCACGGCCGCGGTGATCGCCGCCGCGCAGCGCGGCTCGAGCGTCGCCAGCAGCGCGACCACCGGGCTGATCGTCGACGCGCCGCGCGGCGATGCGCCCACCGTGGCGGAGGCGCCGCTCGTGGCCTCGCCTGAGGATCTCGGCGACTGCATCGACTGCACGATCTGCGTGCAGGTCTGTCCGACCGGCATCGACATCCGCAACGGCCTGCAGTACGAGTGCATCGCCTGCGGCGCCTGCGTGGACGCCTGCGACACGGTGATGGACAAGCTCGGCTACCCGCGCGGGCTGGTGCGCTACACCACGCAGAACGCGGTCGACGGCAAGCCCAGTCGCGTGCTGCGCCCGCGCATCCTGGTCTACGGCCTGATGCTGTCGCTGATCGCGGTCGGCTGGGTGATCGGCGTCGGCAGCCGCACGCCGCTGATCGTCGACGTGCTGCGCGACCGCAACGCGCTGTACCGTCTCGCCGCCGACGGCAGCGTCGAGAACGGCTACACGCTGAAGATCTCCAACAAGGCCTCGGATCCGCGCAGCTACCTCGTGCGCATCGAGTCCGATGCGCCGCTTGCGCTCGACGGCGCGCCGCTGAAGGTCGAGGCCGGGGCCGAGGCGACGCTGAACCTGCCGATCACCCTGCGCGCCGCCGCCGGCGGCGTCAGCGGCCGCCGGGTGGTGCGCTTCGTCGTCGAGGCCGAGGGCGAGCCGCCGCTGGCGGTGATCCACGAGGCCGCCTTCTTCGGACCCACGCCATGAGCGACACCCCCGACGCGCGTCGCCACCCGCTGCGCGAGCCGATGGTCTGGCTGGTGATCGGCCTGCCCGCCGCGGTGGTCGTGGCCGGCATCCTGACCCTGGTGATCGCCATCCGCAGCGGCGGCGCGGACACCGTGCACGAACCCGGTTCGCGGGTCGGCAAGGCGCAGACAGTCGACCTCGCACCGGATCGCGAGGCCGCCCGGCGCGGACTCAGCGCGGAACTGCGCCTGGCCGGCGACACCGAGGCCGTCGAACTGCAGACGCTCGCCGGCAGCTTCGACGCGCCCTCGCTGCGCCTGGTGCTGAGCCATCCGAGCGAAGCGCGCGAGGACGTGACGCTGGACCTCGTCAAGATCGCCGACGACCGCTACGCCGGACGCCTTGCGCTGCCGCGCGACCACGCCTGGAACCTGCACCTGGCGCCGGCCGACGCGCGTTGGCGGCTGCAGGGCCGACTGGAGCGCGACGCCAGGTCGGCGCCGCTCTCGCCCGCCGTGGATGAGGGCTGAGTCCGCCAGCGGCTGCTTCCACTGCGGCGAGGCGCTTCCGGCCGATCCGCCGCGGGCACGCGTCGACGGCGTCGACCAGGCCTTCTGCTGCCGCGGCTGCGCCGCCGCCGCCGACTGGATCCACGCCGCCGGCCTCGACGACTACTACCGGCTGCGCGCCGAGCAGGGTGATCGCGTCGGCGAGGACGCCGCCGACTTCGCCGCCTGGGACCGCGCCGACATCCAGCGTGAACACAGCCGCGAGGTGGAGGGCGGTCGCGAGATCACGCTGCTGGTCGAGGGCATGCGCTGCGCCGCCTGCGCCTGGCTGATCGACCGCGCGCTGCAGCGGGTCGAAGGCGTCGGCGAGACGCGTGCCAACGCAGTGACTGGCCGCGTGCGGCTGCGCTGGGACCCCGTGCGCGTGCCCCTGTCGAGCGCGCTGGCGCGGCTGGCGGCATTGGGCTATCGCGCGCATCTGGCGCCCGGCGAGGCGCTCGAGCGCGAGCGGCTGCGCGAGCGGCGCACGCTGATGCTGCGACTGGGCGTGGCGGCGCTGGGCACGCTGCAGTCGATGATGTTCGCCGAGGCGCTGTACCTCGACTTCAGCAACCAGATGCCGGCGGCGACCCGCGACTTCTTCCGCTGGCTCGCCTTCCTGCTGGCGACGCCGGTGGTCTTCTACGCCGGCTGGCCGTTCATCGCCGGCATGCTGCGCGAGCTGCGCGCGCGCCACCTCGGCATGGACACCCTGATCGCCAGCTCGGTGCTGCTGGCCTACGGCGGCAGCCTGGTCGAGACGCTGCGCGGCGGGCCCCACGTGTGGATCGACGCCGCCGTGATGTTCGTCTTCCTGCTGCTGGCGGCGCGCGCCATCGAGGGCTTCGCCCGGCAGCACGCCAATGTCGGCGTCGACCGCCTCGCCCGCGCCCGCCCTGCGCTGGCCTGGCGACTCGATGCTGCCGGTCACGCGGTGCAGGTGCCGCTGGCGGAACTGGTCGCCGGCGATCACATCCGCGTCGACCTCGGCGAGACGGTCGCGGCCGACGGCGAGCTGCTCGATGCCGGCGAATTCGACGAGTCGCTGCTGACCGGCGAGTCGCGTCCGGTGTCGCGACAGCCCGGCGAGACTGCCCTGGCCGGAAGCCAGTGTCGGGTCGGTCCGGTCAGGCTGCGGGTGACGCGCACCGGCCAGGACACGCGGCTGTCCCATCTGGTGCGTCTGGTCGAACAGGCCCAGGGCCAGCGGCCGCGCCTGGCGCGGATCGCCGACGGCATCGCCGCGCGCTTCGTCGGCGGCCTGCTCGCCAGCGCGGTCGCCGTGTTCGCGCTGTGGTGGTGGATCGACGCCGCGCGCGCCTTCGAGGTGATGCTGGCCGTGCTGGTAGTGAGCTGTCCCTGCGCGCTGTCGCTGGCCGTGCCGGCGGCGCTGGCCGCGGCACACGGCGCGCTGGCGCGGATCGGCGTGCTGGCGCTGGGCGCCGACGCGCTCGAACACCTCGCCGGCGCCGACGTGCTGCTGCTCGACAAGACCGGCACGCTCACCGAAGGCCGGCCGCGGATAACGCGGACCGACCTGATCGATGCCGATGACCTCGACGCCGCCGGCGCGCTGCGGCTGGCCGCCGCACTCGAGCGCGGCAGCGGCCACCCGCTGACCGAGGCCTTCGCCGCTGCGGGCGTGGCGCAGGCCGAAGCCCTGCGCACCGAGATCGGCCGCGGCGTCGAAGGCGTCGTCGCCGGGCGACGGCTGCGCATCGGTCGCGCCGACTTCGCCGCCGCGCGCGATGACGACGGCGCGCTGTGGCTGGGCGACGGCCAGCGCGCGCTGGCCCGCTTCGAGATCGGCGACGCGCCGCGCGCGGACGCCGCGGCGACCGTGGCGGACCTGCGCCGGCTCGGCATCGCCGTGGAGCTGCTCAGCGGCGACGGGGAAGCCGCGGTCGCCGACGTCGCTTCGACGCTGGGCGTCGGCGCATGGCGCGCCCGGCAGAGCCCCGAGGACAAGCTCGCCCGATTGCGCGCGCTGCAGGCCGAAGGCAAGCGCGTGGCCATGCTCGGCGACGGCATCAACGATGCCCCGGTGCTGGCCGGCGCCGACGTGTCGATTGCGATGGGCCAGGGCGCCTCGCTGGCCCATCGCGCCGCCGACCTCGTGCTGCTCGGCGGCGACCTCGCCCGCGTCCCGCAGGCGATCGCGCTGGCGCGCAAGGCGCGCGCGGTGATCCGCCAGAACCTGGCCTGGGCGGCGCTCTACAACGTGGTCGCGCTGCCGGTCGCAGCGACGGGGCTGGTCACGCCGTGGATGGCCGCGCTCGGCATGGCGCTGTCCTCGCTGCTGGTGACGCTGAACGCGCTGCGCGTGGCGCGCATCGGCGATCGGCGTCGCGTGGGAAGATGACGCGATGAACAGTCTCCTCATCCTGGTGCCGATCAGCCTGGTGCTGTTCGGCGCGGCGATCTGGGCCTTCGTCTGGGCGGTGCGGCGCGGCCAGTTCGACGATCTGCAGACGCCGGCGATCGACATCCTCGCCGAGGAGAAGCCGGCGAAGCCCGGCACCGACACGCGCCCTGCCACCGAGGCGACGGACGCGACGCCACGCGATGCCGATTGACGTTCCGGTCCTGCTCGGCGCGCTGCTCAGCGGGCTGGTCGGCGGCCTGCACTGCGCGCTGATGTGCGGCGGTGTCGCCGCGGGCGTCGCGCTGGCCAGCCGCGGCGCGCCGCCGCTGCGCAGCGCGCTGGTCGCCAACGCCGGTCGCATCGGCGGCTACGTCGTCGCCGGCGCGCTGGTCGGCGCACTGGGCGCCGGCCTCCTGCAGGTGCTGCGCATCGAATCGCTGCTGCTGGGCATGCGCATGGCGGTCGGCGCGGTGCTGCTGGTCGTCGCCCTGCGCCTGCTCGACAGCCGCAACCGGCTCGGCTTCCTGTCGCGCCCCGGCGCCGCCGTCTGGCGACGCCTGGCGCCGCTGCAGCGACGCCTGCTGCCGGCGACCACGCTGCCGCGCCAGCTGGCGCTGGGACTGTTCTGGGGCTGGCTGCCCTGCGGCCTGAGCTACACCCTGTTGACCGCGGCCTGGCTCACCGCCGATCCGCTGCAGGGCGCGCTGCTGATGGCGGCGTTCGGCCTGGGCACGGCGGCCACGATGGTGCCGCTGACCTGGAGCGGTGCCAGCGTCGCCGGCTGGCTGGCGCGGCCGGCCACCCGCCGGGTCGCCGCCGCACTCGTCGCTTTCGCCGGGCTGCTGACGATCACTGCGCCCTGGCTGGCGCAGCTGCCTGCGCTGCACGGCGTGCTCGAGGCACTGGGCTGCCGCACGCTGCCGATGTGAAGCGCGACTTCAGCCTCGGCTGCGCTTGCCCTCGACCTCGTGGGCCAGCTTGTCCAGCGCGCCCATGTCGAGGATCTTCAGCTTGCGCCCCTGCACGCGGATGAGGCCGTCGTCCTGCATGCGGCTGAGCGTGCGGCTGACCGTCTCGATGACCAGGCCGAGATAGCTGGCCAGCTCCTCGCGGCTCATCGACAGGTGGATCGCGTCGGGCGGATGGCCGAGCTGGCGCAGGCGCTCGGACAGGCTGTGCAGGAACAGCGCCATGCGCTCGTTGGCCTGGCGCCGGCCGAGCATCTCGAGATGATCCTGGTCGCGGTCCATGCTGCGGCCCATGACGCGGAACAGCTGCATCTGCAGGCCCGGCACCTCGGCCGCGACGCGGCCGAGCTCGGTGTAGGGCACCTCGCAGACCTGGGCGTCCTCGAGCGCGATCGACTCGCAGCGGTGCACGCCCTCGCCGAGTCCGTCGAGGCCGATCAGCTCGCCGGGCAGATGGTAGCCGATCACCTGCTCGCTGCCGTCCTCGCCGAGCGCCACGGTCTTGAAGGTGCCTTCGCGGGCGACGTAGAGCGCATGCAGTGGCGAACCGCTGCGATACAGGTAGTCCCCGCGATGCAGCGGCCGGCGCTTCTTCACCAGCCGATCCAGGCGATCGACGTCCTCGCCCGAGATGCCGGCCGGCAGGCAGAGCTGGCCCAGCGAGCACTGCGCGCAGCTGCGGCGCAGGGTGCCGAGGTCGATCACCTCGGCGAGGATATGCGGTGTCGCCATCACTCGCCCCCGGTCCAGCGCTGCAGCCAGTCCTTCACCGTTTCGTGCCACTGCAGCGAATTCTGCGGCTTGAGGATCCAGTGGTTCTCGTCGGGGAAGTACAGGAACCGGCTCTCCACGCCCAGGCGCTGCAGTGCGGTGAACACGGCGATGCCCTGCTCCACCGGGATGCGGTAGTCGAGCTGGCCGTGGATGACCAGCATCGGCACGCGCCAGTTCGCGACGTGGTTCACCGGGTTGTGCTTCTCGTAGTTGGCAGGGACCTCGAAGTGCGGGCCGCCGAACTCCCATTCGTCGAACCACAGCTCCTCGGTCGAGTAGCCCATCGCCCGGTTGTCGAGGATGCCCGAGTGCGAGACCAGGCACTTCCAAGGCTCGGGCCAGACCCCGGCGATCCAGTTGACCATGTAGCCGCCGTAGCTGGCGCCCAGCGCGCAGGCGCGCTCTCCGTCGAGGAAATCGAAGTTGGCCAGCGCATGCGCCCAGCCCTTCTTCAGGTCCTCGAGCGGCTTGCCGCCCCAGTCGCCGGAGATCGAATCGGTGAAGGCCTGGCCGTAGCCGGTGGAGCCGTGGAAGTCGATGAACACCGCGGCGAAGCCCGCGCCGGCGTAGGTCTGCGGGTTCCAGCGATAGTGGAAGTTGTCGCCCATCGAGCCCTGCGGGCCGCCGTGGATGATGAAGGCGACCGGATACTTCCTGCCGGGCTCGTAGTTCCACGGCTTGACCACGTAGCCGTGGACGGTCTCGTCGCTCCAGCCGGGGAAGCGGAACTGGCTGAACTCGCCCATCCGCACGTCGGCGAGGCGTTCTTCGTTGAAGCGGGTGAGCTGGCGGACGCGGGAACCGTCAGCGCGCGCGGCGAACAGCTGCGCCGGGCCGGCCAGCGAACTGCGGGCGAACACCAGCGTGTCGCCCACGACGTCGAAGTCCTGCACCGTTCCGCCGCCGGCGACGGTGGAGACCTGGCCCGACCTCAGGTCCACCGCGAACAGCGGATGCCGGCCGAGTTCGTCGGCCGCGGTGTAGATGCGCCTGCCGTCGCTGCCGAGCACCAGGCTGCCGGCCGACGCGTCCCAGGCGGGCGCAATTTCACGCGCCGCGCCGCCGGCGACGTCCATCGCCATGATCGCCAGCCGGTCGGCCTCGAAGCCGGGCCGGCGCATGGCCAGGTAGTAGAGCGTGCGGCCGTCGGCGGCGAACAGCGGGTGGCTGTCGTGCGCCGCGTTCGCCTGCGTGAGGTTGCGAGGCGCTGCCTCGCCGTCGACCTCGGCGAGGAACACGTCGAGGTTGGTCGACCAGGCCTCGCTCTTGCCGGCGATGCGCGCGGTGAAGGCGAGGCTGCGGCCGTCCGGCGACCAGGCGTAGTCGTCGGCGCCGCCGAAGGGCTTGGTCGGCACGTCGCCGTCGATGCCGCGGCTGACCCGGCGCGGCTCCTCGCTCACTTTGCCCTCGGCATCCAGCGCGGCGACGAACAGCTGGCTGCGGCGGCCGTCCTTCCAGCTGTCCCAGTGACGGACGAACAGCTTGTCGTGGATCGCGCCGCTGGCCTTGCGTGCGGCGCGCTCGTCGAGCCGGGACCTGGTGCAGGCGAGATCAGCGCAGTCGGGGAACACGTCGAAGCTCAGCGCCACCGCGCGGCCGTCGGGCGACAGCCGATAGCTGCCGACATCGAGCACGGTGGACGTGACCTGCTGCGCCTCGCCGCCGCTAAGGTCGAGTCGCCACAGCTGGCTGGCGCCGGAGCGCGACGACAGGAAGTACAGGCTGCGGCCGTCGGGCGACCAGGACGGACTCGATGCGCTGCTGCCTTTCGCGGTGAGTCGGCGCGGCGCGGCGTCCTCGAGGCCCTGCAGCCAGATCGAGGAGAACGCGCGGTTCGCCGGCACGTCGGCCTCGCGGACGGCGAAAGCCACTGCCTTGCCGTCGGGTGACAGCGTGGGACTCGACACCCGGTCGAGCGCCACGAGGTCCTCCGCGGTCAGACCGCGCGGCGCGGCGGTCGCGGACGCGGCCGCAGCCAGCGCGAGGACGAGGGAAAGGCACTGGAGACGCATCGGGAGACTCCTTGCTCTGATCGATTGCGGGTGCTGCCGAACCCGGCTGCTCAGCGATAGTCGAGCGCCACCGCCACCACCACCGCGACGCAGCCCGCGGCGACCAGCTTGAGCAGCAGCGGGGCGGCGAAGCGGAACCAGCGGTCGTAGGGGATGCCGGCGATGCCCAGGATGCTCATCAGCACGATGTTGGTGGGCACCAGCATGTTGGAGAACCCGTCGCCGAACTGGAAGGCGAGCACGCTGACCTGCCGGCTGACGCCGACCAGATCGCCCAGCGGCGCCATGATCGGCATGGTGACGAAGGCCTGGCCGCTACCCGAGGGGATGAAGAAGTTGATCAGCGTCTGGATCAGCACCATGCCGACCGCGGCGGCGTGCGAGCCGACCTGGCTGAGCGGTCCGGCCAGGCCGTCGACGATGGTGTGCAGCACCTGGCCTTCCTCGAGGATCAGCGCGATCGAACGGGCGAAGCCGATCAGGATCGCGGTGGTCGCGAGCTCCGCTGCGCCGGCGCCGAAGTGCTTCGCCGTGCCGTCGGCGCCGAGCCCGCCTACCAGTCCGACCACCAGCGACAGCGCGATGAACAGCGCGCCCAGCTCGACCAGATACCAGCCCTGGCTGTAGATGCCCCAGACCATCAGCCCCATCGCGGCGATCGCCAGCAGCAGGACGGCCAGGCGACGGCCGTCGAGCGGCGGGTACTCCGCGGGCGGCTGGTGCAGCGGCTCGATGCCGGCCATCAGGCTCTTAGACGGGTCCGCGGCGACCCGTCGGGCGTAGCTGTAGACGTGGTGGAAGCCGATCGCGAGGAACGGCAGGAACAGCGCCAGGCGGAAGCCGATGCCCGAGGTCGGCGGCAGCCCGGCGATGCCCTGCGCCACCTGCACGGTGAAGGGATTGAGCGCGGCCACCCCGTAGCCGATGGCGTAGCCGCCGATCATGATCCCCATCGCCGTCATAGCGTCCATGCGCATCGCGATGCACAGCGAAATGAGCATCGCCGCGAACGGGATGTACTCCTCGGCGACGCCGATCGCGCTCGACCCGGCGGCGAACAGCGCCATGCCGCCGGCGATCAGCCAGGCCGGACTGTGTCCGATCCGGCGCAGCGTCGCGCCGAGCACGGCGTCGATCATGCCGCTGGCACGTAGCACCGACACCGCGCCACCGACGATCAGCACGAAGAAGATGATGTCCTGCGCCGCCGCCATGGCGCGCGGCACGACGGTGAACAGGGTCAGCGGCGACAGCCGCACCCGCTCGGCGGCCTCGGCGTAGCTCCCGGGCACGACCAGGGCGTGGCCCTTGGCGTCCTCGACCGTCTCGAAGCGTCCCTGCGGCAGCACCCAGGTGGCTACCCAGGCCAGCACCATGATCAGGAACAGCAGGACCAGGGTATGCGGAACCCGGAAGGACACGGCCATGCGGCAACTCCGCCCAAAACGCCGAGTATAGGGACGCTCCGCAGGGCCCGCGAGCGCGCGCGCAGCGGGAATACCCCGAAGCTGCGGCACCGGCCGGAAACGCCGCGTGTCGGGTGGATCGCCGGGGCCGCCGCGGCACCCGTGATGCCGCGGCTCGGGAAGCCCGGGCGCTGGCTATGCGGGCGGAGGTGCGGGCTCGAGCGCGATCAGCGTCCGCACCGCAGCCGCAACCGCCTGCTGCTCCAATGCGAGGGCCTCGATGCGGCCGCGCGGCGGCGACGTGCCCGACGATCGGGCCTGGACCTCGATCTGTCCAGCCAGCACCGCGAGCGTCCGCGCGCCGACCGCGTCGCTGCTCGAGCGCAGGTCGTGCGCGGCTCTGACCACGCCCTCCGGGTCGTCGTTGGTCGCCGCCGTGCGAAGCTGCTCGAACCAGGCGGCGCTCGACCGCAGGTACAGTTCGAGCAGTCTGACGAACCTGCCCGGCTCTTCCGGCGTCTCGACCAACCGGAGCTGTTCGATTCGCTGCGGGTCGAGCCAGCCCGGCGGGCGCAGCGCGGGCGCGCCGGTCACGCGGCGCTCCCGCCTTCGACACCCTCCGTTCCGCTTTCGGCGAGCGGCGGCTCCAGCCGATACCCGAGCTGGTATACCGCCGCCAGGCGCCAGCCATGCCGCCCGTCGAGGCCGAGCTTGCGGCGCAGACGCGACATGTGCGTGTCGATGGTACGCGTGGTGACGTCACCGGCGGTGCGCCAGACTTCCGACAGCAGGGCCTCGCGGCTCACGATGCGGCCGCTGCGACCGAACAGGTACCAGGCCAGCTCGAACTCGCGCTCGGTGAGCTTCACGGGTTCACCCAGGATGCAGAGTCGGCGACCGCGGGCGTCCAGCGTGAAGGGCGCGGCGGCGAGCTCGCGAACCGACTTCTCGCGCCCGGAGCGACGCAGCATCGACTCGATGCGGGCTGCCAGCTCGGCCGCCCGCGCCGGCTTCGATACGAAGTCTGCCGCACCACCCCGCAGGGCCGCGACGACATCCTCCTCGCTGTCGTTGGCGGTCAGGAACAGGACCGGCAGGCTGGGAGCCGCCGAATCCTTCAGCCAGTGCAGCAGATCGAGGCCGGAACCGTCGGGCAGGTTCCAGTCGAGGACGATGGCATCGACCGATTCCGCTCCGAGCCGGCGGCGGAAATCGGAGGCCGACCGGTACACCGAGACGCGGTATCCGGCGTTCTCCAGCCAGCCCCGGTAGAGCTCGGCGTGGAACGGATCGTCCTCGACCAGCGCGATGCGGAAGCTCGTCGCCGACTGCTCCATCGGGCCGGCGGAGGGCGGCGAACCTGCAGCGAAGTTCATGCAGGCGCACTCGCGGCGATGCACTGGACGCGAATGCTGCGCCTGACCACGTCCCCGCGCGCCCGTTCACGCGGAATGCGCTTCGCTGCTCCTCTGCACGCCATGCCTGCACGCTCTCCCGATGCGGCGACCATCCGTCGCAGCGCAGCGGGCGCTGGCCGTCGGATGCCTCTCCATGGTACCGCGAGGCCGCGTGGCGGTGGAAAAGCCGCGGTCGACGCCCGGTCGATCGCGCTGGCGAGCCCTCGCCGGCGGCGCGCAGGCGCGCGCGGTGGCAGTCGCAGCCGGGGAGCCCTGCCCGCGAGGTCCGCACCGGGCAACCCCCGCGCCCACCCCGTCCAACCGATCACGGACCCGCCCGACGGGAGATCGCGTCGGCCGGGGCGCCGCGCCCGCGGCCGACGCGCGGGGGAAACTCAGGCGCGCCGGCGCAGTCCCGCGGTGGCGGCCAGCAGCAGGACGAGCGCGACCAGGGCCAGCGGCCCGCCCGCAGGGATCGCGATCGGTGGCTGGACGTTGAAGGCGACCGGAGTCGGACTGTTCTCGTTCGGGATCCCGTCGCCGTCCGGATCGGGATTCATGCCGGAGACCGATGCATCGGCGACCGCCTGGTCGATGCTGTCGCGCCCGCTGGCGAACACCTGGTTGAAGTAGGGGCCGGGCAGCACGCCAGGGCTCACGCTCAGCCGCAGGTCGATGGTCATCGCGTCGCCCGGGGTCAGCGAGCTGGCCGCAGCGTCGAGCAGCGACGTGTCGGAAACCCCGTCGAAACCCGGGTTGGGGGCCCCTGACCCGGTGACCGTCACGCTGGTCACGGTGAATCCGACCGGGAGCGGGAACGTGCGCCGCAGGTCTTCCTCGACCTGGACGTCGAACAGCGCCGTGGTGCCGTAGTTGCCGACCACGATCGCGTAGTGCACGGCATACGGGCCGGGACCCTCGCCCGTGCTGCTGATCAGGTCCTTCGACACACCGATCACCGGCGGCACCGGCACCACGACGGTGGAGGCGGCGGTGGCGATCACCGTGCCGGCCACCGGCGCGACGGCGTTCACTTCGGCGACGTTCAGGACTTGCCTGATCGCGGCGTCGGATGCGCGCACGGTGTAGTCGGCGCTGCACGTCAGGACGTGGTTGGAGAGCAGCGAGCCGCTGCCGTTGCCCGCGAACGGCGCTCCCTCCAGGGTCGTGGCGGAGCAGACGATGGCGGTGTCGATGCGCGTCGGATCGGGCTCGGACAGCAGCACCGAGCCGAGTGTCTCGGCGCCACTGTTCTTGATCACGAAGGTGTAGCGGATCAGGTCGCCGACGCTGGCGACGCCGTTGGCGTCGGCGTCCTCGACGATCTTCGGGCTCTTGAACACCCGCACCCCGGCCCGACCTGCCAGATTCTGGCTGACCAGCACGTCGGTGGCGCCGACGCCGCGGCCCAGGCTGTCGACGCCATCGACGTCCACCTGGTTGATCACGAGGCCCGCGGCCTGGTCGCCCGCCGTGATGGCGTAACTGCGGGTGCAGACCATGCTGGCATTCACGGCCAGCGTGGTGCCGGGGCAGCCGACTGCGCCGGATTCATCCACCACCTGCAGGTCGGAGAGGACGAAGTCGCCCAGATTCAGCAGTGTGTAGTGGTAGTCGATCGACTCGCCGGCGTCGAGGACACCGTCGGCATCGGTGTCCGCGTGCACCGCACCTCCGGCGACGAGCACGATGGACTCGCCGACTCCCTGCAGCAGCGTGCGGCTGGCATGGCTCGACGCCGACCCGCCATCGGTGCGCACGGCGCTCGCCGCCACCGCGCTGAACCGCTCGGCACGCGACGCGTCGCCGGCGCAGTACCGCGTCGCCTGTCCGGGGAGGCTGGCGAGTGCCGCGACGCCCTCACCCTGCCCCTGGCCTGGGCAGTCCAGCCGCCAGCCGGTGCCCGCGTGCAGGGCCACCGGCGCCAGGGCGATCGAGGATCGATTCTGGATCAGCACGCCTGCCAGTGCATCGACCTCCAGCCGCAGGTCGGACGCCTGGAGGGGTCCGGCCAGTGTGCCTGCCAGCAGGATCGACGCGATCGATCGCCTCCGGCTCCCTCGACCGCCGAAAGCAGGCTTCCGATGCGAATGAGTCAGATGGATGCTCATGGGAATGCCGAGTAGACGGCGGTAGCCGTGGAGGAGACGACTGCGCCGGTATCGCCGCGGCCCGACGCCGTCGCCACGTTGGTCACCCGACGCGTGGCGACATCCTGCGCGGTCAGCGTGTGCGTCGCCCAGCACTGTACCGAATCACCGGGCAGCAGAGGACCGTTTCCGGTGGCTTCGAAGGTCCCGATGAAGACCTGGTCGTTGAACAGCACGCTGACCGGACGACCGGAGAGCGTGGTCGCGTCGCAGACCAGATCGCCGACGTGTCGATCGACCAGTCGCAGCGACGTCAGCGGCTGCGTGCCGACATTGCGGATGACCAGCGAATAGTTCAGGACATCTCCGGCGTCGCCGTAACCGTTCTGGTTGAAGTCGACCGCGAGCTGGACCGTCTTGAGCAGGCGGATCGCAGGCTGGCCATCGAGCGCGATCGGGACGCAGGCCTCGCTGTCGCGCTCGATCGGTCCGTCGATCCTGGCGGCATTGAAGAGGCCACCCCCTGGCGCACCGTCGCACTGCCCTTCGAGCAGACCGGCAGGGTTGACGCTGATCGGCACGGTGAGCAGGTAGCCGTGACTGTTGCCCGAGGCGATCACCGTGTCGGTCGCGGAGAGCTGGACCGTGGCCCCGTTGACCGGCGCGTAGCTGCCACCCACCAGCGCCGGATTGACCGTCCCACCGACCGTGGTGACGCTCGCGTTGCCGTTGAAGGCCACGCCCTGCGCCGGGAACCCGAGCGTGTCGAGCAGCGTGTAGCTGCCGGGCGCGCGGCCCACGTTGGTCACCGTGAGCTGGTAACGGACGTTGAAGGCGTTCGGACCGGTGTCGTCGAGCGA
>VFQU01001428.1_pt1 | contig 14145 bp, 16 predicted proteins | sample 3512311 | NCBI WGS metagenome assembly VFQU01 (sample SAMN10412377, study PRJNA504923) | tailings metagenome | isolation source: Relicate 3 Philex TSF3 active mining site | place: Philippines: Tuba, Benguet | collected 2017-08-29
CGCCGCAGACCTGATGGACGATGCATTCGTTCGCGATCTCGCGGCCGCCAAGTCGGCAGAAATCGTGTTCTATGCCGCCAACCGCAACGGCATCAAGATCAACGTTCCGGTCGCGGGCTTTGCGCAGGCCTTGGCGCAGCTGCAGAAATCCTGACGAAGCGCACACTGGTCCTGATTGTAAGGCCGCCGCGGCGAGCTTCGTGCCGCGGCGGTTCGCATTCATGACAGCGGATCAGAACTATCGCGAGGCAAGTTCACCATCGCGCTGCTTCGGCACGGGGTATTCCACGCTGCAGTCGCGGCAACGATAGACCAGCACATCGTGCGTGGCCGCGCGCAGCGACTGCTTGAGCGAGGTTTCGCCGCCGCACACTGGACAGTTCGGCGTCGATTCCCGGCCTGGAATTCGTAGCGGTTCGTTCATGAGGTCTCCTCTGCTGGCGCGCAGAAAGGGCCCTTTCGCGTGTTTTCGGGATGTGGTTCGAACGTGCCTGTACAACGCGGCACGCGGAACTTCGGTCCCGTCACGAACCGTTACGAATGGGCGGTATTCTTGAATGAACCTGGAGGGGGTCTCGTGCGACGCAGGGCCGGCTCAAAAAGGCGTGAGGCCGGGAACCCTGCGATAAATATGGGCTGTGAGCTGCTTGCCGCCGCGGGCGATCAGCTTTCCTTGAAGACGACCTCACGCCGGCCCCTAATGGACGGCAGGGCGACGAGAAGCAGCAGGACAGCCGCCGCGATGAGCAGGCCCAGGCTGATCTTGCGGTCGATGAAGATCATCGGATCGCCGCCGGAGATCTTCATCGCGCGGCGCAGGTTCTCTTCCATCAGCGGTCCGAGGACGAACCCCAGAATCATCGGCGCCGGTTCGCACTCCAGCCGCCACAGCACAAAGCCGACAACGCCAAAGAACGCCGCCAGCATCACCGCCGAGGTCGCGTTGTTCACGGTATAGACGCCGATCGCACAGAACAGCAGGATCGCCAGATAAAGGAACCGGTACGGCACCCGAAGCAGCTGGACCCAGATGCCGATCAGCGGCAGGTTGATGATCAGCAGCATGAGGTTGCCGATCCACATCGAGGCGATCATGCCCCAGAAGAGGCCCGGGCGCTCGGTCATGATCTGCGGACCGGGCTGGATGCCGTGAATGGTCAGCGCCCCGATCATCAGCGCCATGACGGCGTTGCCCGGAATGCCGAGCGTGAGCATCGGGATGAACGAGGTCTGCGCCCCGGCGTTGTTAGCCGATTCCGGACCCGCCACGCCCTCGATCGCACCCTTGCCGAAGCGTGACGGATCGGCGGCGACCTTTTTTTCGGTGGCATAGGCGGCAAACGCGCTGAGCGTGGCGCCGCCGCCCGGCAGCACGCCGAGTACGCTGCCCAGGGCTGTGCCGCGCAGAATCGCCGGGGCCATGCGCAAAAGATCGTCCCGTGTCGGCCACAGACGCGTGATGCGCTGAACCAGCAATGAGCGCTGCTGCTCAGGCCGCGCCAGGTTGGAGATGATCTCGCCCAGCCCGAACACCCCGATGGCGATGGTCGCAACCTCGATTCCGTCGGTCAGTTCGCGGATCCCGAAGGTGAAGCGCTGAACGCCGGTGTTGCCGTCGGTGCCGACAAGCCCGATCAACAGGCCCAGAACGATCATCGCCACTGCCTTGAGCACAGAGCCGTGCGCCAGCACCACCGCGGCCACAAGGCCGAGCAGCATGAGCGAGAAATACTCGGGTGCGCCGAACGACTGGCCGATTCGTGCCAGCGGCGGGGCAAAACCCGCGATCAGGGCGGTCGCCACGCAGCCGGCGAAGAACGAGCCGATCGCGGCCGCGGCCAGCGCCGCCCCGGCACGGCCCTGGCGCGCCATTTGATGGCCGTCAATGCAGGTGACGACCGACGAGGTCTCCCCCGGCAGGTTGACCAGGATGGCTGTGGTCGAGCCGCCATACTGCGCGCCGTAGAATATCCCGGCGAGCATGATGAGGCCCGACACCGGTTCGAGATGGAACGTCAGCGGCAGGAGCATCGCGATCGTTGCGATAGGCCCGATGCCGGGGAGCACGCCGATCAGCGTGCCGACCATGGCTCCCAAGAACGCAAACGCGAGGTTCGCCGGCGTCAGCGCGACGCCGAAGCCAATGCCCAGGTTGGAGAAGAAATCCATCGGCCTACCACTCCGGCCAGACCGGAATGGTCAGCCCCAGGCCGAAAATGAAGATCGACCACGACAGAGCGATGAGGAAGACGGCCGCGGCAGCGGTCTCCAGCGGCTTCAGCGCCCTGGTCGCAAGCGATCCGATGCCGACCAGCAAGATAATCGAAATCACGAGGCCGAAGCGCTCGATCGCCAGGCCAAACGCCACCAGTGCTGCCGTCACTGAAAGCACCGCGCGCCATGTTCCGGGGAGCGGCTTGAGCGCAGGCGCATTGCTGCGAAGACCCTGGATCAGAATCAGCACACCAAGACCGAGCAGGAGCCAGCACAGCAGCCGCGGCACATAGCCGGTGTTCATGCGCAGTGAAGTGCCGACGGGATAGTGACGCGAGATCCAGAGACCGAGGGCTGCAACGGCGATGAACATCAGTCCCGACAGGACGTCGGCACGACCAAGGCTGTGCCACATGGAAGATCCGGATGAGGGCTGATGGCTGTCTCTCAAGGCCGCCGCACCTCCGCGGAGCCGGGAGGAGTTACCGGGCTCGGTCCGGACAGGACACGCCGATCATGGACATCGTGGCAACGCGACATCGACCGCCTTACCCCTTCGGAATGACCGGCAACAACAGGAAGGACTCGTACTCCCCGCCCGCATGGATCGTGTTCAATCCGGTGTTGTAGTCGGCGTGATAATGCATGTAGCCCTGCGAGCCGGTCCCGTCGCGCGGCTGCACGTCGAGCCGGATGCGATGGCCCTTTTTGAAGGTCATCGACGTCGGCCAGATCTCGACATCGACCTTTACGATTTCGCCCGGCGTCAAATACAGCCGACGCTTGTGCCTGTGATAAGGCCGGTACGGCTGCGACATCGCATGGTCGAGCTCGCGGTGTGACGCGCGGAGCCAGCCCTTGGCGACAGGTACCGGCGCGCCCTGCTGCCCGGTCTCCATCACCTCGTTACCCTCGGAATCAAAGTTTCGCAGCGTGAGGAACAGGTCCATGTCCTCGCTCTCGCTCGACACGTAAAAGGACGCCGCCAGCGGACCGGTGATCTCGATATCCTCAGCAAGCGGGGGCGTCTCCAGCGCGATCCCCATGCCGGGCTTGATCCCGCCGCCCATGACCTGGGACGATGCGGCCGAGGTCGAGCCCATCGATCCGAGGCCGAAAGAAGGGTAGGTGCAGGAGGACGCTCTTGCCGGCTTTTCGCGCACCAGCGCGCCGACCCGCGGTTCCTGACCTCCGGTGGCAGGCGAGACATCGAAATAGAGCTTCGTCCACTGGGTGCGCTTGAGCGGCCATTCGTTCTCGAAGCGCCATTCGATCTCGTCCCTGCCCTTGCGGATTGCGAGCTTGACCGGCGGCTCTTCCATCACACCGTTGTCGATGCCCTTGAGCCAGTGATCGAAGAAGCGGATCTGGTCGCGCCGGCCCTCCTCCGTATAGAACGGGTGGACGTGGCTGCCGTTGTGGATCCGCATCTTCTTGTGCCGGGACGCCGCGCGCGCGAACGCTTCGGTGTTGCCGCGCAGATGCAGGCCGAAGCCGGTCCAGTTACCGACCGTGAGCAATGGAACGGTGATGCGGTCCCACTGCGCCTGCGCGCCATGAAGCGCGCCGGTGTCGAGATTGTTGTGCAGCCAGGTCCACATCGTATTGACCGCCCAGCCGTCCGGCAGGTGCTGCGATGCGCGCCCCTGCGTGTGGTGCAGCAGGTGAGCGGTAAACCAGTTGGTCATGAACACGCTCAGGATGCCGCCGTGGTAGAGCGCGTCGCGGTAGATGTCGGCGAACCCCTCCCAGGGAATGATCGCCTTCAGCGATGGCGGCTGCAGGTTGGCGACGAACCACTGGTTGATCGCGTAGTAGGATATGCCCGACAGACCGACGTTGCCGTTGCACCATGGCTGCGCCGCGGCCCATTCGATGGCATCGTAGAAATCGACCGCCTCGGCGAGCGACCAAGGCTCGCACTGACCCGGGGACTTTCCGCTGCCGCGGCCGTCGACCCTCACGCATGCGTAGCCACGCGGCACCCACCACTCCGGATTGACCGTCTCCCAGTTCATGTAGGGATTGGGTTGCTCCTCGAGGTTCGGCGGCACGACCCAGAGCTTGTCCTTCTGGTACGGACCGAGATTGAGGATGGCCGGAAACTTTCCGGCTTCGGCGGGGCGGAACACGTCGGCCTTCAGGCGCGCGGCATCGCGCATGGGCACGTCGACATCGCGCTCGACGAGCAATTTGTAGGACGGTGCTGAAATCTTGGCTTCGACGTTCATGCGCAATCCGGGGAATTGGCGCCACGGGTATACCGAGGCCACACGGCACGGGCGCCCTTCCCGCGATGCGGCGGCGAGAGGCCGGAGGCGGGGCACGCCATCGGTGCCGCCGCCCGCACGCGGCTCACGCCGCGCTCAGTTCATGTCGATCTTCACTTCGGAGGTGATCTTGCGCCAGTTGTTGAGCTCGCCGGCGAGCCAGGACTTGGCCTCGTCGAGCGAGGCGTTCGGCCGGATGGCGACGAACTGCTTGGCAAACGAGTCCTGCAGCGCCTGAGCCTTCGCGCCGTCGTGGATTGCCTTGAGCAGCGTCTCGAGCACCGGCTTCGGGGTCTGCGCAGGCGCCAGCATGCTTTGCCAGTGCAGCGTACCCACGCCGGGGAACCCCGCTTCGGCCAGTGTCGGCACGTCCGGATAGTCCTTCAGCCGCTGCTCGGCCAGCACGGCGATCGGGCGCAGTTTGCCGGCGCGGATCATCGCCGCACCGCTCGCGGCATTGAGCATCGCGACCTGCGCGTCGCCCACCACGAGATCGTTGATCATGCCGGCCGCGCCGGTCTTGTTCGGAATATGCACCATGTCGACATTGGCGCGGCGGGCAAACACCTCCATGTCGAAATGCGGGAACGAGCCCACGCCGGCGCTGGTGTAGCGCACCTTTCCGGGATTCTTCTTCGCGTGCTCGACCAGGTCCTTCACGCTCTTGATGTCGAAATTGGCGGTGGTTGTGATCAGGAACGACGGATAGATCACCAGCCGCGACACCGATACGACGCTCTTCTCATAGTCGAGCTGGAACTTGTTCTTGAACAGGACCGGTGTGATCGCGTTGGTCGAAACGTTGCCGACCATCAGCGTGTAGCCGTCCGGCTTCGAGCGGGCCATTTCCTCGATCGCGAGGATGCCGAAGGCGCCGGGCTTGCTCTCGACCACGAACTGCTGGCCGAGAATATTCTTGAGCTGCTCGCCAAACAGCCGCGATGTGATGTCAGTCGCCCCGCCCGGCGCATAGGGCACGATGATCTTGACCGGCTTGGACGGATACTTGTCCTGCGCCGCAGCCGGTCCGGCGATCGCCACGCAGGCCGCCGAAAGCAGTGCCAGTGTCAGACGTCTCATGACTTCCTCCCGATTGAAAGCGTTCGTCGTTACGTCGCCTTGATGCCGTGCAGGTTGTGCGAAGCGTCCTTGACCGTGAAGAACACAACGTCGCCGTCCGCGGTCGCGCGCCCGTAGTGCACGGCGTCGGACGGCACATAGACCACGCTGCCGGGCTGCGCTTCGAAAGGCTGTCCCGAAATCTCGCCCGCAAAAGTCCCCTGGAGGACGTAGATCCACTGTTCGTTCGGATGCGAATGCGGTTCCGCGCCGGTGCCGGCGGGCATGCGCATCAGTCCAACGATCATGCGGTCGCCCTCGACGCAGGCGCCGTTGGCGGTCGAATAGTCCGGACCGCCGAGGATGTGATTGACCTTCGCGAGATCGAAAACGAATTCGCCCGCGCCGGCGCGCTTGGCACCGGGCGTGCGGGCTGCAGGCGCGGCTGCAGACGCAGTCTGGCTTGGCATCTGGCGTTCCCTCCGGACAAATCGCCGCTGTGACCGCGGCTTGTCGTTCTTGCCCAACGCAATCTTGGCATGTTGGGCGCGCCGGTGTCATCCGCCGGACAAACGCCGGATTTTGGCCGCCGGGGAAGGATGTACCGCGATGCGATACGCGGCTCACGGATTGAGCAGAACGGCACAGCCTCCGTGCCGGAAGCGGGACGCGACAAGGCCAAGCGAAGCTTCAGCCGGCGATCAGGAGCGTCAGCCGGCTGGCAACCGCAACGACACCGCGCCGGTATGTTTTCGTATCGTCCTGTAGATTCTCATGGCTATTTTTGGAATTGTCTCGGGGCGCCTCGATTCGACGGGCCAAGCTGTCCGAAGGGGCCATTGAGAGACAAGCGATGCTCTTGTTAGCGATCGTCGCAGGAATCGTGGCCGTGATGCACCTGGCGGCCGGATGGGAACGGCCACGTCTGGCCATCGTCGTGTCGGGCATCCTTTGGGCGCTCTACGCATACTACGAGTACCTGGTGGCCACCGGCGTCCTTTGCGAAGCCAACTGCAACATTCGCGTCGATCTCGTGTTCTTCCTTCCGATATTGGGACTTGCGACATTCTGGGCTTATCAAGCCTACAAGGGCCGGACAGGAAAGAATAACGTCGTCGGGTCGGTTCTCGGTATCGTCGGCCTGCTTGTTGGCGCACTCGTGCTGGAGGCCTTCGGTTACCGTGCCTTTTCTGTCGCAGCTCTCGTTGGCGCCCTGGCGATTGGCGTCTATGCGATCAGGTCGAGGTTTGTCGCCAATCGCACGTAATGTCCGCGGCACGGGCGCGCCCGGGAGCCGTGCGATCCCCGGACTGGCGAGCACCATTGGTCCGAATAATGATGACCGCTCCTGGCCGCTGGGCAGGGGCTCGGCGAGACAGGCCGTGCGAGATCAAGATCGAAGTTGTGAAATGGTGCCCAGGGGCGGGATCGAACCACCGACACCGTGATTTTCAGTCACGTGCTCTACCAACTGAGCTACCTGGGCTTTAGGGAGGCGCGGCGGTTATAGAGGCTCGCCCGCAGCCTGTCCAGAACCGCCGCGGCGCGACAAACGGGCGAAATTCGCTGCGATTTTCGTGGGTTGCAGAGGCTGCCTCGACTGTGCGCCGGCTCCGGGCGGCGCGGTTGCGTCAGCGCAGGTCATCGTCGCGCGCCCGGCCTCCCGGCGCAAGCTCAGGCGCGCCGTCGTCATCCTCCGCCTCGACTGCGGGCACCGCGTAGGTGCCCGAAAGCCAGCGGTGCAGGTCGACATCGGCGCAGCGTCGCGAGCAGAACGGCCGGACCCGATGCTCGGCCGGCTTGCCGCAGATCGGGCACGGGGCAAGGTGGGTCGGGGCGGCGTCTGGCATGTCTCCGATCTAGGCCTTTCCGGCCGGCGGCGCGAGGGGCAGGCGCGCCGCATCCAGCCGGCGCAGCTCCGTCTTGAGGATCTTGCCGTAATTGTTCTTCGGCAGAGCATCGGCGAACATGTAGTCCTTCGGACGCTTGAAACGCGCGATCGCGCCGAGACAGAGCGCATCGAGCTCCGCGGGATCTGCCTAACCCACCACATAGGCCACCACCGCCTCACCCCACTCCCGGTCCGGCCGCCCGATCACCGAAACCTCGCGCACGCGGGGATGGCGCAGCAGCACCTCCTCCACCTCGCGCGGATAGACGTTCGATCCGCCGGTGATGATGAGGTCCTTGGAGCGATCCATGAGCGTCAGGTAGCCTTCCGCGTCGAAGACGCCGATGTCGCCGGTGTGGAGCCAGCCGCAGCGCAGCGCCATCGCGCTCGCTTCCTCGTTCCGCCAGTATCCCGGCATCACGGTGTCGCCGCGGCAGAGAATTTCTCCGGCATCGCCCGGCGGAAGCTCTCGATCCTCATCGTCGGCCACCATCACCTCGACGCACGCGAACGGCCGCCCGGCCGAGCAGACGCGCTCGCGCCACCGCGGATGATCCCGCCAGGCGATCTCCTGCCTGGTCAGCACGGTGATGGTCATCGGGCTCTCGCCCTGGCCGTAGATCTGCGCCAGCCTTGGACCGAAACGGTCGAGCGCACGCAGCGTGTCCTCGAAATACATCGGCGCGCCGCCCCAAACGATCGTGCGGATGTTCCCGGCCGGGCAGTCCGCGCGGCACTCGACCAGCCGCTTGACCATGGTGGGCGCCGCGAACATCGAAGCCGACGGCCACGCGCGGATCAGCTTGAATATCTCCTCGGCGTCGAAGCCGCCCGAGTCGGGGACGACATTGACGCCGCGATGCATCACATGCGCCATCATGTAGAGGCCGGAGCCGTGGCTCATCGGCGCGGCATGCAGGATCGGATCGCCGGGCCGCACCGTGTCCACCTCGCTGGCGTAGGCGAACGAGGCCGCCGCCAGCACGCGATGGGTCAGCATCGCGCCCTTCGGGCGGCCAGTGGTGCCGGAGGGGTAGAACAGCCAGGCCAGATCGGAGGGCGCGCGCGGGGCGACCGCCACGGCGTCGGCCGAAAGCAGCCGCTCGTAGCCGGCGCTGCCGATCACAACGATGCGGTCGAGGCTGGACGGCGCGTGCGGAGCGATCTCGCCCTCGAGGTCCGGCGACACGAAGCAGGCCCGCGCGCCGCTGTGCTCGAGGATGTAGCCGAGCTCGGCACCGTGCAGCTTGCAATTGGCCGGCACCGCGGCAAGGCCCGCGTGCCAGATCGCGTAGACGATTTCGAGATAGTCGGCGCTGTTGGGCGCCGCGATCGCAACCCGTTCCCCCGGGCGGAGCTTGAAGCGCCCGCGCAGCGCGCCTGCCAGCCGGGCAACCCGGCCCGCGGTTTCGCCGTAGCTGCGCAGCACCCTGTCGCCCCGGCCGAGTGCCGGACGGCTGGCGTCGGAACGCGCGGCTCGATCAAGCCACTGGGCCAGGTTCATGGCGCGGCATTGTCACAGAAGCGAGCGCGCAGGCAAGACCATCAGGACCAGACGGCGAATCCCATGCCGCAGCCTGTTCCGGCCGCCGAGCGGTAGCAAGGGATGTACTCGCTCCAGGACACTTTCAGACCGCGGCAGGCGCCCGCGACGGTGATCCAGTTGCGGATCTCCGAGCTTCCCGAGTTGAGCTTGGCGGGCGGTATCGACCTCAGGCTTTGCGCATCGCCTGCCAGACAGGCGTCCAGCACGCGGCGATCGAGCTCCTCGTCGACGGTGAAATGGCTGAGCCCGCCGGAGGCGAGAATGCCGACCCGTGCCTCGCCCGGCAGCGCCTCGACAGCGCGCGCGATCGCCACTCCGAGATCGTGGCAGCGCGCTGGGCGCGGCTGGTTCGGCGGATAGTAGGTGTTGAGCGCGACCGGCACGATCGAAATGACGTTCTTCATCAGCCTCTGGTGAACGAAGCCGAAGGCATGGCCCTCGCCGTGCGGCTTCGACAGCCGTTTCGAGTGGCTGATGTCGAATCCCGCATCCATCAGCGTTCCGACCAGATGCAGCGCGAGCCGGGAGTCCACCGGATAAGAGCGGCTCTCGCCTGCAACATGATACTGCGATCGCGCGCGGCGCCAGAACTCCGGCGCATCCTCGTCCATGTGCAGCGGATTGTTCTCGATCGTCTCGCCAGAGTAAATCAGAACGGCAGGCATGTTGTCGTCGAAGAACTGCTCCTGCTGGTCGTCGCCGATCACGATCAATGCGTCGAGCCGCGCCGCGGCGATCTCCGTGGCGAGCCGGCCGATGTTGTCGGTGCAGCGCGCCGCGCGACGCTCCAGCACGTCGGGCACGATCTGTGCGGCGATCGACGGATCGGCCTGGGCCAGAAGATCGCCGTAGGTGCACGGCCTGCCGTTGCGGTCGAGCAGCTTGCGCCCCTTGGCGTCGATCTCGGCGTGTTTGGGGTAATCCTCGGCCGGGCTGTTGAGCAGCGGGCTGTGCGAACTGCCGATGCCAAGAACGATGCGCGTCATCGCAAGGTCTCCGGAAATCGTCATTCTGATGAGCGGCAGCCGTGCCCGCGCGAAGCGTCAGACTGCGTTCAGCCAGCCGAAGTGAACGGGGAATCCCTCACCGGACAGCAGCGTCGAGGTCTCGTACAGCGGCAGGCCGACGATATTCGTGTAGGAGCCGACGATCTTGACGATGAACGAGCCCGCCAGGCCCTGCGCGGCATAGCCGCCCGCCTTGCCCCGCCATTCGCCGGAGGCAAGATAGGCCTCGATGTCCTGCTCCGACAGCCGCTTGAAGCGCACGCGCGTTTCGACCAGCCGCTGGCGGAACGACTCCTTCGGCGTCACCAGGCAGAGCGCGGTGTGAACCCGGTGGTTGCGCCCGGACAGCAGCCGGAGGCATTGCGCCGCTTCGTCCAGCAGATCCGCCTTCGGCAGAATGCGCCGGCCGACCGCGACCACCGTATCCGCCGAAAGGATGTAGGAGCCGGACAACTCGTCGTCGAGGCGAACCGCCGCCAGCGCGGTCTCGGCCTTGGAGCGCGCCAGCCGGTTGGCGCAGGCGCGCGGCAGCTCGCCCCGCTTCGGCATCTCGTCGATGTCGGCCGGACGCAGTGCGTCGGGCTCAATGCCGATCTGGTTGACCAGCGTCAGCCTGCGCGGCGAGCCGGAGGCGAGAACGAATTTGGGACGTCCGATGATCATGCGCGGGTGCGGTCTCGACGGCGCCCGACACGGCGGGCGCGAAGTGTCACTTGAAGCGGTAGGTGATGCGGCCCTTGGTCAGGTCGTAGGGCGTCATCTCCACCAGAACCTTGTCTCCGGCCAGCACCCGGATACGATTCTTGCGCATGCGGCCGGCGGTGTGGGCGATGATCTCGTGCTCGTTCTCGAGCTTGACGCGAAAGGTGGCATTCGGAAGCAGCTCCGTCACGACACCGGGAAACTCCAGAAGTTCTTCCTTCGTCATTCGCTATCCGGGCTGCCTCAAGGACCGCAAACCGCGCGAAAACTACCGGAATGGTGCAATTTTCACAACTGGACACTTGATTTCGGGCAGATCGACGGACGTCATTCGTTGCCGCCCGGACGCCACCCGAATCTGTCCTTGATGCGACCGAGCAACTGGTCCCTCACATCGCGATAGGCTTCCAGCCTTTGCTCGCGGCTGCCTTCGACCGCGGTCGGATCGGGGGTGGGCCAGTACTCGACGTCGGCTGCGATCGTGCGTGTCAGATCCAGAGCCTTGTGGTGAGCTTCCGGCGACAGCGTAACAATCAGGTCGAAATTGAGCCCCTCGAGGTCCTCGAGCTCCTCGAAGGTGATCGGCTTGTGCCGGGCGATGTCGATGCCATGCTCATCGAGAACCGCGACGGCGAAAGGATCGAGCTCGTCCTTGCGAACGCCCGCGGACGCGACATAGACCCCCTTGCCCATGGTCTGCCGGAACAGGCCTGCAGCCATCGGCGAGCGGACCGAGTTCAGCCCGCACGCGAACAGCACGGCCTGAGGCCTGACGCTGCGCGGCGGTGTCGGCATCGTCCGCCTTAGCCCTTCCAGTGGAGGACGCAGATCAGCGTGAACAGCCGGCGCGCGGTGTCGAAGTCGACCTCGATCTTGCCCTTGATGCGCTCCTGCAGGAGCCGCGAGCCGTCGTCGTGCAGGCCGCGCCGGCCCATGTCGATCGCCTCGATCCGCTCGGGCGTCGCGGTGCGGATCGCCTGGTAATAGCTGTCGCAGATCAGGAAGTAGTCCTTCACGATCCGCTTGAACGGACCGAGCGAAAGGATATGCGCCATGACCGGCTTGCCGTCCTCGAGCTTGATGTCGAGCACCAGCCGGTTCTCGGCAATGCGCAGGTCGAGGCGATAGGGCCCGCCGGTGTGGCCCGAGGGACGAAAGCTGTTCTCCTCGATCAGATCGTAGATCGCCACCGCCCGTTCGTGCTCGACGTCGCGGTTGGAGCTGCCGATCGATTCCTCGTCGAGGTTGACCGCAACGAGGCGGAACTTGCCGGTCTGGTTCGGCCGCTTCATCGCCGGTTCAGCCGGATGGCGACCGAGCGCGCGTGCGCATCGATCCCTTCGGCTTCGCCGAGCGCAATCGCGGCAGGTCCCAGCGCAGACAATTGCTCCGGCCCAAGCTTGAGGATCGATGTGCGCTTGACGAAATCGAGAACGCCAAGACCCGACGCGAAACGCGCCGAGCGCGCGGTCGGCAGCACATGGTTGGAGCCCGCGACATAATCGCCGATCGCCTCCGGCGTATGCGCGCCGATGAAGATCGCACCTGCGTTTCGAATCCGGCCGGCCAAAGCCTCCGCGTCCGGCGTCTCGATCTCAAGGTGCTCGGCCGCGATCGCATCGGCCAGCGGAACGGCCTCATCCCAGTCGCGCACCAGAACGATCGCACCGTAGTCGCGCCACGAGGCACTGGCCACGGAGCTGCGCGGCAGCGTCGCAAGCTGCCCCGCCACCGCCTTCTCGACCGCATCGGCCAGCGTTGCGCTGTCGGTCATCAGGATCGCCTGAGCAGCCGCGTCGTGCTCCGCCTGCGCCAGCAGATCGGCCGCGATCCATTCCGGATTGCTGCTGCCGTCGGCAAGAATCAGAACCTCGGACGGCCCCGCGATCATGTCGATGCCGACCTTGCCGAACACGAGACGCTTGGCGGCAGCGACGTAGGCGTTGCCGGGCCCCACGATCTTGGCCACCGGCCTGATGGACTCGGTGCCGTAAGCCAGCGCCGCCACCGCCTGCGCGCCGCCGACGCGGTATATTTCGTCGATCCCGGCCAGGTGCGCGGCGGCGAGCACCAGGGGCGCCAGCCGGCCGTCGGGCGCCGGCACCACCATGACGATCCGCGGCACGCCTGCGACCTTGGCAGGTACGGCGTTCATCAGCACCGACGAGGGATAAGCGGCCGAGCCGCCCGGAACGTAGAGACCGACGGCCTCAATGGCGGTCCAGCGCGAACCGAGCTCGACGCCGAGCGCGTCGGTGTAGCGCTCGTCCCTGGGCACTTGGCGGCGGTGGTGATCCTCGATCCGCTGGCGCGCCAGCTTGAGCGCGTCAAGCGCAGTCCGGCTGCAGGACGAAAACGCAGCCTCGATCTCGCCGGGCGTGATCTTCAGCCCGATCCGGTCCAGATCGGCCCGGTCGAATTTGCGCGTCAGCTCGATCAGCGCGCGGTCGCCACGGGCCCTCACATCGGCAATGATCGCTCGCACCGCCTGCTCAACGTCCTCCGCAGTCTCGCGCTTGGCGTCGAGAAATGCGGAAAACCGCGCGGGAAACTCGGCGGAACGGGTGTCGAGGCGGATGGGCATTGCGCGGTCCGGCCGGGCGGAACGCCCGCTTCGACGGTCAATGGCGCTTGCTCGCCGGGCCGTCAAGCCTCGACGATCTTGCCTTCCAGGTGATGCGCCGGGCAGGCCTCGGTGCTCCAGGCCGGCCCAAGGTCGGCGAGTTCGGCCTCCAGGCACTCGACCTCAAGCCGGAGCGCCCCGCCGCCCGAGAAGGTCAGGATCACGGCCCCGCCGGGCGGGTCGCTTTCGTCGAAAGAGACCGCCAGCAGGTTCAGCACCTGCTCCTTGCCGCTTGCATCCATGTTTCGGCATTTGCAGGCGGTCACCCGCTCGAAGCGGAGCGCCGCGCGGCAGCGGCGGAACTCGGGCGCCGCGCCGTTCGCCGATTCCCAGTCGAAGCGGCTTAGCCCGACCACGACCCGCCTCTCGGCGGGCCGCCAGTGAATGTCGGAGGCCTTGATCGCCGCATCCTGAAGATGGGCCGAAACGACTTCCATGTCGTCGCTGTCGAGAGCGACCAGCTTGAGCGAATCCATGACCCGGCCTTCGGGATCGATATTGCGATGGCCGGTAATTAGGTCGGCCCCGCAAGGTCCGCAAGGCCGCAGCCGTGCGCCGCAGCAGGGCTGACGGCGCCTACTCTGCGGGGGTCGCGGCCTTGCGCTTCGACACCAGGAACAGGAACGGCACGCCCAGCGCAAGCACCGCCACTCCGACCAGCGCGCCCCTTCCGGTGTAGGCGAGGCTCGCGTACAACAAGTAGCCGCAGATCAGGCAGAACAGCGCCGGTGTCACGGGATAGAGCGGCACCCGGAACGGCCGTTCGCGGTCGCTGTCGAGGTGCCGCAGCACGAAGAACGAGACACCGACCAGCAGCAGGAAGAACCAGAACA
>VFQU01001429.1_pt1 | contig 14139 bp, 13 predicted proteins | sample 3512311 | NCBI WGS metagenome assembly VFQU01 (sample SAMN10412377, study PRJNA504923) | tailings metagenome | isolation source: Relicate 3 Philex TSF3 active mining site | place: Philippines: Tuba, Benguet | collected 2017-08-29
ACTCGTTCTTGTTGACGTGGTCGATCATCGCCGCCAGCGTGGTCGACTTGCCCGAGCCGGTCGGGCCGGTCACCAGGATCAGGCCCTGCGGCTGCTCGATCAGCTCGCGGAAGATCTTGGGCGCGGCCAGGTCCTCGAGCGTCAGCACCTCGGAGGGAATGGTACGGAACACCGCACCGGCGCCGCGGTTCTGGTTGAAGGCATTGACGCGGAAACGCGCAAGACCGGGAATCTCGAAGGAGAAGTCGACCTCGTAGAACTCTTCGTAGTCGCGGCGCTGCTTGTCCGACATGATGTCGTAGATCAGCGCGTGCACCTGCTTGTGGTCGAGTGCCGGGATGTTGATGCGGCGGACGTCACCATCCACCCGGATCATTGGCGGCAGGCCAGCGGAGAGGTGAAGGTCCGAAGCCTTGTTCTTGACCGAAAACGCCAGAAGCTCAGCGATATCCATGAGTCGCGCATCCCCGCGTGGTGAGTGTCGGCGCTCCCCGCGGTGAGGCGGGCAAAGCGCCGCTAGACTGTGCCACAGCACCGGGCATCCGCACCCCCGGGCCCCGGCCGCAATGGCCCGGAGTATAGCCCTGAACGTCAACTCGACCATGCCGATGCACGCCACGATCGAAACCTCCCCCGCCGACCGCTTGTCTGCCCTGCTGCAGCGCATCGATGCGGCCGCCCACGGCCGTGCAGTCGAACTGTTGGCAGTCAGCAAGACCCAGCCGGCGGAGGCCGTCGCAGCCCTCGCCGCTTGCGGCCAGCAGGCCTTCGGCGAGAACTATGTCCAGGAAGCAGCGGCCAAGATCGAGTCGCTGCGACCGCTCGGCCTGCGCTGGCACCTGATCGGCCATCTGCAGTCGAACAAGGCCGCGCAGGCGGCGCCGCTGTTCGACTGCATCGAAAGCGTCGACCGCGCCAAGCTGCTGCCCCTGCTCGACGCCGCCCGCGGCGCCAGCGGCCTGGGGCCGCTCGATATCCTGCTGCAGGTCAACATCGACGACGAAGCCAGCAAGTCTGGCTGCGCGCCTGCCGACCTGCCCGCCCTGGCCGAAGCCGCCGCCGCCTGTCCGAACCTGCGCCTGCGCGGGCTCATGAGCATCCCCGCCCCGGTTCCTGATCTCGAAGCCCGCCGCCGCAGCTTCGGCGCGCTGCGCGGACTCTTTGAAGATATACGGGTGCGCTATCCACAGGTCGACACGCTTTCGATGGGCATGAGCGAGGACTTCGGGCTCGCCATCGCCGAGGGCGCGACGCGGGTGCGGGTGGGCAGCGCCCTGTTTGGGCCCCGCGGGGCCGGGAATCGAGAATCGAGAATGGAGAATCGGTAGAACCGGCTGCCGGCAAAGCTATCCTTGCCGCCCCGTCGCAACTCCATCGACGCGTCCAGCACGCCGGCTTCCGCCCATGACGAATCCCGCTTCCCCCTTCCTGGTTCCCGGCTCTACCGCCTTCATCGGTGGCGGCAACATGGCCCGCTCGCTGGTCGCCGGCCTGCGCCGGCAGGGGCTGGACGCGCAGCGGATCATCGTCGCTGAGCCGCAGGACGCGCTGCGCCAGAACCTGCAGGCCGAGTTCGGCGTACGCGTCTGCGCCGACGGTCGTGAAGCGGTCGCAGGCGCCTCGCTCGTGGTGCTGGCGGTCAAGCCGCAGGTGATGCAGACGGTCTGCGAGGGCCTGCTTGGAGCGCTGGGCAATGCCGTGGTCGTTTCGGTCGCCGCCGGCCTGCCCTGCGCGCGGCTCAGCCAATGGCTGGGCAGCCCACGGGTGGTGCGCGCGATGCCAAACACACCCGCTCTGCTGGGCGCCGGCGCGACCGGGCTGTTCGCCCCGCCAGAGGTCGATGCCGCTGCGCGCGCGCAGGCCGAGGCCGTGATGGCCAGCGCGGGCCTCACCCGCTGGATCGAAGACGAAACCCTGATGGACGTGGTCACTGCGCTGTCGGGCAGCGGCCCGGCCTACTTTTTCCTGCTGGTGGAATCCCTGGTCGCAGCCGCCGTGGCCCAAGGCCTGCCGCGCGAGACGGCCGAGGCGCTGGCGCGGCAGACCGCGCTGGGCGCGGCGCGCATGCTGACCGAATCGGGCGATCCCGCCGAGGATCTGCGGCGCCGGGTCACCTCGCCCGGCGGCACCACCCAGGCCGCCATCGAATGCTTCCAGGCCGGCGGTTTCGAGCCTCTGGTCGACGCTGCCGTGGACGCCGCGGTCAAGCGCGGCCGCGCGCTGGCGGCGGGCTGAAGGCGATGTCGCGGGTCCGCCATCCGCAGCCGAGCGCGGGGATGCACACCTCGTCCTGCGCGGACTTGTGGCGGGCTCGCGCGCCCAAACCTCTGGCAAGGCCGGCCTGCACGCCCAGATGCCCTGCTGACACCGGCACCTTCGCGCACGGCCTATCCTCGCCCCCTGACCACCGGAACCCGCGTCCATGAGCTATTTCGCCCAAGCCGGCGTGATCCTGATCGAGGTGCTGTTCGGCCTGTTTGCCACCCTGTTCGTACTGCGCGTCGCCCTGCCGCTGGCGCGCGCCAACTTCTACAACCCGATCTGCCAGTTCGTGTACCGCGCCACCCACCCGGTGGTGACGCCGCTGCGCCGCGCGCTGCGGCCGATCGGACGCTTTGAGACCTCGGCGGCGCTCGTCGCCTGGCTGATCGCGAGCATCAAGGTCTGGGCGGTGTATGCCCTGCTGGGGCGCGGCATGGGCCTTGGCGCTTCCCTCGTCATCGGCTTCGCCGAGACCCTGGGCCTGGTGCTGTGGATCCTGTTCGCCCTGATCCTGGTGCGGGTGATCCTGAGCTTCATCCAGCCGGCCGGGCACTCGCCGGCCCTGCCGATCATCCTGCAGCTCACCGAACCGCTGCTGGGGCCGCTGCGTCGGCGGCTGCCGAACCTCGGCGGCCTCGATTTCTCGCCGCTGGTGGCGATGCTGCTGATTTCGCTGTCGCGGGTGCTGGTGATCGCCCCGATCACCGATCTCGGCTTGGCGCTGGCGCGCTGACATCGCCTGCGCGTGCGCCCGGCGTAGGCTGTGCTGCCCGCGCATCCCCAGAGAACCCAGGAACTCCCATGACACCGCTCCGCCTGCTGTTCGGCCTCGCCCTGTCCCTGCTGCCGCTGCTGGCTTCCGCGCAGAGCAGCACCACCCGCGGCCCCTACACCATCCACTACAGCGCCCTGCCCTCCACGCTGATCACACCCGAGGTGGCGCGCAACAGCGGCTTGACCCGCTCGGCCAGCCGCGGCCTGCTGAACATCGCGGTGATCAAGAAGGACGGCGACCGCGAATTCGCGGTCACCGCCGTGATCGAGGCAGCGGCCACCAATACCGCCGGCCAGCGCCAGGGCCTGCGCATGCGTGAGGTCCGCGAGGGCGAGGCGATCTACTACCTCGGCGAGCCGCGGATCAGCGAAGGGGAGCGCCTCGATTTCGAGGTGCGCATCACCCCCGAGGGCGCCGGCGAGCCCGTGCTGCTGCGCTTCGCCCAAACCTTCCACCCCTGAGACGGAGACGGCGTGAGCCTGATCGCGATCCGCCACGGCCAGGCCTCGTACGCCGCCGCCGACTACGACCAGCTGTCCGAGGCTGGCTATGAGCAATCGCGCCGCTTGGGCCGCTGGCTGCTGCAGCATGCGCCGGTGCCCCAACGCGTGGTGATCGGCGCCATGCGCCGCCATCGACAAACTTGGGAGGCGCTGCGCGAGGCCTACGTGGACGCGGGCGTCGAGCTGCCCGCGCCCGAGGTCGATGCCGACCTCAACGAGTTCGACCATCGGGCCGTACTGGATGGCTACGCGCGCGAGCACACCGAGGCCGCGGCCCTGTTCCGCGCCGACCCGGAAGCGCCGCTGGATCCGCGCCGCGTGCTGCAGCAGCTGTTGGCAGCGCTGACGGCCTGGACTGAGGACCGGATCAAAGGCGTGCCCGAGCGCTGGTCCGAGTTCCAGGCCCGCACCCGCGCCGGCGCCGAACGTCTGCGTCCCGACGGCGGCTCAGTACTGGCGGTGTCCTCCGGCGGCGTGCTCTCGCAGTTCGCCCAGGCCGCGCTCGAAACCAGCAATGCCCGTGCGATCGAACTGAACCTCAGCCTGCGCAACAGCGCGCTCTGTGAGTTCCACCACCGCACCGGCGAAATGCGCCTGTCCAGCTGGAACGCGCTGCCGCATTTGGCTGAGGCCCGGGAACTCTGGACCTATTTCTGAACGCGAGAGGCGCAGGATCGGCCAACTGCACACCGTGCCGAGGGCCTCGTGGGCTTGGCGTCCGGCGCTCTCCGGACTCTCCGGACAGGGACTGCGCCGGGCGTTGACCCCAGCATGGCGCCGCGAGCGGCTAAACTGCCGGGCTATCCGCCCCCCAGGACCCCGCCATGTCGCTTGACCCCGCCCTGCGCACCCGCATCGAATCCCTGCTGGCCGAGCACCGCGTCGTGCTGTTCATGAAGGGCAACGCCCAGGCGCCTCGCTGCGGCTTCTCGGCCAAGGCTGTCGGCGCCCTGCAGTCGGTGATCGACACCTTCCACACCGTCGACGTGCTCGAAGACGGCGAGATTCGCGAGGGCATCAAGATCTTCGGCAGCTGGCCGACGATTCCGCAGCTGTATGTGGACGGCGAACTGGTGGGCGGCAGCGACATCATCGAGGGCATGCTTAATTCGGGTGAGCTGCACGGTCTGTTCGGCGTGGCGCCACCTGACCGCACGCCGCCGACCATCACCATCACTCCGCGGGCCGCTGAAGCGATCCGGTCGGCCATGGCCGACAGTGGGGCGGGTCTCGCGCTGCACATGGCGATCGATCCGCGCTTCAACGCCCAGTTCCAGCTGAAGCCTGCCGCCGGCACTGAGATCGTGTCGGAATCGGAGGGTATCCGCGTCCACTTCGATCTGGCCTCGGCTCAGCGTGCCCAAGGTCTGGAGATCGACTGGGTCGAAGACGTGCGTGGCGCCGGGCTGGCGATCCGCAATCCGAATGCTCCCGCGCCGGTCCAGGCGATGAGCGTGCAGGCCTTGGCCGCGCGCATCGCCGCCGGCAGCATCCAGGTCATCGACGTGCGTCCGCCGTCGGACCGCCAGTACGCGCCATTCCCGCATCCGCACACCGTGTTGGACGAGAGTTCTGTGGCCGACCTTGAGGCGCTGCCCAAGGACACCGCCCTGGCCTTCCTCTGTCACCACGGCATCTCCAGCGCGCGGGCCGCGGAGCATTTCCGCGGTCTGGGCTTCCGCCAGCTGTTCAACGTCGAGGGCGGCATCGAGGCCTGGTCGCAGCAGATCGATCCCAGCGTGCCGCGCTACTGAATCGGACTCCACGCGCCCGCGCGCCCGAGGACCCGTGTGCAGGCGCCGAGTCTCCGATGGCGCCGAGCCTCTGACGGCGGGTCGCGCCCCGCCGCGAGGGGCCGCCTGTCCTCCGGTGCGCCCAGGTCGGACGCGATTCGTCCGTTGAGCCCCGCGGGCACGCCCTTCACGCTTGAAAATCTCTGTGCCCCGGGACCAAACCCCAAGCAGCTCACAGTTCGGCGCGCTATGGTTCGGCGTGAACCCGATCTAGAGCAAACAACCCAATCCCGGAGACGCCATGCGCCCCCTGCCGCTCGTCGCCCCCTTTCTGGTTCTTCTCCTCAGCGCCTGCAGCGCGAGTCGCGAAGATCTGAGCTTTGAAGCCTGTGCCGCCTCCGCGCTGGATGCAACCCAGCGGAGTCGTACCTACAGCGACTCGCAGAAGACCAGCTTCAAGATCGACGAAGCCGCCAGCCGCGCGTCGACGCGCAGCGTTGAAGCCGACGTCTTCGAACTCCGCATCGTGGCCAGCATCAACAGCGAGCAGGGCACCCCGACCCGGCAGGATTTCCTGTGCCGCGCGCGCTTCACCGAAGGCAAGGAACTGCCGGACGTGATCGCTTTCAGCTTCCTGCTGGAAGGCCAGTAGCTCGCCAACAGGGCGCGAAAGCGAACGCAATGCCGCCGCAGCGCGTCCACCACAGACCTTCCAGCACAGCGGCTTCAGCACATCGCAGTGCGCAGCACCGCCCGAGCGGTGCCGCGCATGGCTCGGCCTTTCAGTCGAAGCGCAGGTGCTTGACCGACTTGCCGTGACGCCGCACCAGCTTCAGCGCCTCGATGCCGATCTGGATGTGGCTCTCGACGAAGTTGGCGCTGACCACCTTGTCCGAGGCCTCGGTCTTCACGCCTTCCGGAATCATCGGCTGGTCCGACACCAGCAGCAGCGCGCCTGACGGGATCGAGTTGGCGAAGCCAGCGGCAAAGACCGTGGCGGTTTCCATGTCGATGGCCATGCAGCGCAGCTTGCGCAGATAGGCCTTGAAGTCCTCGTCGTGCTCCCAGACCCGACGGTTGGTGGTGTAGACCGTGCCCGTCCAGTAGTCGTGCTCGAGGTCGCGAATCATGGTCGACACCGCGCGCTGCAGCGCGAACGCCGGCAGCGCCGGCACTTCCGGGGGCAGGTAGTCGGTCGACGTGCCCTCGCCGCGGATCGCCGCGATCGGCAGCACCAGGTCGCCGAGCTGGTTCTTCTTCTTCAGCCCGCCGCACTTGCCGAGGAACAGCACCGCCTTCGGGCCATAGGCCGAGAGCAGGTCCATCACCGTCGCGGCATTGGCGCTGCCCATGCCGAAGTTGATCATCGTGATGCCGTCATGCGTGGCGCTCGGCATCGGCCGGTCGCGGCCGACGATCTCGGCGCCGGTCAGCTTGGCGAACACATCCAGGTAGCCACCGAAGTTGGTCAGCAGCACGTGCTGGCCGAAGTTCTCCAGCGCCACGCCGGTGTATCGCGGCAGCCAGTTTGAAACGATTTCGTTCTTGTTCTTCATGGGGATTCCGACTCTGCGGGTTCCGGCGACGCCACGCCGGCAGATCACATCGGGCAACAGGCTCGGCGCGCAGTGTACGCGAGGGCGCAGGCCCTACTGCCGCGCGCCTCGTACATTCCCCGGCTCACCCGGCAGGGTGCTGCGCCAGGGATTGATGTCGAGCCCTCCGCGACGGGTGTAGCGGGCCTGCACGGTGAGATGCTCGGGCGCGCAGCGGCGCATCAGGTCGACGTAAATGCGCTCCACGCACTGCTCGTGGAAGTCGTCGTGACGGCGGAAGGACACGAGATAGCGCAGCAGGCCTTCGCGGTCGATGCGCGGGCCGCGGTAGCCGATCTGCACGGTCGCCCAGTCGGGCTGACCGGTGACCGGGCAGTTGGACTTCAAGAGACGCGAGACCAGCAGCTCGTCGACCACCTCCTCGCCCGCGCCCAGGAACTCCGGCTGCGGCGGGCCGTAGCAGTCGATGTCGATGTCGAGCGCGTCGATGCAGAAGCCCGCCGGCTCGGCCATGAGCTCGGCGGCGGCTTGGTCCAGCGACTTCAAGCGCACCGACACCACAGCACCGGCCGCCTGCGACAAATCCGCCGCGATGCGCTCGCGCAGGACCTCGCGGCTGTCGACACGCTCCTGGTTGAAGCCGTTCAGGTACAGCTTGAAGCTCTTCGACTCGATGATGCAGGGCGAGTCCGCCGGCACCCGGATCTCGGCGATCGCCACGTACGGCTTGCCGCGCGGATCCAGCCAGGACAGCTCCCAGGCGTTCCAGATGTCGACGCCGGCAAACGGCAGCGGCGCCGTGATGCCGAGCTCGCCGCGCTTGGCCGCGCGCGGGATCGGGAAGAGACGCGACGCGTCGTAGTGGTCGGCGTAGTCGACCGTCTTGCCCAGGGTCGAGGCCTGGGCGGCGCTGTGGAAGTCGCCGGGTGCATGGGTAGTCATGGCCCGAATTCTAGCGACCGCACCGCTTGGCGACTTCCGGCCCATGCTGCGAAGGCGCGTGAAGAGCATCCTTCACAACCTGCCGATCGCTGCCGCGATGCGGCATCCGCTGCGGCCGGGGGACGGCCGCAGCACCCCTGCACCCAAGCAGCAAAGGACGACCCGATGCGCAGCCTGACCCTGTTCGGCAGCCTGGCCCTGAGCCTCGCCGCCGCTTCCGCCAGCCCCAGCCTGTACGCCAAGCCCAAGCCCGACGACGCCAAGTGGGACATCAGCCAGCTGCGCGGGCCGACCAAGGAGATCCGCTTCACCACCGAGGAAGGCACCTGGATGAGCGTGGACGTCAGCCCCGACGGCCGCCAGCTCGTGTTCGATCTGCTGGGTGATCTCTACCTGCTGCCGATCGAGGGCGGTGAGGCCAAGCGCCTGACCTCCGGACCCGCGTTCGACGTGCAGCCGCGCTTCTCGCCGGACGGTCGCGAAGTGAGCTTTACCTCCGACCGCGGCGGCGGCAACAACATCTGGCGCATGCCGGTGGCCGGCGGCGAACCGACCCAGGTCAGCAAGGAGGACTTCCGCCTGACCAACAACGCGGTGTGGACGCCGGACGGCGACTACCTGATCGCGCGCAAGCACTTCACCGGCCAGCGCTCGCTGGGCGCGGGCGAACTGTGGATGTGGCACCGCACCGGCGGCAGCGGCCTGCAGCTGACGAAGCAGAAGAACGACCAGCAGGACCAGGGCGAGCCGGCGATCAGCCCGGACGGCCGCTACGTCTACTTCAGCGAGGACGTCACCCAGGGGCCATTCTTCCAGTACAACAAGAACCCCCACGCCGGCATCTATGCGATCCGCCGCCTCGACCGCGAGACCGGCGAGATCCGCGACCTGATCCGCGGGCCCGGCGGCGCGGTACGGCCCGAGCCGGCGCCGGACGGCCGCGGCATCGCCTACGTCAAGCGCATCCGCGACAAGTCCGTGCTGCACGTGTTCGACTCGCTGAGCGGCGAGGAACGCCCGCTGTGGGACGGCCTCTCGCGCGACCAGCAGGAAGCCTGGTCGATCTTCGGCCCCTACCCCGGCTTCGACTGGACGCCGGACGGCAGCGCCATCGTGATCTGGGCCCAGGGCGGGCTGTGGAAGGTCAGCGCCGCCGACGGCTCTGCCGAGCGCATCCCCTTCCGCGCCGAGGTGCGGCAGACCGTGATCGAGGCGCTGGACCCGCAGATCACGTTGCCTGAAGGCCGCTTCGCGCCGGACATGATCCGCGACGTCGCCACCCGCCCGGACCGCGGCGAGATGGTCTTCCACGCGGTCGGCAAGCTCTATCGCAAGGCGCTGCCGAACGGCGCGCCGCAGCGTCTGGGCCGCGAGGACGCGATCTACGAATACGAGCCGAGCTACAGCGCCGATGGCCGCCAGCTGCTCTACACGACTTGGACCGATGCCAACCTCGGCGAGCTGCTGGTGCTAGATCTCGCCAGCGGCGAGCGCCGCAGCCTGACCATGCGGCCGGGCTTCTACTACCACCCGCGCTTCTCGCCGGACGCCAGCAAGGTCGTCTACGCACGCAGCGCGGGCTCGGGCCTGACCGGCAGCCTGTGGGCGCAGGAGCGCGGCATCTTCTGGGTGCCGGCCACGGGCGGCGAGCCGGTGCGCGTGGCGCGCGAGGGCTACAACCCGCAGTTCTCGGCCGACGGCAGCCGCATCTACTACATGACCGGCGGCGGCATCTCGAAGAAGCTGATGTCGGTGGGATTGAACGGCGAAGAACCGCGCGAGGTGTTCAACCTCAAGTACGTCAACGAGATCGCGCTCTCGCCGGACGGCCGCTTCGTCGCCTTCACCGAGCTGTTCAACGCCTACGTGGCGCCCATGCCGCAGACCGGCGGCAGCATCGAACTGAGCAAGGACACCAAGGCGATCCCGGTGGCCAAGGTCAGCCAGGACGTGGGCAGCTATTTCCACTGGTCGGGCAGCGGCAGCGACCAGGCCCTGCACTGGATGGTCGGCAAGCGCTACTTCACCCGCGAGCTGAAGGACGCCTTCGCCTTCCTGCCGGGCGCGCCCAAGGAGCTACCGAAGCCCGAAGACGCCCGCGGCATCGAGGTCGGCCTGGAGCTGCCGGTCTATGCGCCCGAGCAGGTCATTGCGTTCACCGGCGCACGCATCATCACCATGCGCGATGCGGAGAACACCGAGGAAGTCATCGAGGACGGCACCCTGGTGGTGCGCGGTGACGAGATCCTGGCCGTTGGCCCCAGCGCCAGCGTGCAGGTGCCGGCCGGTGCGAACGTGATCGATGCGCGCGGCAAGACGATCCTGCCGGGCATCGTCGATGCGCATGCGCACGCCGCGCATTTCGGCCAGGGTGTGGTGCCTCAGCAGAATTGGGCCTACTACGCCAACCTCGCCTTCGGCGTCACCGCCCTGCACGACCCCTCGGCCACCACCGAGTTCGTGTTCAGCCAGAAGGAACTGGTGCAGGCCGGCGAGATGGTCGGCCCGCGCGTGTTCTCGACTGGCACGATCCTCTATGGCGCCGACGGCGACTTCAAGGCGGTCATCAACGGCCTCGACGACGCCCGCTCGCACCTGCGCCGCATGCAGGCGCACGGCGCCTTCAGCGTGAAGAGCTACAACCAGCCGCGCCGCGACCAGCGCCAGCAGGTCAACCAGGCCGCGCGCGAGCTGGGCATGCGCGTGGTCGAGGAAGGCGGCTCCACCTTCTTCCACAACCTGACCATGATCCTCGACGGCGCCAGCACGGTGGAGCACAACCTGCCGGTGGCCCCGCTCTACCGTGACGTGGTGCAGCTGTGGGCCGGCACCAAGGTGCGCAACACGCCGACCCTGATCGTCAGCTACGGCGGCCTGTCCGGCGAGTACTGGTGGTATGCCCGCGACAACGTCTGGGAAGAGCCGCGGCTCAACCGCTACTTCCCGCGCGAGACCCTGGATGCGCGCTCGATCCGCCGCGAGACCGCGCCGGACTGGGACTACTACCACATCGAGGTGGCCAAGGCGCTCAAGCAGCTGCGCGACGCCGGCGTGCGCATCCAGACCAGCAGCCACGGCCAGCTGCAGGGCCTGGCCAACCATTGGGAGATCTGGATGCTGACCCAGGGCGGCTTCACTCCGTTCGAGGCCCTGCGAGCAGCGACGATCGATGGCGCCGAATCGATCGGCATGGGCCGCTACTTCGGCTCGCTGGAAGCCGGCAAGAAGGCGGACCTTGTGGTGCTGAACTCGAACCCGCTGGAGGACATCCGCCGCAGCGCAGACACCGCGATGGTGATGGTCGGCGGCCGCCTGTTCGACCTGGGCGCCGACATGGCTGAAGTCGGCGGCCGCGGCGCGCCTGCGCCCGAGTTCTACTGGCAGCGTCACCGCGAGGGCCGCAACTTCGGGCTGGAGTACGGCCCGACCATGCCCTGCCACTGCCCGAAATCGGGCGTGCCGCACGCGCATTGAGATTGGCGTCAATCACCTGCCCGACCCGCCGACCCGCGTGTCGGGCAGGTGAAAGCGTGAACTCCACCAACCTGCAAGATCTGGCAGGTGCCCAATGAAGGGTGGCGCGGCTACTGTTCATCCCCGTATCCGTTCGCGGAACCACAGGGGAGAAGGGCCATGTTCGAGTTCGTCAAGCGCTGGATGGGACAGGATCACACGGCGGTCGCCGCGCCTCCGCCGCCGGTTCGGGCCGCCGCGGCTGCGGGCTCCCTCGCCTCGCGGGTGCCGGCCTACGACTCGCGATTGATCGAAACGCTGAAGCACGACCACCACGATCTGGTCGAGCTGTTCCAACAGATCGGCCAGGTGGCCGAACGCGGCCGCTTCCATGAGCTGCCCGCTCTGCTGGTGGCCTTCAAGACAGGCCTCGAAAGCCACGTCATCGCCGAGAACGTGCGCTTCTACAACTACGTCGAGAACTCGCTGATGGGCGACGAGGAGAACCTCGCGCTCATCCGCAGCTTCCGTCGCGAGATGAACGCAATCGCGCGCGGCGTGGTCGACTTCGTCAAGAAGTACCAGCGCGCTCCTTTCAACGAGGCCACCCGAGAGGCCTTCCTGCGCGATTACGCCGTGGTCGGCGGCCTGCTGAGCCAGCGCATACAGCGCGAGGAAGCCAGCCTGTATCCGCTCTACCAGCCGGCCTGAGGGCCCGACACCGAGTCCTTGCGGAGCGGCCGCATAAGCCGCGCCAGCGGGCGTCAGGTGCCGGCTCCGACTGCTCGCCTTCGGCGCTGATTCGCGGGATTTCGCGCTTCCACTACGTTGCACTCGCATCAGACGCGTCCACAGGGGCCGCGGGACACCTCCCGCGGGGGCGCGCACGCCACACGCCTGCCGTTTCCACTGCCCTTCGCGCCGCGGAGGGCGTTCATCCCGTGCATCGTGCAAGGAGTCCCCGATGAGTACCGCCCACAGCCCTGCCACGCCTGATCCGGTCCTGACGCCCGAACTCCGCGAACTGCGGGCGGGACTCGAAACCCACCCTGTGTTCTCGGCGCTGAGGGAGCCCGAGCATCTCCAGGCCTTCATGCAGATCCACGTGTTCGCGGTCTGGGACTTCATGTCGCTGGTCAAGCGGCTGCAGAACGAACTGACCTGCACCCGGGTGCCCTGGATGCCGCCGAGCAATCCGGAGGCCGCGCGCCTGATCAATGACATCGTGCTGGGCGAAGAGAGCGATATCGGCGCGGATGGGCGGCCGGCGAGCCACCTCGATCTGTACCTGGGCGCGATGCGCGAAGTTGGCGCCGATACCCGCGTGTTCGAGCGCTTCCTGTCTGCCCTGGAGGACGGCGAGATTCTCAGCCAAGCCCTCGCCGATGAGGAAATCCCGTGGTTCGTCCGCGAGTTCGTCGGGCGCACGCTGGACACCGCACTCAACGGCAGCCGCCTGCAGGTAATGGCGAGCTTCCTCTACGGCCGCGAGAACGTCATTCCGAGCATGTTCCAGGGCCTGCTCGACGGCTGGTCGCTGAAGCCCTCGGAGGCGCCGCAGTTCGTGTACTACCTCGAGCGCCACATCGAACTCGATGCCGACAGCCATGGCCCGGCCGCGTCACGCCTGATCGTCACCGAACTCGAACGCAATCCGCATGGCCTTGAGTCGGCGCGCCTGGCCGCGAGCGAGGCCCTGCACGCGCGGCATCAGCTCTGGGATGGCGCTTACGAGACCCTGCGATCTCTGCGCGTCTCCAGCGGCACTCGCGCCCCAGCACTCGCGACGGCCGACTGAACAGCGGCGACGGCTGGGGGCGTACGGACGGGAAGTCCATCGACGCCAGCGGTTCTGCCTCCGCACCACCGTCCACGATGAGCCATTAACGCGGACCGCAAGGCCAGGCTCGAGCGCCATCCGGGTGGAGCAGGGGCATCGAGCGACCACTCGGCGTCACGCACGCGCGCAAAAAAATCCCCGGTCGCCGAGCTCAGCGACCGGGGATCCCTCCGGAGCGCCCTCCCCCGGCGTCCGGAGCCTTGCGTGAATGGGGGCGGGCAGGTTCAGGCCGGGCTGATGAGTCCGAGCGAAATCGCCCGCGCTACCGCCGCCTGACGACCGCTGACGTCCAGTTTCTTGGCCGCGTTCTGCAGGTGATAGATGGCGGTGCGCTCGCTGACGCCGATCAGGCGCCCGACCTCCCAACTGGTCTTGCCTTCGGCGGCCCAGTGCAGACATTCCCGCTCACGGCGGGTCAACTCAGGCGTCGTGGTGCAGCCGCGGCTACGCGCGAATGGCCGGGCCGCCTCGTGGGCGTAGTGGGCCAAGGTCAGGAGCTCCGGCAGACGGCGCTCGATTTCCGCGCCTCGGTGGCGAGGGCCCGCGAAGGACATCAGGCCCCAGCAGGCTCCCGGTCCATGCAGGGGAACGCTGACCCCTGCCCCCAGCCCGAAGGCTTCGGCCTCTTCGAACATGCGCCTGACCAGTTGATGGTGGGGGTCCACCGCGCAGCGCGCCCGGAGCTGTGCCTCGCTCCACAGGAAGGGCGTGCTGTTGTCGTGGCAGTGGGCCACGACGGGATCGATCTTGAGGTAGTCGCAGGCGAGATAGCGCTCGACCCAGGCCAGCGGATAGTCACCGAGCGTGTATTGGTTCTGGCGGTCATTCACCAGCGGCAGGTTGATCGCGTACGTCCAGTACTCCACACCGAGGCGCTCGACCAGACGGGTGAGTTCGCGACTGAGCTGCTCTGGGCTGCTGACGTTGGAAAGGGCCCGCAGGGCGCGCAGGGAGATGGGCATGGTCCTGTACTCGCAGAGGCGTCCTCGATGCGATCAACGCGGCGCGTCGACGGAGAGGGCGGCCGGACCATAGCAAAGGAAATCGCGCTTCCTTTGAGATCCCACGCAGCGCT
>VFQU01001430.1_pt1 | contig 14136 bp, 13 predicted proteins | sample 3512311 | NCBI WGS metagenome assembly VFQU01 (sample SAMN10412377, study PRJNA504923) | tailings metagenome | isolation source: Relicate 3 Philex TSF3 active mining site | place: Philippines: Tuba, Benguet | collected 2017-08-29
CTCACAATGAAGGCGTTTCGCGTTTTGCGATCGGCGCAAGTTGTGGCATATCCGCTGTCAGATAGTGCTTTGAAATTAGCGCGATCGATTGTGGCAGAGTACTTACACCCGGAACAAATCGAAGTTCCCATGTATTTCCCGTTTAAGCTCGAAGAATCTGCACAGCCCTACTACGATAAAGCAGCAGAAACCCTTGCAGAACATCTTCAGCAAGGCCGCGATGTCGTCGTTTTGTGTGAAGGTGATCCATTCTTCTATGGCTCATTCATGTATTTGTACAGTCGGTTGTCTGATCGGTTTCCTACCGAAGTGATTCCGGGTGTATCTTGTGTCATGGCAAGTCCAGCGATGTTAGGGACACCTTTGACGTATCGCAATGATGTGTTTATGGTTGTTTCTGCCATTATGTCGGCTGAAGACTTGAAAAAAAGCCTAGCAGTTGCAGATGCAGCCGCGATCATCAAACTGGGACGGCATTTTACAAAAGTTGTGACTGTCCTGAAAGAGTTGGGATTGTACGATCGAGCAAAATACATCGAGCGAGCAACAACTTCTCAACAGCGGATTGTTCCGATTAGTGAGCTTGATCCGGCAGAAGTTCCTTATTTCTCTATGATTGTGATTCCGAGCAAATGGCAACCTTAATTGCAGTCATCGTTTTAGGTCAGGCGAGTGTGCCGATCGCGCGTCAAATTGTCGATGCTCTACCCAATGCGACTTTGTATGGGCTAGAGCATCGCACGACAGGCGTCGATGTTTCCTTTACTCAATTTGGCGAAACCGTTCGAGAGCTATTTACCCAAGGAACTGCGATCGTCGGAATTTGTGCAGCAGGGATCTTAATTCGCACGATCGCTCCCTTGCTGTCAAATAAGTGGCAAGAGCCGCCCGTAATTGCAATGGCTGAAGATGGGAGCGCAGTCGTTCCATTACTCGGTGGATTGCAGGGCGTAAATGATCTCGCTCGCCAAATTGCAACTGTCGTAGAAGTCGTACCTGCGATTACAACCACTGGAGATATTCGATTTCGCACCGCATTGCTGTCTCCGCCCAGTGGCTATCGGTTAGTGAATCCCGATGATGCAAAAACATTCCTCGCTGAGCTACTGGCAGGAGCGACGGTTAAAATTGAAGGCTCTGCGCCTTGGTTAGAAAAGAGCCAGTTACCGATCGCGGATGATGCAAAGCTCACGATCAAAATTACAACAGAAGCAGTTCAAGGCAGTTCAGAATGTTTGGTTTATCAATCTTCTAAGCGGCTTGCCATCATTGGAACAGGTCCCGGATCGGCTGAATGGATGTCCCCTCAGGTCAAAGCGGTACTTCGCAATTCAACCGATTGGATTGGCTACCAAACTTACTTGAACTTAGTTGAGCCACTGCGCACCTATCAGAATTTGCATATATTTGATAATCGTGAAGAGCTAGACCGGGCAGCATTAGCACTCGATCTTGCAGCACAGGGCAGATCTGTTGTAATGGTTTCTTCGGGTGATCCGGGAATCTATGCGATGGCAGCGGCAGTGTTTGAAGTGCTAGAACGCGATGCGAAGCCAGACTGGCAGACGATCGAGATTCAAGTGTGTCCAGGGATTTCTGCGATGCAAGCGGCTGCGGCTCAAGTGGGTGCGCCGTTAGGGCATGATTTCTGCGCGATTTCACTTTCGGATATTCTCAAGCCTTGGGACACGATCGCGGATCGAATTTGTGCTGCCGCGAAAGCAGATTTTGCGATCGCATTCTACAATCCGATTTCTAACACTCGCACTTGGCAGCTTGAAAAAGCAAAAGAACTCTTGTTGAATTATCGATCGCCCAATACTCCGGTCGTGCTAGCGCGCAATTTAGGAAGACCTGGACAGCAAACGCAAGTGAAAATGCTGAAAGAGTTAGAGCCAACCGATGCAGATATGAGAACAGTCATTTTGATTGGATCAAGTCAGACCCGAATTTTCAATCAATCAGAAAGCAACGTTTGGGTCTATACGCCTCGTCACTATCGAAAAGATTAATTAAAAATTAAAAAAGTTTTCGCTTCCCCGGTATAGTAATGCTACTCAATATTTTCTCTGAGTCGATTCCTATGCCGCATCGTCGTGAAAACAAGTATCTCCGTCCACCTGTCGGTTATACGCCACCCACCGATCCGCATCAACAGGCAATTCGTCCGCCGATTGGCGGGGTCATCCCTTCTCATGATTTGATGGTGCCGCCTCCGATTGTAACGACTCCTCCTCCTGGCTATTTGAGCTATGAGATTAAGCCGCCGATCGGAGGAGTCGCGATTCAGCCATCTTATTTGCCGCCGATTGGCTCAGAACCTTCAACTTTGGTTCCAAGCGCGTCCGTTCAGCCGCCAATTGGGGCTGAACCGATTGAATGTTGTTCGTTTGCGCCGCCGATTGGCTCAGAACCTTCAACCCTGATTCCAAGCGCGCCCATTCAGCCCCCAACTGGTGCACATGCTGCAACGCTGATTCCGAGTTATCAAATTCAGCCCCCAATCGGGGGCGCACCGATGCCCTATCGAACTCCTTAGCGGATGAGGATTAGGAAGGCGGCACATCACCGCCTGCATAGGGTTTCGGCTGCACGTGCAGTTTGGGCGTGATCGTGTCAAAGAGACGATTCGCGATCGCGCGATTTGCAGTGTCCGTAAGATGAATGGCATCTTGGAAGACTTCACCCTGCGTTCCGTTCGCGATCTCAGTTAAATTCAGCGTCGATAGCTGAGGTGAGCCTTTTTTCACCTGCTCGATCGAGCCTTGAAGCTTGGTATAACCTGATTTGATCTGCTCTGGATACTGCGACCCCAACTGCTCTAGAATCTCTTTTTCTCGTCCGGCAGGCTTTGCGCTGCGCATCGATACTTCAGGTTGAAGTCCCACAAATAAAGGAATTTTAGCAGCAGAAGTTAGACGTGCCACTTGTTGGAGATTTTGACGATAGCGATCGGTACGTCTTTCTAGCTCTTTGGAATCTGCCGTGAGGTGATCTTGAACAGATGTATCAAATGCGGGCGGAATCATTTGATGGAAGCTAGCTTGTGGGCGTAAGACCCAATATTGGAACCCCTTAACGAGATAGAACTGATCAAAAAAGTTACGGATTCCATTGCCTAAGCCTGCCATCAAATGCCGAGGCGCACTTTCTAACATCGCGTCTGTCCCAGGCATATCTGCGCCTTCTTGGGCACTCGGAACCAAAAGGTCAGCATAGCCATTCATCAGAACGATCGCATCGGGCTGATAAGGCAAAATTTCAAACGCCAGTTGGGCGAGTTCGTTCCCAGAAGCATAGCCGGGAACCGCGGCATTCACCACGCGGTAGCGGGCTTCTCGAATTCGGGGCGGGAGTTTTAGCGCTTTTTCTAGCTCATCTGCGAAGTAAGGCAGCGTATCCGGTCGAAATTTATTCGGACTCGCTTTCTGAGCCGCGACTTGTTGATTGAGTCGAGTTTCGAGTTGACCCGCGATCGTACTTTGATTGTTGGTGCTCAGTTGCCCAAACGCTGCTGACCCGCCCAAAATGAAGACTCGGACTTCATCTTTGGGTTTATCTAAGCTAATCGGCTGATCGGAGCGGAACCCTTGATCATTAATTTTCCAAGCCGAATTTTGCTGATTGCCGACTAAGCGGTAGCCCATGACAGGACTGCGTTTTGCTGCTAATTGCCCATGATCTGGCAACCCGTCAAAAGGTTGCCCTTTCGCATCTAAAAACTTCAAGCGGTAGGCTGTTAAATTCAGCGGTTCGCCTTCAAAGGCGTTCAACTCTGCGGTTTTGCCTGTAGCACTGACGACCAACCGCGTTAATAATTCCAGCCCCAGTAGAACTAGCGGAATGGAGAGTAAGATCCACCGCTTCGGCACCGCCTTCTTCTTTTGGTATAAAGAACGGCTAGACCAGGAGGACTTTCGGCTAGACCTAAAAAACATTCACAATTCCTCTTTACGATCGCGTTGGGGGTTACGAGAGTCCGTATATTACCCAGGGAGATGAAATTTGATCGAGCACCTAAAAAAGCCTCGCTGATGCGATGGGCTTCAGTCAAGTTTGTTCGATCGCACCCCTTAATATGTCAGTACTCGGTCACTCGAATCAAGCTCGTTTGCTAATCAGTACATTCTGGTTGATGTGGTTTCAAATCTTACTACTATCCGATGCAATTTGATGATTTATTTTAAATAAATTTGTTGGCATCTACTGCCCCTATTCGCTAAAACCTCGGCAACAAGAGCAATTCAGAACTAAGAAATATTCGAAAAAATAAAGAATTTTCAACGCGATCGTCATCTCTTTCCTCGTTGATTGCCCGTTGATTTTCTAAAAATGGGTTGATCGACGAGCACCGTTCATAGATTTGCTAGTAGTTCATCACAATAGATTGTGAGATTGTGATAAGGAGATAGCGAGCCATCTGAGCCTGGTTTCTCCCCACTCCCAACTCCCCACTTCCCTACGGCAAGATAATTGGGTACACAGGTGGAATGATCGGGAACGCTAGCGGTAAAGATCTAGAAGTCCCGCTATGGAAATTTCAAAATGTTACGAGGTGTTGGGATTAGAGTTGGGCGCATCGATGGAAGATGTTGACGCGGTTTATTCAGCGCGATTAATGCAAGCAATTCGGCAAGAGGCAAAAGAAGAAAAAGCGTTGCTGAAAGCTGCCTATGAACGAATTCAGGAACATATTTATCAGAGCGTCGAGACTGCCCAGACACGAGATCCCATTACTGAGTTATTGCATCGCTTGAATTTAGAACACTTTCAGGTTCGGATTCAGCAAGAAATACTGCAAATTTATATCAAAACAAATGGGAAAGCCGAGGTCGCTGATCGGTTATATCAGCACCTCACTCAATTGGAATTACCAGAAGAGATCAGCAAGATCGTGATTTATGGAATGCGATCGTCGAAAGCTGTCCTTTGGAAAAAGCAATTTGATCTGAATGTAATTGAGAAAAATGATTTAGATCTGTATTCGTTTAAAAATCGCTATGTGTTGTTCTTAGCCTTTCCGATCGCAATGAGTTTTGCTGTTTTGCTGCATACGATCGGCTTTCACCGGGTATTCATCTTTTTGCAAATTTGGATCCATGAATTTGGACATGCCACGATCGCTTGGTTTTCAGGACGACGGGCACTGCCTTTGCCCTTTGGCTGGACAACTGTGATTCCTGAGCGATCGCTGTTTGTGTATTTTGGGGGATTGATCCTCTTAGGTTTGCTGTTTCGAGCAGGATGGCGGGAGAAAAAGCGATCGACGATGATTGTGGCGATTGTTTGTGCGGTGATTCAGTTTGGCATGACTTGGTTGTTGCCAGAAGACACCTTTGATATGTGGCTGTCTTTTGGAGGAGTAGGCGGAGAGTTTTATTTGAGTGCTTTGCTGATTGCTGGTTTTTACTTTCGGCTTCCCGATTATTTTCGATGGGATTTCTGGCGATATCCTGCCATGTTTTTGGGAGCAAATACGTTTTGGACAATTTTCTCGTTTTGGCGATCGGTCAAACAGGGAACTGAATCGATTCCGTGGGGGTCGCTGATTGCTGGTGATTCAGTTGGCGATATGAATCAACTCAGTGAGGTTCATAACTGGAGCAATGCCCAAATTATCAATACTTATACGGGGTTGGGAAATCTCTGTTGGTTAGTCCTGTTGGGCTTGTACATTTTCTTTGTGATCAAACATCGACGTTGGATTTTGGAACGAATTGTGAGCAAGCCACTTTAGTCGTTATTCTGAGCTTACAAATTGAGCAGCGATCGTGCTAAGAGTACGATCGCTGTTTTTTCTGTTACGACTTGCTAGCTTTATTGAAGCAGGAAGAAAAGCTTAGCTTGGAACTTGTACCAATCGAGAAACTGATTCTCCCAATCGCGTAAAATCCTTAGCGTTCAGGGTTAGAAGCGTATCAACTTCGGCTTTCAAGGCAGCTTGAGCAATCAGCGCATCATAAATGCCTCCACCTGCACGTCCCATGTTGACCATTTGAGCTATCGCAGCTTGATAACCTTCGATCGTTAATACAATCGCTTCAAATGAACTCAAAGTTTCTGTGATCAAGCGTTGTGCTTGTGCTGGACTGATCCGAGGACGAAGCGGCAAATTTGTCAAAGTCGAGAAGCACTCAGCGTAAGACCGAATCGCAATCACGCCTTGAATTTCACCTGACTTAACCTGCTCTAACCAAGGAAGACATTCCGAATGGCGCGGATGCACAGGCACGATCGCTGCAATGACAACAGACGTATCAAATAAAACTCTTACCAAGCTTCTAACTTCCTATCTCGTATTGCTCGATCTTGCTCAACTGCAAACTCAATGTCTTCAGGTGTTACCCCCTCATCAAGTGTCGCTTTTACGACTAAAACTCCATTCACATACTCAAATAAATCCTCGTCTGCAACATAGTGACTCTCTGACTTATGCTGCAAATCCTGAATAAATCCCATCACCTGCACACAATCTTCTTCGCTCAGATTGGCGATCGCATTCTGCAAAGATTCCTTGATTGGCGACATGATATCTACTAATACGCATATTCTCTATTCTAACAAAATTCTCATGAGATCGCGCTGCTGGTAAAGTTGAGACAATCTGGTATTTTTGCTGTCATGGACTACACACCGCAAATTCGAGAACTGATGCGATTGCGTCAAATCAAAACCTTTCGCGAATTACGCGATCGTACGGGCATCTCTGAGAAACAGTTACTCAAAATCCGCAAAGGCGAATTTCAACAATTAAAGCTCGAAACCCTCACGCAGTTTGCGATAAAGTTAGAATTGAGCCTAGCAGATTTACTAGCACTGTTCGAGCTGATTCCATCGCTGCAAAAAGAATATGATCGGCTCAAAGCACAGCTATCTGAACAACGAGAAACTTTACTACAAGAGTTCCAACAATCGAGTCTACAAACTTTAGAACCTTGGTTACTGCAATGGTCTGCTGCTGCTTATGCGGCTCAGCAAAATCCGCAAGCGCCTGCGGTGAAGCTTTTACCCTTAGTTCGTCCGATTGAGCAGCTTTTACAAAATTGGGGAATTGAGCAAAGCGCGATCGTCGGTTCTGAAATTCCATACGACCCGCAGCAGCATCAATTGATGGGCGGCATGGCTGAAGCTGGTGATTTAGTTCGAGTGAGATATGCAGGATATCGGCAAGGAGAACGATTGCTCTATCGTGCCAAAGTCAGTCCCGTATAATAAAACTACTCTCGTTGGGACTGTCGATCGTATGATTCTGCAAACTTCAAAACGTGATTACACCCCCGAAGAATATCTCGAATTTGAGGTCAACTCAGAGGAGAGGCATGAGTACATTGACGGTGAGATTGTTCTAATGACAGGTGGACTTCCGAATCACAATACAATTGCTGTCAATCTTTCTGGCACATTAAATTTTGAACTCAGACGAAAACCATATCGAACTTTCATTGCCGATCAGCGGCTTTGGATTCCAAAAAAACGAATTTATACTTACCCTGATGTCATGGTCATGACGCAACCTATTCAATATCAGGAAGGTCGTCGTGATACCCTAATCAATCCTGTTTTTATTGCAGAAGTACTATCAAAATCGACTCGGAGCTATGACCGGGGCGAGAAATTTGAAGCTTATCAAACGATCGCACAATTCCAAGAATACCTACTCATCGATCAGTACAAGGTTCAGATTGAGCATCGAATTAAAGACGATAACGGCATTTGGACGACCAAAACTTATGAAGATGAGAATTTAGCGGTTTCGTTGAACTCTGTGCCTTGTCAGTTCGTGATTGCAGACTTATACGACAAAGTTGATTTTAGCGCTGACCAAGAATAAACCGCTCTCAAGGATGGGATTCTCGATCGCTGCCTTCTTTCCTGCGACTGATGCTGTTCTCGGTGGAATTTGGTGAACTAGTCAAGGAAACCGAAGATAAAGAGTAATTGCCATGCGTAAGATTAATATTGGTTTGTCGGATGAACAGCGTCAAGGCGTTTGTGAACTGTTGAATCGTGATTTGGCAGACATGAATCTGCTTTTGATCAAAACAAAGAAATATCATTGGGATGTGACTGGGCCTGAATTTCGATCGCTACACCAAATCTGGGAAGAGCAATATACTATTCTGAATGAATCGATCGACCAAGCGGCTGAACGGATTCGCGCTTTGGGTGAGTACCCTGTCGGAACCGCTGCTGGTTTTATCCAATATTCGTCGATTAAGGAACATACTGGTGACGTTCCTTCTTCTTCTCAAATGGTGATCAACCTAGTAGACGATCACGAGCAAATTATTCGCAATTTGCGTCAGCACATTGATCAGTGTTCTGAAGATTTCCATGATGAAGGAACGGCTGATTTTCTCACCGGATTGATGGAAGGACATGAGGAAATGGCTTGGATGTTGAGATCGTTCGTTCAAGGTAAGCGCGTTGAGTCTGATAATGAAACGCCGAACGAAGTCAAATTCCCAGCAGGTGTTGCAAAGTAGTTCGCAAATTTGAGTGAACTTCCTAGTCAAGTACCCAGTGCGAGAGTGCTGGGTATTTTATTGGATTTGTTTCAAGAGGTCTAAATGCTTCCGAACAGGTGCGATCGTATTTGCGGCAATCATTCCACTCGCTGCTACCGCAGGTAATCCAATCCCCGGAAAGGTTGAATCGCCACAGCAGAGTAAGCCTGAAATTGGAGTTAAAGCACTGGGAAATAATCCATCTGTTGCCCGAATTGCTGCGCCATAAGTTCCGCGATGTCGGCGGAGAAATCTTTCGTGCGTTAAGGGCGTTCCAACTAGGGCTAGTTCAGTTCTCGATCGAATATCGGGTATCACCCTCTCCAAAGCTTTCCACATCACTTCGGCTCGCTGTTGTTTGAGTTCTGGATAAGAGTCGCACTTCTCCCAAATCTCATAAGGCTCATTTCCGGGAGTATAAACATGAATTGCATGTTTCCCAGTTGGAGCAAGAGAAGGATCGAGTAGAGATGGAATCGAAATTAACACAACATTCTGCGGTGCTGTGATGCCTAAGCTCCAATCATTGACCACAATGTGGTGGCAAGCTAAATGATCTAAACCTTGCCCATCAATTCCTAAGTGCAAGTGCATAAAACTATCACACTGCGGCGTATCTTGGCGCTGCTGAGTAAATTTAGGATGGTTGACGAGCTTCAAAGTATCCCAGATTGAGGCGTTGGAGATCACATAGCTTGAGCGCAGTTCTTCTCCATTTCGCAACTTTACTCCAACTGCTGTTTGATTTTCGACTAAGACTTTCTCAACGTGAGCATTGAGGCGAATCTTGCCACCGAACTTTTTCAATCCTCGAACTAAAGCATCGACGATCGCGCCACTTCCACCTTTTGGATAGTCAAGCTGCACATTCGGACGATACCAATCTGCAAACATAAAAGCGACTTCAGCCGCATTCGTACTATCGGCGGGTAATCCTGATAGTAAAAAGCAAAGTAAATCCATCCAGTTGCGAATAAAGGGATCACTCACAACTTTATTCATAACAGGCGAAAAAGCTCCTGTAATTTGAGAAAGCCCGATCGCATTTTGCAGCATCTTAGGAAGATATTGTCCAACGCTCAACAAGGCTCCGAAATCATATCGCACAGCAGCAGGTGGAAGCGCGATCGCGGCTTTTGCCAAAGGAGCCATGACCTGTTGTAATTTTTTCCATTCTGCTACCGCATTTTCGCCTCGGAGGTGCTGTAAAACCTCACAGAACTGTTCTGCTCCGACTTGGGTATCAAATGTGCCCTCAGGCAGACAACAGCCCCAAGTGTCGTAATTTAACCATTCGATATCTTCTTCGATCGCATCTAAAACTTGCCGTAATGGATTCGGAGACGGACTATAGGACATGCCTGAATAGAGCGATGGGCCTGAATCAAATTTGAATCCATTGCGCTCAAATCCGTGAGCGGCTCCCCCTGCGATCGTATGACTTTCGCAAACTAAAACGTCATAGCCATATTTGGCTAAAATTGCCGCACAGCTTAAGCCCCCGATTCCGCTTCCAATGACGATTGCATCCACCATTTTGCACTTCCAATCTTCAAATCTCATTGTAGAAGACGAGATCGTATACCAATCTCCAGCACGTCGTTCTATCTGAAAATGAGATTGCTTTGGTTTTGAGATGGAGCGATCGTACTTTGAAGGAGAATGATCCAGTTTACTCCTCGATAAATCGATCGACCTGTAGCTCAAATCCAGGTAAAACTGTTTCACCTGAGAGTAGAGTGGGCAGCGATCGTACTTCTTTTTCCTGTCCTTGCCGATAGATCTCGACTTGTTGATCTTGGGGATTGAGCAACCAACTGAGCCGGACTCCGCTTTCGAGATATTCCTGCATTTTTTCTTGCAAAGTTGTGAGATTATCAGTCGCAGATCGCAATTCGATGACAAAATCTGGAGCAATGGGCGGAAATTTCTTTCGTTGTTCTCGGGTGAGGGCTTGCCATCGAGACAATTCGACCCAGGCTGCATCAGGAGAGCGGCTCCCACCGTTAGGAAGCCTGAAAATTGTTGAAGAACTAAAGACTTTTCCGAGTTGAGTTTGGCGATTCCAGTTTCCTAAATCAATGATGTAATCTGCTTCTCTCTCTCCACTTTCTCCACCCACGGGGGGCATAACAATCAAGGCTCCTTTTGCGTTCTGCTCAATGTTCCATTCGGGGTTGTTGATGCAGAGTTGATAAAATTGCTCATCGGTGAGATGAACGTGCTGGAGATCTAGCTTTAGAGGAAGAGTGAGTTCCATGTTGGGTGTCTCCGTTGCAGAATTGAAAATCGAAAGGGGCGATCGCGGGTTGAGCAAGCGTTTCTTTTATCGTACTGCTGCAATTGTGAGATTAAATGCGGATGCTTTGCGGAAATCAGTGGGTTCTGTAAGTATAAAAGAGATATCCCCCGTTCAGAATTTTTTAGATGCGTCCTGAAACGCCTGTTGATTTCTTCATCAGCTACAATCACCACGATCGAGGATTTGCAGAATGGATTGCTTGGATTCTTGAAGCAGAAAGATACCGTGTTGTGATTCAGGCGTGGGACTTTGGCGCAGGTGGGAATTTTGTGCTTGATATGCAAAAGGCGGCATCGGAAGCGAAACGGACGATCGCGGTGTTGTCGAAGCATTCTCTGGAGTCGGGGTATGTGCAGGCAGAATGGGCAGCGGCGTTTGCAAAAGATCCAACGGGGATGGAACGATCGCTGATTCCGATTCGGGTGGGGGAATGTACGCCACAGGGATTGTGGGCGCAGATTGTCTATGTGGATTTGGTGGGGGTGGAGGAGGCAAAGGCGGAAGAACGGGTAGTGCAGGCGGCAAAACGAGCTGTGACGAAGGAGCGGGGGAAGCCTTCCGAGAAGCCGGAGTATCCTCGATCGCAGATTGAATCGAAGCCTGTTTATCCGCCGAGTATTCCAGAGAATTTGCCGCGTTTGAGTGATGTGTTTGTTGGGAGAGCGGAAGATCTCGAAAAGCTGCATGAGCAGGTGAAGACTGGAAAGCCGACTGCAATTTCGGCGATCGCGGGAATGGGGGGAATTGGTAAGACGGAATTGGCGGCGCAATATGCAAGTCAGCAGCGAGATTTGGGGGTTTATCCGGGGGGTGTTTTGTGGTTGAGCGCAAGAACGGATCTGAGTGAGCAAATGATTGAGTTTGCGCGTTATCAGTTGCGGCTCAAGATTCTAGAGGATGTTGAGCCTGAGAGGAAGGTGCAGGACATCTGGAAGCAATGGCAGCAGAAAGAGACTCTGATTGTGCTGGATGATGTGCAGGATTATGGGGCGATTCAACGGTTTCTGCCGCCACAGCGATCGTATTTTAAGGTTTTGCTGACGACGCGATCGCGCTTTGGATCTCCGGTGCAAAATTACGAAATTAAGGTACTGAGTGAGGCGGCATCGTTGGAGTTGTTGAGGTCGCTGGTGGGGGATGGGCGAATTGATCAGGATGTGGATACGGCGAAGTGGGTGTGTGAGTGGTTGGGCTATTTGCCGTTGGGATTGGAGCTAGTGGGGCGGTATTTGGCGCGGAAGAAGGGAACCTCGATCGTGAAACTGTGGGAACGATTGCAAGCGCAACGGTTGGCGGCGAAAGCGTTACTAGAAGCTGAACCTGGCATGACTGCAACTTTGGGTGTGGTGGCAGCGTTTGAGTTGAGTTGGCAAGAGTTGAACGAGGACGCGCAGCGATTGGCGATGCTCTTGAGTTTGTTTGCTTTGGCTGAGATTCCTTGGTCGCTGGTGCAGGCTTGTTTGCCGGATGCGGATGAAGAAGAATTGGAAGATTTACGAGATCAACAGTTAGTAAATCTGAGTTTGCTGAATTTTGAGCGGGATGGGATGTATCAGAGCCATCAGTTGTTGCGAGAGTTTTTTGCGGTGAAGCGATCGACGATGCCAGAAGAGGAGGCGATGAAGCGATCGTTTTGTGCGGTGATGAGCGCGATCGCAGATCAAATGCCGAGCGATTGGACACTTTCATCGATCGAGCAATTTTCAGCCACGATTCCACATCTGAAGGAAGCAACGACGACACTGGAACCTTGGCTGGTAGACGATGATATCTATAAACCTGCAACTCGGCTGGGACAGTTTTATCAGGGACAAGCAGCGTTTGCGGAAGCGGAGGAATGGTATCTGTATTGTCGATCGATCTCGACTCAACGACTCGGAGAATCGCATCCCGATGTGGCAACGAGTCTGAACAATTTGGCAGGACTCTACGGTTCGCAAGGACGGTATGAGGAAGCCGAACCGCTCTATGTCCAAGCGCTGGAATTAAGACGAACACTGCTGGGAGAATCGCATCCCGATGTGGCAACGAGTCTGAACAATTTGGCAGGACTCTACGGTTCGCAAGGACGGTATGAGGAAGCCGAACCGCTCTATGTCCAAGCGCTGGAATTAAGACGAACACTGCTGGGAGAATCGCATCCCGATGTGGCAACGAGCCGATGGTGTTTGGCAGCACTTTACGCGAATCAAGGGCACTTGGCTGAAGCAGAACCGTTGTTGGTGCAAGCGTTGGACGTGTTTGAGCAACGATTGGGAAATCAGCATCCAGATACGGTTAATGCACAGAGTTGGTTGGAATTTGTGCGGCAGAAGATGGGAGAGAACGGTTAGGATTTTGGATTTTAGAGTTTGGAGTTTGGATGGGGGGAGATGCAGTGGGATTACTTGGCAACGCGATCGACAACCGAATCACAAGGGTCGATCGAGACTACGATCGCGCAGATAGACCATCATTTGCAGCATCGATCGACCCCTTCGGGCAGAGAAGCAAACAGTTTATGCAGAGAAGCGATCGCACTGCAAACTAAGGAGAAGGGTGACAAAGAAGCGCGATCGCACAATAATACTCCATGTCTGCTCTCATAGGTCAACAGATGGAGTATCAAACCCTCATCTTTTCAAGTCATGCCATTCAAAGGATGTTCTTGAGACGAATTACACACGAAGAAGTAAAAACCGTCATCGCCTATGGCGAAATCATTGATGAATCTCCAGACGACCAACCCTTTCCAAGCTATCTGCTGCTAGATTTCGTCGGCAACAGAGCGATTCATGTTGTCTTCTCCTATGATCAAGAAACAGACACCGGATACGTTGTCACAACCTACATTCCCGACCCCGAAATTTGGCAATCTGACTTTAGAACCAAGAGGTAACGATATGCAATGCGTCATCTGCAAACATGGACAGACTCATCCAGGAGTTGTAACAGTCACGTTAGAACGCGAAAACTGCATCGTCATTCTGAAAGGCGTTCCTGCGGAAGTCTGTGAAAACTGTGGAGAATACTATCTCAGCGAATCGGTCACAGAAGCCGTTCTCCATCGAGCAGAAGCCGCAGTCAATAACGGCACTGAAGTCGAAATCGTTCGCTATGCAGCCTAAACTTGAATCTGTTGCATCAGTGAATTTGTCTCTCATTTTCACTAGAATTGTCCCAGTTTTGAGCGATCGAACTTAGCGATCATAGTTCAGGGCTGTTCGTTCTCGAACCTATCAAGAAATCTTTGTAGAAACCATCGGAGCCACTGAAACCGCCCTTGGCGCAATTGATGTTTTTCGGTTTGTGTCTCATTGAGTAGAGGATGAGATTTGAATTGAAGAA
>VFQU01001431.1_pt1 | contig 14130 bp, 11 predicted proteins | sample 3512311 | NCBI WGS metagenome assembly VFQU01 (sample SAMN10412377, study PRJNA504923) | tailings metagenome | isolation source: Relicate 3 Philex TSF3 active mining site | place: Philippines: Tuba, Benguet | collected 2017-08-29
CCAAGCCTTGACTCCCAGCAAAGTAGCAAATATGCCAATTCGATTCGCAATGAAATTCGGCGTATCTTTAGCAATGACAATGCCCTTGCCTAAGTACCTCTCGCCAAACCATTTCACGCGATCGAGAACGGCTGCATCTGTGTCTTGAGTTGGAATGAGTTCCAAAAGCTTGAGATAGCGAGGCGGATTAAAAAAGTGGGTTCCTAAAAATCGCTTGCGGAATGCTTCTGATCGCCCTTTAGCAATCCAACGAATCGGGATGCCGCTTGTGTTGGTAGAAACAATCGTCTCAGGCTGAATGATCGATTCTAAACGCTCCATCAACTGTTGCTTAATCTGTAAATCCTCAACGACTGCTTCGATAATCCAATCCGCTTGACGAAGTCGATCGAGATGTTCATCAAAGTTACCAAGCGTGATCCGCCTTGCAACTTTCTCGGTAAATAGAATCGGTGGCGATAGTTTCAGGGCTTTCTTCCACGCACTTTCGACTAAATCATTCTTAGATCCGGTCGGAGATGCAATGTCTAAAAGGTGAACCGTTAGCCCCACATTTGCTAGATGTGCTGCAATTTGGCTTCCCATCACACCTGCGCCTAATACTGCTACGGTTTGAAATGGTTTCAACATAAATTTTAGAGTCCTCTCTGCTAGGAGGTTGTAAACCGAGGATGAAGAGATTGAGCAAAGGTTGGACAAGCTTCAACTGGAAGAACTGGACATTCTAGTTCTTGAAGATCGAAGTCTGAAGAGTCTTGTAGCGGAGTCTTACTTTCACTGTATAACAGATGAATTTCTTTCGTGAGATTAGTTCCGAATGCCGCTTCATCTGTCAAGCGAAATCGCTTCACAGCCGCCCAGTAAGGCTGATGGCAGTTCGCTTCATCGACGATCAATTGATAGAGCGACTGCACACAAGGATGTTTCAGCAACGTCACATCATCGTCTGCTAGCCTCAAATTCCGCAATGCCTCAAGATTTGGAACAATCAATGCTCCGCACCCCTTTTGCCCTGCACCCACAACGATCGCATCTTTCACTAGTGGCGACGATTTTAATCGCGCCTGAATGGGACGCGGTGCGATATATTTTCCACTTGCTAGCTTAAACAGTACTTTCTTCTGTCCCGTCACTTGCAAAAAACCATCTGCCGTAAGCGCACCCAAATCCCCAGTATGGAGCCAGCCTTGCTCATCGATCGCAATTTCAGTTGCCTCAGCATTCTGATAATAGCCGCGCATCACATAAGCTCCTCGCACAAGAATCTCTTGATCCGGCGCGATCGCAATTTCCACACCTTCGATGAGTTTCCCGACAGTTCCAGCTCGATTGGCGCGATCGCGATTACAACTCACAATCGCGCTTGCCTGCGTCAACCCATACCCTTGATAGATGTCAAGACCTGCTGCTGCAAACACTGCAACTAATTCCGGCTTCAAAGCAGCCCCACCACAAAGCACATACTTCAATCGATTGCCAAACAGCGATCTCCACTGCGACAATCCAAACCGAGTCACAAACTTTTGCAGCAGCGCATCTGTTCTGGAATGCCCTAATTTATGGCGTTTGGCAAACCACAGCGTCACTGCAAGTGCGATTCGTTCTCGCCTAGAAGTTAATCGCTCTGCCTGATCCATTGTTTTGCTATAAAGTCTCTCCAACAGAAGCGGCACAGTTGCGAGAATTGTGGGTCGAACATCTTTCAGATGCTTAAACACCCGATTCGCACTTGAAAAATAAATCGTATGCCCGTAGTAGAAATGCCCATAGAGCAAACATCGAGCAAACACATGGGTTAAGGGCAGAAACGAAAGAACAATATCCTCTGCGCCCCAATGCAGTCGCGATAAACTGGCAAATGCAGCTAAAGCATTTCCTGAGAGATTCTCATGCGTTAGCATGACTCCAAGCCATTGCCCATCCTCTCCAGGTACATAAACTAGCGTTGCTAGATCTTGCGGAGAAAGTGACTGATAAAGTTCCTGCACTCGACTTGCAGAATTAGCATTCTGGCTAATTTGGTTAAATGAGTAGATGTGTTGCGGATTGCTCGATCGCCAGTTTTCTGGTACTTCTGCGATAAGAATATACTCCAACTCAGATACCTGCTCCAGATAAGGTAAAACCTGCTCTAGCAGATCCAGATTCGCAACGATCAATGCCTTTGATCCACTCTGTTCTATCACTAAAACAATCGTTTCCAGCGTTTGAGTCAGATCAATCGGCACATCGACCAATCCTGCCATCAAACACCCCATATCAGCGATCGTAAAGTTGACATCGCTCGGCATTAACAATGCCACCCGATCGCCATGTACCAATCCCAGATTTAAAAATCCCAATGCTAAAATTTCCGCTTTTGTGCGAAATTCTTGATTTGAGAGCGATCGCCAGCCTGCTTCTGTCCATTGATTCAATGCAGTGGCATTCGGGCGTAGCGCGCAAGCTTCTTCTAACAACGAGGGCAAAGTCCGTCCGAGCAGAGATGCCGGGTGATCACGTTGAGTGAGTTCCTTAACTCCAAACATCGATCGCAAGAAGAATCCAATTCTTCTCCTCCATAGATGAATTAAGCTTCAATAATCAACGGCTGACACGTTTTTGCGCCAATCAAGTGCCGTTTTAACCAGTCTTTGAGATCTGAGAATACTAGCTCACAATCGGCATCCATATACAGATCGTGATAGTTTCCTGGATATTCCCGATGCTCTTTGTCTGGGAAGATAACTTGCTGGAAGAATAAACGACTGCCTTCGGGTAGCGTCACGTGGTCGCTACTTCCGTGCATAATCAGCAGCGGAATGTTCAATTCAGCCGCATGACGATAAATCCAGCGAACCGTCGAAAAGTATTCCGTTGCGAGTCGTGCACTAGCATAGTCATGTCGCAGCGGATCGTTGAGATACGCTTCAACGATTGGATTGCTCGCTCCGAGGTGACGAAGACCCAAACGTAAGCTAAATCGTGGGACAGTCCGCGACATGATTCGACCGAGCGCTAACTTCACGAGCGAGATTTTTACTTTTCCCAATGCAGGTGCTGTGACAATCAAGCCCTGAATTTCATCGGGCGATCGTAGAACATAATCGAGCACGATCGTACCGCCCAAACTATGCCCCCATAGAATCATCGGGCAACTGGTTCGCTGCGATCGTACAAAGCGTAAAAAGAGGCGTAAGTCTTCTCGAAACTCCGCCCACGCATTGATATGTCCTCGTTGTCCTGCTGAACGTCCATGCCCTCGTAAATCGAAGGCATAGACTTCATAGCCTTGCGGTACTAAATACTCCACTGCATTCTGAAATACATTGCTATATCCACCTAAGCCATGCACTAATGTAACAACTGCCTGACTCGGCTCGTCAGGATGCCAACTTTGATAATGAAGATTCATCCCCTGCCATCCGGCAAGAGTTCCTTCTCGATGTTTCATAGATTTAATAATCCTTATCTAACCCGTCGCTTTGTAGATGAAGAGAAAAGCGATCCCATTAGAGATGAAGCAATTACCTAACATTGCTGCTAGAGCGCTCCCTCTCTAGAAAAACTAAGTAAATTTAGATGAATTAAATTGAATGTTACGATTCAACTTCAACGGCTGCAATATCGAGCGCAGTTTGCGTTCTGCACGTTTATATTCCTCCAACATTGCTTATATTGCAATCCTGAATCACTTGCAAAATTCAAATAGGGTAAGGAGTGGAAGGGGTTATTTTACTCGTCACCTTTCCGGATTTTACAAATGGGATAAGATTGCTGTAGGATGCTTAACTTCACTTTAGTAAGTTTGAGAGTGACCATCAAGTTCCTGAGTTAATTTTTAACAATCATCTGCAATGCCTTTTCTGATCCAGAACTCAGATTGGAAGTAAGTAAATTGCTACCTAAGTATGGAATTCCCATTCTCAAGTATGAGAAATCTCAAAGGACTTGCAGTCTAATATTGCAGGATACAGCTAGGAGCAGAATGGCTATGAAATCTTGGATGATTATTGCAGGTGTTACCTTCTTCGTTTCATTAGGGAGTTTTTTGTTTCGACCGCGTCAAGATTTAGGGTGGGTAAGGCGACTAGAGCTTCCCCAGTGGTTAGCAGTCATCGAGCCAGCAATTCCTATCATTTGGACAATTGTGTTTGCTTGCGGCGCAGGATCTGCAATTTTAGTCTGGCAGCAATCACCAGGCACATTCAACACTTGGCTCTTGATGCTTGGGTACTTGCTGTTAGAAATTGTCACTGTGGCTTATATTCCTTTAACGTTGAGGCTTCAGAGCTTAGCGATCGGGACAGTTTTAGGCGGAGTCGGGGTTGGTTTGGGACTTCTGCTTATGGTGGTGGTTGCTTTGATCAATGTGCAGGCTGCTTTGCTGTTGGTGCCTTATCTGGTTTGGAGTCCGATCGGAACTTATGCAACACGGGAATTAATTGAACTCAATCCAGACTCTATTTGAATGCGGCTTTTTCTGCTCTCGGTAAACCTGCCGCTAACCTTTAACCTAGTAGTCAACCGCATCAGTTTTTCGGAGTGGGGAGATGGGGAAAACCCAAGCTCAGATTGTTTCTTATCTCCCTATCTGATTTATTGTGGTGAACTACTGGTTTGTCAAAATTATTCAGATCCGCAAAACTTTGATCGCGCTTTGCAGTGGCAAGAATTCTTCTATAGCTCAAAATAAGCAAGGGATAGGTGTGGCATTTGCAATCTGCGATCGCAAACTTTACTGACTCTGCAGTTTGATACTACGAGAAGTGCAAACCCGAAATCTAGTTGTTTGAATTGAGAGAGCAAAGTAAAAGCAGTCCAGTGATAAGAGTTGGGTTCTAATTCCTCTACGACAACCTCAGAGCAAGCGCTCAACCCCTAAATCCAGAATCACTAAGGGTTGAGCGGAGCCTTTTCAGAGTTGACTTGATTGCCTGGGCTACTATTTTCGACGAATTGCAATTGTGTAAGACGGTCTTTGTTTTGCTTCGCGCTGGGTTTTCACAATCCGCAAGTCATGATCGACATAGAGATGCTCGAATTTTGGCGTCGCCAGATAGGTCTTCTCAAACTTCTTCACTGTATTGCGATCGAGATTTTCTAGCTTCAGTTCTTTCGGCAATTCTGTTTTTGTGTTGAATTCTTCGATGCGTTTGTCTAAGACTTCATCAAACCAGGCTTCTGCTCGTTCGATCGTCAATGGGAAAATTCGCCGTCTGACTGCTTGATCGATCGCGACATTTTGAATAAACCATTGCCCGTCGCGAATCTCAAATTTCTGCATCACCATCAGATCATAGGCTGCGAGAAAACTAGAAAGCTTATTTAGCCAGCCTACGCGATGCCCAGGTGCGTAGCGTGCAATGTTGGCATAGTAGCCATTATCGTGAAAGATTTGATACGACTTATCATGCTCCCGACCGGGTAACGCATCATGAAATGGAATCGTTGACCAGATCGGTGTCCACACTCCGAGTACGATCGGAATTTGATCGGCAACGATGGGGTAGGGATTGCGTTGCTGAAGTTGTTCAAAATAGGGGGCGAGTACGTCCTTATGAAACAACACCTTTTCTTTCAAAGGAGCGCCATCTCTATCTTTCGTTAACGATAAAATTTCTTGCTTCAGTTCCTCAGTACTCAGGCGCTCTAATCGAACATCATTCGCTAGCATAGGTTGTGCTCCGATCACTCGATCAATGTGGGTTCATCACAACTCTAAGTTAAGAAAATTATCAGAGTTTCCTCTCTGTCTCCAGTTGTGATATAGAAGATCGAACACTAGCTAAAAGATAGATTTGATAGGGAAATAGGGAAATGGGGAGCAATCTGAATCGAGTTCTCCCTATTCCCCCATTCGCTTGTTTTATACCTGTTTCGACTCCGCTCAATCTGCACAACTCGGTGACCTAGCGTCTTGAGTGAAGTCGAACCGAATCTTTCTCAATCAGGTATTTGCAAGCTTACTTGCGGTGCATTTGTGACCAGACGCGAGTTGGTAAGCCCCAAACGTAGATAAAGCCCTCAGCCGCTTTGTGATCGAATTGATCTTCTGCGCCATAGGTTGCTAGATCGGGGGTGTAAAGCGACAGTTCTGACTTGCGACCGACGATCGTCGAATTGCCCTTGAACAATTTCACGCGCACGGTGCCACTGACTACTTCCTGTGTCTTCTGCACAAAGGCATCTAACGCACTTTTCAATGGGCTGTACCACAAGCCGTTGTAAATCATTTGCGAGTAAGTTTCTTCGATTCCACGCTTGTAGTGAGTCACATCTGCGGTCAGCGTCAGACTTTCCAAATCCCGGTGCGCTTGAATCAAAACGAGCAAGGCTGGAGTTTCATAAATCTCGCGCGATTTGATACCGACGAGGCGATTTTCGACCATATCAATCCGACCGACTCCGTGATTGCCGACTCGCTCATTGAGTTCTGTCACGAGATCAATCGGATTCAAGACTCGACCGTCTAAGCTTACGGGAATTCCTTTGTCAAACCCGATTTCAACGTAGTCTGGCTCGTCGGGTGTGTCAGCGATCGCTTTTGTCATCGCATAGATTTCTTCCAAGGGTTCTGTCCAAGGATCTTCGAGCGGACCTGCTTCAATACTGCGACCGAGTAAATTACGATCAATACTGTACGGCGAGGATTTTTTCACAGGCGACGGAATGCCGAATTTTTCACCGTATGCGATCGTTTCTTCCCGGCTCATGCCCCATTCGCGCGCCGGAGCCAGCACTTTCAAGTCAGGGTTGAGCGCTGCGATCGCGACATCAAACCGCACCTGGTCATTGCCTTTTCCAGTGCAACCGTGTGCAACTGCATCAGCTCCATATTCTGCGGCAGCATCGACCAACAATTTTGCAATCAGAGGACGTGCCAAAGCCGTCGAAAGGGGATAGCGATTCTCGTACAAGGCATTCGCTTGAATTGCTGGAAAAGCGTAATCTTTGATAAAGCTGACTTTGGCATCTGCGACGAGAGAAACCGAAGCCCCCGAACTCAGGGCTTTCTCTCGAATTGGCTCTAACTCATCGCCCTGACCCAAATCTGCTGCTAGCGTGATCACCTCTTCCACGCCCCATTCTTGCTTGAGGTATGGAATACAAACGGATGTATCGACTCCTCCGGAATAAGCCAGCACAACTTTCTTTGCACGACCCATGGTTTGCATCTCTCTAATGTAAGACGATCAAGTTTACAATTATGCGGGCAAAATTCTGTATCGCATGACAGGAGTTGCGTAGAATTCTGGACTTAAGTCTTTTTTTCTTTAGAGTAGGGAGTGAGTAAAATTTCTCAGACCCGGCAACATTCCGGCTTGAACCACGATCGAGGATACTAAGAACGTGCCACTGAGGAGAGTGCTTTGTGTTTTTGAGTGTTGTCATTCCCACGTACAACCGTAAACCGATTCTAGAAAAGTGTCTGAGAGCAATGGAACGTCAGACCTTTGCGGATTACGAAATTGTCGTCGTCGATGATGGTTCAACCGACGGCACAGTTGAGTGGTTGCAGTCTCATGCGGCAGAATTTCCTCATGTCAGATTGTTCTGCCAAAATCACGGGGGTGCAGCGGGTGCTAGAAATTATGGAGTGGAGCAGGCGAAAGGAGACACGATCGTCTTTATTGACAGCGATTTAGTAGTCACAGATGTGTTTCTTCAATCCCATGTTGAAACACTGATTCAAGGGCAAAAAGAACTCGGGCATAATCGCCTATTTACCTATGGTCGCGTGATCAATACGGCAAATTTTGATGATCCAACGTCTGAGCCGTATAAAGTGACAGATTTTTCTGCGGCTTACTTCGCGACGGGGAATGTGGCGATCGCGCGTCATTGGTTAATCGAAGCAGGACTTTTTGACACCGGATTCAAACAATACGGTTGGGAAGATTTGGAGCTTGGAGTGCGCTTAAAAAATTTAGGGTTGAAGTTGATCAAATGTCCCGAAGCGGTTGGATATCACTGGCATCCTGCTTTTTCGCTGGATCAAATTCCGCGATTAATTGATGTGGAATTTCAACGCGGACGAATGGGAGTTGTGTTTTATCAAAAGCATCCAACGTTTGATGTGAAGATGATGATTCAGATGACTTGGATTCATCGCGTCTTATGGGGCGTTTTGTCGATCGGGGGATTGTTGAATGAGAAAACACTGACTCCGGTAATGCGATCGCTGATTCAACAAGGCAAACCCCAATTAGCTGAACAAGTCGCTCGAATTTTCTTGAACTGGTATAACGTCAAAGCGGTTTATGCGGCTTATGCTCAATCACAGAAGTAGAGAAAGCCGAGCTAAAATGCCTGTAAATTGAATGAATAGGGCAAATGATTTTATCAACCCTTGATCTGAAACCGATTATCGACTTAACTGACGAGCAGTTCTATCAACTGTGTCGCGCCAATCCTGATCTCAAATTTGAACGCAACACAGACGGGAAAATCACAATTATGTCTCCAATAGGTGGAGAAACTGGCAACCGAAATTTTGAAATTGGGACAGAATTCGGGATCTGGAATCGTCAAGCTAAGTTAGGAGTTGGCTTTGATTCTTCGACTTGCTTCAAACTCCCAAATGGTGCAAATCGTTCTCCCGATGTTGCCTGGATTGCTCAAGATCGTTGGGATACTCTCACTCCGCAACAGAAGGAAATTTTTCCTCCCATTGCGCCAGATTTTGTTCTCGAATTGATGTCACCAACAGACGCACTCGAAGCAACTCAAGCTAAACTTCGTGAGTACCTAGAAAATGGTGTAAAGCTTGGCTGGCTAATCAATCGCAAGACTCGAAGAGTTGAGATTTATCGTTTGGGTCAACCTGTTGAAGTGTTAGACAATCCTCCTCAACTTTTTGGTGAAGATGTCCTACCAGGATTTGTTCTCGACTTAGCGATCGTGTGGTAATTCCTATAGATTATGGCTTCTCCGAGTTTGTCCACATACTTTGTCTGTATTGGCGAAAACTTCACAGGGGTCTATCACTCTCGTTCCTAATCGCCTTCCTCAATCGGCATTGCCTTATGGTGTTTCTCCTTTTAACCAGTTAAACAATGTTCCAACGCTCAGTTGAAAGTCATGAGCAAACGCGGGAACAGGTAAGAAATCTTCTGGAGCGTCGAGATCGAAGTAATGAGGTTCTTGTTTAGGTTGATAAATAAAGACTGAGAAATCATCTGGATCGATTAACCAGCCCATTTGGCATCCATTTGCAAGACATCGCAAGACTTTCTTCGTCAGCGTAGTTGCGCTTTGCTCAGGTGAGAGAATTTCAATGATCCAATCTGGAACAGAGACAAAATCATCGCTGATGTTTCCTGCTTCATCAAATGAAATGCGATTCCAGGTAAAGACTGCAATATCTGGCACAATAGAGCGTCCTGCAAAAGTACAGCGCAATTCTGGAAATGCCCAAGCAAGCTTCTGAGGTTTGAGTTTGGCATTAATGGCTGGAACAAGCTCTCCTTGAAGGGTGCTGTGCTTGACTTTAGGCATGAATTTCTGAATGATTTCGCCATCAATGTATTCGCTGGCAGGCTTGGTTTCTGGAAGGAGCAGGAATTCCTCAAGTGAGATAGATTTTAGGGAAGCTTGAACCATTCTTTTCTTCCTAACGCTTGCCTTTAATTCTAGGCGATCGCAAAAGCCTGTCTATCGTGGCACCTGCAAAAGGGCTTTTGAGTTTCCATTCACAGGCGTAGCAATGTGAGTAGACAGACTTTATAAACTGCTTTCTCAAATGTTGACCGGAACTCACCTTACAGAAAATCCGATCGCGCGGCTTGCGTTTTCTCAAGTTCAGCCTGCAACTCTTCCCATTTCTCTTGCTCAATCAATTGAGTGATGTGATCTAATCGGTCTCGATAAACCGAGAGCGATCGCAATACCTCGCTTTTATTAAACCGAGCCATCATTACGCCTAGCTCAGGATTTCCACCTCCGACGCGGCTCGTATCTCGAAATCCTGAACTCGCTAACATTTTGGCTAAATTCAGCACTGCTTGATCCGATTCGCTGAGACAAGCTGAAATTAGACTTGCACTGGTCATGACTGGCAAATGTGAGATCCATGCCACTGCGCGATCGTGCTCCTCCGGCTGGCAATGAAACAGCTTGACCTGTAGCGGACGTAACAGTGTTTCAATTCGTTCTACAGCCGATTTAGGTGTGACATCCGTGGGAGTTAGCACGTAAGGATTGCCTGCAAATAATCCGTGCAACGCTGCCTCAATTCCACTCTCAGCGGTTCCCGCCATAGGATGTCCGCCCACAAAATTTTTCCAGATTGGAGACAAATCTTTGACGATCGATGCTTTAACTGAGCCAACATCGGTTACAACGGTGTCTAGAGAAATATGCGGGATCAATTGTTGAACAGTTGTCAAAATATGCACAATCGGGGTACAGACAAAAATCGCATCCACATCCGCCATCAGTGCCAAATCCGAATCGGCTTCGTCTACGGCTCCCCGAGCGATTGCCAATTCGCATGTGCGTGCTTTTCGACTCACCCCCAACACGGTATGCCCTTGCGATCGCAAATCCAAACCGAGCGATCCGCCAATCAACCCCAAACCGACAATCCCAACTTTCATCTCCAATTTCTCCAACCTGTTACAGGTAATTCTGCGCTACAAGTGGGCATGTTAGCGCTGAATTTACTCCGAAAATTTCAACTTTGCGATACGAGGATTGACAGACCTGTATGAACGTTGAGGAACTTCTAGAACAATATGCTGCCGATCAGCGGGAATTTTCGGGGCTGAACTTGAGCGGAGTCAATCTACCCGGAGTAAATTTAAGTCGATCGACGTTCGCTCAGGCAAATTTTAATGCAGCGAAGCTGACCAATTCAGATTTCAGCAATTCAAGCTGTGAGTACGCTAAATTTCACGGAGCCAAGCTTACCCTCTCCGATTTTAGTCATGCAAATCTTCAACACGCAGACTTAAGCCATGCAGAATTAACTCGTGCAGACTTTAGCGCGGGAGACTTACGATCGGCGAATTTGAGCTACGCCGATTTACGTGATGCGAAATTGCGAGGTAGTAACTTAAATGCGGCAAATCTGAGCCGTGCTGATCTTCGCTATGCCAACTTAATCTCCGCAACGCTACAAGGCGCAAATTTGACGAATAGCGAACTCAGTAGCACCGACTTATCGGGTGCGGATCTGCGTTGGGCAGAACTGCGGCAAGCTACGTTAAATCGTGCCAATCTTCAAGGCGCAAACCTGCGAGGTGCAAACTTACGTTGGGCAGATCTCAGCGGCGCAAATTTACGATGGGCAGATTTGACAGGCGCGAAATTAAGCGGCGCAAACTTAACGGGAGCGGATCTCAGTCATGCCATCCTGCTTGATGCAACTCTAGTGCATGTTGATTTATCGAGATCGAATCTCGCTCATGTAGATTGGGCAGGTGCTGATTTGAGTGGTTCCAATCTCACAGGCGCAAAACTCTATGCGGTGTCTCCGTTCGGCGTGAAAACCGCAGGCGCAACCTGTCGCTGGATTGATCTGAGCCAAAATGGCGATCAGAGTCAGATTTATCAATTTATCAGTGAGAATCTCAGCGAATATTTTCATGAGTCTCCGCCGATCGTTGAACTTGTGATTGACGATCGCTTAAGTTCAGATGCGCATTGTGCTTTGGCAGTGGCGTATCAACAACTCGCACGCCAGAAAAACGCGATTGTCCCTCCTCAAATCGAAGTGCATAAACGGCGAACGATTCTACGATTTGCGCTCGATCGGGATGAGGATCTGTTTTCTACAGCATTTATTGCGATTCTGCCTTTTACGGATGCCAAAGTCGCGCAGAGTAATTTATTACACCTGCTCAAATCGGTTCCACTTCAAGAGATTGATGATTCGATTGGAATCCAGGCATTTCAGGTGCTGGTGAAAGTTTTGAGCGATTCGATTCAAAAAATTGACCGCTCAAAGTTAGTGCAAGCAATTCCAACGGCGATTCAAAAAATTCGCTTTTTCCAAGCCCCAACGAGATTAATGCTCTCGAATTCTGCTCAGCGATCGCTTGCCATTTACGAGAATCCTCTATTCGGCAAGCGTCGGATTCAGTACAGTCCTGAAGCAGAACTTCCATTTCTCAATCAACCGATCTCATTTGTGCTGCCTAGCCAAAGTGAAGTGATCGAATTCCTGCAAGGGTTCCAAGCAAGACGATAAGATGCTCGGTGTACATCACGAGTCTTAGCAACTATGGAACGCCTCGGATTTATTGGGCTTGGCATCATGGGAAAGCCAATGGTGCGGAATCTGTTGAAAGCAGGGTATGCGGTCACGGTCTTTAATCGATCGCAAGCCGCGATCGACGAACTGGCTCAAGCGGGTGCAAATCCTGCGACTTCACTCCAACAAGTTGCAGAACAATCTGACATCGTGATCACCTGTCTACCAGATTCGCCCGATGTGGAAGCTGTGGTGCAAGGACTACTCAAAGGGTTGCGATCCGGGATGTTATTCATCGATATGTCTACGATCGCGGCTGCAACCTCAAAAAAGATTTACGCCGAACTGCAAGCGCGTGGAATTCAAGCCTTAGATGCGCCAGTTTCAGGAGGCGATATTGGGGCACAGCAAGGAACATTGTCGATCATGGTTGGTGGAGAGGCATCGGCATTCGATCGAGCTTTACCCGTCTTACAAGCGATGGGTAAAAATATCGTTCACGTGGGTGATTCAGGAGCCGGACAAATTACCAAAGCCTGTAATCAAATTGTCGTAGCGATGACGGTGCAAGCGGTTGCAGAAGCGCTGACGCTTGCGAAAAAATCAGGGGTTGATCCGGCGAAAGTTCGAGATGCTTTACTGGGCGGATTTGCCCAGAGTCGTGTGTTAGAAGTTCACGGCAAGCGGATCTTAGAGAATAGCTTTCAACCTGGATTCAAACTCGATTTGCATCGCAAGGACATGAATATTGTGCTGCAAACGGGGCGCGAACTAGGTGTTCCTTTACTAGGCAGTAGTCAGGTCACGATGCTGATGGATGCATTGATTGCTCAAGGAAAAGGCGGATTGGATAATGCAGCGATCGCGCTCCTGTACGATCTCTTGTCTACTCAAAATTGATTGATGCTTGTCTTTGCATGACATCGCACTGCTGATTGATGTGTCAGAGCGTGCAAGTTGGAGGAATAGAGGCGATTTCTTCTGCTCTGCTCTTCTGGGGAATCTGGTAGTTCTACGAGGATCAATTTAGGGGGCTTGTGTTCTGATGATTAGAAAAAAGCCCCAGTTATGAGTGATGTCTTTATTTCTTACTCCCGCAAAGATAAAGCGTTTGTTGAACATTTGTATCAGGCGCTAAAAGAGCAAGGGCGCGAAACCTGGGTCGATTGGCACGCGATCGAGTGGACAGAAGATTGGTGGCAGGCGATCCAACGCGGAATTGAAGGCACGAACACGTTTGTTTTTGTGCTGAGTCCAAACTCTGTGGAATCTGCGGTTTGTCGGGATGAGATTAACCATGCGGTCAAGCACAACAAGCGATTGATTCCGATCGTGTATCAACCAGTCGAAGCGCAACAGGTGCATGAAGCTCTTGGAAAATTGAACTGGCTATTCTTTTGCGATGCCGATCGATTTGCTGAAATGTTTGGAGAATTAGTGCGATCGATCGATATGGATCTGGAGTATGTGAAGGGACATACGCGACTATTGGAAAAAGCGATCGAGTGGAATCAGCAGACGCGAAATGAGAGCTTTTTGCTGCGTGGGGTTGATTTACAGACAGCAGAGGCTTGGCTAGTCAAAGGAGCAAGTAAGCAACCGCAACTAACCCAATTACAGGGAGAATACATTAGTGCATCGCGAGCAGCAGAAATCCAACGGCAACAAGCAGAGGCAAGACGGCAACAAGTCTTTATGGCAGGAGTGGGCATGTTCGCATTCTTGGCATTTGGAGCAGCGGCGGTTGCAGTTCAGCAGCGACAGGTCGCAGAACGACGAGGAATCAATGCTGAGCTAAACGCACAAAGCCTCACAGCGATCAATCTGTTAGAGTCTAATTTGGGCATTGAGGCATTGGTTGAAGGCTTAAAAGCAGGACAGAAACTTAAGAGTGCAACCCAAGAAGTCGAGCCAGAAACAGCGATGCGGGTTGTTTCTGCGTTGCGACAGAT
>VFQU01001432.1_pt1 | contig 14114 bp, 14 predicted proteins | sample 3512311 | NCBI WGS metagenome assembly VFQU01 (sample SAMN10412377, study PRJNA504923) | tailings metagenome | isolation source: Relicate 3 Philex TSF3 active mining site | place: Philippines: Tuba, Benguet | collected 2017-08-29
ACGAGTTGATCCATCTCCTCGCGAGTATGCAGCGCATTCACGGTAATCCGAATTCTTGGCTTCGCAATAAACCAGATCGGAGACACCCAAATTCCCAAATCGAGCAACTCCCGCGCATACATCTTCGGATTCATCTCAGGCGGAAGCAAGACTGGAACCACATTCGTTTCCCCGATCGCTTCAAATCCCTGAGCCGCCAAGCGCGATCGCAAATACCGCGTGCTTTCTTGCAACCGCGAAACCAACTCAGGCTCCTTCTGGACTTCCCGGAAACTCTGCAACGCAGCAGCCGTCAAAGGTGGAGCCAGAGAACAAGTCCCGATCGAAGTCGGCGAACAGTTCATCAACGGCTTCAACTCCGCCACATGCGTACTGATTGCCGCTCCTACTGAAGCGCCGAATTTTGCAAACGTCGAGAGAATTAACGGATTAATCCCGCGATCGATCGCATCTTGCGGCTTCAAGCCAAAATGCTCATAAATTCCGCGTCCTGTCTTACCGAGCGCGCCTGTTGCGTGTGCTTCGTCCATCAGCAGCGTACTGTCAGGATAATTCGACAGAATTTCAATCATTTCTGGCAATGGAGCAATATCGCCATCCATTGAAAAGACGGCATCGGACACGACCATAATGCGATCGCCCGGCTGAGCATAGCGCTTTAACTTGCGCGCCAAATCTTCCATATCGCAATGGCGAAACGCCTTCACTCGAACTCTAGGACTATAGCCGAAAAGTTTCCCAGAGCGAGTTCCCGCATGAGCCAGAGCAGACACGATACAGCCGTGATTCAGCACATCGGTCATGATCAGAGTTTCACGAGTATGTTCAAACCCTGGAACCGGAATCGCTAAATGGCAAAACGCATCCATCAACGCTTGCATTCCCATCCAAGCATTCAGAAAAAGCTGCGTATGAGGCAAATGCTTAAATTTCGAGACCTCATCTTCAAGCTGGCGGTGCAAATCGATGCGACCACTCAACACCGAAGTTGAACTGTTTGACGTGCCGTATTGAAAAATCGAATCGATCGCAGCCTGCTTCACCGCTTCATTTTGAGTCAAGCCCAGCACATCGTTCGTGCAAAACGTTAGAACTGTGCGTCGTTTCCCGGTTTCAGCCTCCTCAATTTCCACCATGTTTCCCTGGCGTTGATGACAGAGATACTCATCCGGGTCGAGTTCACTTTCATACCAACGCCGCACATATTCCTTAACAACTTGCACAGTTTACTCCTCTCACCTGCATGACGTTCGCAATTTGCTTCTGACTCAACAGTATATTTGCCTATGATGAATTTCGCTCATAAATCAGGCGCAATTCTGATTGGCATGTCTCAAATTATTAAGACGTGATAACAGCTTATCAGGACTCATAGAAATCCAAAAAAAACAGCGATCGCAATTCGGTGTGCGATCGCCGTTTCTGAGGAAGTCAATCCCCCTAGATTTCTGCGACTGCCCGTTCTACGAGACGGCGTGCAAGAGTTTGCGTTCCCGTGTGGGTGTAGTATTTCACGGCAACATCGAGAAATGCGCCCACATAGTCGAGTTTGTCAGCGGAAACGTCTACAACCCCTCGAACGCGATCGAGTAGGGTTTGCTGGCTCAAATTGCGGGAAGAGACAAAATCGCCCATCCAACCTTTCACCGAATCAAAACTCTGTCCAATAAATCCTAGTTTTCCAGCCGCATCATTGCCAGGGATCAAAGATTGGACGCTGCTGAAGGATTGATTCTTCTCCAATTCTTGAGGGGTGGTATTGCTAATCGTAGACAGCCCCTTCTGGATAAAATCGCCCCCTAAAGGAATCAATCCGTCAAAACTGACCAATGCCGCCATCCGCATCAGCGATTCGCCGCTGTAGTCTCCTAAAGACGCGAGAAAATCTCCAATGCTGTCGCCTGGAATTCCATTAATTTGGCAGAAGGCAACGAGTTCGACGACGAGTTTGACGCATAAATCGATGCTTTGGGCTTTTTCGGGTTTCGGAGTGAGATTGCTCAAAAAGCCCAAGAAAGAGATATCTTGACCGACTTTATTTGCCAGCGCTGCCGCTCCTAGCGCACCTGCGGCATTATCGACTGTTTGGTAAAGCCACATTGCCCGCTGATAGCCTTGGGATTCGTCGTTGTAGAGATACACAGCGCGTTCCCCGATCGCTTGAATCATGCTCTCGTCGGTTTCGCCTGTGACAACGCGAATGGTATTGGTGAACCCAGTGAGATTCTGCCATTGTCCAGGAACGAGAAAGTCCAGTGCATGTAAAGCCTTGACCGTCGTGCCCCCGGTGGGAAGTTCGTCTACCAGTTCAAAAATCGGTTTACTCATAAACAACCTATGATGAAAATTTCAGAAGCAAGGCTCGTCTTAGCTTTTTAGCTGAGAGAGTCCTTTGAGATCGAATTTCGAGATCCACTGTTCGCGATCGGCTTTCGTAAAGGCAGGATCACGCGATAGCACTTTAACTTGATACTTGCCAACCAAGACTCCCGTTTGGGTATTTCCCATCGTCATGGCGGGGAAGCCGTTAATCTTCTCTGTTGTGTTTTGATACTTTGCTGCTGCTGCTGGCAGGCTGGAAGTATCCGAGATCGACAACATTGCTAGATCCTTGCCGTCTTTCTTCAATTTGGCTTCAGCAAATCCTTTTTTCTCTTGGGTATAAACCCGTTCATATCCTGCACCCGGTTTCGGGAAATACTTGTTAAATTGGCTGCCTTGGGTTGCATCTTTCTTGACTGCAACGACACCGGGTTGGTTACTTTCCTTCTGGGCTTCTGCAAAACGAGAAGGTTCTTTTGCTGTGCAGCCGCTAATGAATAAGGCGATCGCTAACATCATGGCGACGATCCCACGCCGCCAATTTGTGAAAGTCAATGCTTGGTGTCTCATATGGAGTGTTGGAAATTGGACTATACGATCGATTTACGCTGTTGCCTATTTTGTTGCAACCGACCCAAGTTAGAGATGGCTACGATCGCTACAAAATTCAGAGGCTCCTTGTTAATGTAGAGGGATTTAAATCGAATTTCACGCGATCGCAGTACTTTGCAATGAAAGGAGAAAATTGTTATTGATCGGTGTTCCGATAGCGATCGTACTGCTTCACAATCAATCTCTGAATGGCAATAATCGCGGGATTCACTTCAACATAGCGGCGCTGAGGATCTTTGAGATAGTTTTCCTGCTCGGATTCGATCATTTCAATATCTTGATGCAGGAATGGCAAGAACAATAGATGTAAGATTAGCGGCTGCAATGCTCGACGGAGTGGATTGAGCAACCAGGTTGGTATCGGAAGTCGCAAAAAGAACAATGCAAATGATCGACTCTCGGTTCGGGAGATGGGCAGTCGCATCAAGTAGAGTGAGGAGACGTTTTCGAGTTTATTAATGTAATTTGGATACTGATAATCGATCGAAATTGTCTTGGTTGTAATGCCGCCATCTTTGCTAAATCCAAGTAGCTTTGTGAGCAACCCGCGATAAGAAACCCGGTACTCCGCAAGGATCGATTCTTCAGTTTCGCCAAGCTTGATCAGGACAGGATCAAACCAGCCTTGTAAATTTTGATGGAGGTAGCCATGAAAGACATCCATCGTGTTTTCGTTGCAAATCGAGAAGTGGGCTTTGAACGCAGCCCCAAGCGGAATCATCAGACAATTCGGATCGTCGTATTCAGGGATTTGAGGAGGGGACTGGGTTGCAGCTAAAGCGCGATCGCCGGGGAAAATCCAAATCAAGCCATATTTTTCCTGAACGGCAAAGGGTTTCATCTGAGCGCAGGGAAGCTTTTGCCCTTGATTCCAGTAGGGAATTCCAACACATTCGCCTTGTCCGTTGAATTCCCAGCCGTGGTAGCCACAGACGATCGCATCGCCTTGCACTTTGCCTTTATCCATCGCAACGCCTTTGTGGGGACAGACATTTTCGACGGCTTGCACTTGGTTTTGAGAATCACGATACAGCGCGATCGATTGATTCCAAATGCGGATGGGTAAAATCTTTCCGGCTTTCAAATCATGCGCCCAGGCGACGGCGTACCAATAATTTGGGTTAATTCCAACTTCGCGAACTCGATTTTGGATAGTCTGACCCTGTAATGATGTGGAAAGTGTATTTGCCAGTTCGAGCATCACTTAATTCTTCCTCTGGAATCCGTGTGACTCATCCTAGCAACAAAAAAAGGGGCAGACCTTCCCCCTTAACTTCAAGTTGAGAATTACTGTCCTCAAGTACCGCGCGCCAGAATACGGATGAGAATATTCGCAGCGATCGCGACTGACCAAATGATCATGATGTTTTTGAGGTTGTGGCGATCGACGTTCTGCCAGCCCCAAATGAATGTATAAATCCCGCAAATAATCCCGAAGATTCCCCAACCCACACCCTTATCAGGAAAGAGTTTGATCAGAACAAGAATCAAACACACCAAACTTGTAATCGACGCAACAATGGCAATTAGCCCGATTAAAGGTTCCATTCACACGCTCCTCAAGCAAACTATTTAGTAATAAAACCATATAAGTGCTAACTTGACCGTGTTGTTTAAACTACTTCATCATCGCCGAGAGAAATTTGATGTAGTTTCAGAGCGTATGTTGCTGTATGTCTAATTTGTTACATAACGAGCTGATAAAGTGCGTCTCTAGAAAACAACAATCGAGCTAACCAATAGCCTAAGAAACTCCCTGCTAATAGAATCGTCAAACGATGCCGATAGTCTAATTGCTCCAAGAGTTGAACGAGTGTTGAGCGTTTTGAGTGAGGTAACACGATCGCACTGATTATCAATCCGCCACTGAGCAACACGATCGGTGCAAACGCATGAATTTCTAGCGCATGATGAACGTGTCCCTGCATCAGCGCGATCGTTGCGCGAGACAATCCACATCCCGGACAAGGCACCCCTAACCCATGTCGAATCGGACATTGCCAACTCGGTAGTCCCAATGTGATCAAACCTAAGTGCAGTACTCCGAATCCCATTAAACCGAGACAGATTTTTCGCGATCGCACCAATGCAGCAAACATAACTCAAATGGCTGTGGGTACTACAATATAGCCCGATTCTCGATCGCCCAAAACTAAATTCTTTTCAGTTCCCCAATACCACCAATACGCAGCAACATAAGCACAGATCAAACTATCCAGTTGGTCTTCTAATGCTTTAAGATCCGTGCCTTTAGTTGGAATTTCAGGCAGCGTTGTAATGTTTAATCGCGGTTCTATATTCGGTAATTTATCTAAGATCAATTGTCTGAATTTTGCTAATCCCAGTTTGCGCTCGGCGATCGCTCCTTTTTTGTATTTCAGAATCTGATTTAACCCAAACAAATGAACCATAGCTGGATGCGGAAACACTTCGATTTGATAGCGTCCTGGCACTTGGGCTGCAATCGTTGGCGCATGTTCAAATCCGCGCGCTTCTAAACTTAGACCGACTTCTAAAGTGCGATCGACAAATGCTAAACCTAAATTTGCCGGATAAGCTCCCGCATGATATTTGCCAAAATACTTGTGCGTTAAGCGATCGGGAACGCGGCTCCCCGTTTGATTGGGAATCAGAGTTGGAGCATCAACCGCAACAATTCCCGCTCCAAGACAATAGCGATCGAGCCAATCGAAAATATCAGCGATCGTAGTTTCCCGACGCAGATCACACACAACCAATTCCTGATTGACAAATTCCAAGCAGCACAAACCGCTCGGATTTGCACTCCAGGCTAAATCAATCCCCAAACATCTCACAAAAAACTACCGATGTTCTTCCGTTCTCAATCTTTCGATTTCCGCCCGAATCGCGGCTAACTGTGCGGTTAGCTCTTGTAATTCAAGTTGAACTTCAGGTGATGCAGGTTTAACCTCGGTTGCGGTTGTGGGCACTGTTGTCGATGCAGAACTCATTTCACTGCGTTTTTGAGCAATGAAATTATCAACATAGTTCCGAGCTTCGATCTCGGTCACTTCCCCTTTTTCTGCCCATTCCTGCGTCAGTTCTTCTAGATCAGTCTTGAGTTTCGTTAAATTTGCTTCCCGTCTTTGAGGATCTTGCAGGATTTCGACGAGTGAAGCGGTTGCGCCAAGCGTCACTCGAAAACTTTTTTGTAATAGCCGAACAACAGTATCAGTCGTCATAGATATCTTGTAATTCAGTGATTTGATCTTACTGTAATCGTTCTAGAGTCGGGTTAAATATTCACGATCGCACAGTCTTAATTAAGAGGATCGGCGTAGTTCATTGGGGGGACGAAAACGTGCGAATTCTTGCTTAGGGTATGAAGCGAAGTGTTCAAAATTACTAACAATGAAACCATCTCTTAAGTTTCTAACGGCTGGCATCCTCAGTTTTAGTTTCGGTATTGCCTTACCTTCATTAGCGCAAAGCGATTTCACTCCTAGCCCTGCGAATACACCAGCGAACGCTCCCCAATCTCCTCCTCCCGCCAATCGCGATACAGGTGTTCCGCCAGTTCAAACTGCCCCGAACAGCGAAACGACTCCCTCCAACGATCGCGAAAGTGCTCCTAACACTTCCCCAAATCAGAATCTTCCGGGCGATCAAAATCAAAGTGTTCCCGGTGTCGTCACTCCTGCAAATCGACCCACGGGTGAATCCTCGCCGACAGGTAACACTGGAACGAATTCCTCTGCTTTCTCAGGTTCAGAAAATCAGTCGATCGATCAAATTGTCCGTACCAATCGCTCATTTGAATTGTTCAATGCGCTTTTACGGGTGGCAGAATCCCAAGGAACGTTCGCTGGACAATTTGCAGGAAGTTCTGACTACACGGTATTTGCTCCGACGGATGAAGCATTAGCAGCAATTCCGGCTGAAACTTTTAAGGCGTTAGTCCAACCTGAGAATCAAGATGTGTTGGCGCAAGTGCTGGCAAATCATGTTGTGCTAGGGAAAGTTTCATCGAGTGATTTAGCGCAGCAATCAGTGCGATCGCTTGCAGGCAATCCGCTGACGGCTCAAGGTGGTGCAGGCGCTTTGACCGTTGGGAATGCTCGTGTGCTTGGAGCAGATATCTCGGCTGAAAACGGGACGATTCATGCCGTTGATCAACTGATTCTGACTCCTGACTTGCAATCGAGATTGGCGAATTTAGCGCCACGAGCTTCGGCTAATCCAGGGGTTCGATAAATTACATTCATTTGTAATTGCTAAAATCTCTTCCCTGAATCTCCTAGATATCGGAGCTTCAGGGAGAACAAGTCGATCGCATTCGAGTGAGCAAACAGAATTCACTCTCACGATCGAGTTCTCTGTGGCTCCCCTCTGACACAATACTAATCGAATAGATTTAGAGCGAGAAATTATGCTTCCTTCGTGGTTAGTCATTGGTGGGGTCACATTTTTGATTGCGTTAGGGAGCAGCTTTCTCCGCCCCAAAGATGTCAAATGGTTCAATCGCTTACAGCGTCCAAGATGGCTGACCTTTGAAAAAGCAATTCCGTTAATCTGGACAATTGTATTTATCTGTGGCGCATGGTCAGCCTACATTGTTTGGGAAATGACCCAAAGCTGGCAGACCATGGCACTTTATATTCTGGTTGAAGCTGTAATCGTTGCCTATTCTCCGGTCTTGCTGTGGACGCGCAGTTTGCGAAATGGCACGATCGTCGGTGGACTCGGATTTCTGCTCGGTTTATTTCTCGTTGTTCTGGTTTTCCCAGTTTCGACCACCGCAGGACTTTTACTTCTACCGTATTTAATCTGGAGTCCGATCGGAACTTACACTACTTGGGAAATGGGAAAACTCAACCCCGAATCGTTTTAAATCATTCGTAACGTTAAGATGAGAGTGATATTGTTGCCCCTGTGCCCATGAACCGCCAAGATCCCTACGTTGACTCAGCCCTTGGTCTCATTTCAACCCAAAGCTTCCCTGCGATCGTGGGTACGGCTGACATGATGTTAAAGTCTTCCGGGGTGACGCTTGTCGGTTACGAAATGATTGGTGGTGGCTACTGTACTGCTGTGGTTCGAGGCGGCATTTCCGATGTACGACTTGCCGTTGAAGTCGGAGCCGATTTGGTGGAGCAATTTGGCATGAAGGTTTCGACGATCGTCATTCCTCGCCCGATGCCAAATTTAGATGCAGTTTTACCGATCGGCAGCAAACTCGCGGCGATGGTCGGCAATCAAGGCACAAGTCAATTTCGCAACATGGCAGTCGGATTGCTTGAAACCCGTGGTTTTCCAGCGATGGTAGCCGCAGCCGATGCGATGTTGAAATCGGCAGATGTGACTTTGACTGCATATCACACGATCGGAGATGGTCTGTGTACTGCGATCGTTCGGGGAACGGTTGCGAATGTCGCGATGGCGGTTGATGTTGGAATGCAAGAAGCTGAGCGAGTCGGCGAATTACATTCAGTCATGGTGATTCCGCGTGCTTTAGATGATTTAGATCAGACTTTACCGATCGCGTCTTGTTGGGTCGAAGAACTCAAACCGCTACAAATTCCGATTACGGTCAAAGAAGTCGAGAAACCGTTGGTCGCGTTGCCTGAACTCGCGAAACCTGAGCCGTTAGAGTTGCCTGCTCAAGTTGAAAAAGCATTACCGGAAGCACAAGCGGCGGAGTTTGAACTAGCGATCGAGGAAAAAGAAGCCCTTGAACTCACGCAACCCGAAGCCCCACTTGAGAAGTTAGAACTGCCTGAACCTGAATCTCCTCCTGAAAACCAAGAGGAAAGCTAGTGTGAGAATGCGGATGCAATAACGCTCGATTAAATATTGCTACATAAATGATTTAGCCAGGTTTCTTCCTAGAAAAAGCCAGTCGAACCAGAAGATCGAATGCAGAGCAACGATCGAGCAAAACACCAATTGATAAGAAGTTTTACGAGTTTTATGTCGAAAAACTTGCTGCGCGACTAGTGCCCCAATCCAGCCGCCAAACAATTCGGACAGATGCAACTGAGCCTCTGGAATTCTCCACGCTTTTGAGACAGCGCGATTTTTATCTTCGCGGTACAGCAGAAATGTCAGAATTCCAAGCGCTATGTAAGCTAACGCTGGAAACGCATTGCGAGTTCTGAACATAAAATCGAACGCTCCCCACATCGGCAGAATCGAGAGCAAAGCGGGTGCAGGTGAAAATGAACTTTGGTATTTAGGTGCTTTTTTTGACACGACCGGAGATTGGATTGGAGGTTTCGGTCTATCTGTCTCGAACCAAGCGTTAGAGGCGCGTAATCTTCCTTGTTCGTCTCGTTCAAGATGAAAGTAAATCACATCTCCAACTTGAGGACGGTGAGAACTTTCTCGAATTGCTGTGATGTGTAGAAAGATCCGTCGCTTACCCACACTGGATTCAATAAAGCCAAATCCTCGATCGTCTTTCCAAGTCCTCAAAATCCCTCTCTGCATAAATAAATTCAGTCTTTTTAGAGTTCAGTTGCTTAGTCTGCCCAATCTGACTCGGTCAAGAAAACTTGAGCTTACAGCATCAAAACTTCAGCTTTAGGGAACTCTGGAAGAAGTCTACGGATCGGTTCGACCGTCTTGCTCTTTCAGATTGCGTAGGTTCATTGAGTGCTCAATTCAATGTGCCTGTTATAAGTCCCTTTAACTGAATCCTGCACCGACTATGACTTCCCTTTCTTCGCATCTGCCCGACCAGCCCCGCTCACTGCAAAAAGATCCTCAGACCATCACAATCTCGGTCGATTCTCCAAAACTCGACTCTAGTCTTGCAGTCACTTCGGGAGGCGGACTTGCGCCGAAAGGTAAATTCTCGTCTTTTCTTGCTCCTCTCACCCAGGACAAATTCAAAGAAGTTGTTCACGAAGTCGAACACAAATTAAAAATCGTCAATCAAACCCTCTCCATGCTTGATGCGCAAGGGTTCGACGCGATTTTAGAAGAAATGCTCAATTCGATCACAGCGAAAACGGGAGAACTGCTCAACGCCGATCGCACCACGATCTATCTTCTCGACGAAGAGAAAAACGAGCTGCATACCACCGTGAATGAAGGCTCAGGACGCTCCTACGAAATCCGGTTTCCTGCCGATCAAGGGATTGCCGGAGAAGTTGCAACGTTCAAACGTCCCGTCAATATCCCTTACGACTTTTTCGACGATCCTCGTTCTACACAAGCCAAAATTCAATACAACAAAACTGGCTATCGCACCTATACCATGCTGACGATGCCCTTGCTCGGCGAGCAGGGAAATCTCGTTGCCGTCGTGCAATTGATTAATAAACTCCGTCCAAAATGCGATCGCACACTTCCCCTCGATGAAATCATTGCTCTAGAAGGCTTCACCACCTATGACGAAGAAGTTTTCCGAGAATTCGCTCCATCGATTCGGCTAATTCTGGAATCTTCGCGATCGTTCTATCTCGCCACCCAAAAACAACGCGCAGCAAATGCCCTGATCAAAGCGACTCAATCTCTCAGCCAAAGTAGCTTAGACCTTGATGACACTTTGAAACGAGTCATGGACGAAGCGAAAGCGCTCATGAATGCCGATCGCAGTACATTGTGGTTAATCGATCGCGATCGCAATGAAATTTGGACACGCATTCCTACTGCTGACGGAGCCATGAAAGAATTGCGCTTACCGATCGGCGTTGGATTTGCTGGACAAGTTGCGGCATCCGGTGAAGTCATCAACATTCCGTTTGATTTATACAATCGAGAAGGCGCTGAGACGGCTAAGAAAACGGATCAAGCGAACGGATATCGAACCTGTAGCCTTCTCTGTATGCCCGTTCGCAACGCAGACGGAGAATTAATTGGAGTCACGCAGCTCGTCAACAAAACGAAAAAAGGCGAATTCCCGCCTTACAGCCCCGAAGATTTTCCTCAAGCTCCAGAGCGTTGGAGAGCGAGCTTCAACCGCAGCGACCAGGAATTCATGGAAACCTTCAACATTCAGGCAGGGGTCGCCTTACAGAATGCCAAACTGTTTGAAACGGTGAAGCAGCAAGAACAAATGCAGCGAGACATTTTGCGATCGCTGACCAATGGCGTAATTTCAACCGACAAAGAAGGAAATATCATTGCGGCAAATGACAGCGCCAAGAAACTCCTGGGATTACAACAAGAAGACGCGATCGAAGGACAAGCAATTACGAAGTTAATCAAACTCGAAAAAGGCAGTTTCTATCATTGGTTTAATCAATCGATCAGTGCTCGCAGTCGAGAGCAGTACTATCCCGATCAGACCTTGCAGCCGATTCGAGGCGAAGAGCAGCATAGTATTAACTTGTCGATTAATACGATCGCAGATGCGACTGATGCTCAGCGAGTGTCAGGTGCGCTGATTGTGATGGATGACATTAGCGATGAAAAGCGGCTGAAAAGTACGATGTATCGCTACATGACTCAGGAACTCGCAGAACAGCTTTTAGAAAATCCTGATGCCGCAAAAATGGGTGGCGATCGCAAAGATGTCTCGGTTCTGTTTTCAGACATTCGCAGTTATACAACCTTGACCGAAACGCTCAAAGCAGAAGAAGTGGTCGAAATGCTCAATCAGTATTTCGAGTCAATGGTTGAAGCCGTGTTCATGCACAAAGGCATTCTCGATAAATATATTGGCGATGCAATCATGGCGGTGTTTGGCTCGCCTTTGCCTTTGGATGACCACGAATGGATGGCAGTTCAAACCGCATTAGAAATGCGCCAGCGATTAGCCGCATTTAATAAATTGCGGCATGGTCGCAATGAACAAACGATCGATATCGGCATTGGTATCAACTCTGACACCGTGATTAGTGGCAACATCGGATGCAGTAAGCGGATGGAATTTACTGCGATCGGCGACGGTGTGAACCTCGGTTCGCGGCTCGAAGGTGCAAGTAAAATCTATGGAACCGATATTGTAATTAGTGAGAGCACCTATCGTCCTTGTGCCGATCGCGTTTGGGCAAGAGAACTCGACTTTATTAAAGTCAAAGGCAAAAACAAACCTGTTGCAGTCTACGAACTCGTTGGGCTGAAGTCTGACCAGATTTCAGACGAGAAAAAGCGAGTGATTGAGCATTATCACTTGGCACGCAAGCATTACTTGGAGCGCAAATTCGCTTTTGCCGTTGCTGAGTTTGCTTCTGTTCTGGAAATCGACAAACAGGATAAAGCAGCATTACTGCACATGAAGCGGTGTGAACATTGGCTGACAACTCCCCCTCCGGAACAGTGGGATGGGTCTTGGTCACTGACTGAGAAGTAGACCTGCATCTCAAAATAAAAGTTTCGTATAGCAGTTACACTCTCCTAAGAGCGATGCTATTCTGAACCCAGGCATCAGCGCGTCGTCTACTCAGGTCATGCGATTTTCTGGTCGTAAGAGCTATAGTGGCGGTATCAGAGGCATGTACTTCATGTACCTGAGGATCGAACAATCCTCTAGTGTTTCACAATCGTTTTTTTGCAGCTCATCAACCCCCAGTTTACTTATGTCTTCTTCTAACTCAAACGGTCACCCTGCTTCCATCGCGATCACTTCTGACGATGAGCAGATATCAGGTGTGACGACTAGCCCAGCGAGTCGAGAAGCGCTGATTCCGAACAATCTCAGCAGCAACAAGCGAGCAATTATCGAGCGGTTAATCGAACTTCATCAGCACAACGCAAATCGACGTTAAGCTTTTTATTCCAGAGGACTGAGGAGTAATCCGGAATTGCGATCGTGCCCTACATGTGTGATCGTAAAATTTATACTACAATGTAATTCCTAACGTCTGCTGATATCAGGATTGTTTCTATCTTCGCTGAGACCGACAATCCTTTCAAATTGTCATTCGGTTCTTACGAAATTCGTAAAGGCTGTTTTGTATTCCTAACTGGGCAACGTCCAGATGTCCCCACATGGTCTCAGTTAGGCAAGGCATATATGATGACCAAAGATCACTCGCTTCAACTTCTTCTGAATTTAATCGAGCAAGTTAAGACCGCTGATACCGACGACTTTTTTGATTTAGCACAGATCGCTGGATTGAACCCGCTGCAAGACTTTTCGGAAGCAGACTTAAGCGGGATTGATCTGCGATCGAAAAACATGACAAATGCAGATTTAATCGAAGCGACGCTCATTGGTGCAAACCTGATCAGCGCAGACTTTACGGACGCTCGACTGATCAGCAGTAAACTGAGTCAAGCTAACCTGACTGACGCAACGCTCACGGGTGCATCTCTGATCAACGCCGATTTATCTGGCGCGATTTTAGTGAATGCGACGTTAGATAATGCAAATCTAACAGGTGCAATCTTGACGCAAGCAAAATTAAGTTTTGCAGATGTGCGTCGATCGACCTTGACGAGCGCTGATTTAACAGCAACAAAACTCAGCGAAACGAATTTAAGCTATGCAACTTTGCGGCGTGCACATCTGACGAATTCAGATTTGAGCGGAGCAAGTCTATACGGAGCAGATCTGAGTGGTGCAGATTTGCGAGGTGCAGTGCTTGCAGATACCAATCTGATTGGTGCAAATGTAGAGCGGACTCGATTTAACGAGCCTCGCTGGTTTTCTAGAGAAATGAAGCGAGATTTGACTCAAAGAGGTGCAATCTTTGAGGTATAGCCAGGCTAGGCGTTTACCGCGACAAATCTGATAAGGGATAGGGAGTAGGGAGAACCCAGACTGAGATTGCTCCCTATCTCCCTATTTCTCCCATTCCTTCACACCCCACACCCCACATTCCACGCCCTTGACTAGCCGAAATTTTCTCTCAGTCATCAAGTTCTATCGATCGACAGAGACAGAATCGCGCCATATTTTCCAAGATGAAGCGCGATTCATTGGCGAAAATCTTTATGACAGTTGCAAATTCGGCATCCGTTTCTAGTCCTTTGAGTTCGGAAGAACTGCATAAAATCAATGCTTATTGGTCTGCTGCCAACTATCTTTCAGTTGGACAAATTTATCTCAGAGATAATCCTTTACTCAAACAACCTTTAAAGATTGAACATATTAAGCCCCGACTGCTTGGACACTGGGGAACAACGCCGGGTTTGAATTTTATCTATGCTCATTTCAATCGCTTGATTTGTCGCTACGATCTCAATTGCATTTACATTGCGGGTCCAGGACATGGGGGGCCTGGGATGGTTGCCAATACTTATCTAGAAGGAAGCTACAGCGAATT
>VFQU01001433.1_pt1 | contig 14105 bp, 13 predicted proteins | sample 3512311 | NCBI WGS metagenome assembly VFQU01 (sample SAMN10412377, study PRJNA504923) | tailings metagenome | isolation source: Relicate 3 Philex TSF3 active mining site | place: Philippines: Tuba, Benguet | collected 2017-08-29
ACGCACCGCGCTGCCCGCGTCGGCGCGGGTGTGGCGCGCCAGGCCCCAGGCGCTGCGTTGCAGGCCGATGGGTGGCGGCGCCGCGCGTGCGCTCACGGCGCCGCCGTCGAAACACAAAGACCACTGTGTGCTGCCGCCGTCGCGGCGGGTGGCGTCGTAAAACACCGCGGTGCGCTGTGCGCCCAGCGCGGCGCGCGACCAGTCCCAGCGTTCGAAGTCGCGCGCCAGCGGCCGTTCGCCGCGGTTGCTGTCGAGGTAGGCGCGGCCTTCCCATTGCAACGCGGGCGATTGCAGGCGCACGCGCACGCGCGATTGCGGCGCAATGGGGATCCATTGGTGGCGGCCCGCGGCGTCGAGCGGATAGGGCTGTTCGTGCAGCGCCATGGGCTCCAGCTCGATGTCGCCCACCACGGGGCGCCCCCAGGGCATGGTGCGTTCGCACAGGTGCAGGTGCAGGCGTTGCCCATCCCAGTGCGCCTGGCTGGGGCCGAGATCAAAGGCGTGGCGCTGCAGGCCCGCGGCGGCGCGGCCGCGCTCGGTCATGGTCCAACCCGTGGGCTGGCCCGAGCCCGGGCGTGCATAGAGCGCCACGTTGAACGCGCAGTGGTTCAGCGCGGGCGTGGGGCCGTGGCGGCGTGCCCAGGCGTAGTAGGGCGAGAACACGCTGCCGACGAACAGGATGATGGTCAGGCCGTGCGCGCCGTCGTCGCTAAGCGCGTCCAGGTACCACCAGGCGTAGCCGCCGTCGGGCACCGGGCGGTCGAAGTGCAGGGCGCTGACGCTCATGGGTTCATGTGTTCACGACAGCGCGGGCATGGCCAGCCCCAGGTCTTCGCAGGCGCGCTGCGCCGCCAGCCGGCCCGACAGCGCGGCCATTGGCACACCGGGCCCGGGGTGCACGCTGCCACCGGCCAGGCTCAGGCCGGGCACGGCGCTGCGCGCGGCGGCGCGCACGAAGCTCGCTTGCCAACCGTGTGGCGCGCGGCCGTAGATCGCACCACCGCTGCCCGGGTAGCGGTGCGCGAAATCGGCGGGCGTGCAGCGCCGCATCGAGGCGGTGTTCCAGCGCAGCGGCAGCCCGGCCTCGGCGAGCCGAGAGAGTGCGCCGCGCTCGCAGGCGCGCAATGCCGATTCGCTGAGTGCGCCCGGCTCATCGCCGTTGGCCGGCGCGTTGATCAGGCACAGCAGGCGCTCGTGCCCCGGGAGTGCGGGGGCCGTGGTTTCGCGGTCCTGCGCGCACACGTACACCGTCGGGTCGGTGGGCAGGCGGCGTTGCTCGAACAGCTCGCGGAACTCGCGTGGCGAATCGGCCGAGAAATACACGTTGTGGCGCAGCAGATCGGCCGTGGAGCGCGGCACCAGCGCGCTCCAGGTGACGGCAGAGAGCGAGCGCCGGTGCGCAGGCAAGGGCGCGGCGGCGGTGCGTGCCGCGTCGCCCAGCAGGCCGGCCGGCAGCGCGGCGGCGTCGCCGTTGAACACCACGTGGTCGGCGGCCAGGGTTTCACCGCCAGCCAGCACCACGCCCACCACGCAGCCACCGTGCCACTGAAAGGCCTGCACCGCCGTACCGTGCCGCACCGCGGCGCCACGCGCGCGTAGCCAGGCTTCCAGCACCGCGGCCAGTGTGTGCATGCCGCCCGGCAGCGACCACACACCCTGCTTCTCCACATGCGCCACCAGCATCAGCGTGGCGGGCGCCTGCAGCGGTGAGCCACCGCAATAGGTGGCGTAGCGGCCGAAGAGCTGGCGCAGCCGCGGATCCCGGAAATGGCGGCCGAGCTCGTGCCACAGGCTGTGGAACGGTGCGATGCGGCCCAGGCCGGCAACGCCGTTGCGCGCGACGCGCCAGGCCAGCGACCAGGGCTGCGGCCGCTGCGCCGTCATGAAGCTGTGCAACAGCGTGTCGTGCACGCGCCGCGCGCGTTCGCAGAAGGCCCCGTAGCGCCGCGCCTCGGCGGCGCCGGCCAGGTGGCCGATGGCATCGACCGCGCGCGCGTGGTCGGCGTGCAGGTCGAACCGGCTGCCGTCGGGCCAGTGGTGGCGCGCCAGCACGGGCAGCGGCACCAGGCCCAGCGCCGCGTCCAGCGGCTGGCCCGCGAGTGCGGCGAGCTCGTCGAACACCCAGCGCATGGTGAACACGGTGGGCCCGCTGTCGATCGCCACCGGCCCGAGTTGCTGCGCCTGCAGCTTGCCGCCGCTCCCGCCCGAAGCCTCGAGCACCGTGACGTCGAGCCCGCGTGCGCTCAGGTGCAGCGCAGCGGCCAGCCCGCCGATGCCGGCGCCGACGACGATCACGCGGCCCGAACGCTTCGATTGACCAGCAGGGTGCATGTGTCTATATTACATGACACTTAGAGTGTCACATGTAGATGACATTCGACGGTCAGGAGCGCAGCATGAAGTCCATCTCACGCATCGAGCAATCGCTGGCAGCGGCCATCGGCATGGGGGAAGACGCGTCCTGCCCGCCCAAGCTGGCCGGGGCCATTCGCCACGCGGTGTTTCCGGGTGGAGCGCGCATCCGCCCGCAGCTTTGCCTGGCGGTGGCGCGTGCCTGTGGCGAGGACGACCCGCTGCTGGCCGACGCAACAGCGGTGGCGCTGGAGCTGCTGCACTGCGCTTCGCTGGTGCACGACGACCTGCCCTGTTTCGACAACGCCGACACGCGCCGCGGGCGCGCCTCGGTGCAGTGGGCCTACGGGCCCGCGCTGGCGGTGCTGGCCGGCGACGCGCTCATCGTGCGCGCGTTCCAGACGCTCGCGCACGGCGCCTGCGATTCGCCGCAGCGCCTGCCCGGGCTCATGCTGACGGTGGGCGCCGGTGTGGGCACGCCAGGTGGCATCGTGGCTGGCCAGGCCTGGGAATCGGAGTCGCGCGTGGTGCTGTCGGATTACCAGCGCGCCAAGACCGGCGCGCTGTTCGTGGCCGCCACCGCCGCGGGTGCGCAGGCGGCCGGGGCCGACCCACGGCCCTGGCGTGCACTGGGCGAATGGCTGGGCGAGGCCTATCAGGTGGCGGACGACATCCGCGACGCCGCGGCCGACCCGGGCCTGCTCGGCAAGCCCGTGGGACGCGACGTGGCGCTGGGCCGCCCGAGCGCGGCGATCGAACTCGGCCTGGGGGGGGCCCTGGCCCACTTCCGTGAACTGATTGCCCGCGCGAGCGCCTCGATACCGGCGTGCGCGGGTGCCGAGTCGCTGCGACAACTCGTGCACGCCGAGTCGCTGCGGCTGATCCCCGTGGCCATGTCCGAAGCCTTGCTGCAGCGCGCCGCGGTCACGGCCGTCGTGACGTCGTAGCGCCCGGTGATGGGTGCGTGGCAAGACGCCTGGCGCGGCTGGCGCAACCGGCGGCTGGCGAACCCGGCGTTCCGCCAGCGCGCCGCGGCCTTTGCACTCACGCGGCCGATGGCCCGGCGCAGCGCGTCGCGGCTGTTCGATCTCGTGGCGGGTTTCGTCTACTCGCAGGTGCTGCTGGCCAGTGTGCGGCTGGATCTGTTCGAGCGCCTGCACGCGCAACGCCAGAGCGTGGCCCAACTGGCAACGGCCATCGACCTTGAGCCCGACGCCACCGAGCGCTTGCTGCGCGCCGGTGCGGCGCTTGGCCTGTTCGAGTGTTTCGACGACGGCCGCTACGGCCTGGGGGAACTCGGCGCACCGATGGTGGGCAACGCCGCCGTGAGCGCGATGGTGAAGCACCACAGCGCGCTTTATGCCGATCTCGCCGACCCGGTGGCGCTGCTGCGCGGGGAGGGCACGTCGCGCCGGCTCGCGGGCCACTGGCCGTATGCCGGCCTTGATCACCCGGGCGGTTTGAACGACGCGGGTGTGTCCTCGTACTCGGCGCTGATGTCGATCTCCCAGCCGCTGGTGTCGCAACTGCTGCTCGACAGCCACCCCTTCGAACACGGTGGCCGACTGCTCGACGTGGGCGGCGGCGAGGGCCGCTTCCTGCTGGAGGCCGCGCGCCGCGCGCCCGCGCTCGATCTGCACCTGTTCGACCTGCCGGCCGTGGCCGCGCGCGCGACGCGTGCGCTGAGCGAGGCCGGCCTGGCGCAACGCGCCACCGCGCACGGCGGCAACTTCTTCGAGGACCCGTTGCCCGGTGGCATGGACGTGGTGACCCTGATCCGCGTGGTGCACGACCACGACGACGCACACACCCTGCTGCTGTTGCGTGCAGCGCATGCCGCCCTGGTGCCCGGAGGCGTGTTGCTGATCGCCGAGCCGATGGCCGACACGCCGGGTGCGCGCGGCATGGGCGACGCCTACCTGGCGTTCTACCTGCTCGCCATGGGCCAGGGCGAGTCGCGCAGCGCCGAACGCCTGGCCGCGTTGCTGCAGGCCGCGGGGTTCGGGTCCGTCGAAGAGCGCCCGTCCGACCTGCCGCTGCAGTCGCGGATCCTGCGTGCCCGCAAGGGCGGTACATCCACTGCGGCCTTGTCTGTGTAAATAAAGATTGACACAACAAGATGTACGCGTAGGATGACGACATGGTGTCCGGATTCGAAACCCTTGCAGTCGTGTTGCATCAGCCCCAGGCGCTGACGCTGGACCGGCTGCCCATCACGCCGCCTGGTTCGGGCGATGTGGTGGTGGAGGTGGCACACAGTGGCATCAGCACCGGGACCGAGCGCCTGCTGTGGAATGGGCGCATGCCGACCTTCCCCGGCATGGGGTACCCGTTGGTGCCTGGCTATGAATCGGTGGGCCGTGTGGTGGAGGCAGGTGCCGAAGCGGGCCTGCACACCGGCGACACGGTGTTCGTACCGGGCAGCAACTGCTTCGGCCCGGTGCGTGGTCTCTTCGGCGGTGCGGCACGCCACGTGGTGCTGCCCGGTGCGCGCGCTGTTGCCATCGACCTGGCGCTGCACGAGAACGGCGTGCTGATGGCGCTGGCTGCCACCGCGCTGCACGCGCTGCGCGTGGCGGTGGCCCCGGTGGATCTGATCGTCGGGCACGGTGCGCTGGGCCGGCTGCTGGCGCGGCTGGCGGTGCTCGAAGGTGCCACGCCCACCGTGTGGGAGACCGAGCCGCGGCGCCGCGAAGGCGCGCGGGGTTACGAAGTCATCGACCCGGCGCAGGACGCGCGACGCGACCGCCGCTGCGTGATCGACGTGAGCGGCGATGCCGCGGTGCTGGACACGCTGATCGCGCGGCTGGCGCCGCAGGGGCGCATCGTGCTGGCCGGCTTCTACGAACAGCCGTTGAGTTTCCGATTCGCGCCCGCCTTCATGCGCGAGGCCGCCGTGCAGGTGGCCGCGCAATGGCAGCCCGAGGACCTGCGCGACGTGTGTCGCTGGGCGGGTCAGGGGCGGCTCGATCTGGATGGGCTCATCACCCACCGCTGCCCCGCCAGCGAGGCGCCTGCGGCCTACGCCACGGCCTTTGCCGATCCCGACTGTCTCAAGATGGTCCTTGACTGGAGAGCCTGCTCATGAACACCGCCAGCAGCGCCGCCGCGAGCGTCGCCACCATCCAGTTCCACCCGCGCGATGCCCTGCGCGCGGAGGCCGCCATCGAGCCCGATCCCGTGCCCACTGGCGAGGTGACCAAAGAGACGCAGATCATCGCGATCTACGGCAAGGGCGGCATCGGCAAGAGCTTCACGCTGGCCAACCTGAGCTACATGATGGCGCAGCAGGGCAAGAAAGTGCTGCTGATCGGCTGCGATCCCAAGAGCGACACCACCAGCCTGCTGTTCGGTGGCAAGGCCTGCCCCACCATCATCGAGACCAGCAGCAAGAAGAAGCTCGCCGGCGAGGCCGTGGCCATCGGTGATGTGTGCTTCAAGCGCGACGGCGTTTACGCCATGGAGCTCGGTGGCCCCGAGGTCGGCCGCGGCTGTGGCGGGCGCGGCATCATCCACGGCTTCGAAACGCTGGAGAAGCTCGGCTTTCACGAGTGGGGCTTCGACTACGTGCTGCTCGACTTCCTGGGCGACGTGGTCTGCGGCGGCTTCGGCCTGCCGATCGCGCGCGACATGTGCCAGAAGGTCATCGTCGTGGCCAGCAACGACCTGCAGTCGCTCTACGTGGCCAACAACGTGTGCAGCGCGGTCGAGTACTTCCGCAAGCTCGGTGGCAACGTCGGTGTGGCGGGCATGGTGATCAACCGCGACGACGGCACTGGCGAGGCGGCCATGTTCGCCCAGCAAGTCGGTATCCCGGTGCTCTCCACGATTCCGGCCAACGACGACATCCGCCGCAAGAGCGCGAGCTACGAAATCATCGGCCGCCCGGATTCACCCTGGGGCCCCATGTTCGCCGAGCTCGCATCCAACGTGGCCACCTCGGTGCCGAACAAGCCCAGGCCGCTGAGCCAGGACGCCCTGCTTGGCCTGTTCTCGGCTTCGGCCACCGGGCGCGACTACGTGCTCGAGCCCGCCACGCAGTTCGACATGTGCGGCAAGACCGAGTCGAACAAGCCTTCGCTTGAAGTGATCTACGACGAGGCCTGAAGCCGTGGACACCAAGACCATTCCCATCGTGCCGCTGGCGGTACCCACCGCCATCGAAGGCGACGGCATGGGTTGCCACTCGGGCGGCAGTACCCTGCTCGCTGCCGCCAGGCAGGCCGGCAAGAGCGACGTGCTGGACCAGTACGCGAAGGACTACCCGAAGAACCCTGACGCCGGCCCGCACGACCAGCCGCAGAGCATGTGCCCGGCCTTCGGTTCGCTGCGGGTGGGTCTGCGCATGCGCCGCACCGCCACCATCCTCAGCGGCTCGGCATGCTGCGTGTATGGCCTGACCTTCACCAGCCACTTCTACGGCGCGCGCCGCAGTGTGGGCTACGTGCCCTTCAACAGCGAGACGCTGGTCACCGGCAAGCTGTTCGAGGACATCCGCGAGGCGGTGCACAACGAGGCCGACCCGGCCAAGCTGGACGCCATCGTCGTCATCAATCTGTGCGTGCCCACGGCCAGCGGTGTGCCGCTTCGCCTGCTGCCCGACAGCATCAATGGTGTGCGCGTGATCGGCATCGACGTGCCGGGTTTCGGGGTGCCCACGCACGCCGAAGCGAAGGACGTGCTGGCCGGTGCCATGCTGCGCTACGCGCGCACCGAGGTCGAGGCCGGCCCGGTGGCCGCGCCCCGCGGTGGGCGCTCGGCGTTGCCTACGGTGACGCTGCTGGGCGAGATGTTCCCTGCCGACCCGGTGATCATCGGCCGCATGCTCGAGCCCATGGGCCTGGCGGCCGGGCCGGTGGTGCCCACGCGCGAATGGCGCGAGCTGTACGCCGCGCTCGACGGCGCGGTGGTGGCGGCGATTCATCCGTTCTACACCGCGAGCATTCGCGAGTTCCAGGCCGCGGGCCGACCCGTGGTGGGCTCGGCGCCGGTGGGCGTGGAGGGCACGCTGGACTGGCTGCAGGCGGTGGGCAGCGCCGCCGGTGTCGCGCAGCCGAAGATCGACGCGGTGCGCAACGCCATGCTGGGCGCGATCCGCGGCAGCCTGGCGGCGCACCCGATCAAGGGCCGCATCACGCTCAGCGGCTACGAAGGTTCCGAACTCATCGTGGCGCGCCTGCTGGTGGAAAGCGGTGCCGACCTGCGCTACGTGGGCACCGCCTGCCCGCGCACGCCCTGGAACAGCGCCGACCAGGATTGGCTCGAATCGCACGGCGTGCACGTGCAGTTCCGCGCCTCGCTGGAGCAGGACATCGCGGCCCTGCGCGAATGGCAACCCGATCTGGCCATCGGCACCACACCGGTGGTGCAGGCCGCCAAGGAAGCCAGCGTGCCGGCGCTGTACTTCACCAACCTGATCTCGGCGCGCCCGCTCATGGGCCCTGCGGGCGCGGGCTCGCTGGCCGAGGTGATCAACAGCGCCATCGGCAACCGACCGCGCTTCGAACGCATGAAGGCTTTCTTCGGCGACGCCGGCAGCGGTGCGGCCGCGGGCGTGTGGGAGCCCTCGCACGGTGTGCCGCGCGAGCGCCCCGAGTTCCGCGCCGAGCAACAGCGCCTGGCGGCCAAGGCCGCGAAGAAGCGCAAGGCCGAGGAGATGATCTGATGCTGGTGCTCGACCACGATCGTGCTGGGGGCTACTGGGGGGCGGTGTACGTGTTCACCGCCATCAAGGGCTTGCAGGTCGTCATCGACGGCCCGGTGGGCTGCGAGAACCTGCCCGTGACCAGCGTGCTGCACTACACCGACGCGCTGCCGCCCCATGAGCTGCCGATCGTCGTGACCGGGCTGGCCGAAGAACAGCTGGGCCGCGAAGGCACCGAAGGCGCGATGCGCCGCGCCCACGCCGTGCTCGACCCGGACCTGCCCTCGGTGGTGGTCACCGGCTCGATCGCCGAGATGATCGGCGGTGGCGTGACGCCGCAAGGCACCAACCTGCAGCGCTTTCTGCCGCGCACCATCGACGAAGACCAGTGGCAGTGCGCCAACCGCGCGATGTTCTGGCTGTGGTCCGAGTACGGGCTGCGCCACATCCCCGAGCGCAAGCCCGCGGCCGAACGCCCCGTCGGTGAGAAGCCGCGCGTGAACCTCATCGGCCCGAGCTACGGCGCCTTCAATTCGCCGAGCGACCTCGCCGAGATCCGCCGCCTGGTCGAAGGCATCGGCGCCGAGATCAACATGGTGTTCCCGCTCGGCAGCCACCTGGCCGACGTGCAGAACCTGGTGAACGCCGACGCGAACATCTGCCTGTACCGCGAGTTCGGCCGCATGCTGTGCGAAGCCCTGCAGCGCCCCTACCTGCAGGCGCCCATCGGCCTGCACAGCACCACGCAGTTCCTGCGCTCGCTGGGCGAGATCCTCGGGCTCGACCCCGAGCCCTTCATCGAGCGCGAGAAGCACAGCACCTTGAAGCCCGTGTGGGACCTGTGGCGCTCGGTCACGCAGGATTTCTTCAGCACCGCGAGCTTCGGCGTGGTGGCCGGCGAGACCTACGCGCGCGGGCTGCACCACTTCCTTGAAGACGAGCTCGGCCTGCCGTGCCGCTTTGCCGTGGCGCGCCGCGCCGGCAGCAAGACCGACAACGCCGAGGTGCGCCGCCTGATGGCCGAGCAGACGCCCCTGATCGTCTTCGGCAGCTACAACGAGCGCATCTACCTGGCCGAAAGCGGCGGTGGCGGAATGATCCGCACCAGCTTCATCCCGGCCTCGTTCCCGCTGCCCATCGTGCGCCGCCACACCGGCACGCCGTTCATGGGCTACGCCGGCGCCACCTACCTGGTGCAGGAGGTGTGCAACGCGCTGTTCGACGCGCTGTTCCACATCCTGCCCCTGGGCACCGCGATGGACGCCGGCGAGGCCACGCCGGCCCGCGCCAGCGCAGAAGACACCCGGCCCTGGGACGACGAAGCGCGCGAACTGCTGGAGCGCCTGGTGCGCAACGAACCCGTGCTGGTGCAGATCTCGGCCGCCAAGCGCCTGCGCGACCGCTGCGAGCGCGACGCCCAGCAGGCCCAGGAGGAGCGCATCACTGCCGAGCGCGTCAAGCGTTCGCGGCAGGCCCTCGCTTCAGGAGCGCCGGCATGAGCGGGCGCTTCAACCCCATAGGTGCGAACGACGCCGTCGCTCGCCAGTCTTGTCGTGCCATCCGGTGCGTCAACCCTCTTCCGCGGGGGTGGTTCGCGGTCATTGCCGAGAGGCATACAAGGAGAACGCAGCATGTCTGACAGCAGAGGAGGCTCACTGTCCGGATTGACGGATAGCGAAGCCAGAGAGTTTCACGGCATCTTCATCACCAGCTTCATCGTCTTCACGCTGGTTGCCGTTGTCGCGCACTTCCTGGCGTGGCAATGGCGACCGTGGCTGCCAGGCGAAGGCGGGTACGCGATGCTCATCGACGATGTGAAGAACATGGCGGCGGCTTACACCGCCATCGCGTTCAGCGCATAAGGAGACACCACATGTGGCGCCTCTGGACCCTGTTCGATCCACGCAGGACCCTCGTGGCCCTGTTCACGTTCCTGTTCGCACTGGCACTGGTGATTCACTTCATCCTGCTCAGCACCGACCGCTTCAACTGGCTCGAAGGGCCGGCCAAGAAGACCGCCGTGTCGCAGAACGCTCCCATGCCGGGAACCGCAACCGCCTCGAAATAGGCGAACCGAACGCGTGCGGTTCACATGCTTCGGCATGTGATCCGCACGCCCCCCTTGCCAGGGCGCAGGCCGTCAGCAGCAAAGCCACCGGAGGGCGATCATGTCCATGCTCAGCTTTGAGAGAAAGTACCGCGTGCGCGGAGGCACCTTGCTCGGAGGCGATCTGTTCGACTTCTGGGTCGGACCGTTCTACGTCGGCTTCTTCGGCGTCACCACCATCTTCTTCAGCGTCGTCGGCACGCTGCTGATCGTCTGGGGCGCCTCGCAGGGGCCCACCTGGAATCTGTGGCAGATCAACATCGCCCCGCCCGACCTGAGCTACGGCCTGGGCATGGCCCCGCTGATGCAGGGCGGGCTGTGGCAACTCATCACCGTGTGTGCGCTCGGCGCCTTCGTGTCGTGGGCGCTGCGCGAGGTCGAGATCTGTCGAAAACTCGGCATGGGCTTTCATGTGCCGGTGGCCTTCTCGTTCGCCATCCTGGCCTACTTCACCCTGGTGGTGGTGCGGCCGGTGCTGCTGGGCGCCTGGGGCCACGGCTTTCCCTACGGAATCATGAGCCACCTCGACTGGGTGTCCAACACGGGCTACCAGTACCTGCACTTCCACTACAACCCGGCGCACATGCTGGCGGTGAGCTTCTTCTTTGCCACCACCTTCGCGCTGTCGCTGCACGGCGCGCTGATCCTCTCGGCCACCAACCCGGCACCCGGTGAACCGGTGAAGACGCCGGAGCACGAGAACACCTTCTTCCGCGACACCATCGGCTACTCCATCGGCACGCTGGGCATCCACCGCCTCGGCCTGTTCCTCGCCCTCTCGGCCGCGTTCTGGAGCGCCATCTGCATCGTCATCAGCGGCCCGTTCTGGACCCGCGGCTGGCCCGAGTGGTGGACCTGGTGGCTCAACCTGCCCGTGTGGCGGTAACGGCCCGAACAACAAGAGGAGACACGCATGGCCACCGAATACCTCAACCTCTTCACGCGCGTGCAGGTCGATGCGCCTTCCTACCCCGGCGTCGACGTGGAGCGCGGCAAGGCCGAACGCGAAGGCCCGCCGGTTCACATCCACCTGCTCGGCCGCCTCGGCGACGCGCAGCTCGGGCCCATCTACCTCGGCTGGTTCGGCCTCGCCTCGCTGATCTGCGGCTTCATCGCCATCGAGATCATCGGCCTGAACATGCTGGCCTCGGTCAACTGGGACCCGATCGAGTTCGTGCGCCGCCTGCCCTGGCTGGCGCTCGAACCCCCATCGCCCGCCTACGGGCTGGCGATACCGCCGTTGAATGAAGGCGGGTGGTGGCTGATGGCGGGCTTCTTCCTCACGCTGTCCATCCTGCTGTGGTGGGTGCGCATGTACCGGCGCGCACGCGCCCTGGGCATGGGCACGCACGTGGCCTGGGCCTTCGCCGCCGCCATCTGGCTCTACCTGGTGCTCGGCTTCATCCGCCCGCTGCTCATGGGCAGCTGGGGCGAGGCAGTGCCCTTCGGCATCTTCCCGCACCTCGACTGGACGGCCGCCTTCTCCATCCGCTACGGCAACCTGTTCTACAACCCGTTCCACATGCTGTCGATCGCCTTCCTGTACGGCGCGACGCTGCTGTTCGCCATGCACGGCGCCACCATCCTCGCGGTGAGCCGCTTCGGTGGCGAGCGCGAGATCGAACAGATCGTGGACCGCGGCACCGCGAGCGAACGCGCCGCGCTGTTCTGGCGCTGGACCATGGGCTTCAACGCGACCATGGAATCCATCCACCGCTGGGCCTGGTGGTTCGCGGTGCTGTGCCCGCTCACCGGCGGCATCGGCATCCTGCTCACCGGCACCGTGGTCGACAACTGGTTCCTCTGGGCGGTGAAGCACGGCGTGGCGCCGGCCTACCCGGCGGCCTTTCCCGCGGTGATCGACCCCGCGCTGATGCAAGGAGTGAAGCCATGAGCACCACCCAACGGGTCCTGATCCGCCGCCTCGGTGTCGGCTGCATCGCGCTCGCTGCGCTGCTGCTCGCCGCCTGCGAACGCCCCCCGGTCGACACCGTGCAGCGCGGTGTGCGCGGCACCGGCATGGTCCAGGTCTACAACCCGCGCACGGTGGAGGCGCAGATTCCGGCCAACCAGCCGCCCGCAGACCAGCCCGCCATTCCGGTGGCGGCCGGTTCGCCCAAGGCGGCCGACGTCTACCAGAACGTGAAGGTGCTGGGCAGCCTCGACGTGGGCAACTTCACGCGGCTCATGGTGGCCATGACGAGCTGGGTGTCGCCCGAGGCCGGCTGCAACTACTGCCACACCGACGACGGCAACTTCGCGTCCGACGGCAAGTACACCAAGGTGGTGGCGCGGCGCATGCTGGAGATGACGCAGAACATCAACGCCAACTGGAAGTCGCATGTGGCCGACACCGGTGTGACCTGCTACACCTGCCACCGCGGCCAGCCCGTGCCGGCGCAGGTGTGGTTCCAGCCCGAGATCGACCGCCAGGCCGCGCGCATGGCCGGCAGCATCGCGGGCCAGAACCAGCCCGCGATGCAGGTGGGCGTGACCTCGCTACCCGGCGACGGCCTCTCGCCCTATCTGCAGCAGGCGCAGCCGATCCGCGTGGCCGGCACCACGGCGCTGCCCGCGGGCAACCGCAGCTCCACCAAACAGGCCGAGCACACCTACAGCCTGATGATGCACATGTCGGCCTCGCTCGGCGTGAACTGCACCTACTGCCACAACAGCCGCGCCTTCGGCGAATGGGGAGAGAGCACGCCGCAGCGCGCCACCGCGTGGCACGGCATCCGCATGGCGCAGAGCCTCAACACCGAGTACCTGGAGCCGCTGACGCAGACCTTCCCGCCCGAGCGCCGCGGCGTGCAAGGCGATGTGGCCAAGCTCAACTGCGCCACCTGCCACCAGGGCGCGCACAAGCCGCTCTACGGCGCACCCATGCTCAAGGCCCACCCGGAACTGGCCGCGCCGCTGGCCGCGGCGATGGCGAAGGCAGCCGAGCCGGCGGCTGCGCCTGCGCCTGCGGCACCCGCGGCCCCTGCGGCCCCTGCGGCAGCACCCGCGAAGTGAAGCCGGGCCGGCGCGCTCAGCGCGCCGCGTCCCGCGCGCAGCGAAAGCCGATGTAGACCACCGCGGTGTCGGCCGGCTTGGTCTGCACCGCGCTGTCGAGCATCTGCTCGGCGCCGTACCACCACGAGCCGCCGCGCGTGCGCTGCTCGGCGCCCGGGCCGCTGTTCACCCATTCCCACACGTTGCCGCCCATGTCGTACAGGCCGTTCACGCCCTGCGCCGACGTGCCCACCGGCGCATGGCCGCGACCGCGCGAGGTGACGGCGTTGCCCACCGAGGCGGTGGGGCCGCAGTCGCCCAGGCAGTTCGCGCCCAGGGGGCGATCGCCGGTGGGGTAGCGGTAGGTCTTGCCGGTGGCAAAGCCCGGGGTGGGCGAGGGCCGCCGCTCGGTGTAGGCCGCTTCGCCCCATTCGGCGTCGGTGGGCAGGCGCTTGCCGGCCCAGCGGCAGTAGGCAGCGGCCTCGGCGTGCGTCACGTGCACCGCGGGCTCGCCGGCCTGGGCGGGTGTGCCGAAAGGCGCGCGCCAGGTCCAGCCTGCGCGCTGCTGCCAGCCGCCCTCGTAGGTGCTGCCGCCGCCGGCGCGTTCGGCGCGGGTCACCAGCCCGGTGGCGTCGACGAAGGCGCGGAACTGCGCCACCGTGACCTCGGTGCGGTCGATGTCGAAACGACCCATAGGTTGCATGGGCGCGGCGTGGGCGCCGGTCTGCAGGAGGGCGAGGGCCCAGCCAAAGGTCTTGAGAGCGGGTGTCATGGCCGGCAAAGGGATGAGGGGTGGGCGCAAGAATACAAACTTTGCCCCGCACACTAGGGTAATTCCCAGCCAGTGAGTGCAAGAAAGTACGGAGAGCACCCGTTTGCGTACCAACCGCGCCCGACACGCTGGCCAGAATCCGGGCACGGTCCCCGAGGCCGGCCCCGCTTCCGACAAGACACCAGGAGACAACCCGTGAACCTTCGCATCGCTTCCGTCATGGCGGCCGTTCTGCT